>Ga0265780_10003643_pt1 | contig 20134 bp, 19 predicted proteins | sample P1T30metagenome_FD_192432 | JGI IMG/M metagenome (GOLD analysis project Ga0265780, IMG submission 192432) | Plant litter microbial communities from East Loma Ridge, Irvine, California - P1 T30 | ecosystem: Environmental > Terrestrial > Plant litter > Unclassified | place: USA: California...
TCATTTTTACTTATCATTTATTATTTGTCGGTTTTTTTTCGATCCATTGTTTCCATCACATTTTCCGGTCGAATATCTTGTGCCAATTCCTCCAGCTCTGGATGGTATGCGTCTTCAATGTCCATCTTTTTAGCTATTGCCCTTACCAACGTAATTAAATGTGTTACCTCGTGTTCAGAGAGTAGGCCTATTTGTAGGTCCAAATCGGCTCGTTTGTCGGCATGTACAGAAGCACGATTTTGGCTAATCAGCACAAAGGTGGAGAGGAATATCGCCTCAACAGAGGCGAACATCGCAAGAACTACAAAGGATTTGTCGAAAGGCGCTAAACCCAGCCAACCCAAATTCCAGACGATCCATATTCCAAAGAGACACAGATGGATATACACAAAGGACATGCTGCCAGCAAAGCGGGTAATCATGTCGGCTATTCTATCCTGCACAGACTTTTGCAGTTCCTCATGCTTGCGTTGCTCAAGTAGTGAGGCTATATTTCGCTCCACAATTTCCGCCATGTGGGGCTGAGTGCCACTGAGTTTTTTGGTGTTTTCCATATTTACCTTCCCTAATTAATAGCCAGAACGGCCAAAATGTTTGCACCTTATATTATCGGTTCTTTTCTTCCTGAGGCCATACTTCGATAGATGGCATCAATGATCTTCATGTCTTTCCAGCCTTCTTCGCCTGGAACACGTGTTCGCTGTCCAGTTGCAATGCAATGAGCAAAATCATCCATTTGCATGGCTTGCTGGTTCACCTGAGGGTGATCCATAGGGCCATTGGTGTTGTACCCAGCGATGCCACTGTAACCATAAGCAGGGCCCAGGCCAAATTTTCCTTCTTTGGCTTTTACATCCAGAAAGCTTAAGTTGGAACTGTAGCTTGATTTACCTCTGGCGACCAGACCTCCTGGAAATTCCAGTTCCCAGTCAATTGTATCATCTACCTCTTTGAACAAATCCAAGTTGGTTTTGGTCTCCTTGGCAGTGACAAAGATCGGCTCCATGCCGGTTGTATACCGTGCAGCCTGTATCGCATAAATTCCCATATCCATTAATGCACCACCACCGGAGAGTGCTTTTTTCAATCGCCAGGAGTCGCTACTCCGGCCCCATTTAAATCCATTGCCGCTATCAATCGACAGTATTTCACCGTATTTTCGCTGCTGCCCCAACTGCATGACCTCTTGATTATGTGGCTCAAAGTGTAGCCGGTAACCAATAGATAACATTACCCTGGCTAGCTTGCATGCTGCAATCATTTCCAGGCAATCTGCCGCCTTCAAGGCCATTGGTTTTTCGCAGATCACATGTTTTCCCGCCTTGGCAGCGCGGATGGTAAAGTCTTTATGCATGGATACTGGCAATACAACATATACAATGTCAATGCTTTTGTTGTCTTTGATACGATCAAAGTTTTGATAGTTATAGATGTTTTCCGACGGAATGTTATACTGTTTTGACCAGCTATCGGCCTTTGAGGGCGTCCCGGTTACAATCCCGGCAAGGTAGCAGTTCTGGGTCTGCTGCAGTGCCGGGGCAAGTTGGCCCGTACTATAGCCCCCAAGCCCAACCAGTGCTATACCCAGTTTTTCTCCCTTAGGTTTTGGGAAACAAGATCCTATTGCATTTAGTGCCGGAGCCAGTGTAAGTGCCCCTACGCCGTAACTTATGGTCTTTACAAATGTCCTGCGACTAGCTTTGATTTTGTTATTCATGTGCTCGTGTTTATGTTTAACTTATTAGGTCATATGAGGAATGTTCTTCCTTGCTTAGAAGTTTTGGTGCTAAGTAGGTTCGAGGTATAAGTGAAAATAAGATGCGCAACAAACAACTGGCGATAAAAGCCTCTGCAATTCAACTTGTCGCCTAAGCCTGCTGCTTTAAAAAGGTACCTCCAGCTAAAAATTGCGAGGATGCCGCTTGATGTACCAAACAAAACAATACCATACCATACGTGTCTCCCCGGGTAAAGCTTTAGCATTGTAATGAACACCAGATACCAGGTTACTCCTAAAGTATAATGCCCAAGCCAGCCCGCTGGCTTCGAAAATTGCTGAGCCTGACGTGGTAATTGAGACTTTATAATTCTGCCAAGCAGTATCGGCTCACTATAGTTCTTACGACGTAGTACGCCAACGATATAGCTAAATGCGGTCATTAAACTCGTGCTTGCGACACCTGGTATAACAAAATCTAACATAAGTTGAAGAAATAGCTTGTGTTGGCATATGCTCTTTTTTAAAACACCTTGTATAGATAAATGTTGTCTTGAAAAAAGATAAAATGGTAGAACTATTAGACGGATTTCCGGCACATGTTGCAGCTTATCAAGCGGAAGGAGAGGTAAATGATCGGGAGTATCAGGAAGTGGTTATGAGCAGGGTGGACCAGGTTGCTGCGGAGTTCGGAAAAGTGAATTTTCTCGTACTGCTCAAAACGGATATTCAGAATTATAGCATGCCAGCTTTTTTAGACTACCTGAAAATTAGCTTCAAACATTTTAGCAGATGGGAGCGAATGGCAATTGTCACCGATCAGAAGATTGTTGAGAAAGCTTATGATATGCTAAGTCCCTTTGTTCACGGCGAGATAAGGGGATTCGAGATCATGGATTTTGATGCTGCAAAATCCTGGGTTTCCGGCCCTTTAAATCATCAATAGTTTATGATTTAGATTGCATGCTTAAATAATTTTTGAAAGATCGCTTAAAGTTCAATAACTTCAAACCAACTAGTGCTCAAATTGTTAAACTTTAAAACTTATTGTTATGATTGAACCGACTAACAACAGCCACAACACTTCACCAAACAACAAAACTCCTGAACAGAGCGATGCAGGTGGAGGAACCAATATACTAACGACGCGTCAGGGGCATCCGATCTATGACAATCAAAACACTCGTACGGTTGGAAATCGTGGGCCAGCTACGTTGGAAAACTATCAGTTTTTGGAGAAAATGTCACATTTTGACCGTGAGCGGGTACCGGAACGCGTAGTACATGCGAGAGGTGCTGGTGCACATGGCATCTTCGAAGCCTATGGAACCGTAGGAGATGAACATATTTCAAAATATACCCGTGCTAAATTCTTGCAGGAAAAAGGAAAAACGACACCCTTATTCGTGCGCTTTTCGTCTGTGATACATGGTGGACATTCGCCTGAGACATTGCGTGATCCTCGAGGTTTTGCAGTTAAGATGTACACCGAAGATGGGAACTGGGATCTCGTTGGAAATAACCTCAAAATTTTCTTTATCCGTGACGCTATAAAATTCCCGGATTTTATTCATGCTTTTAAGCCGGATCCAGTCACGAATATTCAAAGTCCTGTACGACAGTTTGACTTCATCAGTAACTCACCGGAGACGCTGCATATGGTTACTTTCCTGTTTTCTCCATGGGGAATTCCGGCAACGTACCGACATATGCAGGGTTCAGGCGTAAACACCTACAAATGGGTAAATAGCGAGGGTGTGGGAACGCTGGTTAAATACCACTGGGAGCCACTACAAGGCATAAAGAATCTGACTTCGGCACAAGCGTCTGAAATCCAGGGGAAGAACTTCAATCATGCCACTCAGGATCTTTATGAAACGATTGAACGTGGAGAATATCCAGAGTGGGAGCTTAACGTTCAGATTATGGAAGATGGAGAGCATCCTGAGCTCGACTTTGATCCACTTGATGATACCAAACTATGGCCACGCGAACAGTTTCCATGGTATCCAATTGGTAAAATGACGCTGAATAGAAATCCGGTCAACTATTTCGCTGAGGTGGAACAGTCTGCTTTTGGGACTGGAGTACTGGTAGATGGATTGGACTTCTCAGATGATAAAATGTTGCAGGGAAGGACATTCTCATACTCCGACACGCAACGTTACCGCGTGGGAACAAATTACTTGCAGTTGCCGATTAATTCGCCGCGTAAACATGTTGCAACCAATCAACGTGATGGGCAAATGGCATTTTATCAAGATATTGCGAAGGGTACAAATCCACATGTAAATTACGAACCATCAAGCATGAACGGTTTAAAAGAGGCAACACGTCCAGGAAAAGATCATACACCTTATTACCAGGCAGCTCTGGTAAGGCAGCGTATTGATCGGGAAAACAATTTTAAGCAGGCTGGTGAAACCTACCGGAATTTCGAAGATTGGGAGAGAGATGAACTGATTTCAAATCTAGTCGGAGGTATTTCTGCTTGTGAACAGCACATTCAGGACAAGATGGTTGAGTTGTTTACCCAATGTGATGAAGATTACGGAAGACGTGTTGCTGAAGGCCTGAAAATGAAAGCAGCAATGATGTCAAAAGAAAAAGCAAGTTTTGTTGAGGAAAATGCTTCTGAAGGCATTGATCAGGCAAATACCAATGCTACGGAAGCGAGACCTTACTAACCGGATTGATGGAAAATTTGAATAATGAACTATTTGGCGCAGTAAGAACAGGTGATCTCGCCACACTTAAAGAATTAATATCAAATGGTGCTGATGTAAATGCAGTCGATGCGCGGGGTTTTACCCCGCTTATCGTTGCTTCCTACAATGAACAACTAGAAGCCACACAGCTTTTGCTTGATGCAGGCGCGGATGTAAATGCCTACGATGCTGGCGGCAATACCGCCCTTATGGGTGTCTGTTTCAAAGGTTATTTACCAATTGCCGAACTGCTGCTGTCTTATGGTGCAGACGTTAACCTCCAGCATGGAAATGGCGGAACAGCTTTAATGTTTGCTACCCTGTTTGGTCGAAACGATCTTGTACGTCTTGTAATGGAAAATGGTGCCGACCTTTCCATCAAGGATAATCGTGGACTTAGTGCGCTTGATCTGGCTGTGCAGCAGGGTAATCCTGATGCAGTTTTGATCATGGAGGAATATATGAATATTTAGAATTTAAGAAAGCACAGGCACGCTTATGGCTGAGAACATTAAATTGCGGCATTGTGGAACCATGGAGGTCTACAATAAGCTGGTAGAAGCTTTTCCAGCGTTCCGGAAAGCACAAGCTGATATTGAAAACGAAGTTATCACGCTTTTGGAAAGCAAGCGTTTTTTCCGACTAAGTACGCCCATCATTATCGATGTCGTTGTTCATGTTTTGCACCATGCCGAAGAAGAAAATATTTCGGAAGCACAGATCATCAGCCAACTTGAAGTGCTCAATAAAGATTTTCGTTCCCGTAACGAAGACGTAAACCTCGTTCCAGAGGTTTGGAAGCCACTCGTAGCCGATACCAGTATTGAATTCAGGTTAGCAGCAAAAGATTCAGTGGGCTTGGAGACAGCAGGCATTACCCGTACCAGTACAGCGGTTCAGACTTTTGGGACAGATAACGCAATGAAGGCAACAGCTAGCGGGGGTATAGACCCCTGGCCTACAGATCGGTTCCTGAACATATGGGTTTGTAATCTGGGGGAATCATTGCTCGGCTATGCACAGTTTCCTGGCGGTCCACTGGAGACCGATGGCGTTGTTATCGACTATCGTGCCTTTGGGACGACCGGTACCGCTAGAGCGCCTTTTAACTTTGGCCGTACAACCACCCATGAAATTGGCCACTATTTGAATTTATCTCATATTTTTGGGGACGGGAGGGGTAATAGCTGTTTGGATACAGACTATGTGGATGATACACCGAATCAGCTAGGTCCTAATTACCAAAAACCTACTTTTCCTTCTGTCTCCTGTAACAATGGACCCGATGGCGATATGTTTATGAACTATATGGACTATGTGGATGATGATTCCATGTTCATGTTCACAGAAGGCCAGGCTGCAAGAATGAATGCAACTCTTTTCGGCCCAAGATCAAGCCTAATCCAGCAATCATCATAATCTAGTGGCTTCGTTTAGCAAAAGTGTCATTTGCGGACACTGGGTTCATTCATTCGAGGAAGATATGCCCGATGAGTTTGTTTACCGACCAAGCTCCTTTGACTTTCCGCGTTCCAGGGGAAGGAGGGGGCTTGAGCTTCAGCCCGGCGGAAAGTTCCGGAACATGAGTCCCGGACAAGCTGACCTTCCAGAGCAATCTTCTGGAGATTGGGATATTGAAGATGAATCCGTGATAATTCATTACGATGATGGCAGGGGAGAACGTTTAAAGATCAAAGAAGTAACACGGGCAAAACTTGTGATCAGGAAACCGTAACATTGGAAATTGCGCTTATATGAAAACATTCGAGAAGTTCCTGGCGCAAATCAAAAATGCTGAGCAGCGTCTAATTTATCCACTAGAGGGAGAGTTGAATCCAGCACCTGCAGCAGTTATCACGTCAGAAAATAACTTTACTGCTACGCCAGGAACATCTGCTCCGGCCCGTTCTGAAATTATGTACCGGAAGTACATTTCGCATCAGGATGAGGGCAGGTTAGGGACATTAAAATCTATTAATCCGAAACAGGTTAATGATTATCTGCAACAGCATCATCTTAACATTACTGAGCTTATCAATGATCGGCTGTTGAGGGAACGGGTGATCAGCGGTGATGATACGCTTGACGTCAATTATTTGGAAAAAGGTGTTCAAGCGGGTCGCTCGGTATGCCGTGTGAATATTAATTCACAAGATGGTGAGGAGGGGTTTGGAACCGGTTTCCTGATTGCACCGCAGATATTGATCACCAACCATCACGTAATCCCAGACGAGCAATATGCCAGCGCATCTTATGCTGAGTTTAACTATGAAAAAGGTCAAAATGATCTCCCTCTTTCATTGAAAGTCTTCAACTTCGAACCATCCAAACTCTTCTATACCAATGAAGAATTGGATTACACTATAATATGGGTGGCGGATACATCAACAGCGGGTTCGGGAAAGCTTCAGGATTTCAGACATCTTGAGCTGAACCCAAGCTTAGGAAAAACTAAGGAAGGTAATTTTGTGTCCATCATCCAGCATCCGGATGGTAAAATGAAGAAAGTAGCCCTGCGCCAGAATGAAATCACAAACTTGTCGTTGCCTAAGTTCATTCGCTACGTCACGGATACGAAAAGCGGTTCTTCCGGTGCTCCGGTTTTTAATGATAAATGGGAGGTAGTTGCTTTGCATCATGCCGGTGTGCCGCGCTATAATGCGGAAGGCAAGATACTCAACCGCTCCGGAGCAGTTTGGGACAAATCCCAAGGGGAAGTTCAGGTAGATTGGGCTGAGAATGAAGGCGTTCGTATCAGCAGTATTGTTTATGATATCACGACGGCTGCTGCCGTCCGTTTTCCGCTGCTGTGGAACTACTTTCAGCCAATCCGTAATATAGACGACATTCGAAAATCAATGGGTATAAACATCGATAAACTAGACACTGACAACTATTATCCTGAACAGTTAGATATTGCGCAATGTAAAACATATTATGCCGATCTTGAAGATGTTACGAACGCCAGCTTTTGGGACCTACATGAACTGCTCGCTGGCACCCACACCAGGCACCATAACTATAATCCCTCAAAATATATTTACCCATTGGTCGACCTTCACCCGGATGGGCAAATTAGAAGTATATACTCCGATAAGCCTTTTACTGTACAAGAGCTCATTTTGGCCGACCAGAAAGTAGATATTGAGCGCCAACTTAGGTTCATAGAAATTTCAAAAGCTGAAAAGATGGTTGGAGCAAAGGATTTTGATGAAGCTTTGGAGTCTCTCGAAGCCTTGTTGCCATACAATTGTGAACACGTTGTTTGTCAGTCCTGGTTTAATAAACAGGAGCCTATGCGCGGAGACCTTCATCATCTTTTTGCTTGTGAATCTCAATGCAACAGCTTTCGAAATAATTTTCCCTACAAGGACTTTCCCGACTACCCAACCACAGAAACCGAAAGGCTACGATCGGACTGCGGAAATGTAGAAGGCGGCTTTTTTGAACCGGAACATAATAAGGGTATTGTAGCTCGTGCGGTGTTGTATTTTTTAGTGCGATATCCTGGGGCAATTAAGGTCTATGATGAGGCCTCCATTCAAGTACTTAAAAGTTGGGCAGCTGAACAACCTGTTGGTCTTTATGAAAAACATAGAAACCGGGAAATTTATCTTATGCAGGGGAATAGAAATCCATTCATTGACTATCCTGAACTCACACAGACGCTAGAAATTAAGGCCTAGAATCCCAATCATTTTAATGCTGCAGCTATGGAAAATGCCAATATTTTAATCATAGAAGGATATCCGAAAGAGATCATTCGTAAAATTATGCTCCGGGATGAGCGCCGTAGGAGGGCACTTCCAGACACGATAAAGGGTCAGCCTTTACAGCTCGTGTTGGAAGACCTTTTGTTGTGGGACCAGCGCAGGCTTGTTGTCAGCTTTAAAAAAGGAGATACAGCGTTACACCGGAAAATCGCCGATACAGGCGCAGAGTGGAGTAAGTATGCCAACATCGAGTTCGATTTTGGCTACAATCAGTTAACCGATTCCTATAGGGCCTGGCAGTTTGGAGATACTTCTTCCATACGAGTTGGCTTTGAGGATCCGGGTTATTGGTCGTTCGTTGGCACAGACAGTCAGGACCCGGAAATATGCCAGCCCGGGGAAATCACTTTAAACCTTGAAGGATTTGATGTTAGCCTACCGGGAAACTGGCGGACAACTGTGCTTCATGAATTCGGGCATGCTCTGGGTTTTCATCATGAACATCAGTCGCCACTTGCAAACTGCGATTTCAACTGGGAACGTTTGTACGCTTACCTTTCTGGTCCGCCGAACTTCTGGTCGAAAGAGCAGGTCGATTACAACTTGAAACAGCTGCCTGCTGGTGGACTTACGTATTCGCCCCATGATAAACAATCCATTATGCACTATTCTTTTCCAGACTGGATGTTTGTGAGTGGTACAAATTCGCCCTGCTATGTCGAAGAGCCTACAACGCTTTCGGAGCAGGATAAAATTATGGCGACCAGGGCATATCCATTTGACGATGTAGATGCTGAAGACCAAAAGCTCCAGCGTAAGGAAAACATCACAAATATTCTACGGGCCGGGCATGCTTTTAGCGAGAAAGGACACCTGAGCCTCCATACACGTGTAAATAACCTTAGCACCATGTCGTCCCGGCGGCATAGTCATAATAGAGATACCCAGCTTAGTCTTGATCTTCAGGTCAAAAAAGCCATTTTAGTGGCTGCAGGCCAATCTTGGGAAGAACCTAAGAATCTGGGTGAACAATTGGCGATCGGCAATTTGCTGCCGACCGACTATGCATACCAATTCCTTGCGGATCTGTTGGACGAGCTTGTCAAAACCATAAATGTAAGTGCATCTGTGCGCATCACGGATGTTTCTGCAGTTGATACAGTTCTAGATTGTATACAAATGGTTAAGGGAAAGTTATGAAAGGCTCGAAGTTTATAATTTTTACTGGTCTTTTGTTTTGTGGTAGCCCGATGGTAGCCCAGGAACAATCATCCGCCATGTCAAGATTCTTTGAAAGGTTGGAACTCCGTCAATCTTTCGGTTCAGCAGGCACCAGAAATTCGCCTGTGCGTTTTCAGTTGACCGTACCGAGCCATGATAAAACGTCGTACCTGATCGATGGTGGTGTTGGTATTCCAGTCGTGGGTTTAAAAATTGGTAATGGCCTGACGATGGATGGTAAAGTCGTGGGTGAGTATCATCACAACACCTTAATAGATGAGGAGCAGCATAACTGGCAGACCGGAATATCAGGTACCTTGCGCACGAATATTAAAAGAAATAGGGCAGAGACAAAATTCAGTCAATGGTATTTCACACCAACGTTGAAGCTAGCAAGGGATTTGCGAGATACTGCAACTGCGGTGCTGTTCAATATGGATGCAATTCCATTCCGATCAGGTGATAAGGGGATAAACCTGAATACTTATACGATCAGTGGAAACCGTAAATTCATTCAGTTGTTCGCCGTAAATCCAGGACTGGAATTTCAGTATAATCTGTCGGTAAAAAACCCAACCCAGGATGGTACGATCCTTAGGCCACTGCTCAAATTTCAGTATTTACTTGCAGGCAACCGTTTGAAAGAATCGCCCGTCGAGATGATCTCGCCTGACAAAACATGGGAAGCATCGTTGGATTATACTGCAAGGTACGCGTTGGTAAATTCAACGTTTAATGAAGAGGAATTTACACATTTGCTGAAAGCTGGGGTAGATTATTACTTGCTTACCAGACCGATACGAATTTCATTTGGCGTTTCCTTTAACTATGGCTCTGATCCTGCACAGGGATTGAAGAAACAGCACTTCTATCTTGCAACATTTAGCTTGCAAAAATAAGCGCCGTTTCTGGTATTGGTACAGTAAAATTTACGCCTCTATCGCGTCATATACAATTACTTTGTCCCAGAGATCACTACAGTTTTTAATGAACTCCAGGTGAATTGGATCTGTTTGATAACTAGCCTGACCTTCAAGGTCGTCGAAGAACATTAGCTCTGATACACCCCAGCTGTTGTCCACTACATCACGTTTTTCCGTACTTGCGACTACACCCACCCGTAGTTCTTTAACGGTTTTGATCTTGGCCAGTGTCTTCACGCCAGCAACAAGCTTTGCACGGTCTTCCATTGAAGAAGGGTTCTTCAGCCAGAATAGCGCATGGTGAACGACAGGATACTTTTTCTGTGTCGGTGTCACGGGCATTGCGGAGGCAACGGTGCCTGCTGCGAGTGCTACGCCACTTAATAAAAATGTTTTTCGGTTTAAGTTGTTCATCTGATTAGGTTTTTGATTTAGAAGTCATAAAGCTAAAAAAAATCTTAGGTATCCGATTGTGTTGCTTGAAAATCAGCCTTTAGATCTTTTTGGAAGCATTTTATTTACCCCATCTGGTTCTTTAGCACTAATGCTAATCATAGCCACAGGTTCTTTCAGATTTTGATCTGCTTCTATCGTCTCCAAAATAGTGACTATTATATAGCCGCCTTTCCCCTCGTGTTTTCATGTCGTTACTGGAACACTTGGTCTGCCTGTAAAAAGCATCCCTGCGAAACTTGATTGGAGATATCTGTGTCCTCCAAATGCATTGTCTTTGAATAATGCCGGCCAATTAAATCACCGTGAATGTCCTTAAATGCTTGCAGATACTTGTTATGCAGCTAGGCATGTGTACTTCATATCTACCAATACCAGGTAGTAGACACCTGAATTATCAAGGACTTGTTTAATTGCGTCGAAATCATTCATGTACGACGAAGTCCGCTTTAATGATGAAGATGCAGGTCTGTATTACTAGCAACTTTACCAACCAGGAAAAAAATTAAGGCAGTCCCAACTTTGGAACTGCCTAAGAGAGACATTACAATAATTTCTAAGCTAACGAACTTATTTAAAACAAAATCCGGTTAATCGTTTGTTTAATAGTTGATCGAAGATATAATATATTATTTAGGTTTGAGTGGGGAAAAATCTCCACCTTGTCATAATATGTCAACTATGAAGCAATTGGAACGTTTAAAGCATATTTATGGATTGCTGAGCTACGCACCACAAACAATTGATTCTTTGCAATCCTCTTTGAAATCGCTTGGCGCTGAGGTTAGTAACAGGCAGCTGTATCGTGATCTGGAAGACGTTGGTAATTACTTTTTGAGGGATCAGGAGCGATTAGAGCTTAAAAGCCAAGAGTTTAACAAGAAGTTATACGTTATTAACCGCCACAACGGGGCAGGCACGATTAACAACTATGACATCGATACATACTTTTTAAACAAACTTGTAATCCCATTGGGAATTTCAAATGGCCGTAAAAGCTCTCTTGATAAATTTCGTGACATATTCGCAAACCATTTAAATAGTAGTCGTGTTGAGAACAACTCGAACTGGGATGGATCTTCAATGCTCAATACGCATTTTAATGAAATTATGTTTGATGATCATTTTCAGGAAAAATTCAATCAAATCATCTGGAGTGTTTCAAACCATCGATCAGTAGACATCATTTCCTGCATAGGAGATTCGGTTTCTATGTACCGTTCGATGACCTTTCCATTTGCTTTTCACCCGCTCAAGGTCCTTTACCACCGCGGAGGCTTTTTCATTGCCGGAATTATCGAATCATCAAAAAGGTGTCTGGTGCTGGATTTATATCAGATTAGTGCGTTTAAATTAAGTAACCAGAGTTTTCCATTCAAAAAGGAAATGTCAATTCTGAACCGAAACTTAAAGGACCGTTTTGGAGTGAGTCAAAACATCAATGATGATGTTTACGACATTACTATTGAATTTGCTTCCTTGACGGGTGAGTTCGTGAAAGCACACATTTGGCATCATTCCCAAATGTTTGAATTGCTTTCCAGTGGAAATCTGCGGATGCATCTAAAATGTGGGATTAATCGTGAACTAATTGGATGGATTTACATGTGGATGGGGCATGCCAGAATTATACAACCCCAGATTTTAAAAGATTATCATATGGAACAGATGAATTCAATTAGGGAAGTTAATCAGTCTGATAGGCTTGTATACAACGATTTCAGACAGCCCGACTAATCAGCCATAAATATCCATGCACTTTGATATGCACTGATTTCTTCGGCATAATTCATTAAATCCATATAGAAGGTATTTTTAGCTAAAGTGCTTCCATCTCCGATGATCACAAGTTTAGTACGTGCTCGTGTAATGGCCACATTCATGCGCCTGACGTCTGCAAGGAAGCCGATTTGTTGCGCAGCGTTACTGCGGGTCAGGCTGATATAAATAATATCTCTTTCCTGGCCCTGAAAGCTGTCGATCGTGTTGATATCGATGTACTGGCGTAAGGGGCTAATATCATCATCCCCTTCAAAAATTTCTTTTAACGTTCTAATTTGTTCCTGGTAAGGCGATATGATACCCACAGTTGGAAAAGCTCCTGGACCATAATGCTCAGAAACTTCAGCCAGGTAAACTTTTAGATGTTTTAGAAGAAATAAGCCTTCTTCAGCATTTGAGATGCTGCTTTCTTCCTGCTTTTCATCGAAGCCGCAACCTGATGTATCTATAAAGGTAAAGGGCTGGTCATTAAGAAACAAGGTTTTTGTGGCCACTGCGGCGCTTGCTTGCAAATGGTTACCGTAGAATTCTCTAGAGCTAAATTCCATGATCGAGGCGTGCATTCTATATTGTTCCTCTAGTAAGGTCACAACGTCTGGGTAGCATAGTGCTAGCTTCTCCATGAGTGTCGTGCTTAGTCCCTTCTCAGCTGCCTCCCTTGATTTTATTGTTGGCGGCAATTGACAATGATCGCCCGCCAGAATTAGCTTTTTGGCTTTTAAGATGGGAATCCAGCATGCAGGCTCCAGCGCTTGGCCTGCCTCATCGATGAATACAGTATTGAATTTACAATCTCGAATGGTATAATGATTGGCACCCACAAGCGTTGAGGTAATAACTTGAGCACTGCCTATCACTTGGTCGGCAGTGTACTTTTCATATTGCTCAACCTCCTTCATGATTTTGTGGGCTTCGTTGAACAGGGCTTTACGTTGTTCCTGTTCGGCACGACCAAAATTACGCTTATACTTATAGGCCATGTTCTTGAACTCCGAAGCCTGCTTTTTTAAAGCTTTTATCTCCTTTGTCTGCGTATGAGCAGACATTTTGCTGTCCATGGTAAGACTTTGCAAATGCGGAGAGATTCTTGCAGGATTGCCGATTCGTAAGACGTTAATCCCTTGTTCAGACAATTTTTCGGTTAACAGATCTACGGCGGTGTTGCTGGGGGCTACAACCAGTATTTGTTGTTTATCTTTCTTTAACATGGCTTTAATCGCCTGAACGATAGTTGTAGTCTTTCCGGTGCCTGGTGGACCATGAACAATCGCCAGGTCTTCAGCATCAAGTATGCTTTGCACCGCTTCCTGCTGTTTTGCGTTAAGTTCTGGAATAGGATAGGCGTACCGGGCGCTGAACATAGGTTTGCGAATTCCGGTGAGCATGGCCACAAGCCCTTCAGCGTTTGCCTTATCTCCACTAAGAATTTCACTTGCCGTCTTCATGGCTCGCTCCATCTCGTTGTAGCTGTTAGTGTCGAATAAGAGGTCCAGCCCAAGTTTCCCATCACGGCTCCAGTCCGGCAGCTCATCTACGCGAAAGCTAATTTTACAGCGATTCCCGTTTATGTTAGTTATAGTCCCTTCAATCTTGTCTTTCGGATCATGATTTGAAAACAAAGCTATGGTAGCGCCAAACCGGAACTGGTGGCTAAGTTCATGATGGGTCGTGCGTTCAAACTCAACATTAATGTAGTCCCCTCGGGTGAGTTCCGTAGCTCTGATCGCAACCGGATACCAAGTTAGTCCGTTGGCCCTTCTTGTAACAACAGGAATTTTCTCGGTAAGCGCCTGATATTGCTTAAAGTCTTCATCCCGTTCAATTTTCAGCAATGCCTCTAAAGCCTTAAAATATTCCATCGGCTTCAAAGTTACATCATGAGTTTAAAATACAGCTAAAAACAAAAACACTCATTTTACCTTTTTAATGGATCCGAGGTTTGTATGACCTCGGTTGTATTCTTATGAAGTTCTTTTATGCAGAAACCAAACCTCTTTAAAGCCCTCGCAATTGTCGCATTAATCCTGTTGATTGTAGTTGCGCTTATCTTTGGTAAGCCCTTTCTGGTCCCATTGACTTTTGCAGCACTATTATCGATGCTGTTACTACCAGTTACCCGCTGGCTTGAGCGAAAGGGGTTAAATAAAGCATTGTCGACGCTTGCAGCAATCATTTTATTACTTGCATTTGTCGCCCTGGTGCTCTTCTTTGTAGGCTGGCAGATGTCTGACATTGCAAGTAATACCACGAAATTGCAAGAAACAGTGTCAGAAAAGTACGAGCAGGTAAAGGATTTTGTAAGTCATCAATTAGGTGTCTCGCATCAGAAACAAGAACAACTCATCAAGGAGCAACAAAGGTCTTCATCCGGAACCGTGACGAACATGGCTACTGGCCTCATGTCGGGCATCACAGGTTTTCTCACAGATAGCTTACTTGTTTTTGTTTACATTTTCCTTTTTATATATCTGCGTGGTCGGCTTAAAGGATTTATCATCCGATTGGTCGCTTTAGAAGATCGTGAAAATGCAATGATCATCCTGAATGACACACAACAGGTTACCGTCAAATATCTTTCAGGATTATTCTTGATGATCGTCTGTTTGTGGGTGATGTATGGCATTGGGTTTAGCATACTTGGCGTTGATAACGCGATCTTCTTCGCAATACTATGTGGACTTCTGGAAATCGTACCCTTTGTAGGTAACCTCACAGGCACTGCACTTACGATTGCAATGTCTTTAGTTCAAGGAGGGGACATGAATATGGTCATCGGTATTCTGCTAGTCTACGGGTTTGTTCAATTTCTTCAAACCTACTTGCTGGAGCCCCTTATTGTAGGTGCGGAAGTCAGCATAAATCCCCTGTTCACCATTGTAGGGCTAGTTGCGGGTGAGATGATTTGGGGCATTCCCGGTATGATCCTGGCTATTCCACTGTTGGGTATCACAAAAATCATATTTGAACATATCGAGCCTTTGAAACCTTTTGCATATTTGATAGGTAGTGATGAGCGAAAGAATGATGGGGGTTTTCTTAAAAGAATTAAAGGATGGTTTAAACAAGGGTAGAGAAGATTGTCAATTTCTGGAACCAAAATCTGCTTTAGCTGTTATAAAGGGGTACCAAAATTAATTACTATGGGAAATCAGGAAGAACAACACTCATCGAAAGAAAATCAGGAACAAAGCAACCCTGCAAATAACCAATCTCAAGATGTTGGAAATGAGTCTACCCAATCGGAGGCAAGTCACAAGACGGATCCCGAACATAACACTGGAAACGAACACATGAGGATTGATGAAGAAGGGGCCGAAGTACTACCCGATGATCAGGTTTAAACATTAAATTAGGGAAGCGCATGTAAATGCGCTTTTTTTATGACTATTGGTGAATATATTGCCCACTATGTAGAATCCCTTGGGCAACATCAGCCTAAAACAATAGATCTTCATCTTTCTAAGTGCACATTCGTGTATTGGCTCTTCCAGCTCCGTACTTCAAGGGGGTACAAATTTTGACTTATTTATATCGGAAATGGTTACAAGCTGCTGTTAAAGCGGGTTTGGACATTTGGTTCACAGAATTGATGTCCGAAACTGGGAAAAAGTTGAGTATAAATTTCCACAAGTGAGAAATTCATTACACAGTATTGTATAATTGTGGATGAATGTAAATTGATCATTAATAAGCCAACTAACTATAAAAAATATGCTGATTCATCACGGACAAATTTTAGAAAGGGTAGTAAGGAGAAACGGCCACTCCATCAGTGACGTAGCCAGGCTCACAAACGTGAACAGGCGCTCGGTTTACAATTGGTTTAATCAACCACATTTGAAACCGGAAATTATTTACCGGATTGGCTGTGCGATTGATCACGATTTTTCAGTCGAATTACCGCACCTTTTTACCGCTGAGGACTTTAGTAAGGAAAAGAAGCGAACGGTAGCTGCGGTTACTAAAGAAGAGATTCAGGATGATCCTGCTAACAAACACTATTGGAAAGACAAATACATCGATCTTTTGGAAAGATATAATGAGTTGTTAGCCAATAAAGTCTCCTTAACGTAAGTAGCAAATCTGCTTGCCGAAACTACTCTACCAGGATCTCCATTTTCCTGGTAGCATTGCGTGGCAAGTTTTTTTCTATTTAGCCTTAAAGTTGACCAAATTGAATGCAGTACAGTTAAACTTGAATCTGCAATCAATTTCTGCGTAAGATACCGGGCTTGAAGTATCGCCAAAAATTTTATAGCAGCTATTCAAAGAAATTGTTAACTACACAACTTCTGATACTGCCGGGGAAAAGGAGCGGAGGTTGGTTTAACAATATGGGATGAAAGTGCTGTCTGTAAAGGAAGTACATTCAACATTAGCATTCTTCAGTCTGCGTAAAATTAAACCTGTAAAAGCTGTTCGTTTGAGTTTTGGGCTTTTGTGTCACTACACATTCTGTAAGAACAGGCACGATTAAGGTGATTTTTGTAAAATAAATTCGCTCTTTTGTTGTTTATATATCTACAGTCAACTTTATATAAACCAACTAAAATGAAAAAACTCAACTATCTAAAAGTACTTTTTGCTGTCTTGTTTCTTGCTTTTGCATTTCAATCGTGTAAGTCTGACGACGATGATGCAAACTATCAAATGGAGAATCAAACCTTTGTGACCCAGGCGTTGACCAATAATAGGTTTGAGGTTGCAGCTGCTACACTGGCTCAATCTAAAGCTCAGAATGCTCAAATCAAGCAGTTTGCGAGCAAGATGATTGCAGAACATACTGCAATGAGCGTTGATTTAACCGATTTGGCGAAGTCCATGGAGCTTGCAATTCCGACCAGCTTAGAACAGGAAGATCAAGACAACATTAATATGCTGGGACTTTATACAGGTACAACATTCGAAAAGGAATTTACACGAATGATGGTTGCTTCACATGAAAAAGCTGTTAATCTTTTTTCGCAAGCTGCCAGTAACACCGGCGTACCTGCTGCTGATTTAAGGCATTTTGCTGAAATGAAAACGCCTTCGTTACAGCAACACCTTAAAGAAGCGCAAGCGCTACAAAACGTTACAGAATAAGTTTGCTGGATGTTCAACAATTAAAGTTATGGACTTAAAGGAACCCATATTAAAGCTTCTTGCCAAACAGTACGAGCCTTCAGTACTCGTAGAGACAACATTTAAACGTTACGATCTCGCATTTAAAACCGATGAGGAAGGCAGGCCTATTCTGTTGTTTCTTGGTAAGCGTGATGAACATGGCGTCATAAAGGGTGAGCGTTACGCGCGGAGACTTAAAGTTGATCCGAATGGTAAGATCATTAAGGACCATTGGGAACATAAAGGAAAGGCGACCTAGGTCGCCTTTTTCTATTCTATAGGATCTACCTCGCCTAAAAGCCCATCAGGTACTTTCAATTCTCCAGTTTCGAAGTCAATGAGTCCGTTTTTTTCATCCTCAATGTTTGTTGCTTGCGTGTAGATATCGCCTGCAATATGGCGTTTACGAAGCTCTTTCTTGAATTCGAGGATTGTTTTTGTGCGTTCTCCGTTATCAGCTGGCCCACCGTAGTCCGCAAATCCAAATCCGCCCCATTCACTTACCATCAAGGGCACCTGCCTGCGAAAAAAGAATGGATCACCAACCACCAGGGGAAAGGCGGCAACCCCGGTTTGCTCTCCATTAACTAGTCCATCAAGAACTTCTTTCCAGCGTTCAAGATCTGGTGTATATAGATGGGCCGTCAGAATATCGCTCTTAAGTCTGCCTTCAAAAGAAATGTGCTGCCAACCGTCATTATCGACTACCAGGAACTGTGGATGTGCAATTTGCATATAATGATACATGTCCATGATGTAAGATCGGGTCTCGACGCTGGTTGCAATATCTTGGGCACCCCAATCCTCATTGTAAAGGCTCCAAATAATTACGGAAGGATGCGTGCCGATCAGAGCCAGCATGCGTAAAAGCTCAGCTTTGTGGTTGGAGCGACTTGTTGCGTTTGAACGGTGTGGACTTGGCACTTCAACCCAAAGCAGCAGCCCTAATTTATCTGCCAGATTATAGATCCTTGGATCCACACCTGCAATATGAATTCGGACGAGATTACAACCCAACCTTTTCATGGCATGCATGTGCTTTTTGATTTGTTCATAGCTTGCCAAGCCTGGCTGGTATAATATACCGTTCAGATATATTTTCTTATTGTTTAGATAAATACCGCTTCCACGAGATTCAATCTTTCTTAGGCCAAAATGCGCCTCGATCTCTGATGCATAGCCATCTTCGTCTACGAGCTGGGCAATAAGGCGATACAAGTGCGGATTTTCTGGCGACCAAACTTTGGCCTCCGGAATTTCTAAGACCAGTCGCTGATTTTTCTGTCCTGCTTCAAGCGTAAGGCTGAACTCGTCTGACGCAATTGGCGTTCGGTCCTGTTGCGCCCGGTTATATACCATGAGTCTGATCTTGTATACTCCTGGATCATGTATTCTGGTGGTCAGGTTGAAACGTACCAGATTATCTTCTACATAACTCACGACACCAACTCGACTTCGTAAACGGTTTTTCTCTACCGTTTCGAGCCATATACTTCGTACGCCACCGGAATAGGTCTGATACCAGATCCCTCCACGCTTGTAAACGGACGATTCTTGTTTTCCCCTGGTCGTGTCGGCATCCATAGTTGCCATGATGCGGATGGTGAGTCGATTCTCTTCCTTTAGGATGGTTTCGTCTAATTCATAAGAAAAAGATGTGTATTCTCCAATGTGTACAAACTCGCCTTCAATGGTTTTTAGTTGTATGCCATTGAGCCATACCCTGGTTTCATAGCCACAGGCGCCAAAGGTGAGTTGTAGCTGGTTACAGCCACTGCGACCCGTATCTACAGGCTTTGGTAGTGGAAAGGTTCTTTCATACCATACGATGACTTGATCGTGCCAATACTTATCGCGTTCTTGGTCTACTTTGGCAATATGCACCTCAACACTCCCAGGCCAGTTTGCAGTTTGGGTGTAGTTATGGGAAACAAACCAGTTTTCACTCAGTCCTCTATTGTCTCTATCCAATGCAAACTTCCACTCGCCGTCGAGTAAAATAGATGAATTTGGGCGTATAACAGCCCTTGGTATTGGGTTCAAATACGTATCATCATCAAAAAGTATAGCTTCCCGGCTCTTGGTGAGGCTATAATTTGGATGTTTTGGTCTCTCGGTCATAATATACTTCGTTAAGGTTTTCAGGTCTTAGACTTACAGTATATACAACGGAATGCTTTTGACTTTGGTTTTTGAATAAAAGTAAATCATTTTAGTGTTCCGGAAAGTGGTGCCTTACACCATACGTCATATCGCGGAACCAATTTTTATACAAAAAGAAGGCGACCCATTGCTGAGCCACCTTCCCTATAAGCGTTAATTTGTGTTTTTATCTTCCCAGACCTGCTTCGATGAAACCTCTGTAGGCCCATTTGGCTTTGTATTCTTTGCTGAATAGTAGTGGGTAATCGTGGTTGCTATTAACGTAGTTTCTATTGAAGTAAGAATCTTTGTCGGCTACACCCCAGGTGGTGATTCCGAATCGTAGATGTTTAGGTACGCCGTTCAGGT
>Ga0265780_10003644_pt1 | contig 20133 bp, 18 predicted proteins | sample P1T30metagenome_FD_192432 | JGI IMG/M metagenome (GOLD analysis project Ga0265780, IMG submission 192432) | Plant litter microbial communities from East Loma Ridge, Irvine, California - P1 T30 | ecosystem: Environmental > Terrestrial > Plant litter > Unclassified | place: USA: California...
TGCACCCTGGATCGAGCACTACAACACTGAACGACGCCACTCAGCCCTCGGAGGCCACCCACCGACCACCCGCCTGGCACCAACCTAATGGCCGGGTACACCTAGGTGCTGTCGACGCTCGCCGCCCTCCACTCGCCGCCGACCGGGACGGCTCGCCGTGCGGAACGACGGCGACCACGGGCAGGGGGATCGACGAGGATGTCCTCGTGCCCTTCACCGTCAGCCACGCCGTCGTGGCCCTCGGCGCGCGTCGACTCCGGCTGCCCGTCGCCGCGGTCGCCGTCGGGGCGATGGCGCCGGACGCGGTCCTCTTCGCCCCGTTCCTGCCGGACTACGCCGTGACCCATTCGTGGTGGGGCGTGGCAACGGTCGACCTGGCGGTGTCGCTCGTGGTCCTCGCCGTGTGGTGGTGGCTTGTCCGGCCGGCGTGGGCCCCGGTCGTCCCGGGGGTGCGTCGCCGCCTGCCCGCGGCATGGGCATGCCGTCCGCGCCTCCGGGCCCGGTCCGTGCCGCCGGTGGTGGTCGGCGCGGTCGCGGGGAGCGTCACGCACGTGGTGTGGGACGGGTTCACGCACGGCTCCGGGTTCGCGGTCCGCTCGTTCGCCGCACTCCGGGAGACCGCCGTCGCAGGTTACCCGCTTCCCTTCGTGCTGCAGGATGCGTCGAGCGTGCTCGGCCTCCTCACGCTGCTCCTGGCCGGAGCCGTCTGGTGGCGGCGCGCGTGTCCCCGGGTCCTGCCCGCCGTGCCGGCGGCGCAGTCGGTCGTCGTCGCCGCGGCGGCCGTCACCGTCCTGGGCGTCACCGGGGCGCAGGCGGCCGCGGTCCTGCTCACCGGTGGGAGCATCGGCGACCTCGTGGTGGTGCTCGCGTTCCGGGTCCCGGTCACCGTGGCGCTGACGCTCGTCGTCGGCGCGGTCGCCCTGCTGGCGATCCGACACGTCGGCGAGCGGAGGAGCCCCACGGCGAGCGGAACGGGCGACTGTCGGACGGTCTAGCGTGACCGCCACCCGACGGCGCAGGGACGGCGTGGGATGACGATGGCGAGCCGGCGGGTTCGCCGACGTCGAACCACGACCGACGTTCGTCCGACCTCCGCGGAGCCGCGTGCCGTGGGATGGCCGCGACGAGGACCGGCCTGGTGGCCATCGGGGTGATCTTGCGGTCACCACGACAGGACCGAGGACGTCATGCCAAGTCGCAACACGGCAGGTCCAGGTCAGAACCTACCGGCTCGAGTGCCCGGCTTTGGGTCAGCTGGTGCGTCCGGCGATGATCGTCAGGCCCGTGAAGAGGACGGAGGCGTTCCGCGGGCTGGGTCCCAGGTGGGTAGCGGCGGCGCCGGTCGCGGCGACGACGGTGGTGTCGCCGGTCACGGGGCCCGCAGTGAGGGTGGGGGCGGTCGCGTTCCCGTCGGCATCCGTCATCACGGTCGCGCTTGCCTGGTTCCCGGGGAAGGTGGCTCGTTCGTTCCCGACGTAGAAGTGCACGATCGCACCCTGGACGGGTCCGAGCTCGTCGTCAGTGCAATGCGCGACAAGGGCCTCCGGGAAGGCGCTGTTCGGAGTCGTCGTTTGGTTCGCCCCGGACTTCGCGGTCAGGATCACGCCCGGATCGCCTCCGCCGGTCGGGTCGATGGTGCCGGTGAAGACGACTGCTCCGTACCCGGAGCACTCCACGTCGACACGGAAGGTGCCGGGCTCGTCGCCGGGGAGGAGCTCGGCTTGCGCATGCCCGCTGGCGTCCGTGATGACGGTCATCGTGTTCCCCACGGTGAGACCGGTGCCGGTGTCGTCGGCGTCGGTGAGCGTGAAGGTGACCTGCTCACCGGGAACGGGGGTCGAGCCGTCGAGGGCCTGGACGATGAGCGGTGCGAACGACTCTCCGACGGGGTGGTGCTGGCCGTCGCCACTGACGATGACGAGCTCGGGGGCATCGTCGCCGTCGCCCCGGCCGACGGTCTCGGTGAACGACGTTCCGACTGTTCCGTCGGGGAGGTGGACCTCGACGTGGAAGCGTCCCTCGATCGGACCGGCGATGAGTTGCGACGCGGTCGCGGTACCGTCGTCGTCGGTCGCGACCGTGTTCTCCGAGTGGTTGCCCGCGAAACTGCTGCCCGTGCTGCCGGTCACGACGAACCGGATCCGGGCGGAGACGAGCGGCCCGTTCTCATCGGTGACACGAACGGTCAACAGACGGAATGCTTCGCCTGGCGGACGGATCTGGTCGTCGCCCTGAACCAGTTGCACCTGTGGCGGCGCAACTCTGCGGGCGGACCTGCCCGACCTGCTGTCGCCGGCGGCGAGCGGACGGCCGATATGGCCAGCGACGGCAGCCATCAGCGCGCTGGTGAACAGGACACGACGGGACAGGCCCATGATGATGCTCCAAAGATGTCAGTCGCGAACAGCCCCTGTCGGGGACACTTCTCACGAGCGGGGCGGAGCCGTCTCGAGACCGATCACGCCGAGACGGCCCCACCCCGCGAGGTCGTCACCGCAAGCCGGAGGCCACCTGAACGTGCCTCGTGATGGTGACGCCGTCACCATCAGCGGTGTGGAACACGACGTTGAACTCCGTACCGACGCTGACGCCTGGACCGATGTTCCAGGTGTCCGAGCCGTCGCCCTTGCCGCCCCACTCGATGATGCCGTTCTCGTTCGTGGTCAACGTCAATGTCGTCGACCCGTCGTTCCCGAGCGAGACACCGTCGGTGGGCGGGTCGATCACGGCGTAGATCTGCTCACCTGGGACTGGGGCCCGGTTTTCGTCGTACGCGTGCAGGTCGAGACGACCCGAGCTTCCCGGGTACATGATTCCCGTGTCGTCGCCCGTCAACTCCATCGAGTCGACCGGCGGAGTGATGGTGTACGTGAAGTCGACGCTCGCGTTCGGCTTCGCCGGCGTCGTCGCGACGATGTGCGCCGCCGTCAGCTGATCACCGGCGGTGACCCTCGGTGCCGTCGCGACGCCGTTGTGGTCGGCGAGGACCGTCACGGGGGAGGTCTGGTCCACGAACGACACTCCCGGGTCCGTGATCGCGAACGTCACCGGTGTGCCCGGCAGGGCTGTGTCGGAGTCGGTAGCGACGCGGGTGGCCGGGACCTCCTGGAAGGTCCTGTTCTGGTGGGCATACGCCTTGACGGGGCTGACCGCTTCGAACGTCGACGCCGTCACGCCGACGGTCTCGTTGAACGTCACCGGAGCCGCACCAGGCGTGGATGCGGTCACCTGGAACGGCGTGGTCGTGGTGATCCCGGAGGCAGCGATGAGGTCCCTGTCGATGGTGGCGACGCCGTTCGCGTCCGTCTCGACCGTGATCGTCGACGTCGTCGTCGAGTCTTCGACGAACGACGCGGCGTCCCCGTCGACGGTGAACGTCACCTGCGCCCCGACAGAGGGGTTCTCGTTCGTGGTCGCAGTCACTGCCAGCCTCGGGCTGAACGGTGCCCCGGGCAACGCCCACCCCCCATCGCCGGCCGTGATCGTCAGCTGATCGGAGATGACGTCCTGTTGCGTGAAGTTGTAGATCTGCTTCCCCGCGAACTCCGTCCCCCAGTAAGACGCAGATGCCGCGTCGTACGTGAGCGCGTACGGAACGGACTTGTCCTGCAGGGCGATCTGATCCGTCACCGTGAAGCTGTCCAGATCGATCCGTGACACCGTCGCGGTGCCCTCGCCGACCACCCACGCCGAGGTCGCGCCGCCGGCTGTGTTCATCCCCACGCTGATCGCGCGCGGCTTCGTCCCCTCGGGCAACTTCGCCGGGCTGTCCCCGACGGTTCCGTCGAGCCCCACCGCGTACACGACGCTGTTCCGGTAGTCGGCCGTGATGATCCCGTCCTCGGTCGCTGCGACGTCCAGCAGGATCGCGTCGCCACTCGGTACCGGGTAGTGCGCCACCTCATCGCCGTTCGCGGGATCGATCGCGGCGACGCCGTGCCGCTGCGTGGACTGCTCCGCAACCCACACGCGACCATCCGCGCCTTCGGTCATGAACGTCGGCGCCGACTGTGTCGAGCCCATCGACACCAGGTCCGTCACGGCGTCAGCGTCGAACGGCTTCGACGTGTCCACCCTCACCAGCCGATCGACACTCGTCAACGACACCCACACCGTCGAGTGGTCCTCGGACACCAGCACACCCTGCGGATTCACTGCTTTCGACGGCATCCCCGGGATGTCGTGCAGGTTCAACGACTCGACCGTCGGGTTCGAGGACGACAGCGACACCTTGTACAGGGTGTCGTCGCCGAACCCGGCGACCCAGACGGTGTCCTGGTCCGCCGCCACCCCGCGTGGAGCTGACTTCGCTCCGAACTGCGCAGCCGTCTGGAAGCGCCCGCCGGCGGTCCGCTCCTGCAAGGTGCCCCCCGCCGGATCGGTGTAGAACACCGAACCGTCCGCGAATGCCGAGTGCGACACCGCGATCGAGTGGGGGGCCACCCCAGACGGCACCGGCGTCTCGACCACGTGCACGGGCGCGGCGACCGCGCCGCTCGCAAGCGCCGCAACACCGGCCGTGGTGAGGACGACTGCCGCCGCACCCGCTCGGACGCGGGGCGCGACCCGCAATCGCCGACCTTGAGAACTCATCATGAAACTCCTTCATTCGGTGCCGGAGGAACGAAACGCAACCGCCACTCGCCCGCGGGCAGCGTGGTCCACTGACCCTCGCGCCCCTGCGCAGAGGCGCTCACCCTTCGTACGCGGTCGATCCAGTGAACGTCCACATGTTGCCTAGCTGATACTTTGCGCTTGATGGGCGAATAGCCCTGTGAACGGAAGAAGAAGGAAACTTATGACCCTCACCTCGCGGTGTCGACGAGCTCGCAGCACGGCGATGGCGGTGGCCGCGGTGGCCGCGATGACCGCTGCCTCCACGCCCCTGTCTGCGTCAGCGGACAGCCGTCGCACCGACGGCTGTCGCCCCCAGACCGGCTACACCGACTGTCGGGTCATCGACGGAGGTGGCGTCTCGCAGACGTTCCTCGTGCCGCAGCGTGTCTCTGTCCTGCATGTCCTCGCGTGGGGCGCCGGCGGAGGCGGCGTGCAGGTAACGAAGCACGGCACCACCGTGGCCGGTGGGGGTGGCGGGTTCGCCACCGGGGACCTCGCCGCAGAACCGGGCGACCTGGTGAAGGTCTCGGTGGGCGCGGGTGGGACGGGTGTCCCGGTCGGTGCAGGACCTCGTGGAGCGTCCGGCGGCGGCGCTTCGCGGATCACCCTCGGGAAGCAGTCGATCATCGCGGGTGGCGGGGGCGGCGCCGGTGGCGGCCGTGCCGGCTATCCGGGCGTCGCTGCCGGCGATTACTCACCTCGCGCGCGTGCCAATGGCGAGACCGGGCGGGCGGGAGTCGGTGGAGCGGGAGGAGCCGGCACGTTCGGGCCGGGACACTCCGGGGGGCCTGAGCACGGAGGCTCCGGCGGAGTGGGAGTGGGAGTCCTCGGACAGGGTGGTGGTGGTGGCGGCGGCGCCGGTTACGGGGGTGGTGGCGGCGGCGGCGCGCTTTCCCTGGGAGGCGGCGGCGGAGCGGGTGGCGGCGGCGGTCTTCTCGCCCCGACGAACGGCGCGACCGAACCCGGCACAGGGCCGTACCCCGGGGGAGCGTTCAGCGAGCTCCGCACTGGCACCATCGGCTACGGCGGCACGTCGTTGATCAGCGACGACATGGTCGACGGGAGCGACGGTCGTGTGGTGATCGAGTGGGCCGAGTCGTCGGTCCCGACCGTGGACCACTTGACCGTGGCTGCAGGCGACGACCAGTCGGTCCCCGCCGGGAGTACGTTCGCGCCGCTGTCGGTGACGGCGGTGGCTTCCTCCGGACGCTCGGTGCCCGGCGCGGACGTGTCGTTCAGGATCGTCGACGCGGGCGGGACGGGGACGGCGTTCGCGGGGGCAGATCCGGTTGCGTCGACGGACTCCTCTGGCGTCGCAACGACGGATCGAGACCTCGTCGCCGGTGCACGCGCCGGGACGGTGACGGTTCGGGCGTCCTCCGGATCGGCGTCTGCAGACTTCACCCTCCACGTGGAACCGCTCGCCGGTGATCGCGTCGTCGCCGTGTCCGGAGACGATCAGTCGGCGATCGCGGGTTCCCGGTTCGCGGAACCGTTGACAGCGCGGGTTCAGTCCGGAACCGGGACCGGTGTCGGCGGAGTACCGGTGACCTTCACCATGCAGGGCAACACCGGGAGCCGATTCGACACGACGGGGTTGTCGAAGGATGCGGTCCCTTCCGCCGATGGCACACAGGTCACCATCACCTCGGACGGGTCCGCCGAACCCTTCCGTGCGGGAATGGTCACGACGCCCCCGGTGATCGCCGGCCCGCAGTCCGGAGCGTTCACCGTGTCGGCGAAGGCCGACGGCATCGACTCGACGGTCAGGTTCGACGAGACTGTCACACCTGGAGCCGTCACAGGACTGCAGATCGTCTCCGGTGACGGTCAGAGCACTGCACCGTACACGGCGTTCCCGCACAACCTGCGCGTCGAGGCGTTGAATTCCGCCGGAACGGCGGTTCAGGGCGAGACGGTCGGGTTCCACATCCAGGGTGCGACCGGGAGCACGTTCGCGAACGGGGCGATCATCGCCACCGCCGTGACCGACGAGGACGGCCTCGCGGGTACACCGCAGGTGATCGCCGGCGACTCCGGCACGGTCACCGTCCTCGCGATCGCGGAGGACGGATCGTCGGTCACGTTCCACCTCACCGTCACCGGCAACACCCATCTGCGGAAGAACCCGGTCACCGGTGCCCCTCGCAGCTGATCACGACCACCCGCTCCCCGCCCCTCCGACATCGAAGGACTGAACTTGACATCCATGATCCGCTCGAGGCCCACCACGGGTCTCGCTGTTGCTGCCGTGACCGCCATCCTCGCGTTCGCGCCGTCCGCCGCGCACGCCGCACCCGATCTGACGGTGACGGAGACACCGACCACCGCGGGTTCCGCGCCACACTCCGTTGCGGTGGTGCCCTCCGGCCCGGATGCGGGCACGGTGTGGGTGACCGACGACGGCCTCGGGACGGTGTCCGCGTACGACCCGACCACGAAGGAACTACTCACGTCGGTGCAGTTCCCCGCAGGCACGAAGCCGCGTGACGTCATCGCCGGCAGCGACGGTTCGGTGTGGGTGGCGGCGTTCAGTTCGCCGTCCGTGTTCAAGATCACCGATGCGCTCGACGACGACCGCTCGCTGCAGGAACTCGAGATATCGGACGACCCGTACCTGCACACGCTGAACCTGGCGTTCGACGCTGACGAGTCACATGTCTGGGTTTCGTCCTCAGATGACTACGCGGACAAGACTGCGCGCTTCGTCGGCATCAGCACGAGTGCCCCCCTGGGCGCCGCGGCGATCACGGACCGGGTCGACACGGGTTCGGCAGGCGGTGGTGCGGTCGCCGCCGGGCCGGACGGACGGATGTGGGTCGCGAACCAGATCTACGGGAAGGGCATCAGCGCGTACGATCCGGCGACGAAGGAACTCACCTCGTACCTCACCGGCCCGCTGCAGACCCCCACATCAGGCGGCTATCTCGGACTCACCAGTGCGGGGAGCAACGTGTTCGCGACCAACTTCGCTGCCGCTGCCCCGTCCGTCGTGAAGGTCGATCCGACGGGGGACGTCGTCGCCACGACGAAGCTGCCGACTGACTCGCTCCCCCGAGAGGCCATCGTCGCGCCCGACCCACAGACCGGGGCGCAGACGCTGTACGTCGTCCTCCAAGGCCAGGGAGCGGCAACAGCAGGGGTCGCGCGGATCGCCCCGGAGACCATGCAGCTCATCGACATCATCGAGCTCCCGACCGCGGACGCGTCGCCCTACTCCCTCGGCTACGTTCCGAGCACCAGGACGTTCTGGGGTACCGAGCACGCCAAGCAACGGCTGTTCCAGATCACCGCGAACCCCACCGACGCTCCCACCGTGACCGTGACCGGGCTCGACCCGGACCACGGGCCGGAATCCGGCGGCACGCGGGTCACGATCACCGGGACCGCCCTCGACCGGGTGACCGGTGTCGCCTTCGACGACGTCCCGGCCTCCGACTTCACAGCGTCCACCGACGGCACCACCCTCACGGTCACCGCTCCGGAGCACGCCCCGGGAACCGTCGACGTCGTCCTGGCCGGTCCGGATGGCGGCGCCACACTCGCCGACGGCTACACCTACGATCCCGAGGCCACCGCGCCGCCGACCTCCGAGCCGACTCCGCCGACCTCGTCTCCCGTGCCGCCACAGTCCGGTACTGGCGACGCATCCGGTGACAGCGCGGACGGAGGCCTTCCCGGCTTCGTGGTCAACACCGGCGGCACCACGGTCGCAGGCACCGCGCCGGCAGCGCGCTGGGTCCGAGCCCTGGCCGCCTTCCCGGTGGCAGCGGCATCGCGCCTCGACATCCGACACGTGGACTGACATCGCCGGACTGAACAGGTCGGGGCGGTGGGAGCGCGACTCCCACCGCCCTGAACGCACCGCCCGTGATCCCACGCCGATGCCAGGAGAGGACACCACCTTCCACATGCCCGCACACATGAAGCGGCGACGCAACCCGTTGCCGCTGCTCGGACTGCTCCTCATGACACTCCTCACGATCGGCCTCGCGCTCGTCGCCATGTTCAGCGCGGGAACGACGACGAACCGGACCGCTGCACGAGACATGCTCGGGAACGCCGTGACGGTCGACCCCGGCGGCGAGGTCGCTCCCGAGAGCTCCGTGACCGCGGACACCCACGCACGTTTCCGCGTCCCTTCGGTGCACCTCGACGTCCCGCTCGGCGTGATCTCCCCCACCCACGGACAGATCACGCCACCGGGTTTCACCTCTGCCTACGAGATCAGGACCATCGGCACCACACCCGACAAGCCGGAGAACGGCACTGTCTTCGTCGTCATGCACGCCCTGCGCAACGGCGGCATCGCACCCGGCAACTACGTCACCGATGTCCATGCGGCGAGATCGCGACTCGCTCCCGGAACAGAGGTGGTCGTAGCCGGCACGACCTACGAGGTCACCGGATCCCGGAACGTCCGCAAACGCGACCTCCCGGCGGACACCACTACCTGGACCAACACCCCCAACCGGCTCGTCATCATCACCTGTCTCGAGCACGCGGATGGCAGCCCGTCCACCCACAACACCGTCATCACAGCCACCCGTGCCTGAACGTCGGAGGCGCCCTGTAGATCGACGACTCCGGCGTCAGACCGCTGCCTCGGCGGCCGCCCAGCCGACCCGCATCCGGGCGACCGCGCGGTCCCACCCGGCGAGCGCCGTGGCGTCGTCGCGGAGCAGCGACTGGACCTGGAGCCCCTCGAACAGGGCGACGAGCTGCTCCGCCGCGTGCCGCGGCGACGTGCCGCTCGGCACCCGGCCGTCGACGACGTCGCGCACGAGGGCGAGCGTGAGGTCCTCGAACGCGTGCATGTACTGGCAGCGGAACCAGCCGGCGGCGGGGTGGTCGGGGTTCGACGCGGCGCTGAGCAGCGCGACCCGGAGCCGGACGAGCGCGCGGTCCTCGAGGCCGGCCTCGAGCCGTGCACGCAGGTAGGCCACGGCACCGTCCCGTTCGGCGATGTCCCAGAGCGCCCGGCGGGTGCCGCCGACCCACCGGTCCATCACGGCGACGACGAGCAGCTCCCACATCGGGTAGACGCGCTGCACCTCGGCCTCGGTGACGCCGGCGTGCTCGGCGACCTGCTCCGGGCCGACCGTGTGGAAGTCGGCCGCGCGGTACGCCTCGATCGCGCCCGTGACGATGCGGGCGCGCAGGTCGGCGTCGGTTCCGGGCACGTCGTCGATTCTCCGGACCGGCGGTCCCGCACGCGACCGCCAGTTCGAGGGACGCCCGACGCTGCCGTGACGGACGGGCGCACCCGCGCCAGCCCCACCACCAGCGTCGGCCGGGCACCAGCGCCAGGCCCCGTCCGGGCGTCAGGCCCGGTCGAACGTCAGCGTCTCGTCGTCCTCGGCCGTCACCCTGCCGGTGCGGGCGAACTCCGCCCAGACCGCCCGGAACGTCCGGCCGCGGCGCTCGACCTCGGGCCAGTCCCGTTCCGGCACGAAGCGGCTGCCCGCCCAGGCGCTGCGTCCGCCGAGCAGCAGCGCCAGGTCGCTCATGTGCACCGCCCCCGTCGGCTTCGTCGTGACGCCGCGGAGCAGCCGGTAGGACGTGGCGCGCCCCCCGGCGGCCCGGTGCCGTGCGGTGAACCGGCGCACGTCGCGACCGTAGATCACCTCGGAGAGCGGTCGCACGAGCAGCCAGCGCAGGAGCGGGCGGACCGGCCGCCAGCGCGCCACGGTCCGGAGCCCGGGCACCACCGGCACGTACACCGCGGTCTCGTCCGACCCGGAGCCGATGAGCACGTCGACCTCCGGCGCGACGGCGGACCAGGCGCGGTCGGTGTCCCGCTCGGCCGGCAGCGGGGCGAAGCCGTACTGGGTGCCGTACGGCATGCCGCCGGCGAGCCCGAAGCGCCCGCCGACCGCGGCACCGCGTGCCTGCCGGTCGAGCAGGTCCTCGAGGGGCGTGTCCGGGCCGACCGCGCCGACCGCCCGCAGCATCGCGCTGGTCATCCGCGCGCGACCGCGGGACAGCCCGAGCGGCGCGCTCTGGATGACGACCCGCCGGAACAGCCCGCGAGCGCCGTCGCTGATCATGAGGTGCGCGGCCGCGTCGCCGCCCGCCGACTGCCCGAAGAGCGTCACCGCGTCCGGGTCGCCGCCGAATCCGGCGATGTTCCGCCGGACCCAGCGGAGCGCCTCCAGCAGGTCGAGCAGCCCGAGGTTCGCCGGGACGCTCTCGCCGTCGCCGAGGAAGCCGAGCACCCCGAGCCGGTACGTCACGGCCACCACGACCACCCGCTGCTCGGCGACGAGGTCGCGCGCGTCGTGGATGGGCAGGTCGCCGCCGCCGAGCACGTAGGAGCCGCCGTGGATCCAGACCATCACGGGGAGTCGCTCGCCCTCGGCGAGGTCGGCCGGGACCGTGATCGACAGCCGCTGGCAGTGCTCATCGACCGCGAGGTGGTCCATCCGGGGCAGGAGCTGGTCGACGAACAGGGCTCGCGGCTGCGGGGCGACGGGTGCCGGCGTGGTCGCGGCGAACGGTTCCGGAAACGGCGGGAACGGCTCGGGCGGGGCGAAGCGCTCGGCCTGCGCGTAGGGGATGCCGAGCGCGCGGACGACGTCGTCGTCGACGGTCCCGGTGACGGGTCCGGCAGGCGTGTCGAAGGTGCGGAGCGCGGTGTCGAGCATCCGCTCACGGTACCCACCCGACCGGGGTGCGGGCCGGGCGGCTGGCGGACGGCGGACGGGAGGCGCGGTGCGGGCCGGTGGCGCGCCTCCCGTCCGTGCGCTGGTCGCGTTCCGCGACCGCGGCGTCAAAAACTACACACCGGGTGGTTTCTCGGGTAGCGTCGTCCTCGATCTCGCCGTGGAGCATCGCTCCTCGACGGACTGCGACACCAGACAGGACCGAAGGAGCCTCTGCCATGCCCACCACCTCTGTGCAGCTGTACTCACTGCGCGACGCCATCGCCGACGACCTCGACCAGGCCATCGCCCGCGTGCGCGAGATCGGCTACGAGAACGTCGAGCCCTACGCGTTCGTCGAGCGCGCCGCCGACCTCGAGAAGGCGTTCGCCGCGACCGGCCTGAAGGCACCGTCCGGACACGTCGCCGTCATCGACGCCGAGGACACCGCTCCGATCTGGGACGCCGCCCAGCGCCTCGGCATCGAGACCGTCATCGACCCCTTCATCCCGACCGACCGGTGGCAGACCGCCGACGACGTCGCCAGGATCGCCGAGCGCGTCAACGAGCTGACCGCCGAGGCGTCCGCGCGGGGCCTGCGCTTCGGGTACCACAACCACCAGTGGGAGTTCACGAACAAGGTCGACGGCCGCACCGTCTACGAGCTCTTCGTGTCGCAGCTGTCGCCCGAGACCGTGCTCGAGGTCGACACCTTCTGGGCGACCGTCGGCGGTGCCGACGCCCCGGCCGTGCTCCGCTCCCTGGGCGACCGCGTCGTCGCGATCCACGTCAAGGACGGCAAGGTCGACGGCGACATCCTCACCGCCCTGCCCTCCTCGGAGAGCGCCCTCGTCGTGCCGGAGGCGCTGCAGCGCGCGTTCGAGAACCAGAAGCCGGCCGGTCAGGGCGACGTCGACGTCGCCGGCATCCTCGCCGCCGCACCGCAGGCGCTCCGCGTCGTCGAGTTCGACGCGTACTCCGGCGACGTCTTCGAGGGCATCGGCGAGTCGCTCGAGTGGCTGAAGGCCAACGACAGGTGAGCCGCGTCGGGATCGGCATCATCGGTGCCGGCAACATCTCCACGCAGTACCTCGAGAACCTGACGCAGTTCGCCGACGTCGAGGTCCGCTTCGTCGCCGACGTCCTGCTCGACCGAGCCGCCGCCCAGGCGTCCTCGTACGGTGTCGCGGCATCGGGCACGGTCGAGGAACTCCTCGCGCGTGACGACGTCGACATCGTGATCAACCTGACGATCCCGGCCGCACACGCCGAGGTCGACCAGCAGATCCTCGACGCGGGCAAGCACGTGTGGAGCGAGAAGCCGGTCGCGACCGACCACGACTCGGCGGCCGCGGTCCTGGCCTCGGCCGAGGCCAAGGGACTGCGCGTCGCGACGGCACCGGACACCGTGCTCGGCGCGGGCATCCAGACGGCGCTCCGCGCGATCGCCCGCGGGGACATCGGCGAGCCGCTGTCCGCGACCACGCTGTTCCACGTGCCCGGGCCCGAGGCGTGGCACCCGAACCCGGACTTCCTGTTCGCGACGGGAGCCGGTCCCCTGTTCGACATGGGCCCGTACTACGTGACGACCCTCGTGCACGCGTTCGGTGCCGCCTCGCGCGTGCAGGCCGTCTCCTCGAAGTCGCTCGACCGGCGCACCATCGCGTCCGGCCCGCGCACCGGCGAGACGTTCCCGGTCGAGGTCCCGACGCACCACGCCGCGCTCATCGAGTTCGCCGGCGGGCAGTCCGCCCAGTCGACGTTCTCGTTCCAGCACGCCCTGCCCCGCCAGGGGTTCGTCGAGATCAACGGCACCCTCGGCACGATCTCGCTGCCTGACCCGAACACGTTCGACGGCTCGTCGCAGCTCTGGCGGTACGGCCAGGACGAGCCCTCGACGCTCGAGGCCGTCGGGTCCACCTGGGGTCGCGGCACCGGGGTCGTGGAGCTCGCGCGCGCCATCGCCGATGACCGTCCGGAGCGCGCCTCCGGGGCACTCGCGCTGCACGTGCTCGACGTCCTGCTCGGCATCCGCGACGCGGCCGAGTCCGGGGCGGCGGTGTCGATCGCGTCGACCGTGGAGCGGGTCGAGCCGCTGCCGGAGGACTTCGACCCGGCGGCGGCGGTACTCACCGCGGGCGAGGCGTAGTCCCGCGCGTCCGGCGCGGTGCCGCGGAACGGCCGGTCCCTCGGGGCCGGCCGTTCCCGCGTCCGGGTACCGCTCCGCCGCCGGACGATCGTGTGCGGTGCCGCGAGCACCGCCTGCCCGACACGTGCCGGTCGGCGGTCGCCGCCACCCGGACCACTGTCCGGAGAACGTGCGTTCCCGTTCGGGGGGTGGCGCGCACCCGGCCGACCACGACATGGTGGTGGCATGACGAACGAAACGGCTCCGGTCCCGTCTGTCGACGACGCCCGACTCCGTTCGGTGGTCATCCGCGGCGTGGTCACGGCACTCCGGACCCGGCCCCTCCACGAGGTCACCCGCGACGTCGTCGCCGAGACCTCCGGGGTCTCCGTCGCCAGCATCACCCACGCCTTCCCGAGCTGGGACGGGCTGCTGCTCGCCACCATCGACCGGTGGAACGAGGACCGGACCGGGCCGCTCATGCCGATCGCGGAGCAGCAGGGCACGGTCCGCTTCCTCCGCGCCATCGTCACGGCCAACATCGCCGACCCGTCGCTGATGCGCTTCCTCACCGCGACCCTGAACATCGCGGCCTCGCCGGAACACCCGCTCGCGCCGATGCTGCACTCGCGCTGGCGCCGCTTCCACGCCTTCGTGCAGCACGCCCTCGAGCGTGACGTGCTGCTGGGCCGTGAACCGCACACCATGGAGCCCGCCCGCGGCTCCGAGCAGCTACTCGCCACCTACGAGGGGCTCCAGCTGCAGTCGATGGTCCGGCCCGAGATGGACCTCCTCGAGTCCTTCGACCGGGCCGTGACGCGGCTCCGCGAAGGCTGGTCACGCACCTACATCGCTCCCGTCTGGGACCTCGACCGCGTGGGCTGACCACCACGACCAAGGGCGCTGGGAAGCCCTCGGGGCAGACCTCTGGTCTGCCGTCGCGCCGCCGCCCGATTCGGGTTCGAGCGGCGGCGCGCACTTCGCTCGACCACGGACCACGACGAGGCGGTCCAGGCAAGGACGACACCACCATGGGGCACCAGCTGTTCGCCGTCGCCGCCGAGGCGTTCGACCACGAGGACGCGGTCCGTCTGCGGGCAGCCGCACGGATCGAGGTCGACGGGCTCTACGGCGAGCCGGCCGACCACGGTCGTCCGCTGACCGCCGCGAACGCCGCCGCGCACGTCGTGGCCCGGGACGCCGGCGGGACCGCGCTGGGCTCCGGCGCGCTCACCGCGGCGGGCGACGGTGTCTTCGAGCTCCGACGCGTCTTCGTCCGGTCGGACTGGCGCGGCCGCGGGGTGGGCGACGCGCTCGTCCGCGAGCTCCTGACGCAGGCGGTCGAGCTCCAGGCACCCGCGGTCGTCGCGGAGATCGGGCCGCTGCAACCCCACGCGGCGGGGCTGCTCGTCCGGAACGGGTTCGGGCGCATCCGGACGTTCGGCCCCTACGCGCAGAACCCGACGTCGCTGTGCTTCTCGCGGCCGCTCTGACCGAGACCGTCGACGGCGACGCGAGTCCGGCGCTGCGAGTCAGCACTGCCGCGGCGCGTTCCCGGCGCTGCGAGTCGGCGCCGCCGCGGCGCGTTCCCGGCGGCGCGAGTCGGCGCCGCCGCGGGTACAGAGCAGCCCGTCCGGGTCCGACCCGAACGGCCCCGGACGGCCTGTTCCCTGATCCCGTTACACGTCTGGTTCGGAGCGGTGGGCGGGACGGATTGCCGGTCGGGTCGGGTCGGACGCGTCCGCGTCGACGTTCGGGTCGACGACGCGGACGCGTCCGGTGACGGGTCAGGACGACCGGACTGATTCGGAGCCCCCGTTCGGGGGGTTTGGTCAGTGCAGGGCGGGTCGGGTCAGCGCAGGGCGGGTCCGGTCAGCGCAGGGCGGTGAACGACGCGTCGCGGACGAGCACCGTGTCGGCACCCTCCTCGACCGCCTGCTCCGGATCGCTGGACAGGCCGAGCGACCAGGTGCCGCCGGTCGGGTGCTCGGGCAGCGTGAACTCGACGGTCGTCTCCGACGCGTTCAGCAGCACCGCCACCGTGTCGTCGCCCTGCCGGAGCACGAGCGTCACCGCGCGGTTCCCGCCGTCGGCCCAGTCGTCGTCCTCGAAACCCTGCGCATCCGTACGCAGGACCGACACGGTCGACTCCGAGTCGCCGGGGGCCGTCCGGTACCACTGCGGGCGGAGCGCCACGTGCTCCTTCCGGAACGCGATCGCCGCCCGGGTGAACGCGAGGAGGTCCTCGTCGGCCGCGTCCCAGTCGAACCACGAGATCTCGTCGTCCTGGCAGTAGGCGTTGTTGTTGCCGCCCTGCGAGCGGGCGATCTCGTCACCGCCGAGGATCATCGGCACGCCCGCGGACAGCAGGAGGGTGCCGAGGAAGTTCCGGCGCTGGCGGTCGCGGTAGTCGTTCACCGCGCCGTCGTCCGTCGGCCCCTCGATCCCGCCGTTGAACGAGGTGTTGTTGCTCTCGCCGTCGTTGTTGTCCTCGCCGTTGGCCTCGTTGTGCTTCTCGGCGTACATCGTCAGGTCGGCGAGGGTGAACCCGTCGTGCGCGGTGACGAAGTCGACCGAGCAGAGCGGGGAGCGCCGGGATCCCTCGTACACGTCCGGGCTGCCGAGGACCCGCTGCACGGCGTCCCCGAGGGTCCCCTCGTCGCCGCGCCAGAACGCGCGCAGGTCGTCGCGGTACTTGCCGTTCCACTCCGACCAGTCGGCCGGGAACCCGCCGACCTGGTAGCCGGCGGTGTCCCACGGCTCGGCGATCATCTTCACCTCGCGGAGCACCGGGTCCTGGTGGATGATGTCGAGGAACGCGGAGTGCTTCTCGGCCTCACCGTCCTGCCGGGTGAGGGTGGTCGCGAGGTCGAAGCGGAAGCCGTCGACGTGCATCTCCTCTACCCAGTAGCGGAGCGAGTCGGTGATGAGCCCCAGCGCCGACGGGTGCGAGACGTTCAGGCTGTTGCCGGTGCCGGTCGTGTCGAAGTAGTGGGCGCGGTCGTCCTCGACGAGCCGGTAGTAGGCGGCGTTGTCGATCCCCTTGAAGGACAGCGTCGGGCCCATGTGGTTGCCCTCGGCGGTGTGGTTGTAGACGACGTCCATGATGACCTCGAGCCCGGCTGCGTGCAGGGCCTTGACCATCTCCTTGAACTCGGCCACCTGCTGGCCGGCGGTGCCCGAGGACGAGTACTCGTCGTGCGGCGCGAAGAACCCGATGCTGTTGTAGCCCCAGTAGTTGCGCAGGCCCTTGTCGGCCAGGGTGGAGTCCTGCACGAACTGATGGGTCGGCAGCAGCTCGACCGCGGTCACGCCGAGGTCGGTGAGGTGCTTGATCGCCGCGGGGTGCGCGAGGCCCGCGTAGGTGCCGCGGATCTCCTCGGGGACGTCGGGGTGCTGCTTCGTGAAGCCCTTGACGTGCACCTCGTACACGACGGTGTCCGCGTACGGGGTGCGGAGCGGCGCGTCGCCGTCCCAGTCGAACGACCGGTCGGCGACCACGGACTTCGGCATCGCGGACGCCGAATAGGTCTCGTCGATCTGCTCCGGGTCGTCCATGTCGTGGCCGAACAGCGCCTGACCCCACTCGTACGAGCCGTCGACGGCGGTGGCGTACGGGTCGAGCAGGAGCTTCGCGGGGTTGTGGCGCAGACCGTTCGCCGGGTCCCAGGCGCCGTGCACACGGAAGCCGTAGCGCGTGCCGACCGTGACGTCGGGGACGACGTCGTGGAACGTGTACCCGGTGCGCTGCCGGAGTTCGGTGCGGTGCTCGGTGCCGTCGTCGTCGAAGGTGCAGAACTCGACTCGTTCCGCGGTGCTGGAGAACAGGGCGACGTTGGCACCGCCGTCGACGAGCGTGACGCCGAGCGGTGTGCGCGTGGAAGTGGTCATCCTGCCGTTCTACCGGTGCACCGCTGTGCTCCGGGCCGGACGGCGTACCCCGTCGGCCGGTCGACGCGTCCCCGGTCAGTCCCCCGGCGGGACGAGCGTCTCGAGCAGCCGGAGGACGCGTTCGCCGTCGACCGCGTCGGGGTCGAGCAGCCACTGCACCTGCAGCCCGTCGGACGCGGCGATGCTCAGGGACGCCAGGTCGGCGGGGTCCAGGTCGGCCCGGATCCGTCCGGCGGCCTGGTCGGCCTCGATGAGCGCCGCGAGCTCCGCCCGGAGCCGTGTGAACCGCTCACGCATGAACTCCCGGGTCGACGGGTGCCCCTCCTGCACGGCGTCGGCGGCGAGGGTCGTGTAGAGCTGCACGAGCCCCGGTACGGCCCGGTTCCGCGACGCGCTCTCGCGCATGTCCCCGATCGCGGACCGCCGCCGGTCGGGGGCGTCCTGCTCGCGGACCTCGTGCTCCCGGTAGACGGCGAGCAGGAGCTCGTCGCGGCTCGGGAAGTAGTGACGGAGGGCGGCGTGCGTGATGCCGAGGGCCTCCGCGACGGATCGCAGCGACGAGGCGTCGACCCCCTGCGCGGCGACCATCCGGATCATCTCGTCGAGGATCTGGGCGCGTCGTTCCGCGCCCTTCCGGTACCCGCCGCGTCGCGGCGGGGCCGCGTCGTCGTCGGCTGGGTCGGTCATGCCGTCCAACTTACCGCTGGAAGGTTTCTGCCGGGAGCCCCCCCCCCCCGCCCTGGGAGCGCCGGCACCGCTCAGGCGCGGGCGTGGTCCTCCACCGCGGGGACGGTGTACTCGTCGACGGGGGCCGGCGCCCCGCCCGCGAGCGCCTCGGTGATCCGGCCGAGACAGCGCGCGAGGACCTCGTCGTCCTCGTCGGACAGCTCGTCCATGACCTCGACCACGGCCTCGTGGAACCGGGCGTAGGCCTCGTCGATCTTCCGCGCCGCCTGGTCGGTCGGCTCGAGCACCTGCGCGCGCCGGTCGGTGGGGTGCGGCACCCGGACGAGGTCGCCCTTGGCGACGAGCCCGTCGACGATCTTCGTGACCGAGGCGTTCGAGACCGTGAGCATCACGGCGAGGTCCTTCGGTCCCATCGACCGGCCGTCGCGGTGCGCCTGGAGCATGTACCGGACGGCGAGGAACTCGTTCTTCGACAGGCCGCTCTCGGACCGGGCCTGCTCGAGCTGCTGCTCCTCGGCGTGCTGCAGGCGCAGCAGGGCGTCCACCGCGTCCTTCGCGGCTCGCGACCGGGGCTCCCGCGCGTAGAGGTGCATGTGCTCGCGTCGGACGACGGTCAACGGCATGTGGTCGAGTGTGCTCTCTGTCGGTGGGAAGGCTCGGGGTGGTCCTAGACCGCGGGCACCGTGAAGAAGTCGGCGTACGACGGTTCGGCGTGCCCGGACAGGAGCGACGGGTCCTGGATCCGTCGTTCGACGTAAGCGTCGATGACGGCGGGGTCGGTGAGGCCGACCCGGGTGTGCATCCCGCCCATGCGTGCCTGTCGCGGCATCCCGGTGTACGTGCTGTGCATGTCGATCCCGCCTTCCTGCGTCGTTGCTGTCCCGTTCGGACGTCGTCACTATTTCACAACGTGAACGGTCAGCGCAACGAACCTTTTTGCCTTTGTACGTTTCGCGCTGCGAACGATGCGGCCGCATGCGGTTCCGCGGCGGTACGTCGCACCCGTGCCGGCGTTCGCCCGGGTCGCGGCAGGATGGGTGACGCCCGACCACGAGGAGACACCCGATGACCTACATCGCTGCCGACGACCGCTACGACTCCATGCCATACCGGCGCACCGGACGCTCCGGCCTCGACCTGCCGCTGCTGTCGCTGGGGTACTGGCACAACTTCGGCGACGACAAGCCGTTCGAGACGCAGCGCGCGATCAGCCGCCGGGCGTTCGACCTCGGCATCACGCACCACGACCTGGCGAACAACTACGGACCGCCCTACGGCGCCGCCGAGGTGAACTTCGGGCGTCTCATGCGCGAGGACTTCGCGCCGTACCGCGACGAGATGGTGATCTCGACGAAGGCCGGGTGGGACATGTGGCCCGGGCCGTACGGTCAGGGCGGCGGATCGCGGAAGTACGTGCTCGCCTCGCTCGACCAGTCGCTCCAGCGCATGGGGCTGGACTACGTGGACGTGTTCTACTCCCACCGCCTCGACGCCTCGACACCGCTCGAGGAGACCATGGGCGCCCTGCACACGGCCGTCCAGCAGGGCAAGGCGCTGTACGTGGGCATCTCGTCGTACGACGCCGAGCGCTCCCAGCAGGCGGAGGCGATCCTCCGCGACCTCGGCACGCCGCTCCTCATCCACCAGCCCTCGTACTCGATGCTCAACCGCTGGGTCGAGACCGAGGGCCTGCTCGACGCCGCGGGCGAGCTCGGGTTCGGCGTGATCGGGTTCACCTCGCTCGCGCAGGGCCTGCTCACCGGTCGCTACCTGGACGGTGTGCCCGAGGACTCCCGCGCCGCGGCCGGGAAGTCCCTCGACGCGGGGACGCTCACGCCCGAGGTCGTCGAGCACCTCCGAGCGCTGAACGGCATCGCCGAGGAGCGCGGGCAGAGCCTGGCGCAACTGGCACTCGCGTGGGCGCTCCGCGACGAGCGCGTGACCTCGCTCGTGATCGGGGCGTCGCGGGTGGAGCAGCTCGAGCAGAACGTGGCGGCGCTCGGCAACCTGTCGTTCTCGGACGACGAACTCGCGCGCATCGACGAGCACTCGGTCGGCGTGCTCGACGTCGACCTGTGGTCCGGCGCCCGCTCCGGCCAGGTCAGCTGACCCCCTCCCCCGCGAAACGCAACCCGGGCGGTTGCTCGCAGCGGTATTCCGCTGCGA
>Ga0265780_10003645_pt1 | contig 20119 bp, 20 predicted proteins | sample P1T30metagenome_FD_192432 | JGI IMG/M metagenome (GOLD analysis project Ga0265780, IMG submission 192432) | Plant litter microbial communities from East Loma Ridge, Irvine, California - P1 T30 | ecosystem: Environmental > Terrestrial > Plant litter > Unclassified | place: USA: California...
GCCTAGCTCGGCATCGTCGGGGCCGCCTCCTCCTCGGCGACGTCGTCGTCGCCCGCCTCCTCGTCGGCCGCGGCCCGGGGGTCGGTGCCGGTCTCGTCCTGCCGCTCGCGGAGGACCCCCTGCTTCGCCTGGTCGCCCTCGCCGGCGTGGTCGTGCTCGACCTGCTCGGCCAGCCCGCGCGTCTTCTCGCCGTCGGTGGCCTCGTCGGCACCGTCCATGATGGGTCGGGTCATCTTCTCGTCGCTCATGCCCGGAGGCTACGCCGCGCCTCCCCGGGGGCCCGGGCCGACGCCCAGGCACCGCCCCGACACGCCCGGACCGCCTCCTGCCCATCGGCCTACCGTCGGGCGCATGGTCACCGAACTCTGGCTCCTCCGTCACGGCGAGAGCGTCGCCAACCTCGCCGCCACCGCCGCCGAGCAGAGCGGGGCCGAGGTGATCGAGGTCGAGCAGCGCGACGCCGACGTGCCCCTCAGCGACCGCGGCGTGGAGCAGGCCAGGGCCCTCGCCGGCTGGCTCGACGAGCACGGGCTCACCCGCGCCGCGCTCGGGGAGGGCGGTGCGGCGCACGGCACGGCGTTCTGGTGCTCGCCCTACCTGCGGGCCCGCCAGACGATCGGGACGGCCCTCGAGGGCGCCGGGCTCGACCCCGTCGTCCGCGTCGACGAGCGCCTGCGCGACCGCGAGCTCGGCGTGCTCGACCTGCTCACCCGCCGCGGCGTCGCCGCCCGGCACCCCGACGAGGAGGCGCGGCGCGAGCGGCTGGGCAAGTTCTACCACCGGCCCCCGGGCGGCGAGTCGTGGGCCGACGTGGCGCTGCGGGTGCGCTCCGTGCTGCGCGACCTCGACGACCTGCCCGGCGTCGACCGCGTCGTCGTGACCGCCCACGATGCCGTCGTGATGCTCTTCCTCTCCGTCTGCACCGGGCTCAGCGAGGCCGACCTCCTCGAGTTCGCCCGCTCGAACACCGTCACCAACGCGTCCGTCACGCGCCTGTCGCGCCGTGACGGCGACGCCTGGTGGACCCTCGACGCCTTCGCCGACGTCGCCCACCTCGACCGCGGCGGCGCCCCGGTCACGACCCACGGAGGAGACCGTGATGTCCAGCCCCGATGAGATCGTCGTCACGCCCGACCTGCTGCGCGGCTGGCCGCTGCCCTCGGCCGGGGCGGGCAAGTACTCCCGCGGCCAGGTCGTGGTCGTGGGCGGCGCGGCCCGCACGCCCGGCGCCGCCATGCTCGGCGCCTGGGCCGCGCTCCGCGTCGGGGCGGGCCGCCTGACGCTCGCCGTCGCCGGCTCCGTCGCGCCGCACGTCGCGGTGGCCCTGCCGGAGGCGGGCGTCGTGCCCCTGGGGGAGACCGACGCCGGCCACGTGGTCGGCTCGTCGCTCGCCACGGCCTCCAGCGACCTGGAGGGCGCCGACGCCGTGCTGGCCGGCTCGGGGCTCGACGACGCGGACGAGGCGGAGGCCCTCGTGCGCCTCCTGCCGGGTCTCGTCGGCGACGACGCCGTCGTCGTGCTCGACGCCTTCGCGCTCGGCGTGCTGCCGCGCTGCGGCGACGCGGTCGACGCGCTGCGGGGACGTCTCGTGCTCACGCCCAACCCCAGCGAGGCGGGGCGCCTGCTCGAGCGCGAGGTCGACGACCTGCCGAGCGACCTCCTCGAGGTCGCCCGTCGCTGGGACGCCGTCGTCGCCTGCCAGAGCCTCGTCGCCTCGGGTGACGGCCGCCTCTGGCGCTCGGGGGCCGGGCACCCCGGACTCGGCACCTCGGGCAGCGGCGACGTGCTCGCCGGGGCCGTGGCGGGACTCGCCGCCCGCGGGGCGACCCCCGACCAGGCCGCCGTCTGGGCGACCTACGCCCACGGAGCCGCGGGCGATCGCCTGTCGGTGGGGGTGGGGCCGATGGGGTTCCTCGCGAGCGAGCTGCTCGGGGAGCTGCCGCGTGTGCTCGTCGAGGTCGGGGCGTAGGGCGCGGGGCAGGCAGCGCTCAGGGCGCGGCGCGGCGCGCACCGGAGCCGGTGGGGGCCGGTGCGGGTGCTGCGCCGCTGGTGCAGGCTGCGGGCTGCGGCCTGGAGCTACGCGTTCGTCAGCTGGCGCGACTCGTCGCGGTCGGCGGCGCGCTGCTCGGTGCGGCGGCTCGACGGCTCGAAGCGGTCCTTGAGGCGCAGCGCCGGGCGCTCGACGAACCGGTGCGACAGGTAGGCCGTGCCGATGCTGGCCGCCAGCACGGCGACCTTGCCGGCGACGCCCGGCACGAGCGGCTCGAGCAGCGCGATGAACACGACGTGCCAGAGGTAGAGCGGGTACGACAGGGCACGGCCGAACCACGCCACCGGGCCGAGCGACAGGAGGCGGGCCGGCCAGCTCGGCCGTGACACCAGGCCGCCGATCAGCAGCGCCGAGGCGAGCGCGACCCCGGGGAGGAGGACCGTGAAGGTGGTCGCCTGCTGCTGCCAGCCGCTGCCGATCACGGCGAGCGAGCCGACGACGCCGACGAGCCCGACCCAGGTGGCGGCCGTGCCCACGCGGCTGCGGAAGACGGCTCGGCCCCTGTCGGAGCCCAGCACCATCGCGAGCGCGCAGCCGAGCAGCAACGGAGCCACGTTGAGGACCGGGCTGAAGTAGATGTCGGGCGTCGCGCCTCCGGCGGGGGCGTCGAAGAGGACGCCGGACGCCACGACCGACGCGACCACGAGGGCGCCGAGCACCGCCACCGCGACGCGGCGCGTGGCGGCGACGGCGAGCAGCAGCATGAGGAGGGGCGGCCAGACCAGGTAGAACTGCTCCTCCATCGAGAGGCTCCACATGGGGGAGAAGACGCCCTGCGACTCGCCGAGGAACGAGCGCGCGACGTTGCCCGTGTAGGTCACGGCGACCGCGGCGGCGCCGAGGGCGCTCATCTCGCTGCCCTGGTAGTCGCCGACGAGCGGCCAGACCAGGACGCCGACGACCACGACGGCGAGGAGCGTCGGGTAGAGGCGGAGCACGCGGCGCACCCAGAAGCGTCCGAGGCGGATGCGGCCCGTGCGGGCGTGCTCGCCGACGAGGAGGGTCGTGATGAGGTAGCCGCTCAGCACGAAGAAGACGTTGACCCCCACGAAGCCGCTGCCGAAGCCGGGCACGTGCAGGTGGTAGAGCACCACGAAGGCGATGGCGATCGTGCGCAGGCCGTCCAGCGGCAGCACGCGGTCACGGCGTGTCGATGTCGTCGGGGGAGCGAGGGGCATCGGTCGAGTCTGCCCGGGGAACCTTGTGATCGCCCGGATCGGGTCGGGCCGGCCCCGCCGGTCGTGACGTCGTGGCGTCGTGGCGTCGAGCGTTCAGGACGAGGGGCCGGGCGGATGCTCGCGCACCCGCCCGGCCCCTCCCGTGCCTGAGTCCTCGACCGCGAGCTAGCCGCGCGCCGCCGGGGCGCGGTCGGCGCCCGGGGCTGCCTCGGCGCCCGGAGCGCCCGCAGCGCCCGGAGCGCCGGCAGCGCCCGCCGGCGGCCGCCCGTGCGACACGCGCCGCGGCAGCGCGAACACCAGCAGGAACGCCACCACGGCGAACGCGGCGCTGACGCCCATGGCCGCCGCGGAGGCGTCGGTGAACCCGGTCGCCCGGCCCGCCGCCGTCGCGAGCTCGCGACCCGTCGGCAGCGAGCCGAAGAGCACGCTGCCGATGATGGCGATGCCGACGGCCGAGCCGATGCGCTGGATCGCCGAGATGACGGCGCTCGCCGAGCCGGCGTCCTGGGGGTCGACGGTCGCGACGATGAACTGCACGTTCGGCGCGATGAAGAACCCGTTGCCGAGGCCTGCGATGAAGAGCGGCGCGAGCAGCAGCCAGTTCGTCAGGTCGGCCGCGTCGGTGGTCATGAGCACGATCCACATCCAGATGAGGCCGATCGCGACGAGGGCCGTGCCGAGCACGAGCACGTTGCGGCCGAGCTTCTGGGCGATCTGGTTGCTCTGCGACGACGAGATGATGCTGCCGACGGCGAAGGGGATCGCGACGGCGCCCGAGGCGAGGGCGCTGTGGCCGAGGCCCGACTGCCAGAGCAGCGAGATGGTGAAGAAGATGCTGGTGAACGCGGCGAAGTAGACCAGCGCCAGCACGACGCCGCCGGTGAACGACGGGTGCGAGAACAGCTTCGGGGGCACGAGCGGCGTGCGGCCGCGCTTCGTGTACGCGACCTCCCAGGCGCCGAAGGCTGCGAGCAGCACGACGCCGGCGGCGATGGTCAGGTAGGTCCAGAGGGGCCAGCCCTCGTCCTGCCCCTGGATCAGCGGCACGAGCAGCGCCACGAACGCGGCCGACACGAGCACGAGGCCGATCCAGTCGAGGCCCTTGTCGGGGCGGGGCACCGACTCGTCGCGCTTCGGCAGGAGGACGGCGGCGGCGATCAGCGTCACGATGCCGAACGGCAGGTTGACGAAGAACACGAGGCGCCAGCCGTTCTCGTCGCCGAACGCCTGGATGATCAGGCCGCCGATGATGGGACCGAGCGCCGAGGAGACGCCGATGACGGCGCCCATGATCGCGAAGGCCTTGCCCCGCGAGCGACCCGGGAAGAGCAGCTGGATGAAGGCGGTCACGGCGGGCACGAAGATGCCGCCCGCGAGGCCCTGCACCACGCGGAAGACGACGAGCTGCACGTCGCTGGTCGCCACGCCGCAGGCGAGGCTCGCGAGCGTGAAGAGCAGCACGCCCGAGAAGTAGACCCACTTGTGGCCGATGCGGTCGCCGATGCGGCCGGCCGGGATCAGCGTGAGGCCGAACGCCAGGGCGTAGCCGGAGATGATCCACGACAGGGTGGACTCCGACGCGTCGAGCGACGTGCGGATGGTGGGCAGCGCCACGTTGACGATGGTCGTGTCGAGCAGGGCGATGAACATGCCCAGCAGCAGCGCCACGAGGGCGAACCACGCGTGGCGCGGGACGGGCGGCGCAGCGGGGGCCGCGGCGCCGGGGCGAGCGGGTGCGTCGGTCATGGGAGGAGCCTTCCGTGCCGCGGGGGCGGCGGTGTCGTGAGCTCGACGCGCAGGGCGCGCGGCGGGCGAGAGAGGGGTGTCGGGGGGCGGCGGTGAGCCGAGGAGGCGCGGGTCAGCCCGTCGAGGAGGTGCCGGTGAGCGCGTGCTTGGCCCCCGCCTCCTCGTCCGCGACGATCTCGGGCAGCGCCTCGATCAGGCGGTCGTGCCAGGCGATCTCGGAGCGGATGCGGTGCTCGCGGTGCGCCAGGGCGTGCTTCTCGGCGACCGAGATCCACGGCTCCGCGCGCTCGCGGTGCTCGCTCGCCTCGGACAGCATCCGCTCGAGCTCGGCACGGCGGCGGTGCACCGTGTCGGGCAGGTCGCCGACGCGGTCGGGGTCGACGCGCGTGAGGGCGAGGTCGAAGGGGTCGGGGCGGAGGACGATCTCGTCCTGCGCGTGGCGGCGTGACGCGTCGAGGGCGGCACGGCCCTCGTCGGTGATGGTCCAGACCTGGCGCTCGGGGAAGTTGCCCTCGCGCTCGGTGCGGACCGGGGCGAGCAGGCCCTCGGCGGCGAGGCGCTTGAGGGCGCCGTAGATCCCGCCGACCGAGATGTCCGTCCAGAAGTGCACGTGCTCCTGCTCCGCCTGGAGGCGGAGCTGGTGGCCGTGCATGTCGCCGTGGCGCGCGAACGAGTCGAGCACGAAGAGACGGATGGAGGACACGAGGCGCTACTCTCGCACGACTAGTCGCCCGGGGTCAAATTTTCTGCACGGACTGCAGGGACGGGTCGGCGAGTGCGGCGGGGCTGGCGGGTGCGGCTGCTCGCTCGGCGACGCCCCGCATGACCTCGGCCAGGCGGGGCGCGTCGGTCGACGCCAGCAGCGCCTCCGCCTGCTCGGGCGACAAGCCGGCGAAGCAGTCGCCGACCGTCACGCCGTGCGACGGCCGCGAGAGCACCCGGAGGTCGTCGCCGGCCGCCGCGGGCCCGGACTTCACGACCTTGAGGTAGGCGCCGGGCCGCCCCTCGTCCTGGAAGCGCTTCACCCACCGGGGCTCCCGCAGGCGTCGGGCGAAGGTCGCGCACGGCGTCCGCGGCATGGTCACCTCGACGACGAGCGACTCGCCGATGCCCCAGCGCTCGCCGATCACGGCCCCCGTGACGTCGAGCCCCGACGTGCGGAGGTTCTCGCCGAAGAGGCCGGGGGTCACCTCGTAGCCGAGCAGGGCCGAGAAGTGCGCGGCGTCCTCGTCGGAGAACACGTAGAGCGCCTTGTCGGGGCCGCCGTGGTGCTTGCGGCTCGCCTGCACGTCGCCCCAGACGCCGAGCGGCTTCACCGGGACGGGGCCGTCGAGGGGGCGCTTGTCGATGGCCGTGACCCCGACGCTGCCGGAGTCGGGCTGCAGGCGGTCGACGCGGCAGACGGCGGTGAGGAGGGGCATCGGGCCATCGTGCCCGAGGGGGCGTGCGGCGACAAGCGGCCGGCGGCGCGTCTCGCCGCGTGCGTCGTCGAGGGTTCAGGGGCGGACGGCACGCGGGGGCACGGCGGCGGTGCGGCGCGCCGCTCGCTCCTGAGTCGTCGACGCGACGGGAGGCAGCGCGACGCGACGGGAGGCAGCACGACGCGACGGGAGGCAGCACGGCACCGGGCGCGACGACGCGGGGCCCGGCGGCGCGACCCCCGGCTCTGCCTCCGCCGGCCGCGAGATCGCGGCGGCCGCCTCCTCAGGCGAGGCTGTTGAGCGACTGCGTCGGGATCCGGTCGCGGTCGTACGTGATCTCGGTGTAGCCGTGCGGCGCGGGCGTGCCGTCGGGCCCGATGTTGACGAACACCATGGTGTCGATGGTGAGGATGCTCTGGCGCGTCACCATGTTGCGCACCTCGGCGCGCATCGTCAGCGAGGTGCGTCCGAAGGCGGTCGCGCGGAGCCCCATCTCCACGAGGTCGCCCTGCTGGGCGCTCGAGACGAAGTTGATCTCCGAGATGTACTTGGTGACGACCCGGCCGTTGCCGAGCTGCAGGATCGCGTAGATCGCGGCTTCTTCGTCGATCCAGCGCAGGAGGCTGCCGCCGAACAGGGTGCCGTTCGCGTTGAGGTCCTCCGGCCGGACCCACTTGCGGGTGCGGAAGTTGATCTCCTCCGTCGTCTCGGCCGACGACGCGAGGGGGTCGGGCGCGCCGGGGGTGATGGCATCGGTCATGGGGCCTCCGATCGGGTGCGGAGCTCGGTCAGCTCGCCGACGAGCCTACGACCCCGGTGACGGGGGAGGCGCGGCACCGGATCCCGCCCCGCTCGCCTCCCCGGGCCACGCCCGGGCCGCTGCCGACCGCGCCGATGGCCGCGGGGCGCCGTCCGGCGTCCGCGCTCGGCGGCGGTGGTCGCTCCGTCGCCAGGCGGGCAGCGCGGTGCCGGTCGCGGGCCGGCGCGGCAGCCGCCACGAGCGTCCGCGACGTCCCGGGCCGGGCGGCACCTCCCGCGGGAGGGCGCGGGGTGCGCGGCGGGAGAGCCTTCCCCGACGATGCAGCGCCACGGCAGCCTCGACGGCGGCCAGCACGCGGGCCCAGTCGCGTCGGATCGTCCAGTAGCTGAGCCGCATCGGGATCGTGCCCTCGACGTACATGCCGAGGTCCTTCGCGATGTCGGCGTCGAACCGGGTCTGGTGCCACCGGCGGCCGTCGGTCTCGATGCCCAGGACGCCGTCGACGACCAGGTCGGTCCGTTCGCTGAAGCCGGTGGGCACCTGCGAGGTGACGTGGAAGCCCGCCCGGCGGAGCCTCACCCGCACCACGCTCTCGAGGATGCTCTCGCTGTCGGCGTCGACCCAGTCGGCGATGCCGCGGGCGTCGGCGGGCAGGCGGGCGACGAGGTCGCGGAGGTCGGCGGCCTCGATCCGCCCGCCGTGCAGGGCCCAGTCGACGAGGGCGACGGCGATCTCGAAGCTCTCCTCGAGCACGGCGCGGAACAGCGCGTCGCGGACGTCGACCATCGCGACCCCTCCGCGGCGACGCACCCCGTCGTCGTCCCACGCGACCAGGGTGCGTGGCCGGTGCCGGAGCCGGGAGGCGTGCGGCGCGACCGACACCGAGACGTGGGCCGGACGCTGCCACATCCAGGCGCCGAGCTCGTAGAGCGCCGACCCGCCCGTGAGGCGTCCGCCGACGCTGACCGCGACGACCCTCGCGTCGTCTCGGGGGAGGTGCGTGTACCACCCGAGGCGTGGCCGGTGGAGGTCGCCCGACCGCACCGCCCGCGTGAGGTCGCGGTCGGTCGCCCCGGCTCGGCGGAGCTGCCGCCGGGTGGCGAAGCCCCCGGCCGCGTCGATGACCTCGCTGATGTCGGACGTGTGCACGCCGCCACCCTGCCCGGGCCTGCGGCGCGGGGGAGGCGCGGCCCGCCTACCTGGGGACGGATCGGCGCCGCGTCGACCCGGGGAGGGATGCGCGCCCCCGCCGGTAGGCGTCGAGGGCTCAGGAGCGACCGGCGCCGCCCGACGGCGCAGCAGCCCCGGGCGCCGACCCCTCCTGATCCCTCGACGCGACGCCGGCGCCGCCGGCCCCGGCGCCGCCCACAGCCCCCGCGGCGCTCGTCGCCGCCCGCGTCGTCCGCCCGAGCACGAGGGTCGTCGGCAGCTCCAGCGAGTCGTCCTGCAGGGCCGCCGGGGCCGGGCCGCTGGCGAGCGCCACCGCTGCCTCCGCGGCCAGGCGGGCCAGCGCCTCCACCGGCTGCGCCACCGTCGTGAGGCCTGCCTCGAGGGCCCGCTGCTGCCCGTCGAAGCCGACGATCGACACGTCGCCCGGCACGTCGACGCCCAGCCGCTCCAGCGAGCTCAGCACGCGCAGCGCGAGGTCGTCGTTCTCGGCGAGCAGCGCCACCGGCATGCTGCCCGTCAGCAGGTCGGCGGCCGCGGCGTCGCCGAACGAGGCGTCGAGCGGCAGCTCGAGCGAGGTCCGGGCGGCGCTCGGCACGCCGGCCGCGTCCAGCTCGGCCGCCCAGCCGTGGAGGCGGTCGTGCGCGCTCCAGCGGAACCCCCGGTCGGCGCGCCCCCGCAGGTACACGAAGCGCCGGTGCCCGAGGCCGAGCAGGAGGCGCGTGGCCCGGCGCGCCGCCCCCCGGTCGTCGATGCCGACGCTGGCGTGGCCCGGCACCCGCTGGCTCAGGTAGACGACCGGCATGCCGAGGGCGGTGAGCGTGGCCTGCTCGTCGTCGGCGAGCGTGAAGGAGGCGACGATCACCGCGTCCGCGTTGCGCCGGGCGGGCAGGGCGGCGAAGAACGCGTCGCGCTCGGCGCGGTCGTGCACGCGGTAGAGCAGGAGGTCGAAGCCGGAGGCGCGGAGCACGTCGTAGATCCCGTCGAGGATGCGTCCGCTGAACCAGTCGGTCAGCGGCGCGCCGATGAGCACGGCGACGCGTCGCACCTTGCCCGTGGCGAGGCTCGAGGCCGTGCGCGACACGACGAAGCCGAGCTGCTCGGCCGCGTCCGCGACGGCCGCGCGGGTGGCGGGCCGCACCTTGGTCGAGCCGCGGAGCGCACGCGACACGGTCGAGACGGACACCCCGGCGAGCGCGGCGACCTCGTCCATGGTCGCGGAGGGGGGTCTCGTGTCGTCCATGGTCCTCGTCGTCTCGGCCTGCGCCTCCTCGTGCAAGCGCTTGCAGAGATGATGCCCCACGGCCGTGCCGACCGCCAGCCGGCTGGCCCCACTACACGGTGTCGCGAGCCTGTGGCCCAGTTCCCTCGGTGACAGGTCTGCCCTTGACGCTCGTCCGGCGGGCTTCCTAGGCTGTGCAAGCGCGGTCAACGACGATCGGGCAGACCGATCCGACACGTCGAGGAGGACGCATGGAGATCGACCGGAGGGGGCTCCTCGTCGGGGCAGCCGGCGTGGCCGGGGCCCTGGCGCTCGCGGGCTGCGCCCCGCGCGCCGAGCGCACGAAGATCGCCGACTGGCCGACCGAGGTGGGCGACGAGCCCGTCACGATCGACTGGTGGAGCGCCAACATCGCCACGAACGACGGCGGCGACCTGCGGCCCCGCCTCATCGAGGAGTTCCGCAAGGTCCACCCGAGCGTCCGCATCAACATGGTGGCGGCGCCCGCCGACACCGACACGAACCGCACCACGCTCACGACGCAGATCGCGGCCGGGTCGCAGAGCCCCGACGTGGTGCACGGCGACATCGCCTGGCCGGGCCAGTTCGCCGAGAACTCGCTCGCCACCCCGCTCAGCTCGCTCGTGCCGGACGACTTCTGGGACCAGTACCCCGAGGGCCTCCGCGCGGCGGCCCAGGTCGACGGCGAGTACTACATGTTCCCCGTCTACATCGACAACTCGTTCCTGGTCTACCGGCAGGACCTCCTCGACAAGCACGGCTTCTCCGTCCCGGCCTCGTGGGAGGAGGTCGTCGAGACCAGCAAGGCCCTCATCGACACGGGCGACGTCGACTACGGCTTCGTCTTCCAGGGCAACGTCTACGAGGGCATGACCTGCAACGCGGTCGAGTTCGTCGCCGACGCCGGCGGGCGCCTGACGGACGACGACATCACCGAGTCGACCGCCACGAGCTCGGAGGCGCGGCGCGGGCTGGAGTTCATGGCCTCGCTGGTCAGCGAGGGGGTCACGCCCCGCGCCTCCCTCACGTACATCGAGCAGGCGAGCCTCGACGCGTTCACGACGGGGCGGGCGGCCTTCCTCCGCAACTGGTCGTACGCCTACGACACGGCGAACAGCCCGGAGGCGTCGAGCGTCGCGGGCGCGATCGGCATCCGCTCGCGCCCGCCCTTCGACGGCGGCGACGAGACCCACACGACGATCGGCGGCTGGGGCAGCTACATCAACCCGCACACCGCCCACCCGGCGGCGGCGCTCGCGTGGGCGCGCTGGCTCGCCGACGAGGACGCCCAGCAGCTCATCGTGCGCGAGGGAGGCGTCATCCCCGCTCGCACGGCCTCGCTGACGAGCCCCGACGCGAAGGCGGCCGCGAAGCCGCAGTACGAGATCGCGGCCGACTACACGCTCGTGCCCCGTCCGACCGCGACGGCCTTCTACCCGAAGGTCTCGCAGGGCATCTACGTCAACGCCAACTCCATCGCGGCGGGCCAGTCAGCGCTCGGCACCGGCACGAGCCGCATGGCGAGGCAGATGGACGTCGCGCTCGCCGGGCAGGCGCTCTGATGGCCGGCGCGACGGCGGGCGCCGGCGGCGCAGGGGCCGCGCGCGGCCCGGCCGCCGCCCTCGGCCCGGACGCCGCGGGGCCCGGCACCGCGGTGCGGTCGAGGACTCAGGAGGCGCGCGTCGCCCGCCCGGCCCCGGCCGCCCCCGAGACCCCCCGTCCTGAACGCTCGACCCGCACCTCCCTCGGACGCACCCGCAACCGCGCCGCGTGGCTCTTCGCCTCGCCCGCGCTGCTCGTGATCCTGCTGGTGACGGTCTTCCCCGTGATCTACTCGGTGGTGCTGAGCTTCGCGCGGGTGAGCATCGACTACGACGGCTTCCAGGTCGAGGAGCTGACGCTGGCGAACTACGGTGCGCTGCTGCAGAGCAGCGACTGGTACCGCGCCCTCGGCTTCACGATCCTGTACACGGTCGTGACGGTCACGATCGAGCTCGTGCTCGGCATGCTGTCGGCGCTCGTGCTCGAGCGGCTCGGCGTGACGCGGGGCTGGATGCTCGCGCTGCTGCTCGTGCCGTGGTCGCTCGTCACGATCGTGTCGGCGCAGCTGTGGAAGTACATCTACGACTCGACCTACGGCATCGCGACGTGGGGCATCGGGCTGGTGACGAGCGAGCCGCCGGTGATCCTCGGCGAGCCGGTCAGCGCCGCTGCCGCGCTCATGGTCGCCGACATCTGGAAGACCACGCCGTTCGTGGCGATCATCCTGCTCGCGGGCCTGGTGATGATCCCCGACGAGCAGTACGAGGCGGCCGAGCTCGACGGGTCGAGCGCGTGGTCGACCTTCTGGCGCGTGGTGATGCCGCAGCTGCTGCCGACGTTCACGATCGCGGTGCTCTTCCGCGTGCTGCAGGCGTTCGGCGTGTTCGACCTGCCGTTCGTGCTGACCCAGGGAGGCCCGGGCACCTCGACGCAGACGCTCGCGATCATGGGCTACAAGGTGCTCTTCCAGGACATCAACATCGGCCCCGGTGCGGCCATCGCGACCTCGACGGCGCTCATCGTCGGGGTCGGCTGCCTGCTGTTCCTCCGGGCGTTCCGCAACCAGGCGAAGGGGGTCGACTGATGGCCAGGACGAAGGTGCGCCGCGGCTGGCGGCGCTGGGTCAACGTGGTGAACCTCGGCGGCGTGCTGATCGCGCTCGTCACGGCCGTGCCGCTCTACTGGCTGGTCGTGTCGTCGTTCAAGACGTCGTCGGAGGTGGCCTCCTCGCCGCCCACCGTGTGGCCGCAGACGTGGACCCTCGACAACTACGTCACCGCGTTCGTCTCGAACGACCTCGCGGTCTACATGCTCAACAGCGTGGTCGTGGCGGTGAGCACCACGGTGCTGGTGCTCGGGCTGTCGCTCTTCGCCGGCTACGCGCTCACCGGTCGCAAGCTCCGCGGCGGCACCGCCATCATGACGACGCTGCTCATGCTCTCGGTCTTCCCGGCGATCGCGGTGCTCACGCCCATCTACCTGATCGAGCGTCAGCTGGGCCTGCTCAACAGCTACCCCGGCCTGATCATCCCGTACGTCGCGTTCAACCTGCCGTTCGCGATCTGGATCATGCGCAACTACCTCGCCGGCATCCCCACCACCATCGAGGAAGCCAGCGAGATCGACGGCGCCTCGCCCCTCCGCACGGTGTTCTCGGTGATCCTGCCGATGTCGAAGCCGGGCCTGTTCACGGTGGGGGTCTTCACCTTCACCGCCTCGTGGAGCGAGTTCCTCATGGCCCTGACGTTCAACAGCGAGACGTCGTTCCGCACGATCCCGGTCGGCATCGCCCTCTTCGGCACGCAGTTCACGGTGCCGTACGGCGCGATCTTCGCGGCGTCCGTCTCGGCGACGGTGCCGATCGTGCTGCTGGTGCTGGTCTTCCGCCGGTCGATCGTGTCGGGGCTCACCTCGGGCGCGGTCAAGGGGTGAGCAGGGGAGGCGCGGTGCGGGTGCCGTCGAGGATTCAGGTGTCGCAGGGCGCCCGGCTCCGCGGCGGCTGCCCCGCGCCGCCCGCTCCTGAGTCCTCGACCGCTCCCGCGGCCCCGGCACATCGCGGCCCGCCTGGGCCGGCCCGCGCCCCGTCCTGACCGCCCCGCCATCCAGACCCCCAGCCCCCCAGACCTCCACCCACCCCTCCCGAGAAGGAGCTCCACCACCCATGACCCACGCCCACGACGCCCCCACGAGCACCGCGGCCTCCGCCGCCCCCGCCGCCTCCGACCCGAACTGGTGGCGCCAGGCCACCGTGTACCAGGTGTACCCGCGCAGCTTCGCCGACACCGACGGCGACGGCCTCGGCGACATCGCCGGCGTCACCTCGCGGGTGCCGTACCTCGCCGAGCTCGGCGTCGACGCCGTCTGGCTGAGCCCGTTCTACCCGTCGGAGCTCGCCGACGGCGGCTACGACGTCGCCGACTACCGCGACGTCGACCCCAAGCTCGGCACGCTCTCCGACTTCGACGATCTCGTCGCGGCGGCGCACGGGGCCGGCCTCAAGGTCATCGTCGACATCGTGCCGAACCACACCTCCGACCAGCACGTCTGGTTCCAGGAGGCGCTGACGGCCGAGCCCGGCAGCCCGGCCCGGGCGCGCTACGTCTTCCGCGACGGACTCGGCGACGACGGCGCCACGCCCCCGTCGACGTGGCCGTCGAACTTCGGCGGCAGCGCCTGGACCCGCCTCACGCGCCCCGACGGCACCCCCGAGCAGTGGTACCTGCACCTGTTCGCCCCCGAGCAGCCCGACCTCGACTGGAGCAACCCGGAGGTGCGCGAGGACTTCAAGACGACCCTCCGCTTCTGGTCCGACCGGGGCGTCGACGGCTTCCGCGTCGACGTGGCGCACGGTCTCGCGAAGGACCTCGTCGAGCCCCTCCGCGACGCCAACCCGAAGGACTTCGGCCTGCCGATCGACGGCAGCGACCCCCTCTACGACCGCGACGAGGTGCACGAGATCTTCGAGGGCTGGCGCGAGGTCTTCGACGAGTACGACCCGCCCCGCACGGCCGTCGCGGAGGCCTGGGTCGCCCGCGAGCGCGTCTCGCTCTACGCGCGTCCGACCGAGCTCGGCCAGGCGTTCAACTTCGAGCTGACCCGCGCGGAGTTCGACCCGACCGAGTTCCGCACCATCATCGAGTCGAACCTCGAGCTCGCGGCCCAGAGCGGCGCCTCCAGCACGTGGGTCCTGTCGAACCACGACGTGGTGCGCCACGCGACGCGCTACGGGCTCCCGGCGACGACCGACGGCGACGCGTTCCTGCTCTCGGGCGGCGCCTCGCCCGAGCTCGACGAGGCGGCAGGCCTCCGCCGCGCCCGGGCCGCGTCGTTGCTGATGCTCGCCCTGCCCGGCTCCGCCTACGTCTACCAGGGCGAGGAGCTCGGCCTGTTCGAGGTCGCCGACATCCCCGACGACCAGCTGCAGGACCCGGTCTGGATCCGCACCGAGCACGGCCGCAAGGGCCGTGACGGCTGCCGCGTGCCGATCCCGTGGGACACCTCGGCGCCCGCCTTCGGCTTCGGCGACCACGTCGCGCACCTGCCCCAGCCCGACTGGTTCGGCGAGTTCGCCGTGTCGGTGCAGGACGGCCAGCCCGACTCGACCCTGACGCTCTACCGGCGCGCGCTCGCCCTGCGGCACCAGCTGCAGCGCGGCGAGGAGCTCACGTGGGTCGACGACGCCAACGCCTTCGTCGTGCACTTCGCACGGCACGACGGCTGGCACTCGGTGACGAACTTCTCCGAGGAGGCGGTGGCCCTGCCCGCCGGGGAGGTCCTGCTCTCGAGCGCCCCCCTCGAGTCCGCGGCCGACGGCACCGCCCAGCTGCCGGGCGAGACCACGGTCTGGCTGCGCGCCTCCTGACCGGCGAGCGGGGCCCCGTCGGCGTCGGCCGGCGGGGCCCCGCTCCGTGCAGGACGGGAGGAGGCGCGGATCGCCGTTGACCCGCGCCCCGTGCCGACGGGGCGGGAGCCCGGGTCGACGACGACACTCTGCCATCGTCGAGGCCCCCCGAACGGGGTCGTGACCTGATCGATAGATTGACGCATGACCGATCTCGCCGTGACCGTCCTGCCCGCGTCGTCCCCCGAGGGCGGTGCCGCCTGGGGAGCAGGCCCGGCCCGTCGGGCGATCGAGGAGGCCGGCGCCCGAGAGGTGCCGCTCGGCGACGAGACGCGCATGATCGTCGTCGCCGGGTCGATCGACCAGGAGGAGCTCCGGCGGGCGATCGACGAGCACCCGGACGTCGCGATCATCCAGCTGCCCAGCGCGGGCGTCGACGCGCACGTCGGCACCATGCGTGCCACGCGGCGCGAGGGGCTCGTCTTCACGAGCGCGAAGGGCGCCTACAGCGAGCCCGTGGCCGAGCACGCGCTGGCCCTCGTGCTGGCGACGCTCCGCTCCCTGCAGGTCAGGGCCCGCGCCTCCTCGTGGGAGAGCCGGCAGCGGGGGCTCTCCCTCGCCCGGGCACGGGTCGTGATCGTCGGCGCGGGGGGCATCGGCACGGAGCTGCTGCGCCTCCTGCAGCCGTTCGGGGTGTCGGCGACGATGGTCGTGCGGACGGCGCGCGAGGTCGAGGGAGCCGACCGCACGGTCACGGCCGACCAGCTCGACGAGGTGCTGCCCGAGGCCGACGTCGTGGTCGTGGCGGCGGCGCTCACCGAGGGGACGACCGGGCTGATCGGCGCGGCGCAGCTCGGGGCGATGCGGGAGACGGCGGTGCTCGTCAACATCGCCCGCGGTGCCCTCGTCGACACCGACGCTCTCGTCGACGCGCTGGCCGCGGGCTCGATCGGGGCGGCCGGGCTCGACGTCGTCGACCCCGAGCCGCTCCCCGACGGACACCCGCTCTGGAGCGAGCCGCGGGCGCTCCTCACCCCGCACCAGGCCAACACCGAGGCGATGACCGAGCCGCTCTTCCAGGCGCGCGTGCGGGCGAACGTCGAGGCGCTGGCGGCCGGGTCGGCGCCGGAGGGCGTCGTCGACGTCGACGCCGGGTACTGAGGCGGGCCCGGCCCGCGTCGAGGACTCAGGCGAGATCGTCGCCGCGTCGGGCAGGATCGTCGTGTGCGGCGCCCCGCACCTGAGACCTCGACCGCCGGGAGGCCACGGTGGCCCCGACCGACCCTGACGACGACGTCGCCCTGCTCGTCGCCGCGCTCGAGGCGGCCCACCGCGACGCGGAGGCGCTCCCGCTGATCCGCGGGCTGCTGGCGACCCGCCTCGTCGACGGCGGGGTCGCTCCGATCAGGCTGGCGGCGCGCCTCGGCGTGCGCCGCGTGGCGGTGCGCTCGTGGCTGGCCGCCTGGGCTCGGGCGGGCGACGACGCGCGGCGCGCGGCCGACGCGTTCCCGCTCGAGCTGACCGCGGGCGACGAGCTCGAGCAGCTGCGCGGCCTCCGGGGGCGGACGACCCGCCTCGCGGCCGAGCGCGACTCCCTCGCCTGCGCGGCCGTCGACGCGGGGGCGGGCGCCGCCCGGCTCGCGGCCGAGCTCGGGGTGAGCGAGGCGCAGCTCGGTCGATGGATCAGGCGCGGACGGCTCGCCGAGGCCTGAGCGCGTCGCAGCCGCCAGCCCCGACCCCACGGCCGCGCACCCGTGCAGCCGTCCACGAGGTGCCCGGCGTACGGTCGCCCGCATGCCCCAGACCCCCGACGACCGCTTCACCGGCCGCATCGCCGGTGTCGGCACGACCTCCGGCACCCGCATCGTCGTCGGCATGTGGGAGTCCTCCCCGCTCGGCCGCTTCGCCGACGTGATGGTCGAGGACGAGGCGGGCCACCGCCTCCTGCTGGCCCCGTCGGAGGCGGTGGCCGAGTACGTCTCGGCGACCTACTCCTTCGACGAGGTGCGGGTGGTGCCCGTGGCCTGGCGCCGCGTCGACGGCGGCCTGCGGGTCACCGCGGGCGAGCTCGACGTCCGCCTCACGATCGGGGGCATCTCGGCGCTCGGCATGCTGCTCCGGCTCGTGCCGCGCCGCATCGCGACCCGTCCCGGCTGGCTGCGCCTCGTCGACCCCGTCGCCCGCGTGCTCGTGCGCGGCGCCCGCACCGCCGGCACCGCCGGGGGCGGTCGCCGCGAGTTCTACGGCGTGACCCTCGCACGACACGTGACCGCCCTCGCGGCGCACGACGGCGGTCGCGACCTCGGCGCGCTCGCGCCGTTGTCGCCGCCGGTGCGCTTCGGCTTCGGCTCCGCCCCCGCGCAGCCGAGCCTCGTCGACGTCGTGAGCACGATCCGCCGTCCGTGACCGGGGCTCCCTCCCGGGGCTCTCATCGTCCGGGGCGGTAGCATCGCTCGTCCCCAGACGGGTGACGCGTCACCCATCCGGTCGACGCGCTGCCACGACCCCTAGGAGAACCATGACCACCGTCCTCGTCCTCGTCGGAAGCCTCCGCTCCGGCTCCACCAACGCCCAGCTCGCCGAGGCCGCTGCGCAGGTCGCTCCTGCCGGCACCGACCTCACCGTGTTCGAGGGCATCGCCGACCTGCCCTTCTACAACGAGGACGTCGACGTGCCGGGCTCCACGCCGGAGGCGGCGGTCGCCTTCCGCTCGGCGCTCGCCGCCGCGGACGCCCTCCTGGTCGTCACCCCCGAGTACAACGGCACCATCCCCGCCGTGCTCAAGAACGCCATCGACTGGGCGTCGCGCCCCTACGGCGAGAGCGCCATCGCCGGCAAGCCCGCCGCCGTCATCGGCAGCGCCTTCGGCCAGTTCGGCGGGGTCTGGGCCCAGGACGAGGCCCGCAAGTCGCTCGGCATCGCGGGAGCCCGCGTGCTCGACGACGTCAAGCTGTCGATCCCGGAGTCGGTCGTCCGCTTCGCCGAGGTGCACCCCTCCGACGACGCCGAGGTCTCGCAGCAGCTCGCCGACGTCGTGGCGGCCGTCGTCGCGTCGACGGAGGCCGACGCGGCCTGAGCCCGACGCTCCCGACGACGCCCCCTCCGCCTCCGGGTCGAGGGGGCGTCGTCGTGCGGCCGCACGAGCACCGGGCGGGAGCGGCCCGCAACTCAGCATTTCGTCGTCGCGAACATCGCCGAACGGTCCGTCGGGCCTCCGCCGGGCTGGAAGGATCGACGAGTTCCGCCGGGCGATGGTGCCTCGTGCACCTCTCCCGAAAGGCCGTCCCATGAGCTTGTGGGCTCTCTTCCTCGTCGCGCTCGGCGTCTCCGCCGACGCGTTCGCCGTCGCCCTGGGCAAGGGCCTCCACCTCCGCGGGTCGGCGGTGCGCACCGCGGTCGTGCTCGGCGTCTCGTTCGGCGTGGCCCAGGCCGCCATGCCGCTCCTCGGCTGGCTGCTCGGCACGGCCTTCGCTCCGTGGATCTCCGGCGTCGACCACTGGATCGCCTTCGTGCTCCTGGGGCTCGTCGGCGGCAAGATGATCTGGGAGGCCGCGACCGGCCGCGACGACGACGTCGACCGCGACGGGCTGTCGCGCCGGGAGGTGCTCGTGCTCAGCGTCGCCACGAGCATCGACGCCCTCGCCGTGGGCGTGACGCTGGCGTTCCTGCCGGTGTCGATCGGCGCCTCCGTCGCCCTGATCGGCGTGACGGCGGCGGTGCTGACCGTCGTCGGCGTGCTCGTCGGCCACCGCGTGGGCGCGAAGCTCGGCCGCCCGGCCGAGGTCGCGGGCGGGGTCGTGCTGATCGTGATCGGCACGAGCATCCTGCTCGAGCACCTCGGCGTGCTCGGCTGAGCCCGCCCTGAGCCCCAGGCCCCGAGCCCCGAGCCCCGGGACGACGACGGCCGGCCGCCCCCGAGGGAGCAGCCGGCCGTCGAGCCGTGCGCAGGTCAGCGGCGCCCGAGCCGCCGCTCGCCGCCGGCGCCCAGCGTGTAGGGGAGCCCGTAGTACGCGAAGACCTCGGCCTCGCGCTGTGCCTCGAGCTCGCCGTCGGTGTCGATCGACGGAGCCTCCTTGGCGAGCTTCTTGTCGAACTGCACCTTGAGGTGCTTCGGGGCGACGAGCGCGCCGTCGAGGGGCACGAAGACGAGGCGCGTGCGCCCCAGGATGCCGACCTGCACCGCGGCGAACGACGGGACGTCGCTCGAGGTGTCGAAGTACAGGCTCTCGAGCGTGCCGATCTTGTCGCCGGACGGGTCGACGACCGCGAGGCCGGTCCAGTCTCGGAGGTTCTCCGGTTCGAACATGGCGTGCCCTCTCTGCGGCCCCGGCCGTCCGGGGCTCCGCGCCCTCGACGGTACTGGCTCGGGGCGCCCCGTGCCGTGCCGGGCGCGGGTCTCGCGTCGAGCTCTCAGGAGGGAGGCGCGCGGGGCCGTGCGCCTGGCACGATGAGCGCATGTCGCTCCTGAGTCCTCGACACCGCCTGCTCGTCGTCGACGTCGCCGACGGCGGCCGAGACGACCCCGCCTTCGAGCGCGAGCTCGTGCGCCTGACCGCCGGCGTCCTGCGTGCCGCCGAGGAGGTCGGCTTCGTCGTCGACCGCGTCGCCGCCGAGCAGACGTCGTCCGACGAGCTCCGGCGCCGTCTCGCGGCGGCCGACGCCGTGGTCGTCACGGGCGGGGAGGACGTCGATCCGCAGCACTACGACGGCCCCGCCGACTACCCGCACCGCGGCCAGACCTTCCCCGAGTCCGACCGCCGCCAGATCGAGCTGGTGCAGGGAGCGGTGGAGGCGCGCACCCCGCTGATCGGCATCTGCCGCGGCATGCAGGTGGTCGCCGTCGCCCTCGGGGGCGACCTCGTGCAGCACCTCGAGAGCGGCTCGCACGTGGCGGCCAGCGTCGACGACAGCATGGTCGACCACGAGGTCGAGGTCGCCGCCGGCAGCGACCTGGCCCGGGTGCTCGGGGCCACGCGGCTCGACGTGCGGAGCTCGCACCACCAGGCCGTGGCGCGCCCCGGCCGCGGCCTCCGTGCGGTGGCCTGGGCCGACGACGGCACCGTCGAGGCGCTCGAGCACGAGGAGGCGCCGGTCTGGTGCGTGCAGTGGCACCCGGAGGACTCCGGCTCCCGCGGCACGGTGCTGACCGACCTCCTGCTCGCCGCCCGGGA
>Ga0265780_10003646_pt1 | contig 20118 bp, 17 predicted proteins | sample P1T30metagenome_FD_192432 | JGI IMG/M metagenome (GOLD analysis project Ga0265780, IMG submission 192432) | Plant litter microbial communities from East Loma Ridge, Irvine, California - P1 T30 | ecosystem: Environmental > Terrestrial > Plant litter > Unclassified | place: USA: California...
TTCGCCTCGCCCGTCACGCGCACGCTGGAACGGCCGGCGGAAAGGCGCGCCTCGCGCACCGTCAGCACATTGTTGTTCAGCGCCGCCTCGGCCACCAGGCGCATGCCGGCGTCGGCCAGGTTGACGTTCAGGGTCTGCGTATCCTGGGTGTTGGCGATGGTCAGGTCGCCGGCGATCTTCGTCGGCTTCATGCTGCCGACCACCTGCTGCAGGTCGAAGCGGTCGGTGTGCAGCGTGAACTGGGCGGTGCCGATGCCTTGTTCGGCGGCGCCGCGGCGCACGCCGCCCTTGCCGCTGAAGCGGCCGGCCGCGCCCAGGTCGATCAGCACGTCGGAAATATCCAGTGCCGACAGGTTGCCGCCGAGCTGGCCGCGCATCGCCCGCAGCGGCAGGCGCTGCTGGTCGATGGTGCCGGCCGGGCCGTCGTTGACCAGCTTGACCGAACCGGCGATGTTACGGTTCGCATCGAGCTTGACGGCGACGTCGAGGTTCAGGTTGGCGGTCGGCAGGGAAGGGCCGAAGAAGCCCGGGTCGATGTCGCGCGCGTTCAGCGTAAAGGCTTGCAGCGGAATGTCGGCGAAGGGCGCCAGCACCAGCTGGCCGCGGCCCTGGGCGCGCGCGGCCTTGCCGCTGGCGTCGATGACGGTGCGCTGCAGGTCGCCGCCGGCGTGCAGCGTGAGCTGGGCGCCGACCGAGGCCGGAGTGACCGCCGGCGCCGGCTGACCCGGCGCGGCGGCGGGCGGCGGCGCCTGGGTCTGGCTCAGGCTGGCGTTCAGGTCGAGTTTATAGGGCTGGGCGTTGGCGATGGTGCCGTTGGCCTTGACCTGGCCCCAGGGCGTGCTGGCGCCGGCGTAGTCGAGCTTCCAGCGCTGCTTGTCGCCGTGCAGGCGCGCGCGGATATCGTCGATCTCGGTGCTGGCGCCCTTGTTCGCCATGACCATCCTGGCCAGGCGCGCGTCTTCCACCGCGATCTGGAAGGGCGGCGCCAGGCGCGCCGGCATGGTCGATTTTTCCTCGGATTCCTTCAGCGTCTCCAGACGCAGCGATTGCGCGTACAGCTTGTCGATCTCGACGCCTTTCGACAGGAACTGCCAGGGCTTCCAGTCGATGTCGATGACGTCGGCGGTGATCAGCTGGGTCTCGGAGCGGAACACCACGCGGTCGATGTGCATGTGGCCGTAGAGCGAGCCGGAGACGCCGGAGAGCGTGAGGGCGCCGCCGCTGGCCTTGGCGACGCGCTGGGCGATCATCTGCAGCGTGGTCTCGCGCCCGAGGTACCAGACGACGCCGCCCAGCACCACGACGCTGACCGCCGCGCCGATCGCCACCCGGCGCGGCCAGCGGCGCTCCTTGTGCGCGCCCGGCGCGGCCTGGTCGGTGGTGTCGGGGGTCTTGTTGTCGGCGTCCATCAGAAGGTAAATCCAAGAGAGAAGTGCAGGCGGACCTTGTGTACCGCCTGGCCATAGGCGACGTCGACGTTGATCGGGCCCACGGGGCTGCGCCAGCGCGCGCCGACGCCGTAGCCGGCCTTCGGTTTCAGGTCGCTGAAGTTGTCGGCGGCATTGCCGGCGTCGTAGAACACGGCCATGCCGTAGGGCGGCTTGAACCACCAGTCGTACTCGGCGCTGGCGGTGAACAGGTAGCGGCCGCCGGTGATGGCGCTGCCGACCGGGATGCCCAGCTCCTGGTAGCCGTAGCCGCGCACCGAACCGTCGCCGCCGGCGCGGAACAGGAAGGTCGAGGGCACGCCGCTCTTGTCCTTGGAGCCGACCGCGCCGAATTCGCCGCGCAGGATCAGGGTGCCGGAATCGCCCAGCGGCTTGTAGGCCAGGCCGCGGGTGTACAGGCGCACGAATTTTTCGTCGGTCAGGATCGGCAGCGGGGCCGCGCCCAGCTGCACGTTGGCGATGTAGCCGCGGGTCGGCGCCACCAGGTTGTCCAGGCTGCGCTTGGTGATCGAGAAGGTGATCGGCACGCTCTTCACGCGCGAGCTGGGCAGCTCGTTGATCAGCACTTCCTCGGTCAGCGCCTCGATCTTCAGGCTGCGCTCCAGCAGCGGCGAACCCCAGGCGCGGGTTGCCGAGATGCTGGTGGTGTTGGTGACCTGGCCCTCGATGTCTTCGCGGTCGAAGCCGGCGCCGACGCTGTTGTTGTAGCCGTTCGCGGTGGTCGGCCAGTAAAAGTCGGTGCGCGCCGCCTGGTGCTTTTGTTCGTACAGCACGCTGCTCTTGTTGCGCTTGCCGAACACGAACAGGTCGCCGTAGTTGGCCTGGGCGCGCGCGCCGGTGTTGGTGGAAAAGCCGACGCCGAGCGAGACGTTCTTGCGCTTGTTTTCCGTTACCCGCACCAGCACCGGCAGCGTGGCCGGACCGCTCGAGGGCGCGGGCTGCGCGCCTTCGCCCTGGTTCAGCTCATTGACCTGCTGGGCCACCACGCCCGACATGTCGGCGCTGACCTCGACGCTGCCGAAGTAGCCGGTGTCCTGCAGCCGGCCCTGCAGCCCCTGCAGGGCGGCGTCGTTGTATTCGTCGCCGGGGCGGATCTGGTTCAGGTTGGTGATCACGCTGGCCGGATAGCGCTGCAGGCCCTCGATCTTCAGGCCGCCGAAGCGCGCGTCGGGGCCGCTGTCGATCACGACCTTGAGCAGGGCGCGGTGGGTGTCCGGGTCGACGGTGGCGCTGGAATCGAGCAACTGGGCGCGCGGAAAACGGCGCTGGGTGATCTGGCGCAGGATGCCGCGCTTGGCCGCTTCCCAGTCGGCGGTGCGGAAGCGCTCGCCGGTGCCCAGGGTCCAGCCCTGGCGCAGGGCGGCCGCGTCGACCGGCGCGCTGCCCTTGTCGCCCGGGACGAAGCCGCGCAATTCGATGTCGACGTCGCCGACCACTACCGGCTGGCCCGGCTCGACCACGATGCGCGCCACCGGCTTGGCGCCGGCGGTGTCGAGCGTGGCGGTGACGGTGGGCGTGTAATAGCCTTCGGTGGCGATCAGGGTCTTGACCTGCTCGGGCGCCACGCGCACCAGGCGCTGGAGCTGTTCGATGTCGAGGCGCGGGTTGCCGCGCCAGCGCATCAGGTCGAGGTTGTCCTGGATCAGCTCGCGCAGGTTGCGCGGCGACTCGATGCGCACGTCGTAGTCGATGGCGCGCGAGGGCGCTTCCATCGGCAGCGGCGGCGCCGGTTCTTTCTGTTCCTGCTGCACCTGTTCGGGAGCAGGCTGGGTTTCCTGTGCCGCCGCGACCGGGATCAGGCATAGCGCGTTCACGCCCAGCACGATTTGTGCCAAAATTCGTGGTCGCGCCGGCGTCGTTGCCGTGGTCTGGTCGGGTCGTGCGGGAAACATGTCGCTCCAAATGTAATCTGCCGGCCACATCTTAACGGATTGTCAAAGCAGACGGCGGACGCTTAGCGATCAATTAGCTCAGGAATATCAAACATGCACCAACCCGATACCGCACTCGTCCTGTTCAGCGGTGGACAGGATTCCACCACCTGCCTGGCCTGGGCACTGCAGCGCTACGAGCGCGTCGAGACCATCGGTTTCGACTACGGCCAGCGCCACGCCATCGAGCTCGCGGTGCGCCCGACCGTGCTATCGAAGATGCGCGCGCTGTCGCCGGGCTGGGACCAGCGCCTGGGCGAGGACCACATGATCGACCTGTCGCTGATCGCGCGCATCTCCGACACCGCGCTGACCAGCAACGTCGAGATCGCGATGCAGGCGAACGGCCTGCCGAACACCTTCGTGCCGGGCCGGAACCTGATGTTCATGACGGTGGCGGCGACGGTCGCCTACCGGCGCGGCCTGAACGTGCTGGTCGGCGGCATGTGCGAGACCGATTTTTCCGGCTATCCCGACTGCCGCGACGACACCATGAAGGCGCTGCAGGTGGCCCTGAACCTGGGCATGGCCACGCGCCTGAAGGTCGAGACGCCGCTGATGTGGATCGACAAGAAGCAGACCTGGGAACTGGCCGAAGCCTGCGGCGGCGAAGCGCTGGTCGACCTGATCCGCTTCGACACCCACACCTGCTACCTGGGCGAACGCGGCGCCGCCCACGCCTGGGGACATGGTTGCGGGACCTGCCCGGCGTGCGCCTTGCGGGCGCGCGGCTACGAGCAGTACGCGGCAGGCAGGGTGGACGGCTCCGCCCTGAACGCCGCATCGCGTTGACCCCGACGCCGCCCGCGCGGTGATGCGCGGCGGGCGTTGAACGCGTGGACGGCAAAGCCGTCCACCCTACACCGCCTGCTGCATCACCCGGTTGCGGCGCGAGCGGCTGACCAGCCACCACACGATCGCCACCGGCACCAGCAGCGGCAGCAACAGCGGCGAAATCGCCAGCGCCAGCACCACCGCCCCCAGCGCCAGGCCGCCCAGGCAGAGGATGCCCACGCCGGCAAACACCACCGCCAGGATCGCACCCACCACCAGCATGATCACGCCCGCCAGCAGCATGCCCCCGCCCGCGAACAGCACGGAGAACAGCGCGTCCAGCGGCCCGTCGATATGGTCGCCGTCGAAGTCGAAGGCCATGTTGCCGCCCCACGAATAAACGTCCCAGAGCAGCAGGGCAAACAGGAAAAGGATGGCGAAGGCGATGGGCTTTTTCATGATGGGTCCTCGTTGAAGTTCTTGGGCGGTCCGCTATCGGCTGCGGCATGTGTCGCAATGTACCGATGCCGCGCCGCGCTCTCCAGCAAGCTGCGACAGGCTGCAAATTCGCGGGGGCGGGCGGTGGCGCCGGGGCGACGAACGGCGCGCACGTGGCGCGCCTGCCGCACGCGATGGTGCTGGAAATCAAGGCTTGCAATGCGAAGAGCGCGGTCTATACTGACAGCCTGCTCCATCGCAGGAGGTGCGACATGCAGATGATCCAGCACATGATCCAATACGAAAGCCGCGGAGGTCCGGGTCCCGGCCGGAGCGCCGCAGCCGGCCACAAGAATCCCCCATCGGCGCCGCCAGCCATTCCGCCGATCGTCATCGACCCCCGCATCAATCCATACGGCCGCCAGATCCCGCATCCGGCCATCGACCCGCGTCCATCGATTCCCGGACCGCCGATCACGCCGCCGCGCGGTCCCGACCTGCGCATCATCTGAATTCGCGGCGTCCGAATCGTGACTTGTCCGCGGCGCCGCAATTCCCTATGATCTGGCTTTGGGCACGGCCCGGCAGATTACGAATGGACGACATGAACGACGAAGCACCGCACCACGACGACGACGCTCCGGTGCAGGAGCCGCGCCTGTGGCAGGGCAATGGCTGGACCGCACGCGTCATCAAGAACGAAGATGACGAGGGCTGGGCGGTCGCCATGTACAAGGACGGCGAACCGGAACCGGCGCTGGTCGGCCCCTGGACCATGGGGCGCGACAAGAAGAACCCGAAGCCGCTGGATGTCAACGCCTTCAACACGCTGATCAAGACCGCGTCCGAGGTCATCCGGCGCCACGAACAGCATTTGCACGCGATCCTGCACAAGAACCTGTTCCTCTGGACCGAGGCCCATGGCGAACTCAAGGTCACGCTCGACATCGTGCCCGACGACGACGATCCCTATGCCTGGCTGGCCGCCACCGACCAGATGGGCGAGCAGCTGGCGCGGGTGCGGGTCGCAGCCGGTTTCAAGCTGTCGCCGTCTTCGGCCACGGCCTGGGTCGACAACGATTTCCGCGCGCCGCGCTGATTCGTGCATCCTGCCGATATTTCCAACAGACAATGCTCCAGCGGGCAGGCTGAACTGATAGTATTTCCCTAACGCACTATCGTGTTCGTCAAGGGGAGTTGATGGAAAGCCGTCTCGCCCGCCTGGAAGCCGTCCAGGCGATGCTGCTCGAGATCGGGCAGCTGTCCGCCAGTTGTACCGACATTACCGAATTCATCGGCGCCGTGCACCGCGCGCTGGGCCGCATCATGTATGCGGAAAACTTCTACGTGGCCCTGGCCGAGCGCGAGGACGACAGCGTCCGCTTCGTCTATTTCGTCGACACCGCCGACCAGGGCCCCGATCCGCAGGAGCGCGTGAAGCTGGCTTCGCCCGAGCAGTCGCCGACCGCCTGGGTGATGCTCAACCGCCAGCCGCTGTCGATGACGGCCAAGGAGGAGCGGGCGCGCGAGAACGGCAGCGCCTGGGGCAGCGGCAGCATCGCCGAGCACTGGATGGGTTGTCCGCTGCTCGACCAGCAGCACGAGGTGCTGGGCGCGATCGTCATCCAGAGCTACCTGCCCGAATACACCTACGGCGAGGAAGACCAGGCGCTGTTCGCCCTGATCGCCAGCCACGTCTCGAACGTGCTGCAGGGCCTGCAGAGCATGGACCGGCTGGAACGCGCGGTGCAGGAACGCACCCGCGCGCTGGCGCGCGAGGTGGCCGAACGGCGCCGCGCCGAGCAGGTCCAGCATGCGCTGTACCAGATCGCCGACCTGTCCGCCTCGGCCCTCGAGACCGACGAGCTGGCGGCCAGCCTGCACGACATCATCGGCGAGCTGATGGTGGCCAAGAACTTCCTGGTCGCGCTGAGCCATCCGGACAGCGGCGAGATCAGCATCCCGTATTTCGTCGACGAGAAGGACCGCGAGGCGCCGTACAAGCGCTTCCCCTTCGGCATGGGCATGGTGTCGCACGTGCTGCAGACGCGCCAGGCGCAGCTGCACGACGCCGGCAGCTTCGCGCGCCTGCACGCTTCCGGCCGCGTCAGGCAACCGCTCGGCAGCCTCGACATCGCCAGCTGGATCGGCGCGCCGATGCTGGTCAACGACAAGGCCTATGGCGTGATGGTGGTGCAGAGCTACGACCCGACCATCGTGTATGCCAAGGCCGACCTCGACCTGCTGGCCTTCATCGCCAGCCACGTCGCGGTGGCGATCGCGCGCATGCAGGCCGACCGCGCGGTCCGCAAGGCCAGGGACAGCCTGGAAGCGCAGAACGCCGCGCTGAACCAGGCCCTGACCCAGTTGCAGGAAGCGCAGTCGGAGCTGGTGCGCCAGGAAAAACTGGCCTCGCTCGGGCGCCTGGTGGCCGGCGTCGCCCACGAGATCAACACCCCGCTGGGCATCTGCGTCACCGCCACCAGCCACCTGGTGGAAGAGCTGCGCCTGACGCGTGCCGAGCTGGCCGACGGCAGCATGAGCGAGGACAGCCTGAACGGCTTCTTCGACGTGATCGACCAGTCGCTGCGCATCATGACCACCAACACCCAGCGCGCCGCCGCGCTGGTGCGCAGCTTCAAGCAGGTGGCGGTGGACCAGTCCTCGGACGATATCCGCAGCTTCAGGCTCGGCAGCTACATCGACGAGGTGCTGCTGTCGCTGCAGCCCAAGCTCAAGGGCCGTCCGGTGAAGGTGGAGGTGGACTGCCCCAGGGACCTGCTGATGGAGAGCTTCCCGGGCGCGGTGTCGCAGGTGCTGACCAATATGGTGGTGAATTCGCTGGTGCACGGCTTCGAGCGCGAGCAGCCCGGGCGGATCCGCATCAAGGCTGCGCTGGAGGACGACATGATCGTGTTCGAATACGGCGACGACGGCGCCGGCATGGACGTGGACACGCTGGGCAAGCTGTTCGATCCCTTCTTCACGACCCGGCGCGGGAATGGGGGCAGCGGCCTGGGGGCGCATATCCTGTACAACCTGGTGACGGGGGCGCTGGGGGGCGCCTTAAGGGTGGAGAGCAGCCCGGGCAGGGGATTGCAGTATCACCTGCGGTTCCCGCGCGTGATCAAGAAGGTGAAGCTGGCGCTTGCATGACCGCCAGGGTGGACGGCCCGCCGTCCACCCTAGCGGATGAACAGCTCCTTGTAACCCGTTGCGGGATCGTCATCGCGGCTGAACACCCACCCCGGCAACAAGGCCACCAGCACCTCCGCCGTGGTCCGCACCACGCACCCCGGTCCCAGGTGCCCGCCCGTCACGCGCCCGTCGGCATCCGACACCGCCATGTGCAGGTGCGGCCCGTCCGGCGACAAGGATCCGCCCAGGCTGAGGATTTCCAGGTCGCCGCGCAATTCGGTGAAACCGGGCCGGCCGGCGAAGCGGATGCGTGCGACCGACAGGCTGCCGATGCCCTGCACCACGAAGCCCGCCCGCACGCCCCGGCGCCCCAGCACGGCCTCGAGTTCGGCGCGCAGATCGGCGCCGGCGCCGATGCGCAAGGGCAGGGAATGCAGGGCTCCGGTGTTCATCGCGACGGCTCCCTTGCGGCCAGGTTCGACAGCAGCGCCACCAGCTTGTCGATCTCGTAGGGCTTGGCCAGCACCTGCACGCCCGGGATGGCGATGCGCTGCTCGGTGTAGCCGGTGGCCAGCACCACCGGCAGGCCCGGGCGGCGCTCGCGCAGCAGGGCGGCGAGGTCGATGCCGCTCACCTTGCCCGGCATGACGATGTCGGAAAACACCACGTCGGCATCGAGGCCGCCGTCGAGCATGGCCAGGGCCTGGTCGCCGCTGGAGGCCACCACCACGTCGAAACCGGAATCCTCCAGGCCGCGCACCACGGCTTCGCGCACCAGCGGGTCGTCCTCGACGAACAGCACCCGGCCGGCCCCGCGCGGCGCCTGCGCATCGCTGCGCGCGCCCGGCTGCGGCGACAGCGGCTGGTGCGAGCGCGGCAGGTAGAGGTCGACCGTGGTGCCTTCGCCGACCTTGCTGGACAGGGCCAGCCAGCCCTGCGACTGGGTCGCGAAGGCGTAGGCCTGCGGCAGCCCCAGGCCGGTGCCCTGGCCCGGCGCCTTGGTGGTGAAGAAGGGGTCGAGGGCGCGCGCCAGCACCTCGGGCGGCATGCCGCAGCCGCTGTCGGCGACGCGCACGCGCACGTAGTCGCCGCCGCTGCGTTCCAGCGTCGGCTCGATCGGCGCGTTGCGCACCGAGATGCGCAGGTTGCCGCCGTCCGCCATGGCGTCGCGCGCGTTGATCGACAGGTTCAGCAGGGCCAGGTCGAACTGCAGCGGATCGAGCGTCACCGGCCACACGCCTTCCGCGCAATCGACTTCGAGGTTGCTGCCCTGGCGCAGCACGCCGCGCAGCAGTTGCACCGAGCCGCGCAGCTGTTCCGCCGGGTCGACGGTCAGGAGGCGCGCTTCCTGGATGCGCCCGAAGGAGCCCAGGCGGGTAGTGAGCGCGGTGGCGCGGCCGACGGTGCGCTTGCAGGTCTCGATCAGGGTCTGCACCCTGGGCTGGGTGCTGCTCAGGGCCGCCATCTGCAGCGCGGTGGTGAGCGTCTGCAGCAGGTTGTTGAATTCGTGCGCGATGCCGCCGGTGAGACGGCCCAGCGCTTCCATCTTCTGGCCGCGCATCAGCGCGCCCTGGGCCTGTTCGCTGCTGGCCACCGCCTCGGCCACGCGCCGTTCGAGTTCGCCCTGGGCGCGCTGGATCTGGCGGCTGGCCTCGGTCATGCGCTGCGCCACCGCGTCGATCTCGAGCACGCCCTGCGGCTGGTAGGCGATCTCGCGGCCCTGGCCCAGCTCTTCGGCGCTGCGGCCCAGGGATTCGATCGGCACCGCGACGCGCTGCGCCAGCCGGCGCGCGCCCAGCACCGCCAGCACCAGCAGGATCGCCATGATGGCGGCCAGGAAGGCCGCCGCGTGCAGCGGTACCCGGCGCATCTCCGCCTGGGGAATCGTGATCATGACTTTCCAGCCGATGTCCGGCACGGTGCCGAAGAAACCCTGGATCGGGATGCCGGCCAGGTTGGTCCCCGCGACCGTGCCCTCGGTGCTGGCGGCGAAGCTGCGCAGCGCCGGCGGGTTGACGGTGCGGCCGCGGAACTTGTCGGGTTCGCTCACGCGCGCCACCACGCGGCCGGCGCGGTCGACGATGACGGCCTGCCAGCCCTCGGGGAAGCGCTGGCGCTCGAGCAGGCGCTGCAGGGTGGCGGCACTCGCGGACATCGCGACGAAATGGCGCAGCGCGCCGCCTATGTGCACCGGCACCTGCAGCACGAAGCGGTGGCTGCCATCGTCCGCGACGAACAGGTCGGACACCAGGGTGCGGTCGGCGCCGTGGCGGCGCGCCAGCGCGTCGATGTTGGCCAGGCGCCGCTCCGGCAGCGCGCCGCCCGGTTCGACGCGGGTGTCGAGCAGCCGGCGTCCGCCCGCATCGTACAGGGCGATGGCGCCGTCGCGCAGCGGCGCCAGCGCGCCGGCATGGCGTCGGAACTCGTCCATGTCGCCCTCGGCCAGGGCCGGCGAATTGGCCAGCGCCTGGAGCATGCCTTCGCTGGTCTCGAGTTCGTTGGCGACCAGCAGGGCGAAGGCGCGCACCGCTTCCTTGACGCTGTTTTCCTGGGCGCGCCGCTCTTCGACATACACGTAGCCGACCGCCAGCGCCGCCGCGGCGAAGGCGGGCACCAGGACGGCGAGGATCAGGATCAGTAATCGAGTGCGGATGCGCATGGGAATGGGAGCCGGGCCTTGTCCAGCGATGACCATCCTGGCAAGCTTGCCTGGATGGCCAGCATACTAACCGACAAAGCAGGCTTTGTCTGTGCGTGTTCCGGCTGAATGGCTAGTCGGGCCAGGTGCGGTTGATCTCGTCCGCCTTGTCGATATTCCGGATCAGCAGGTCGACGTACAGCGGGTCGAGGTGCTTGCCGGCGACCTCGCGCAGGTAGTCGCGCACCTGCCCGAGCGGCCAGGCGTCCTTGTAGCAGCGCTCGTGGGTGAGGGCGTCGAACACGTCGGCCACCGCGACGATGCGCGCGTACGGGTGGATCTGTTCGCCCTTCAGGCCCTGCGGATAGCCGCTGCCGTCGTATTTTTCGTGGTGCTGGTGGGCGATCACGGCGGCCGCCTTCAGGATCGGACGCTGCGAGCCGTCGAGGATCTGCAGCCCGACGGTCGGGTGCTGCTTCATGATCTCCCACTCGTCGGGCGTGAGGCGGCCGGGTTTCAGCAGCACCGCGTCCGGCGTGGCGATCTTGCCGATGTCGTGCATCGGCGCGGCGTGCATCAGCACCGCGGTCTCCTCGTCCGACATGCCCGATTCGCGCGCCAGCATATGGCACACCTGGGCCATGCGGCGCACGTGGTTGCCGGCTTCGTTGGAGCGCGATTCGACCACGTCGCCGAGGCGCAGGATCAGCTCGGCCTGGGTATCGGTGATCTCCTGGTTCAGCAGGATATTGTCGAAGGCGATCGCCACGCCCGAGCAGAACACGTCGAGCAGCTGGACGTCGATCTCCGAGATCTCCTCGACGCCCTTGAGCACCAGCAGCGAAGCCTTGCCGCTGTTGTTGGGGAAGTAGCCGACGTAGGTGTCGCCGTGCAGCTTGGAGATGCGGTTGTGGCGCGCCTCGTCGAGCTGGGCCATCAGTTCCGGGCCGATCGCGTCTTCGCCGAGGTCGCCGATGCGCGCCAGCACCTCGTACTTGCTTTCGCCGGTGATCAGGCTGGCGCCGGCCAGGCGCAGCAGCATGCTCTGTTCCAGGCGCAGCAGCGCCACCACCTGCTGCAGCAGGCCGTTGGCGAAATCCTTCAGGCTGCGCTGGCGGAACAGGTGGCCGGAGGCTTCGATCACGCGCTCCAGGCCTTCGCGGTAGCTCTGCTGCACGCGCCGCGCATCCTCGACCTTCATGATGTCGCGGTAGGCGCGCAGGGCGGCGAAGGTGGTGGTGAACAGCTTGGTGCGATCGAGCTCGGTCTTTTCCTTGTAGTCGTTGATGTCGTAGTCGACGATCACGCGCTCTTCCGGCGCCTGGCCCGGCTGGCCGGTGCGCAGCACGATGCGGCTGAACTGGTTGTCCAGGTCCTGGCGCATCCAGCGCGCCACTTCCAGGCCGCTGTCCTCGCGCTCCATCACCACGTCGAGGAAGACCAGGGCGATGTCCTTCTCGCGCGCCAGCACTTCCTTCGCCTCCGCGCCGCTGTAGGCGTGCAGGAAGGTCAGCGCGCGTCCGTCCAGGCGGAAGCGCGTCAGGGTCAGCTTGGTGATGTCGTGGATGTCCGGCTCGTCGTCGACCAGCAGGACTTTCCACGGAGCGAGTTTCGGCGTGGCGGAAGACAGGAATGACATAAGACGGTGTCCGTATCGAAAACGTGTCAGGGAAAAGCAGGAGCTTGCTTAGACGCAGCACTTCGTCAAACGATTGTAGTATGGGCAGGAACCATTAACAACAAGAAATATTATCTGGACTGGGCTGGAAGACACAATCTCGCAAGATGTTGTTTCCCGGTCTTTGCGGCATCGTGCGCATGCGCCACCGCACGGCCCCGGGCCGGCGTGGGCGCACCGTCGCGGTTCAGGTATAGCGCTTCTGGCAACGCTCGCACCAGAAGCTGCGCCGCTGGGTCTTGCCGAGCTTGGCGCGCTGGAAGGGGAGTTGGCAGCGCGGGCAGGTCTTTTGCGCATGCGCCAGCCAATGCTGCTTCAGGGTGAATTCCTTTTTCCATCCGAGGAAATCGAAACTGTACTGGCGCGCCTCCTGCACCAGCGCGCGCAGCTTGGCCGGCGGCAGCGCGCCGACGGTCGACCGCGGGTCGACCCGGATGCGAAACAGCACCTCGTTCTTGATGATGTTGCCGACGCCGGAAAAGATGTCCTGGTCGAGCAGGGCGTCGCAGGCCAGGGTGTCCGGCGCGGCGCGCAGCTTCTTGCGCGCCCTGGCCGGATCCCAGGCCTCGGACATCACGTCGGCGGCCCAGTCGTAGGTCTTGTCGATGTCGCAATCGATCTCCTTCACCGAACAGGCGTAGAAGTTGATCTCGCCGCCATCGGCGAAACCGAGCGAGAGCCGTGGCGGCTTGTCGCGGCCCTCGTCGATGCGGTAGGTGCCGAACAAGAGGAAGTGGATGCGCACCACCATGTCCGGCATCTGGATCAGGAAATGCTTGCCCCAGGTGCGCAGCGCGATCACCGGCTGGCCGACCAGGCGCGTGGTGTCGATGGCCCAGGTGTTGCCCTCGGCGCGCACGATCTGCTGGCCGACGAAGCGTGCCGTCTGCTCCTTCAGGATATATAGCGATGGACCTTCCGGCATGGCGTTTTCCTTCTTCGATTCCTCGCCGTCGATTGTCCTGCGGATGGGCTTGAAAGTCGTGTGCGGGGCCTAACATTTGATTACAAAGTTTGACAGTGCCGTGACGGACAGGGCGCTGGAATCGGGCGTATATTCATCGTTAGAAACCGACAATAAATAAAGGACAACCATCATGAAATCGTTCATGAACAGACTGGCCCTGGCGGGCCTGCTGGCATTGGCCGCCGGCGGCGCCTCGGCTGCCGTTACCGTTACCTACATCAAGCCAGAAAACTTCCACGACCTGCCGTTCGCCACCTGGGAGCGCGAGGAACTGCTGCAGCAGGTCAGCGACCATTTCGTCAAGCTGGGCAAGTGGCTGCCGCCGGGCCAGGACCTGCGCATCGAGGTCACCGACTTCGATCCGGCCGGCCGCCTGTATCCGAACACGCGCGGCGGCAAGGAGTTGCGCGTGCTGAGCGGCACCGCCGACTGGCCGCGCATGGAGCTGCACTACACCATCGAGCAGAACGGCCAGGTGCTCAAGAGCGGCGACGCCAAGCTGGCCGACATGAACTACCAGCAGACCTTCAACCATTATTTCGACAGCGAGCCGCTACGCTACGAAAAGGAAATGATCGACAACTGGTTCGACCAGGCCATCGCACCGATCAAGCAGCGGCGTTGAACCGCCGGGAAGATAATCTGCGCCTATCGATGCGATAAAAAGGATTTGTTACCGTCATGGCTCATATGTTAGTCACGTAACCGTGACAAGCCTGTCTCACCGGTAAGTTGACTGCTGGATAACACAACAGCAGATCAACCAGTGAGGACAGGATGACTTCCAGCAGCAAGACCAGCAGCAAGACCAGCAGCAAGACCCCCGCAAAAGGCACGCCCGACGGTACCGGCTCGGTATTGAGCACCATGGCCGGTCCCGCCGACCCGACCCCGCCCGCCGCCACGCCCGCCAATCCGGTCGAAGCGCGGCTGTTCGAGAAGGTGGCCGCCGAGAAGGACCTGGCCGCCGCCATGCCCTTCAACCCGAACAAGCCGGCCGAATACGGCGACGCCTCGCGCGTGCCGAACGAGGGCGCGCATGCCCAGCCTTCCACCCACGCCGCCACCGGCAGCACCAGCAGCGAGATCGCCAGCTCGGACAAGGTCGGCAGCGGCACGCCGCCGCAGGGCGCGAATCCGACCGTCGATCCGCTCGACCGCGTGCGCGTCGACCCGGCCGAGCGCCACCTGACCACCAACCAGGGCGTGCCGGTGGCGGACAACCAGCACTCGCTGAAGATCGGCCTGCGCGGGCCGACCGCGATGGAAGATTTCATCCTGCGCGAGAAGATCACCCATTTCGACCACGAGCGCATTCCCGAGCGCGTGGTGCATGCGCGCGGTTCGGGCGCCCACGGCTTCTTCGAGTCGTATGACGATTTCGGCGCGCTGACCCGCGCCGCGCCCTTCGCCGCCAAGGGCAAGCGCACCCCGGTGTTCGTGCGCTTTTCGACCGTGGCCGGCGAACGCGGTTCGACCGACGTCGCGCGCGACGTGCGCGGTTTCGCCGTCAAGTTCTATACCGACGAAGGCAACTGGGACCTGGTCGGGAATAACATCCCGGTGTTCTTCATCCAGGACGCGATGAAATTCCCGGACCTGGTACACGCCGCCAAGCCGGAGCCGCACCACCAGATGCCGCAGGCCGCCACCGCCCACGACACCTTCTGGGACTTTGCCGGCCTGTCGCCCGAAATCGCGCACATGCTGATGTGGGTGATGTCGGACCGCGCGATCCCGCGCAGCTACCGCACCATGCAGGGCTTCGGCGTGCACACCTTCCGCCTGATCAATGCCCAGGGCGAGTCGCGCTTCGTGAAGTTCCACTGGACCCCGCTGGCCGGCACCCATTCGCTGGTCTGGGACGAAGCCGTGCGCATCTCGGGCGCCGACCCGGACTTCCACCGCCGCGACCTGTGGGAAGCCATCGAGTCTGGCAACTTCCCGGAATGGGAGCTGGGCCTGCAGGTCTTCACCGAAGAGCAGGCGCAAGCCTTCCCCTTCGACATCCTCGACGCGACCAAGCTGGTGCCGGAAGAACTGGTGCCGGTGACCCCGGTCGGGCGCATGGTCCTGAACCGCAATCCCGACAACTTCTTCGCCGAGACCGAGCAGGTGGCCTTCTGCACCGCCCACATCGTGCCGGGCATCGACTTCAGCAACGACCCGCTGCTGCAGGGCCGCAACCACTCCTATCTCGATACCCAGCTGACCCGCCTGGGCGGCCCGAACTTCCACGAGATCCCGATCAATGCGCCGGTGGTGCAGGTCCAGAACAACCAGCGCGACGGCCTGCACCGCCAGGCGATCCACCGCGGCCGCGTCAACTACGAGCCGAATTCGCTGGGCGGCGGCTGCCCGTTCCAGGCCGGACGCATGGGCTTCACCAGCTTCCCCGAACGCTTCACCACCGAGGACAAGGTACGAGGCAATCCCGAGCTGTTCGCCGAGCACTACGGCCAGGCGCGCCTGTTCTACCAGAGCCAGACCGCGGTCGAGCAGGCCCACATCGCCAACGCCTTCCGCTTCGAACTGACCCGCGTGCAGACCCCGGCCGTGCGCCAGCGCATCCTGGCGCTGCTGGCCAACGTCGACACCGCGCTGGCCGCCAAGGTGGCCGAGGGCATCGGCATGGACGTGCCGGACCCGCTGCCGCGCGCCAGCGCCGCGCCGGTGCCGAGCTATCCGCCGTCGCCGGCGCTGTCGCTGCTGAGCCGTCCTGGCCACACCGGCATCCGCACCCGCCGCGTGGCGATCCTGACCGGCCGCGGCGTCGATGCAGCCCAGGTGCTGGCGCTGTACCAGTCGCTGCTCGACGACGGCGCCGTGCCGCGCCTGGTCGGCAATATGCTGGGCAAGGTGACCGGCACCGACGGCGAGACGCTCGACATCGAAGTCACGCTGGAAGCCGCACCTTCGGTGCTGTTCGACGCGATGATCGTGCCGGACGGCGTGCAGGCGGTCGAGTCGCTGGCACGGAATGCCCACGCGATCGACTTCGTGCGCGAGCAGTACCGCCACTGCAAGCCGATCCTGGTGCTGGGCGCCGGCGCCCAGCTGCTGGCCAAGGCCATGGTCCCGGCCACGCTGCCGGACGGCGCCGCCGATCCGGGCCTGCTGGTGGATGCCCCGGTGGACGAGTTCAAGGCGGCGCTGGAAGGCCACCGCGCGTTCGTGCGCGAGACCGATCCGCCGATGGTGTAATCGCGATGGTGTAATCGCCACGTCGTCCCTGCCTGCGCGGGGACGACGCGGCCGCCCTGCCGGGATACCCTAGTCGATCCAGTTCACCCGCTCGAACTTGCCGCGGAAGTCCTCCGGCATGGCCACCACCTGGCTGCTCTTGTAGTTGTAGAACACGAAACCCTGCTTGGCCATCGCCACCAGGGTCTTGTCGCGTGGGCGGGTGATGCGGAAGATCACGTCGCCGCCATACTTGTTGAAATCCATGACGCCGACTTCGAACAGCAGTTCGTCGCGCGCATGCGCCTCGGCGCGGTAGGTGGTGGCGAGGTCGGTGACGATGATGCCGGTGCCGTCGCGCTCCGTCTCGGCGACGCCGAACTCGAACAGGAAGCAGGCGCGCGCCTCGGAGATCATGGAGATCATCGAGTCGTTGCCGAGGTGGTTGCCGGCGTTGATGTCGGTGACGCGCACCTTCAGCAGCGTCGTGTAGTAATACTGGTCTTCGGGGAAGTTGAGCTGTAGTCGTGCCATGGTCGATCTGGTCCTGGTTGGATAGGTGTCGCCGGCCATCGGCGGGCCGGCATCAGCGGGTCAGCCGGTAGATCAGCAGCGCCGCGCGGATCGCGCCGCGCTCGATCGAGGCGATCTCCAGGTCTTCGTCGGGCGAATGGGCGCCGTTGCCGCTGGCGCCCAGGCCGTCGAGGCTGTCGACGTGGGGCGCCGCGAACTGGATGTCGCCGGCGCCGCGCGCCTCGGCCGGCAGCGCGGCCACCGCGCCCAGGCCGGCATCCTGGCTGGCGCGCGAATAGGCGTCCAGCAGCGTCAGGTTGCCGGGCGTGACCGCCATCGGCGGATACGAATCGTGGAAGACGATGCTGGCGCTGGCGCCCGGCAGGCTTTGCGCGACGATCGCACGCATGCGCGCCTGGGCGCGGTCGCGCTGGGCGTAGTCGAGATAGCGCAGGTCGCCCTTGACGCTGGCGCTGGCGGCGATGACGTTGGTCTTGCCGAAGGCGCTGCCGCGCGAAGCCGCCGCGTCAAGGGCGGTCTCGGTGCCGCCCACCAGCAGGCCCGGATTGAAGGTCAGGCCCGGTTCGGCCACCTCGCGCCGGAAGGCGTCGAGGATGCGCGCCGCCTCGTACACGGCGCCGTAGCCGTTGGCGCCGAACACCGCCATCGAGTGGCCCTGCTTGCCCTTGATCTCGAGGTCCCAGCTGGCGGTGGCGCGGCGTCCGACGGTGGCGGTGGGCCGGCCATCCTGGTCGAACACATTGCCCTCGAAGCTGAGGGCGACATCGCTGCGCCTGGCCAGGGCGAGCATGTCGCCGCGCGAGACGCTTTTCGGATTGCCGGCTTCCTCCTCGTCGCCGGTGAACAGCACGGCGATGCTGGTGTTTTCGAGCGCGCCGGCGCGCTGCAGCGCGCGCAGGGCTTCGATCACGATCACGTCGCCGCCCTTCATGTCGGACACGCCCTGGCCGCGCACACGCGCGCCCTGGCGCTCCCATGCCGGCGCGGGGCCGCCGGGTTCGAACACGGTGTCGAGGTGGCCGAGCAGCAGCAGGCGCTTGCCGCGGCTGCCCTCGCGCACGGCCAGCAGGTGGCCGGCGCGGCGCATGTCCGGCGGCAGCTCGATCCAGCGGGTCTTGAAGCCGAGTTCGTCGAACTGGGCGCGGAACAGGGCGCCGACCTGGCGCACGCCCTCGAGGTTCATGGTGCCGCTGTTGATCAGCACGCTCTTTTCGAGCAGGGCCAGCGCCTGCGGCGAGCGGGCCTTGACCTCCGCCACGATCTTTTGCTCGACCGGGTCCAGGCCCTGGGCCGGCGCCGCCTGCATGCATCCGGCCGCGAGCAGCGCAGCCGCCATCTTCCATCCCCGGATTCCGCGCATCATGGCCTTTTCAGCATTGGAGCGCTCAACTTTACACCGATTCGGCGCGCATGCGGTCTTTACGCCGGCGCATCCAGGCGCGCGTTGCTTACCTGGACCGAGGCGCTGGCGATCCTGCCTTCGACCACTTCGTAGATCGCCACCATGTCGACCTTGCCCCTGCCTTCGGGGAAGTTGCGCGTGACTTCTTCGTGGTCGATGACGATATTGCCCATCACGACGCGCCGCAGCAGGCGCGCGTGCAGGTCCGGCTCCTGGAAACGCAGGGCCATGCGTGCGCGCATCTCGGCCGCGCCGCTGGCCAGCAGCTTGCCGGGATGCTCGTACTGGCGCGCGTCGGGCGCATAGATGGCGAGCAGGGCGTCGATGTCGCGCGCATTGTAGGCGTCGAGCTGGCGCTGGACGACGGCTTCGGGAGAGTCTGTCATGGGGGTTGGCGCTGGAAAAATGAAAACGCCCATTCTGCCACGGTGCGGGTCAGCGCGGCTGGTCGCCGGGGGCGGGTGGACGCACGCGCATCTTGCGCACCACGCCGCCGCGGTCGAGCAGGAGCACCAGTTCCGAGGCGCCGCCGCCGGGGGCCGCGGCGCTGTAGAGCCAGGCTTCCATGCCGCTGTCGAACACCACCGTCCTGGTTTGGCCGAAGGCGGCCAGCAGTTCGGCGCGCGTGGTCGTCCCCGGCACCACGCGCTGGCTGAAGCGCTCGGCGGGGACCAGGGTACCCGGCGTCGGCGCGCTGGCGCAGCCGGCCAGCAGCAGGGCGAGCATGGGGACGGCGCGGCGCGTCATGGGCTGGCCTCCGGCGCATTGGCGTCGTCCATGTAGTCGAAGGTGAGCAGCGTATCGTCGGGCCAGCTGCGGTCCCAGATCGGTGCGTAATAGGTGCGGTCGAGCAGTACCTGGCAATCGCAATAGGGCAGCATGTCGGGCGTCTGCTCTCCGCCGGCGTACAGGAAGCGGAACGGCAGGATCTCGCGGCGCGCGCCGGCGCTCAAGGTCACCGAGAACAGTGGGCGCTCGGTGAAGAACAGGAAGTTGCCGTCGGGGCTGTTGCAGACCTGCTCGGGGCTGTTCAGGGTATCCGCGATCCAGCCGAACAGGGGGGAGCGGTTCGATACCAGGCCGGCCTCGACGCCGACCAGGCATTCCAGGCGCAAATCGCCCAGGCGCCGGGCGCCGGGCGGCAGCCCGGGCGTGATCACCTGGGCGCGCCAGGTCATGCTGGTGGTCTTGCGGTTGGCCAGCACGGCCGCGTCTTCGCGCAGCGCCTGTTCGTTGCGCGGCAGGGTAAAACTGTTGTCGGGTGCGACCGGCACCGGCACGCTGATGCCGTCGCCCACCACCTTCAGGGTGATGCCGTCCATGTCCACTTTAGGCGTACGCGGCAGCAGGCGGAAGCGCAGCGTGGCCTGGGGCGCGAGCGCGTGTTCGCGTTCGAAGCGCAGCATGCCCTTGATCATCCTGCGGTAGGACTTGTCGACCGGATCGCGCGTCGAACTCACAGTGACGGTCTGGGCCGGCGGCACGACGGCCGCGGCGGGCGGCGCGCCTTGCGCAGGCGCGGACACCTGGCCCTGCGCCGCCAGGGGCAGCAGGGCCAGCATCCACAGCGCGGACACCGTCGATCGCATCGGCGGGTGCGCGCTTACCAGTAACGGACGCGGCCGACGTCCATGTGCACGAACTGCGAGTCCGGGTAATAACCGACCCCGCCGCCCTGGGCCGCCATCGCGGCCTTGTGCAGCCTGGCCAGGTCCTGGCCCGGAATGCGCACGTCGATCGCCTTGCCGTCCATGTGCAGGCTGTGCTTGGCGACCCCGCTGGTCTTCTCGTGCAGTTTGGCGTTCGTTTCCGGCGAGCGATATCCTGAAATCACGTGGATCGTCGGATGGTCGCCGAATTTCGCGCTGATGCGATCCAGCAAGACCAGCAGCTGCGGATCGATGGCGGCGATCTTGTCGTTGCGGTGGTCACGCAGCAGCTTGTTAATGTCTTGCAAGGCATCCGGAATGAACGCGCCTTCCGCCCA
>Ga0265780_10003647_pt1 | contig 20116 bp, 21 predicted proteins | sample P1T30metagenome_FD_192432 | JGI IMG/M metagenome (GOLD analysis project Ga0265780, IMG submission 192432) | Plant litter microbial communities from East Loma Ridge, Irvine, California - P1 T30 | ecosystem: Environmental > Terrestrial > Plant litter > Unclassified | place: USA: California...
ATGCTCAGCGGCCTGTTTCCCAGCAGTGAGAGGACCGCGCCGCCGAGCGCGCCGCCGGGCGACTCGAAACGCACGCGCAGGGTGACCACGGTGCCGCGGCCGGCCGGGGCGCCCTGGAAGCGCAGCATCCCCTCGTTCGACATGGCGCCGCCGGAAAGCGAACGCCAGCCAATGCCCTCGCCGGCGCGGTCCACGGTCTCGGTCTCCCACTCCCAGGCGCGGCCGTGCGGTCCCTCGACTTTCCAGTGCAGGCGGCCGTCGCCAGGCGCACGCACGGTGGCGAAGCCTGCCATGATTTGCGGCAGCGTCCTCGGGTCGAGCCAGATGCGGCGTAGCTCGTCCGCGGTCTTGCCGATGGTGATCGAGCGCTCCACCTGCGCTTTGCCGGCGGCGGCGCCCTGCTGCTTGCCGCGCGCGGCGCCCACCGCGGCCGCAGCCGCGCCAGCGCTCAGCGCAAGCGCCGCAGCGCCCTTGTTGCGGCCGCCGAGGCTGGCCACGATGGCGGCGGCGCCAAGCGCGACCGGAATCCAGCGCAGGTCCTGCCCCGGCCCCGTGGCCGCGTCACCCGAAGAAGAGCCGCCGCGGCCAGGCGATGCGCCACGCTGCCAACCAATGTTGCCGTTTCCCATGATCGACCTCCCCTGCTTGCTGCCCGCCAGGCGGACTGGTTCCTGCGACAGGTGCGCCGTGGAACTGTCCGTGACGTTCCACGGCGTTCCAGGCATGTTGCGGGGTGCGAACTGCGCGATGGACTGGCTCAGGCAAGTTGCTCAAGCAAGTGGATCAAGCAAATGGATCGAATGAGGCCCCGCGTACATCCAACTGATTATAGACGCCACGACGAAGGGTGCAAGGCGGTTTTTGGAGGCGTATCCATGGGTCTACCCTGCGCCGGCTGCGCAGGGCCGGAAGCCAAGGCGGCGCCCGCCGGTGCGCTTTCCTTGCGTTGGCGGTTACTTCCGGGGAACCAGATTCGTGGGCTGGCGGTCTACCACCTGCGCAATAGAGCGTCGCGGTTACCTCGGGCCCCTCTGTTCATTTCAGGTCCCCGTCAACACAACACGCTGCAAGGTGCGGACGACGCAACACAAATCAAGGAAAGTATGCAAGCTTGCTACTGAAATATGCATGCAGAGGCGCGCCAAACTACCAAGCATGCGCATTTCAGGCGCTTGCCGTGGACGTACCACTTTCACCACACTTTTCGGCGAACCCAGCAATTGTCGCCTGCCATGACCAACCAGGAATTAAGATTGTTGAAAATTCTAAAAGACAACCTGGACCGACCATGCACACCACACTGACAAAAGGCGCACGCGCCGTCCGCTGCGCCATCCTGATGGGAACCTGGATGGCTGGCGCCCTGGCCACGGCGCACGCTCTCTCACAGGAACTGCCGCCAGGCGAACCAGGCACGCCAGCCGCAGCAATGCCACGCGTCGAGATCACCGGTTCCGCCATCCGCCGCGTGCAATCCGAAACCGCCTTGCCGGTCCAGGTCATTTCGCGTGCCGAGATTGAAAAAGCCGGCGTCACCACAGCCTCCGAGTTGATGGCCCGTGTGTCGGCCAACTCGAACGGCCTCACCGATGGCGCCAGCATCAATGTCGGCGGCGACCAGCGCGGTTTCAACAGCGCGAATTTGCGCGGCATCGGCACGTCGTCCACGCTCGTGCTGCTCAACGGCCGGCGCATGGCCAACTTTGCGTCGCCTGGCGACGATACCGGCGTCGACCTGAACAATATTCCCGCTGCAGCGCTGGAGCGTGTCGAAGTGCTGCTCGATGGCGCCTCGGCCCTGTATGGCACCGATGCCATTGGCGGCGTCATCAATTTCATTACACGCAAGGATTTCCAGGGCCTCGAGCTGAACGCTTACGGCAGCAAGACCGATGAAGGCGGCGCCGGCAAGCGCACTGCCAGCCTCTCGGTTGGCACAGGCGACCTGGAACGCGACGGCTTCAATGTGTTCATGGTGGCCGACTATCAAAAGACCAACCCTCTCAGCACCTCGCAGCGCAGTTTCATCCCCAGCCTGCAGGTTGAGCAGCGCCTCGGCCACCTGCTGTCGAGCTATACCAGCCCTGCCAACATCCGCCTGACGTCCACCCAGCGCGACCATTTGCAGGACATCGGTTTTACCATCAACGGCCAGCCGATCACCAACCGCCTGATCAACCTGTCGGTGCCGGGTTGCGCGCCAGCGGCCAATGTCTACCTGCCGGCAGGCACCGGCGGTGTGGACGCCTGCACCTATAACTACATGGGCGATACCGAGCTGTATCCACAGTCCGAAAAAGCCAGCGTGCTCAGCCGCGCCGTGGTGAAACTTGGCGGCGGCCACCAGGCGTATGCCGAACTGGCGCTCAGCCGCGCGAAGACGAATTACACGGGCTCGTCGGCACGCGTGGCCGGCTACATCGATTACAGCCGCGTGCCGCAACTGGCAAATACCGGCCTCGACCAGCTGGACGACGACATTCCCGGCGAACTCGAACTGCGCATGCGCCTGAACGAAGCTGGCCAGCGCACCAGCACGCTGACCAGCGACGCGGTGCGCTTTGTCGCCGGTATCAACGGTACCGTGGGCGGATGGGACTACGACACGGCGTTCAATCACAGCGTCAATACGGTCAAGGACCGCGACACGCACGGCTACCTGCTGTACAACGAGCTGCTGGAAGGCATTGCCGATGGCCGCATCAATCCGTTCGGGCCGTCCAGCCCGGCGGGCCGCGCGCTGATCGACAGCATCCAGGTCAACGACGAAGTGCGCCACGCCCGCGGCACGCTCGACGCGTTCGACTTCAAGTTGTCGCGCGCCTTGATGCCGATGGCAGGCGGCGACCTGGCCCTGGCCATTGGCGGCGAAGCCCGGCGCGAGAAAAACCAGTTCACGCCGTCGGCGCTGCTGCTGAGCGATAACATCAACAACGACGCCGCACCCGAAGGCGGACGGTCTACCAGCGACAGCCGCAACGTCACGGCGCTCTATACCGAAGTGCTGGTGCCATTCGCCAAACAGTGGGAAGCGCAGGTGTCGGCCCGTTACGACCATTACGAGGAAGTGGGCGGCGCGGCCAGTCCAAAGATTGGCCTTTCCTACCGTCCGACTGAAGCATTGCTGCTGCGCGGCTCGGCCGGACGGGGTTTCCGCGCGCCGTCGCTCAATGAACTGCACCGTCCGACCGTCTACAGCAGCACCGCCACCCTGCCCGATCCGGTCTACTGCGCCACCGTCGAGAACAACTACGCCGATTGCGCCGACAATTGGGATACGCGCCGTTACAGCAACGCCAACCTGAAACCGGAGCGCAGCCGCCAGTTTTCGCTGGGCGCGGTGTTCGCTGCCGGCCGCCGTGTGAGTGCGTCGCTCGACTACTGGAACATCAAGCGCACCGACCTGATCAGCGAGATCGGCGACGACATCATCCTGGGCAACCTGGGCAAGTATGGCGGCCTGGTGTACCGCGACGAGGACGGGCTGATCGACTACATCGAGCTGCGCAAGGAAAACCGCGGCGCCCAGCTGGCCAAGGGGCTGGACCTGGCCATCACGGTGCGGGGCGTCGATACGCCGCTGGGACGCTTCGGTGGCCGCGTGAACGGCACCTACGTGCTGACCTCGAAAATCCAGAATGCGCCAGGGGATGAGTTTGTCAGCAACCTGAACCGTTTCGTGACCGACGGCGTGGTCCAGCGCTGGCGCCACACCATCAGCGCCGACTGGGAGCGCGGCCCGCTGTCGGCCAGTTTGCAGAATACGTGGTCGAGCGGCTATGAAGACCAGAACACGGCCATCAATATCGACGACGGCAGCGTGGTAGCCGCCAACCACGTCAAGTCGTACTCGCTGTGGGACCTGTCCGGCGCCTATATGGCGACGCCAAAACTGAAACTGCGCCTGGGCATCCAGAACATGTTCAACGCGGCGCCGCCCTACTCCAACCAGGCGTATTACTTCCTGTCCGGCTACGACCCAAGCTACACCGACCCGCGCGGCCGGCGCTTTTACGCCAGCGCCAATTACGCGTTCCGTTAGGTTAGTTCTGCGCCGGCGGCGCGGCCTCTTTCACGCCGAAGACCGCCTGGTCGAGCTTGGCCAGGCGTTCTTCCAGCGCGCTGGTGCTCTCTGCAGTGCTGTTTGCGCGCGCCAGTGCGATGTCGAGCGCCGCCTTTTCCTCGCGTAAAGCCGTGCACGAAGCGTTCGCCTGAGCAGCGGCCTGTTCCGCCTCAGCTACCCTTGCCCGGCTTTCAGCCAGCTGGTTTTCCAGTACGGCGATGCGCGACTCGGCCACTGGCAACTGCGCGACTTTCCACGTCATGTCGCGCACGGTTTCCCGCTCCCGGAACAGCGCCTCCTTGTTGGCAGCCAGTTCATTTGCCAGACCGGCTGCTTCCTTGTTGAGGCGCGTCAGCTCTTCCGATTTTCCTGCGAACGCCAGCTGCGCCTGCCGCAACTCGGCCTGCACCGCGTGCACCTGCTGTTCGTGGCGGCGGGATTCCTGTTCACGCTGTTCCTTCGATGCCGTGCGAAAGTGTTCGAGTGCATCGCGTGCGTGCCGGTGCTTGTCTTCCAGCGACAGCTGATGGTCGCGCGCATCCGCCAGGCGCATGTCCAGGTCGGCCGCACGCTGCCCGGCAGTATGCCGCGCGATCTGTTCCAGGTGCAGCTGCTCTTCGGTCGTGGACAGGTTGGACTGGCTGGTAGCCAGCTGGCTCGATACATCTTCCAGCTGTCGTTGCAGTGCAGCCAGCTCGTCCTTTAGCGCGGCTAAATGGGCATCGTGCGTCTTGCGCAGTTCCGCCATTTCAGTACGTATTATCTCCAGCTCCAGTACAGCTTCCCGCTTGAGCTGGTCAGCCAGTTGCGTCGTCAGCGCAAGGATGGCATCGCTGACGGACTGTCCTTTGGCACCCTCTTCCGCATCGATTTCGCGCATGTATTTGTGGATTGTCGTTTTCGAACCGGTGTCTCCCAGCGCGGCACGCACGGCATCGATCGACGGGTGGCGGCCCTGCGCCACGAGTTGATCGCGGGCTTTCTTTACGTCGGAAAAATATACCCCTGTGCGTGCCATGCCTCACCCCTCAATGTTATAACGTACTTAATTACATAGCAGTGTATTACGTACTAAATATAAACACAAGTGACTATGATGAACTGTTATTACAGCACGGGATAATGTGAAATTATCCCGCGTGATGACTTCGTTCCGCCGTAGAATGGCGTTTTCGGCGTACGTTTCCACGAATTGAGTCCATGTCCGACATTGATCTTTACCTTCTTGCCGCTGAGCGGAAAAATACGCAGCGCAGCTATCGCGCAGCGCTGCAGCACTTCGAGTCGGAATGGGGAGGATTGCTGCCAGCCAGCGCCGAGACAGTCGCACGCTACCTTGCCGAGCATGCGCAAGTTTTGGCACTCAGTACGCTGCAGCAGCGCCTGGCCGCGCTGGCGGACTGGCACAAGGCGCACGGGTTTGCGGATCCGACCAAGTCGCCCGTGGTGCGCAAAGTACTCAAAGGCATCCGCACCCTGCACCCGATCCAGCAAAAACAGGCGCTTCCCTTGCAGCTGGAACAGGTCACGCAGATCGTGGCGTGGCTGGGCCAGGCGATTGCCGAGGCGGCCGCTGCCGGGCGCCGGCCGGACCAGCTGCGCCACACGCGCGACCGGTCGCTGCTCCTGCTGGGTTTCTGGCGTGGATTTCGGGGCGATGAACTGGTGCGCCTGCACGTCGAACATATCGACGCTGTATCCGGGCAAGGCATGACGTGCTTCCTGGCGCAGTCAAAAGGCGACCGCGACGCGCGCGGACGTACGTTCAAGGCGCCCGCGCTGCGCACGCTGTGCCCGGTCGAGGCGTACCTTGCGTGGATCGCCCTGTCCGGCCTGGCCTCAGGGCCGGTGTTTCGTGGCGTGGACCGGTGGGGCCATGTCGGCGCTACCGGGCTGCACATCAACAGCCTGGTCCCGCTGCTGCGCACGCTGTTCCACGCGGCCGGCATCCCGCTGGCCGGCCAGTACAGCAGCCACTCGCTGCGGCGCGGCTTTGCCAGCTGGGCCATGTCGAACGGATGGGACCTGAAAACCCTGATGGAATATGTGGGCTGGCGCGACGTGCACTCCGCCATGCGTTATATGGACGCGGCGGATCCCTTTATCGGCATGCGGCCACTATAATTGCCGTCTTTATCGACAGTGGAGGCGGGGTGGGCAATCGTGAGGCGGCAGCAGACCTGCCGCGCCGTCAGCACCTGGTCTCACCTGCTTCGCTGGTGAGCTGGTTGACCGACCCGGGAACGGCGCACCATCGCCTGTTTGAAGTAGGCTTCGGCGCCCTGCCGGCGTTCCTGGCCGAGCATATTCCGGGTGCAGCCTACATCGATACGGCCGAACTGGAGCACGCGCCACTGTGGAACAAAGTGTCCGACGCCGCCCTGACGGCCCTGCTCCTGCACCACGGCATCCGCCACGACAGCACGGTGATACTGTACGGCCGCAACAACCTGGCGGCGGCCCGCGCGGCGCACCTGATGCTGTATGCCGGCGTCGCCGATGTGCGCCTGCTCGACGGCGGGTTCAACGCGTGGCTGGCGCTGGGCGCGCCTTGCGAAACGGGGCCGGGGTCCGTGCATCGGCCCGCCGGAAACTTCGGCGCCGCAGTGCCGGCGCATCCCGAATATCTGCTCGACATGGCACAGGTACGGGACGTCCTGGACGCACAGTCGGCAGCGCTGGTCAGTGTACGGACGTGGAACGAATTCATCGGCCGCACATCCGGCTACAGCTACATCGCCGCGCGCGGGGACATCCCCGGCGCGCTATGGGGTCGCACCTTCATTGACGACGACGTCAACAGCATGAGCGAATTCCACACCCCCGCCGGCGCCATGGCGGCGCCGACCGACATCCTGCGCATCTGGCGTGCGGCGGATGTCGACGCCAGCCGCCATACCGTGTTTTATTGCGGTACCGGCTGGCGTGCGTCGCTGGCGTTTTTTTATGCCTGGCTGATGGGTTGGGACCGGATCAGCGTGTTCGATGGGGGCTGGTGCGAATGGAGCCGCGACCCGGCCAATCCGGTGGTGTGCCGGATCGCCGCGCCGGGAGGAGGCGATTACGCCCAGTAGATCAATGCTGCCACGCCAACGATCAGCGCGACCTTCGTGACTTTATAGGCAGTGCGGTTCCATGCCTTGTAGCGGCGGCGGTAGCCACCCAGCACGAACGACACGCGGAACAGTTTGCTCACCAGCCCGGTCTGGTCGCCGGTTTCGTTGGGCGACGCGGCGGCCGTCATCATCGTGCGGCCCAGCCAGCGGTTGATCGCCGCCATCCAGCCAAAGCGCATCGGACGCTCGACGTCGCAAAACAAAATGATGCGGTCGCTGTCGCTGCCATTGATGGCCCAGTGGATATAGGTTTCATCGAAGATGACGCCTTCGCCGTCGCGCCAGCTGTGGCGCACGCCGTCGACATCGATGAAACACCGGTCGTCGTTGGGCGTGGCGAGGCCAAGGTGGAAACGCAGCGAACCGGCAAACGGATCACGGTGCGGATTCAGTTTGGCGCCGGGAGGCAATTCGGCAAACATTGCCGCTTTTACGGACGGGATCGCTTTGAGCATCGCGTACGTTTGCGGACAAAAGCGCTCGGCCGAGGGGTGGCTCGCGTCATACCATTTCAGGTAAAAGCGCTTCCAGCCGGTTTTGAAGAACGAATTGAAACCCGCGTCGTTATTTTCTTCCGACGCCTTGATCTTTTTCAGCGCAATCAGGTTTTCGCCTTCGGCGCGGATCACCTGCCAGTTCAGCAGCAGCGGCTGGAGGTCGGGAAAATCCGAGACGGGGAGATACGGCGTGCTGGGGACGCGCGAGAACATGTGCATGAACACATTGATCGGGGCCATGAAGGAAGAATGGTCGAACAGCTGGCGCCCAAAAGGCAGCCGCACTTTGCCACGGAAGTGGATGTGCAGGATCGACAAAAAGTAAAACCCGATGACAGCCCATTTCATGCACACCCCCTTGATAAGCCATCGTTCTGGGCGAAGCGCATGACCGGTTGATTGGACGCGCAAGCATAGCATACCGGGCAACGGCGTGTTGGCCAGACCCGGCATGGCGATGGTTCAGGAGTGGCACGCCGCGGCAGCCATCGGGTGGGAACAGATCAGGCGCGAGCGCATGGCCGCACCGTGTTCCTGGTGGCTGCTTACTGGTCGGCGAGCGCTGTGACGGCGTAGCCTTTTTCGGCGATCTGTTCGCTCAGGTGTTCGATCGAGAAATCCGGCAGGTGATTGGCGCCATCCTGGACTTCAAAAGCGCGCTCGGCGATTTCCCAATCGGTATTCGTGGCTTCTTCCGGAATGTCCTTGCTTTCCGGGACGGCCAGGTACGAGAATTTGCCTTCGTGCTCGGCACGGCGATAGATATCAATACGCATAATGATGTTTCCTATGTGGTGAACAGGGCATGCTGTCAAGAGTTGAGAGCAGTTCAGTACAGCATAAGGCAAAACACCAAAATCGTCTGTTAATCAACCAACACTATTTCCGGCAGAAGCCGCCAGGCAGGTTTTACTGGCCCACGCAAATGATCTTGGTGGCGTATTCAGCCGCGGCGGCCTTCTTGCTGCCGGCCCAGTCAATGACCTGCTGGGCTTCGGCCACCGTCATGACGGTTGCCTTGTCCTTGTTCTTGATGAACGAGACGCCTTCGAAGGCGCCGTCCTTGCTGCGCATGACACGCGCAAATACAGGCGGCTTGCTGGCGTCGGACAGTTTGTTTTGCTGGACGAGGTAACGTTGGTCGAGGTTTTCCATGGTGCGGTCGAATAAAATCAAAGCGCCATTGTAAAGCGTCCCGGCCGGCGGGCCAATCAAGGCCTGCGGCCGGGTCTGCCAGTAATCAGGCGAACGCAGCCGACGTGGCGGAAGCAGCCATGGCCCGGACCGGTTCGTCGACCCGCGCAGTGACGATCGACGCCTGCAGCGATGGAATCGAGCCACCCGCGCGGTAAGCAAAGCTGACGTCGATGACGTCGCCGGCAACCACGTTCATTGGCGCTGGCAGCGGCAACGTCATGTAGTGGTTCAGCCAGTCGATCGTGTTCGAGCGCTCGGGGACCACCGCAAGAATATTCTTGGTGATAAACCGCATCGCATTGAGCCTGCCGCTGTTTTCAATGACGAATTGCCCTTGCCACGCGATGGCGGTATCGGTTGGCTGGCTGAAGTCGAGCAGGCTGTAGACGACCGGCGCCGCCAGTTCGATGGTGCCCGGGTAAATCACGGTGGTTTCCTGGAACTGGACGATCGGGGCATAGAAACCCTCGAAGTCGTATTCGTGTTCCAGCGGCTGGGCCGCCATCAGCACGGCTTCCGGCAGGAAGCGCGGGAGCGGGCCGCCAAAGCGGGCCAGGTAGCGGCGTTTGAACGATTCAATCACTTCGACCTGCTTTTCGCGCAGCATCGCGACATGGATCATCTCGCAGATGACAATGTCGACAGGCTCCGGCGGCAGGTAATCGAACGCGTCGGCGTGGATGACGTCGACTTTTTCACCGTTCGGATTCATTGCCAGGAAGCGGCGCGCTTCCTGCACCATGTCCGGATTGAATTCGACGCAATAGACTTTGGATGCTTTATCGGCCGCAAAGAACGACAGGACGCCGGTGCCGCCGCCCAGTTCCAGCACCTTTGCGCCAGGGAATACTGCATAGTGGATTGCAGACTTGAAGCTGTGCATCCGGTTCTGATCCATCAGCATATTGTGATGGTAATGGACCGGGATGAATTGGCCCAGGTAGCAGCTTTCAATTTCGCGTTCGTTCAGCATGGATTCCCTTTTGGATAACGGCGGCACGGCCGGCTTGACGTTGACGCAAGCTGTTACCGAGACACTATTATCGAATGGTTCATCCCCGCCCCATCCACCAAGAATAAGCGGGATTCCATGCCAGTTCGACGCTTGCCTAGTGGCAATTTGTTGCGCCTGTTACTTTGCTGGGTTCACCAATGCATCCGCAATGAACTGATGGCCGGCGCGTGCAGCAATCTGCTGCGCGGTCAATCCTTCGCTGTTGCGCAGTGCCGGATCGGCCCCTGCGCGCAGCAGCAGTTGCACCGTGCGGTCATCGCCTTCGCGCGCCGCCATCATCAGCGGCGTGAACTTTCCGCTGGCAGGCGGCGACGGCGCATCGATGGCGGCGCCGTGGTCCAGCAACTGGCGGGCAATGGCGTCGTCGCCGGCTGCAGCTGCGTAATGCAACGCGGTCCAGCCAGGCTGCGTCACCTGCGCGCCGCGCGCCAGCAACATCGTCACTGCAGGAGCATTGTGCTGGTACGCCGCCATCATCAGGGCCGTGTTGCCGTTCATGGCGGGCGTTTCGAGGTCGATGCCTGGCTGGGCCAGCAGCACGTCGACAACCTTCATCGCGCCTTCGCGCAGGGCCTGCACCAGCGCCGGCTCGCCTCCGACCGGGTTGACCTGGTTGGGGTTGACGGAGGCCAGCATTTTCTTGACGGTACCCGCGTCATCGAGCTGCACGGACCGGAAGAACCGGGCCACCTCGGCGCCGCTGGGAGCCTGGCCCTGCGCCAGCGCAGCAGGCGCGGCCAGCGCCAGGGCCAGGCAGGCAGACAGCAACAGCGGCATTGCTGCCTTGACGGAGACGCGCATCATGGCTGGGCAAACTGGAACAGTTTGAAAAAGTTGGCGCTGGTCTGGCGCGCCACCTCGGCCAGCGGCACATCCTTGAGCGTGGCAATGTATTCAGCGATGTGCATGACATACCCGGGCTCGTTGGTGCGGCCGCGGAACGGCACGGGCGCCAGGTAAGGCGAGTCGGTTTCAATCAGCATGCGCTCGAGCGGCACGACGCGCGCCACGGCCTGCAAGTCCTTCGCGCTCTTGAAGGTCACGATGCCGGAAAACGAAATATAGAACCCCATGGCGATGGCTGCTTCCGCCACTTCGAGCGACTCGGTAAAACAGTGCATGACGCCAGCGACGCCGCCCTGGTCGGTCCCGGCGCCCTCTTCCTGCAGGATGCGGATGGTGTCTGCACTGGCGGCGCGGGTATGGATGATCAGGGGTTTGCGCGTGATGCGCGACGCCCGGATGTGGTTGCGAAAGCGCGCCCGCTGCCATTCGAGGTCGCCCTCGAGCCGGTAGTAGTCGAGCCCGGTCTCGCCGATGGCGACGATTTTCGGGTGCTGCGACAGTTCGACCAGCTGCTCGACCGTTGGTTCAGGCGTGTCTTCGTAATCGGGATGCACGCCAACCGACGCGAAGATATGCGGATACTGTTCGGCCAGGGCGCGCACCTGGGGAAAGTCCGGCAGGTCGACCGACACGCACAGGGCGTGGGTCACCTTGTTCTCGGCCATTTTGGCCAGGATCTCGGGCATGCGGACAGCCAGGTCCGGGAAATTGATATGGCAGTGGGAGTCGATATACATGGCGCCATTGTACGTGGGCGCCCGCATCCACGCACACCTGCGCACACCCCCGCACGGCGCGGCTACGCGACGCGCTTGCCCAGGATGATCAGGTCGCGTTCGACGCCGTCCAGGTTGGCCACGCGCGGGAAATTGGCCCAGGTCTCGAAACCGTATTTGCGGAACAGCGCCAGGCTGGGGGCGTTGTGGCCAAAAATGAAGCCGAGCAGCGTGTGCACGGCAATCTGCGGTGCAAACGCCATTGCCTGCTCCAGGCAGTAGCGGCCCAGCCCTTTGCCACGCCAGGCTTCAGCCAGGTAGATCGACAATTCAGCCGTCCCCGAATACGCCGGGCGGCCATAGAAATTCGAGTACGACATCCAGCCGATCACGGCTGGCTCGGGCGACATGTCCGCGGCATCGTGAATGACCCATAGCGGACGCCTGGCCGGGTCGTGGTCGGCATACCACTGTTCGCGCGACGCTACCGTCACCGGTTCCGTATCGGCAGTCACTTCGCGGGACGCGATGGTGGTGTTGTAGATGGCGACAATGGCGGGCAGGTCGTCGTGGCGGGCAATGCGGTGAACGAAGGACGGCATGGATCGGGATAAATGAGTCAGCGTGAAGTTGAGGGCGGTCAGAGCGTGTGGGTGGCGCGGGCTGAACGCAATGCGGCGCCAAGGATTTCTTCGATGCGCAGGCGGGCGCGCTGGCCCGTTTCATCGGCGGGAAAATGCACGCCGATGCCCTGCGCCTTATTGTTGTTGGCGCCGGCCGGCGTGATCCAGGCAACCTTGCCCGCGATCGGGTATTTGTTGGCGTCATCCATCAGCGACAGGATCAGGTAGATTTCGTCGCCGATCTTGTAGGGCTTGGCAGTCGGCACAAAAATGCCGCCGTTTTTCAGGAACGGCATGTACGCAGCATACAACGCCGCTTTTTCCTTGATGGCAAGCGACAATACTGATGGCCGCGGTGCCTGCGCTACGAGTTGCTCGGTGGTGGGTGTGGCTGTCATCGCATTACTTTCAGTTGAGTCAGCGTCGCGTACCGGCGCCGGCGCCACAGCACGCGCTGTAGTCCAGCAGCATATCTTCCACGAACAGTTTTGGCGACAGGGGATGCTCCGCCACTGCGCGGCGTTCATTGGTGTGCTTAATCGCGCGCAGCAGGTTCGCTGTCGGTATCTTGCCTGCCAGCGCCGTCAGTTCACCATGGTAGCGCGGATAGTAACGGATGTTGCCTGAAAGCTTCAAGGAAAACAGATCGTACAGCCAGCGTTGTTGCCACGCCACGAGGACAGGGAGCGCGCTTTTGCTCAGCTTGTCGGCTGTTTTCAATGCAGTTTCCACAGTCGGATGGGCCAGCATCTGCAGCAACGTGTCGAGTTCATCCCGGTTGCCCGTGGCGGACTGGGCCAGCGCTGCCAGCGGCGCCCCGCCCTGTTCGCGCAGCCAGCCGTCGGCGTCAGGCACACCCTGTTCGTTCAGCCACGCCAGCGCGTCGGCATGGGCCGGCATCGGCAGGGCGAACTTGCGGCAGCGCGACAGGATGGTGGGCAGCAGGCGCTCGAGGCTGTTCGATGCAAGCAGGAATACCGTGCCTGGCGGCGGCTCTTCCAGCGTTTTCAGCAGCGCGTTCGAGGCAGGCGTGTTCAGGGCTTCGGCAGGGTAAAGCACGACGACCCGCAAACCCTGGCGGTGGGTGGAAATGTTCATGAAGTCGGCCAGCGCGCGGATCTGCTCGATCTTGATGTCTTTCGATGGCGTCCTGGTCTTGGCTGCGGACTTCTTGTCGCTGTCGCCCTCCTCGCCCTCGGCGCCCGGCTCGTCCTCGAGCGCCTCCGGGCGCACGCGCCGGTAATCCGGATGATTATGCTGGGCAAACCACCCGCACGAGGCGCAGGCGCCGCAGGCATGGCCGTCCGCCTGCACGTTTTCGCACAGCAGCGACTGGGCAAACGCTTCGATGAAATCAGCCTTGCCGATGCCGGCGGCGCCGTGGAACAGGATGGCGTGCGGCATGCGCGTGCGCAGCTGTTGCAGCTGGCGCCAGGCGTCTTGCTGCCAGGGATAGATTGCTGTCATGTGGGTCGCGGCCTCAGAACAGCCGTTCGAGGGCGCCGGCGATCTGGTCGCGCGTGGCATCGATTGACTGCGTCGAATCAATGACCGCAATGCGCTGCGGGAACTGGCGCGCGCGGCGCAGGTATTCGTTGCGGCAGGCGTTGAAGAAATCGGCGTGTTCGCGCTCGAATTTGTCCAGCGTGCGGCTGGCGTCGAGGCGCAGGCGCGCCACTTCCAGCGGCACGTCGAACAGCAACGTCAAATCCGGCTGCAGCTGGGGATGGACCCAGTTTTCCAGCACGTCCATCTTGGCCAGGTCGAGGCCGCGCCCGCCGCCCTGGTAGGCAAAGCTGGCATCGGTGAACCGGTCGGACAGGACCCACGCGCCACGCGCGAGCGCCGGCTCGATGACCTGGGCAATATGTTCGCGGCGGCTGGCAAACATCAGCAGCGCTTCTGTTTCGAGGTGCATTTTTTCATGCAGCAGCAGGTCGCGCAGCTTTTCGCCCAGCGGCGTACCACCCGGCTCGCGCGACGAGACGACGTCCTTGCCTTGTGCCGACAAATAGTCGACGACAAAGCCGATGTGGGTCGACTTGCCTGCGCCGTCGATGCCTTCAAAACTGATGAACTTGCCCGTCATGGAACTGCAATGCCTCGCTGATATTGATTGACTGCTTTATTGTGGTCCGGCAGGTTGTCCGAAAACTTGCTGGTGCCGTCGTTGCGCGATACAAAGTACAGGGCGTCGGTTTTCGCCGGGCCCATTGCGGCAGCCAGCGACTGCGCGCCTGGCAGCGAAATCGGCGTCGGCGGCAAACCTGGCCGCGTGTAGGTATTGTACGGGGTGTCGGTTTCCAGGTCTTTCTTGCGGATCTTGCCTTCGTATTTGTCGCCCATGCCATAGATGACCGTTGGATCGGTCTGCAGCAGCATACCGGTGCGCAGGCGGTTGACGAACACCCCGGCAATCATGGCGCGCTCGCTCTTCTGCCCGGTTTCCTTCTCGACGATCGACGCCATCACCAGCGCCTGGTACGGCGTTTCATATGGCAGGCTGGCGTCGCGCGCTTCCCAGGCGGCCTGCAGTTTCGCCAGCATCTGGGCGTGGGACTGGCGCAGGATCTGCATGTCGCTGGCGCCTTTGGCAAACAGATAGGTATCCGGGAAGAACAGGCCTTCGGGCGGCTTGCCTTTGTAGTCGGGCGAGCCGGCCGCGATTTTTTCCATCAATTCTTTATCCGACAGGCCCGCGCTGTCGTGGCGCAGGTCAGGGCTGGCCGCGAGCGCCTGGCGCATCTGGCGGAACGTCCAGCCCTCGATGATGGTGACCGATTCCTGGGCAAACTCGCCCCGCACCAGTTGCTCGAGCAGGCGGCGCGGCGTGGTGTTCGGTTTGAGTTCGTACGAGCCGGCCTTGATGCGCCCGGCCTTTTGCGTCAGCCGCGCCAACAAACCGAACAGGACCGGATTGACCGGCACGCCGGCGCCAACCAGTTGCTGGGTGGCGGCGCCGACGCCGCTGCCCGGCGTCACGGTAAATGCAATGGGGGCGCCGCTGTTCGTGATCGGTTGCTTGGCCCAGAAAGAAAAGGCGCCAGCCACGGCGACCGCACCTACAGCGCTTGCCAGAATCAGTTTGTTTATGAATGCCATGCTTGAATTCGGTTTTGGTCAGTCGCCGGCGCGATTGCCGGGACAACTCTATAATGAGCCCGTAATGATAATGCCTAACCGGGAAACATTTCGTACTTATGATGAATAATTGGAACGAAACTCTTTCAGCACTGGCGCAGCGCGGGCCGGCAACTGCAGCGGAGTCGGTGGTGGATGCCATGGCGACCGCCGTGACTGCTGTCACAGGATCTGCGGGCGCCATGGCGTTCGCAGTCGATACCACGGCGCCATCAGCGTACCGCGATTTCGGCGTCACGCTGACAGCCGCGCAGCTGGCCGACGGTTTTGTCGCGCCGGTTGGCAACCTGGGCATGATTGCCGCCACCGGCGCGGACGCCGCCACTTTCCTGCACGGCCAATTGACGAACGACGTGGCCAACCTGCCTGTGGGTGAAGTGCGCCTGGCGGGCTTCTGCACCCCGAAGGGCCGCCTGCAGGCCACCATGACGATGTGGCGCGCCGAAGGCAGCGCCGAGGCGCCTGGCGCCATCTACCTGCAACTCCCGCTGGCACTGCAGCCGGCTTTCCAGAAGCGCCTGTCGATGTTCATCATGCGCGCCAAGGCCAAGCTGGTCGATGCCACCCAGGATCCGCGCCATGCCGTGGTGCTTGGCGTGGGTGGCGCGCGCGCTGGCGCTGCGCTGCTGCAGCACGTTGCCAGCCTGCCTCCAGGCATCCATACATCGGTCGAGCATGCCAACGGCACCGTGCTGCGCCTGGCCGACGCGTTCGGCGCGCCCCGCTACCTGTGGCTGACGTCGGCCGACGCGGGGCTCGCCGCCCTGCCGGCATTGAAAGACACGCTGGCGCTGGGCGGCACCGACGCCTGGGAATTGTCCGGCATCCATGCCGGCATTGCCCAGGTGACCGGCGCCACGCTGGAGCAGTTCGTGCCGCAAATGATCAATCTCGAGCTGGTTGGTGGCGTCAACTTCAAAAAAGGTTGTTATCCCGGGCAGGAAATCGTCGCCCGCAGCCAGTATCTGGGCAAGCTCAAGCGGCGTACCGCACTGGCGACCATTGCGGATCCGGCCGTTGCAGCGGGCCAGGAACTCTTTTCGCAGGACGATCCGGCGCAGCCTTGCGGCATGGTCGTCAACGCGGCGCCAAATGGCGCGGGCGGTGTCGATGCACTGGTGGAAATCAAGCTGGCGGCGCTGGAACAATCGGTCCACGTTGGCTCGACTGCAGGTACGCCGGTCACGTTCCTGCCGATGCCGTATTCCCTCGACGCGCTCGACCTGTGACCATGCTTGCGCTGTACAGCTATTATCAGGTCGGTGACGACCACGCAGCCGCTTTGCTGCCGCAGGTGCGGGCCATGCAGGCGGCACTGGCGGCCGTCCACGGTGTGGGCACTGGCCTGAAGCGCCGGCCGGAATCCGACAACGGACTGCAAACGTGGATGGAAATCTATCATGACGCCGGCGCGGGCTTCGGCGCGGCGCTGGCTGCCGCGTCTGACGCCGCCGGCATCGATGCCCTCATCCATGGCAGCCGCCACACCGAAGTATTCACGGAGATGCCGCCATGTGCCTGATCGTCTTTGCCTGGCAGGTCGTGCCCGGCGTCCCCGTGATTGCCTGCGCCAACCGGGACGAGTTCTACGACCGGCCCGCCACGCCAGCCGCGCCGTGGCCCGGCAACCCGGACATGATCGCCGGGCGCGACCTGCACGGCGGCGGCAGCTGGATGGGCGTCACGCGCACCGGCCCGCACGGTCCCCGCTTTGCCGCCCTGACCAACATCCGCTGCCCGCAGGATGTCCGGACCGATGCGCCCACGCGCGGCGCCTTGGTGGCCGACTTTTTGAACAGCGACCTGTCCGCCGTCGATTACATCGCCCGCGTGGCAGCCAGCGGCGCTGCCTACAACGGCTACAACCTGATCCTCGGGGACCGCACTGCGCTGTACTGGTATTCGAACCGCGCCGGCGACGACCCGCGCAACGGCCAGCCGCTCGCACCTGGCATCTACGGCATCTCGAACGGTTTGCTGGACGATCCGTGGCCGAAGGTGCTGCGCACGAAAGCGCAGTTCGCCAGCCTGCTGTGCCTGGGTGCACCGGAAGAAGCGTTTTTCGAGATGCTGGCCGATACCACCCGCGCACCGGACCAGCGCCTGCCGTCCACCGGTGTCACGCTGGCGATGGAACGCGTGCTGTCGGCGGTCTGCATTGAAACCGAGGATTACGGCACGCGCACATCCACCGTCGTGAAATTATTCGAGGACAGTCCGCCGCAGCTGGTGGAACGGGTGTTGCAGCCCGCCTGAACATGAGGTATCAGTAAAAAAGCCGCTGTGGACCAGCGGCTTTTTTTATGGCTGCGTACTTTCAGCACTTACTTCGTCAGCACTTACTTCGTCAGCACTTACTTCGGCTCATGCTCCTGCTTCAGCTTGGCGCGCAGCCGGTCGCGGATCTGCGGCATCGCGCGGTAGGGGTCGCCGGGATTGCGATGATGGACGATCTCGTCCATGCGCTCGGCCACGCCGGCCAGTGCATCCGGGTGCGAATAGATATAGAACTGCCCGGCCTTGATGGCGTCGAACGTCATCTGCGCCACCTCTTGCGCAGACACCTTGCCTGACTCGACTGCTTTTTGCGTCATCGCCTGTGCGGCCAGCTGGCTGATGGTGGGACGCTGTGCCATCTGGACGTCGGCGGGCCGGTTGCGGTGCGACTGGCTGATGCCGGTCGGAACGAAATACGGGCACAGCACCGACGCGCCAATCGGGGCGCCGACCAGCTGCAGGTCGTGGAACAGCGTTTCCGACAGCGACACCACGGCGTGTTTCGACACGTTGTAGACGCCCATGGTGGGCGCATTGAGCAAACCCGCCATTGACGCCGTGTTGACGATATGCCCTTCGAAACCGGGGTCGTTCTGCGCGCATTCAAGCATCAGCGACGTAAAAATGCGCGTGCCGTGAATCACGCCCCAGAGGTTCACGCCCAGCACCCACTCCCAATCGGCTTCCGAGTTTTCCCAGATCAGGCCGCCGGACCCCACGCCAGCATTGTTGAACACCAGGTGCACCGCGCCGTAGCGCTTCATGGCGGCATCTGCCAACGCCTGCACCTGCGGCCCCTTGCGCACGTCGCACAGCATCGACAGCACTTCGGCGCCCTGCCCGCGCAGCTCCGTGGCCGCCTGCTCCAGGGCATTGCCCTCGACGTCGGCCAGGACGATCTTCATCCCGTTCGCAAACGCCGTATTCGCAAATTCGCGGCCCAGCCCGCCTGCGCCGCCCGTGATGACGACAACTTTACCAGCAAAGTTTTCCATGGTCTTCTCCTGTCAGACGGCCGACACGCCGCCGTCGATGGCGAGGGTCTGGCCCGTGATGTGCTTGCCCGCATCGGATGCAAACAGTACCACGGCGCCCTTCAAATCTTCATCGTCACCCAGGCGGTTCAGCGGTGCATCCTTTGCCAGCGCGTCGGCGCCCAGCGCTGCCAGCACGCCCTTGGTCATTTTGGACGGGAAAAAGCCTGGCGCAATCGAATTGACCGTGATGCCGTAGCGCCCCCACTCGCCTGCCAGCGTGCGCGTGAAATTGATCACGGCGCCCTTGGACGTGTTGTACGCCAGTGTCTGCATGGTGCCGGGCCTGTTGCCGGACAGACCAGCAATCGACGAGATATTGATGATGCGCCCGGACCGGTTGGGAATCATCGACAGCTTGCCCACCGCCTGCGCAACCAGGAACACGCTGCGCACATTCAGGTTCATGACCTTGTCCCAGGCTTCGGCCGGATAATCCTCGGCCGGTGCGCCCCAGCTGGCGCCCGCATTGTTGACGAGGATATCGATCTTCCCGAGGCGCGCGATGGCTTCTTCCACGAACGGCTGGACGTGGGCATCCTGCGACAAGTCCGCCGCAATGGCGCTGGCATCGATGCCGCAACCGGTTAAATGCGCCACGGCTTCATCGAGCTCGCCCTGCTTGCGCGATGAAATGACGACGCGCGCGCCCTGCTCGCCCAGCGCCTGCGCCATTTGCAGGCCAAGCCCGCGCGAGCCGCCGGTGACCAATGCCGTCTTGCCGGCCAGTGAAAATAATTCCTGGGTAGTGCGCATGCTGCCTCCTGTGGGTGTATTTTTAAACTTCGTAGTCCATGCATTCGCGGCCATCGCGTACGGCCTTGAAAAATGGCACCAGCGCCTGGTGCGTGGGATGGGCGCCGTATGCCGCCAACGCATCCCGGTCGGCAAACTCGGCGTACAAAACCACATCGCACGTGGCCTCCAGTCCTGGTTCGGCCAGCCTGACGTCGAACGCCAGGATGCCGGGCACAATGCTGGCGCATGCGTCCAGGCGCCGTTTCATCTCAGCGGCATTGGCTGCGCGGCCGGCGCCTTCGGCGTGCTCTTTCAGTTTCCACATGACGATGTGTTTGATCATTTTCTTGTTGTTCCATTCAATTTAAAACCACTCTGCGCGCATGTCGAGGGTGGTGGTGTCGAGACAGCCCAGCAGCTCGAGTTGCGGCCCGATTTTGGGCAGCTCCCAGGCATAAAAGTAGCGGCAAGCCTGCAGTTTGCCTTGATAGAAATCGGTATCATGGCCGATGCCCCTGACTGCGACCAGCGCCTGCTCCAGCCAGATCCAGGCCATCACAGCGTGCCCGACTGCTTCCAGGTACAGCGACGCGTTGGCCAGTGTAATGTTCAGGTCGCCTGCCCCGTAGAGCTGGCCGGTGACAGTGTCGATACGGGTCCAGGCGGCCGCGAGCGCGTCGGCATACGCCGCAAGTTCCCCGACGGCGCGCGCGGCAGCAACAGTGGCTGCCACTTCGCCGGCGACAGCGCGCATCAGGGCGCCCTCCTGCAGCGTGACCTTGCGGCCCAGCAGGTCGAGGCCGTGGATGCCGTGCGTGCCTTCGTGGATGGCGTTGAGGCGGTTGTCGCGATA
>Ga0265780_10003648_pt1 | contig 20112 bp, 17 predicted proteins | sample P1T30metagenome_FD_192432 | JGI IMG/M metagenome (GOLD analysis project Ga0265780, IMG submission 192432) | Plant litter microbial communities from East Loma Ridge, Irvine, California - P1 T30 | ecosystem: Environmental > Terrestrial > Plant litter > Unclassified | place: USA: California...
TGCTCTTCGCTCCCTGTCCACCATCTCACAACCGCAATCACGACCCACTCCACAAAAATTCACAAAAGAGCCTACGAAAAAAGACACGCCAAGAAAAACAGCACAACAGCCAAAATGCACATATCGCTAGGCTAACAACTCGCTGCACCAGTGGGGTACAACACCTAGATTCACGTGATCTATAATTAAGCCCAGCCGTCACTCCGTAAGATATGAATCTACGAAAGCAGCTTGTAAACTCCCGAGCATCGCACAGAACAGCCCTTCGAAGAAGATAGTCACGTCCCATAACTCAGTCACAATTATCGAAGCCATGGAGATTGAACGTCGGAACTATAAGTGTTGAAATTACATCATCACTACTACTTCAATAGATTTTGCTTTACACGCGTTGTGTAGGTGCGTGTCAAGGCACGACTACGTTTGGGCGTACGTCTTGTTACTTTGGTAGTTAGTGTTTTAGCTCCGGAAAATCGTTGACTGACTTATTCTTACACAAGTAACGTTGTCATTCAAGTAGATGCTAACGATCCATAACACAACCTACCCTCCACAACTGACACCTGCCCCCATGCGCCAACAACCATGAATTCTCCTCACACTCACTAATACCCCAAGCCGTGCCGCCGTACCCAAAGAGCTTTCATCCTCTTACTACCATACGTGCGACCTTTTGCTTTGAAGACATACATGTCCACGCGGGCCAAATGCCCCGTAGCAATTCCCAGGCCTTCAGATTGATAGATATGGTTCTTCGTTTCGGGCACGCGATTGTCTTCACGGTCTGGACTCACGGAAAGGGACAAAGGGAGCTAACCTGTTTGCTTACGGAATTGTTGATGTCTCGCGAGGGTTCTAGTAACAGCAAGACTTGAACTTCGTAGCTGTCTGCGCATCTCACTCAATAACACACATAAACAATACGAGCATAGTTGTGCAAATTTCGCATCAAACTCGTATTTCCCTACACATCACCTCCAACACACAATCCCCCTCTCCACTCCAAAACCCCACTACAAACCCTATCCTCCCTCCCCCAGCGCACCCATCCCCTCACCCCAAACCCTCCCATCCTCTTACATCAAAACACTACCAATCCTCCCTCCCCCCCTGCCTACCCTGCATAGCAGCCTGTCTCTGCCTCAACGCCTCCGCCAGCCCACCCGCAATACTCCCACCACTATCTCTCGCGCCTCCACTTTCCACTCCACTGCCGCTGTACCCGCTGTCCCTCGCCGAGTCGGGGGCGGGCGCAGGTTTTCTTTTAGTTGGTGGAGCGGGCGCCGGTGCTTTCGCTCGCCCGTTCGCGGGGCGAGCAGGGGGCGGGGGCGGAGGCGGTGGTGCAGAACGCACTTCTTCGAGGTATGCGGAAGGTGCCCAGCCAGTTGCGCTTTTGTCGAGGCGGGAAGCGAGCCACCAGCCTGTTATGTACCCGTTAGTTTCTACTGCCTCATAGCTTTTGACAGGAGATGTATAAGCACTTACCGTTATCCTGCTTCTGTGTCACAAGAATAATCTCATTCTTCGTGATACTCAGCTCGCCCTCGCTCTGCCCCGCAAAGTCATACAGCGCCTTGTACGTCGGTTCTTTGGGCGCAGGCGGCGCGGCAGCAGGGGGTGCAGGCGGAGGCGGCGGAGGAACACGTCCCGCTGACGCTACACGTGCATGTCCGTTGCCATTCGACAGCGCGGCGACGGGCTGAGGGACCGGTCTTGGCTGCTGAGTAGCCGCAGGTATGGCAGATGGCACTGGTCTCGGTTGCGGTGCGGGTACGGGTCTCGGTTGCGCAGGGCGGCTGGCGAGTTTGGACGGGCCACCGCCTGGGCCACCGGGCCGTAGGAGCTTGCCCTTTGTGATGGGCTTCGCTGCGATTTGTTTGCCCTTTGGTGTCTGTTTGGAGATGGAGTTGGGAGGTTCGCCGGGGCCGGTGTGGATTGTGCCGGACTTGTAGAGGTCGTCGCGGGGGACGGTGGTGTCTTTGATGACTTTGACTTGGGCGGGTTTGCCGGGCTTCTTATTGTATTCGATGCTGTGGTGTGTTAGTGTTGTGACTGTTGCAAAACATGGGCTTGACTTACGTCTCGCCAATCTTCAAAGTCAATGATCCTCGCAGCACGTTCGACAGATGCGTGAAGAATTCCGTCTTGAAGATGCAGTTGACCAGCGGATCAGGCTCAGTCGGTGATCCCGCGCCAATCGAGAACCAATCGTCCTTGAGTGTGGAGCAGCTGACGAACCGAATCGCGCCAACAGGTATCGTCCTCTCAGCCTGGATCTGGACCTGCCTATTCACAAGCACCTGCTTGACCAGATAGACGTTCTTCTTCGTTAGGACCAAGGTCCGAGCCTCCGGCTTACTTGAGCGGCCTAGCTTCGAGACAAGCGTTTCCGCCCTACACGAGAAGGGCACCTCCTCACTACCCGATATCCCGATGGCATTCGCAATCACCTCACCGGGACCACCTCTGTTACCTATGCCGAGATAGTCGCCCATGAATCTCCGGTAGCCAACCAGACTGTACCTGCGACGCTCTTTGCGACCTTGCAGGATCTTGTGACCTTGGTCACGCAGCTCAATAAACTCCTTGCCGCCATTGAGCTTTCGCCAAAAGCGCTGTATTCGTATCGCGCACTCGGTCCGGTATCGCAGATAGTTGCGCCAAGCTCTTTGAATTCGGATTGCCATGTTGTGCCAATATTTGTCACGCATCGTCTCGAGTGCGAAAAGCGTTTCTGGCGTCTTGATGAAAACCTTAGTCACGCCCATTTGGAACTCTTCAGCTGGAATATTGGTGTCCTTCAAGATTTGCTTGGTACCAGTCTCGTAGTCGCCGGTCCACGTGTACTCTCCAGCATACGAGCATTTTGGCGACAACAAGAAGAACCGCTCCACGAACTTGTCAAATGTCTGACGGGACGCAAAGCCGGCCCTCCGAATTCGAACGTTCTCCTGTAGACCGAGATACTTGATCTGATGCACAACGTTCGGCTCGTTGTACTCCTTCGGCGACTTGTTCTCATTTGGTTTGATTGTGCGGATGTACGAAGGTCGTGCTTGCATCAGAGTCGTCACCAGGTCGTTTGCCGATGCCTTGATCTTATCACCGGCGGTCGGTGGACGGCGCCTGTTGTCTTGATCGACTTGATCGGGGAAGAGCGTGTGAATGAACGTATTGCTGCTGTTGCCGAGCAGGTTCAGCAAATCCTTCAGCAGCTGGTCCTTGTTCTTGTCGGTCATGCCATCAATCGCATAGTTCACATCACCAGCGTAGTGCTTGATGACGAACTGTCCTTGACGCGGCTGGAAGTTCGGGTTTGACGAAAGCGCGTTGAGTCTTTGGACAAACGTCTGATCGGCGGCAGTAGGATCGGCGTGGGCTGTGGCGCATGCGTCGTTCAGAGCGGCGAAAACACCCGGTGGTCGCTTCTCCTCGATAAGTTCGCAAACGACCTTGTTGTCGAAGTACTTGATGGGCGTCCACTTGATCTGCTCCCGCTCATACTCTTCTTGTTCCGCTTTCAATGTAAGCTGAATGAAGATTTGTTGCAGCTTCTCGTTGACGTAGTTGATGCACAGCTGCTCGAAGCTGTTGCGCTCAAAAATCTCGAATCCGTAGATATCCAGAATACCAATGGAGTGGGCAGCCGCACTTCGCGCCTGCAGCGACACGTTGACGCGCTGGACTATCCAGTCGAACAGGTTGAAGTAGATGGCTTTCGACAATGCGTCTCGTACAGATCCTGCCTGGGCGCAATTCAGTGGTACTTCGTAGACGGATCCTCTTCGGCCGCCTCGACTCGTCTCCATGATGCGAATCGTGAGCGCTTTGTGGACATGCGCCGATTCTACCTCTAGCAAGTATGCAACGAAGTCAATGACCGATTGATCCGCAATCATCGCATTTCCTGAGTCGTCTTCTTGGAACGTCACATTTCCTATCCACAATATCGCTGCCAGCATGCGGAAAATGTTGTCCTGCTCTGCCTGTTGTAGACCAATGACCTTCATCGCGTTCATCGTGTCCTTGAACTCGGCGTGGTCGTCGATTCCTTGCACATCGTAGCACTTTGATCGACTCGTGTAGAGGTAGGATTGCGGTTGTTGTAAGCCGAAGAGTTCTTCTTCTGTCAGCACGTTATCCTTCAGACCACCTCCGTCATGACCTACCTCTGTATTGCTGCGGCGCGGCCTTTGTGAACTGGTAGAAAATATGGAAGTTCCTCTCATTCGTGATTTGGCCAACCACCCGCGTCTTCTCAAGGAGGTAGTTGTTGATGTTCGCTCCCACCGGTTCGCCCTGCGTATTGAAGTGGATTTCAAGGTACTTTCCGAATCGCGAGGAGTTGTTGTTCCTCAACGTCTTCGCATTTCCAAAAGACTCGAGCAGAGGATTCGTGGCCAGCACCATGTCCTTGATCTCCTGGATGGAGGAATTGCTTCCACCAGAGACGCTCGCAATGTACTGCATCAGCCGCTTCGCAGCCTCTGTCTTTCCTGCTCCAGATTCACCGGAGATGATTACGCACTGGTTCTCCTTGTATGCGTTCATGTTGTAGTACGACGACTCGGCGATTGCGAAGACATGGGGAGGGACCTGGACTAGTCAGCCTGTACCACGCAGAGAAAGGCATGCGCCGCACCTCCAGCCTGTTCTTGCCCTTGTAGCTGTCCAGCACTTGATCTGTGTATATGCCCACTACCCGCTGTCAGCATCTCTGTTCTTGCGCTCCGGCTCGGTAGGCCACATACAGTCGCGGAAAGGATTCACAGACACCAGCACGTGTCCAATGTATGTCTAAGCCGCCGTCAGTCAAATATACCAACCACTCGTATATACCGGTCTGATGCGGGAATGGCGTAGGGCTGGCGCTCACGTACGTAGATCTCGCCATTCTCGAAGCGCTTCTTCAAATTTTCATTGATAGCCTCGTTCGAGATCTTGCTGATCAGCGTAAGATCCGAGACGCCGACTTCCTTCTTCTTGGTCGTCTCGAAGACGGCTTTCTTTGCGAATTGTGACTGTGGCTGCCCTCCTCTGGCCGGCCCGGCGTCCTTCTTGCGCCCTGCGCGCTTTGTTACTGCCTATGGTGAGGCCATGTCAGCGCAGGTAAACACATTGAAGAGGAGCCTCGTGGTGGTGTACCATGGCTGCTGCCCAACTCCAACTCCAACTCCAGGCTCAATCGTGTGTCGCGGCGGTCGATGCGGGCGTCGCGTGTGCTGATGGATACAGAGAGTTGTGGGGACTGAACTCAAGCAGCGAGGGTAGTGGGAATAGGTGTCTATGGGCAGATCGAGTACGGTGTAGGTCTGAAGCGGCGGTTGCGCAATTGTTGCGGCGTAAGATTGTCTCGGGCCCTCAGCGCACGATGACGGTCGGCCCTGGTCGGAACTTAGCTGCCACTCCAGCCTCGCGGCTCGCCCCACCACGTAATGCTCGAGCACAGCCATGCCCTGGACGCGCAAGCGATTATTCACCACCACCCCATGCATAACACACCTTCTCGGCCTCTTACGTGTCGCTCAGTCACGCCTTAGGCAGCCATATACGCACTATGCAATCTTCAATATACACAATGGATACTTTCGTTTCTCAACCGCCTGCAATGCTAGGCTAAGACCCCCGTACGCCGTATCCTTGGTATCCAACTATCGTGAATGAGCGTCTGAACGAAAGAGCAACACTGTCAGGATAAAAAGTAGACGCCGTAGAAATGCCAGATGCGAAATAACAATATCCGTACGCCATCGCTTTGCCGTATCCAAAAGTCAGTCAATCATGAATAGACATCACCCCCATATCGTCCAACGCTCGCCCAGTCCATCTTCTTGCCCTCGTCGGCGCGCGGTCCTAGCCACGAATGTTCTCGCGGATCTTTCAAGCAACCAAGCCCACCCTGCTCGCACCAGTCTGCCACTACGCCGTAGATGAACTCGATCTTCGCTCGCAAGTGGTTCTTTTCGGTCATCTCTTTGTAGCTGTCTTCCTTGTTGGCTGAGCCGTACAAGAGCTGCTGCAGAGATGCCTGGAGTGTCGCACGCTCCCGAATGTACTCCCAAGCAACGTTGCCGTTCTCCTCCAACTCTGCCGTGGCGTTCAAATTAAGACACAAGAACTTGCAGTATCCGGCTTCTGATGAAAGCACCAGCTTCGTGTGATCGGGAAAGTTAAATTGGAAAGCGCCGTCTTCAAAGCCCCATATGCCCACGTTGCCGAGTCGTTGGTAGAACTTGACTACGTTCGTGCGGTGCGGCTCCTTTCGCATCAGCAGTTCTTCTTCGCTGATGGTCGAGCACATGTATTTGCCAAATTTATACCAAACGGTCCGGATCTCCTCGATGCGTCGCTTATCCAGCATTTCGATTCGGGTCAGTCCTCGGTCTTTCTTCAAGCTGCTCCAGTAATCCAGAGGCACGCTCTTCGCCTGCTCGCGGTTGTTTCCAAACTTCCTCAAGTGGGTGAAGCCGTCCTTCGCAAATGCAATGGTCACTGGGTAGTGGTCTTCTGCCATGAGGAGGGTACCGATGCTACCATCGTCCATTACATATCCAACGCCGTATCTCCGAGAGTAGTCGACCCACTTCGTCACGAACGGCAATTGTGGAGGCTGGTCGCGTCTCGACTTGGTCGGCTTTTTGTTCAAGGCACGAGCAAGATTGTCGCGAAACACGTGCAAGCGCGCCAGCACCGAGACGGGATCTGTAGCCGGCAGTTCCGCACTTGTGACTCTGAATCGTGGTGCTTTTCGTGTCGTTGCTTGTGCTGGTGCTGGTTCCACCGTCGCCGGTTCTGGCAGCTCAACAGTGCGCGTAATAGTCTTGGTCTTGACGACTCGAAGTGGGGGCAGATCTTGCAACCCAGTCTCTATCGCTTTTGGGGCTTCCTTGGCAGTCTCCTTCGCTATGCGTGCTCGCGTGGTCGTTCTCGAATCGCGCGGAACGCGCAATGGTGCTGGCGCAACAGCTGTTGCCGCAGTAACCCGGCCAGGATTGGATATCTTCCGGACCGCCCTCAAGCGTGTCGGCGCCTTATCCAGGATTCTTGTCGCAATTTCAGGCTCTTGAACTGGTGCGACATTCTCCTTGAGGTCCTTTTTCGGTTCTGACTCTTTCGGCTTGGGCAATGGCTCTGCCTTTACAGCTGGCTCTTGCGCCTCAGGCACAGCCTTCAGGGTGGATATGACCTTTTTCGCAATCTTCGGTAACCGTCCCTTTATACGGTCATTTCCAGTAGTCTCTACAAGAGCTTGACCCTCGGCCGATGACTCCTTCTCTTCCGTGATCTCGCTCAAGCCTCCACCAGCTTGCTGAGGCCACGTGACGCGCGCTGGGAACGGCAGATATACACAGTTCTTGAACGGTATGTTAGGCTGCTTGCCCGCCTCAATCTCTTTCTGACAGTCCTTCGCCACGGTCTTGTTTCTTCTGCTGCCATATGCGCCAAAAGACTTTCCTGGCTCGTACTCTCCCACAGCAGACGCCTTGCACATGGCCCACCACTCCTCGGTGTATCCACGCTTGATAGTCGATGCTTTCGGCGGGCGGTTCTTTGGCCAGGCCGGTATCCGTGAGGTACATTGACTGTCGAGCTTAAGCGGTATGTAGCCGAGCTTGAAGAAGGGGTGCGCAACGATGTGGTCGGGCGTCGGTCGGTCGTCTTCGTGTACGAGCAGCAGTGACACGATGTCACGCAGGTCGTCGGTAATCTCGTTTGCGAACTTGTCGAGGTCCGGCCAGTTGTATTCTCGCGCTTTCAGCTTCCGGTAGATGTCTTCACGCTTCGCAGCGTGGAATGGGGCGCGTCCAACAGCGAGTGTGTACCTGTGTCTGTGAGTATTGTTCTATCTTGGCACTCATGGTAAGCTCTCACATCATAATACCAACCGCCCACAGATCCACCTTCTCGTCGTGGCCCTTTCCAGTCTTCTCAAGGACCTCTGGTGCAAGGTAGTTGGGTGTACCGCACATGGTCGTCCGGCGAATCGCGCCATAGTCGTTCTGTGAGACAAGGAGTGCAGCGAGGCCGAAGTCGCCGACCTTCACATTCATGTTGTGGTCCAGGAAGAGGTTGCCGGTCTTGAGGTCGCGGTGTACAATGTTACGCTGGTGCAGGTACTTGATGGCGCCGCACGTCTGGATCATGAACCGTCTGATCTCGGGCATGGTAAAGTACTTCCGCTTCTTGATCGCGTCGGCAAGCGAGCCATTCGCGCACAGCTCGAGAACGACGTATGTGCTGGTTTCGAAAGAGAAGGCGCGGTAGAATTCGACGATGTTGGGATGGGATAGCTTCGAATGAATCTGTAGTTCCGTCACAAACTGCGGCGCGTCAGCACAAGTCGCGTTGCCCACGTGTTGTCGTGCTGCACCTTTTGTGCCAGTTTGGGCGGCTCCATCTTCGACTTCACGATCTTCAAAGCGACTGTCCGGTTCTGCAAGTAGGCGTGTCCCACCAGCTTGGCGCGATGGCAGATGGCGAAGCCGCCTTTGCCCAGCTGGCCGCCCGTCTCATACTGCAGACCCTCGGGGTCGCACACGACTTCTGGCGGCGGCTCGGCGTGAATGGACGAGGTAGACATTTGGCGTGGTTGTTGCGGAACGCAGTGGGCGCTGCTGGTGCCGGTGCTGGTGTTGAAGATGCTCGGCTCCGGTAAATAGCGCGGTTGCCGTGGACAACGAAGCTTCCGCACTCCCTCAGTCGAAGAACTTCAATGCACGCTGCACAAGACGAGAAGTACAGCATGTATGAGCACAAAATAATGCCTGTCTACTATCGATAATGCAATACGTTCAACCTTGATATCTGAATTCTTTAGGAAGTTTCAGCTCTTCGAAATGTTCGCGCTGGTGCAGAGCAGGCGCTATTTGACATCGGTCTTACGGACTCCCGAGCTGCGCAAGGCAACCTCGAATCTGCCTTCACCAGCGTTTTCTTCGCACACTCTGATAATGATCTTTTCACAAGCTGTGCGAAGCTTCTTCGGATGATCATCAATATGTCCACCATGCATTGAGACGCACAACTACATGTGACGACCTACAATTCCCACGCAAGACTCCTCGACTATAGCCAGCCATGTCTCTCACGCTCAAAGTCACGTCATTGTTCGTGAGAACACTCGCGAAGCCCATGGCAGTATGCGCTCTATAATCAGCCGTCTATGAACTATACTCACCCTCTCGCCAGAATGCCATCAAGCGCAATGCCCACGAACACCAGCGCTTCCGAAAAGTATGCGTCAAGTTCGCCCAAGGCCTGCATCGCATCGACATGCGCATGCGCCTCGGCCTCCTCCAAGACCCTGCAGTCATCGACCGCCAGATCAAGAAGGAAATGCAATTGGCCGAGGCTGCGCGACAAAAGGCTGCAACGCCTACGGTCATGACGGAGGAAGAGATGAAGGCGGACGAAGCTCTCACAGAGAAGGAGCGAGAAGCGATACGGAAGAAGGCCGAAGAGCGCACGAAGCCGCGTATACGACCCCTGTCTGAACAAAAGGCGATAGAAATGGGCGCGAACTTTGCGGCAGAGACGTTCATCTTCGCGGTGGGCATCGGCGTCATCGTGTTTGAACAATGGCGACAGAGGCGGAAGGCGAGGAACGCGCGAGACGATATACGCGAAGATCTGGAGGAGATGCAGAATGAGCTCAAGTCTGTCAAGGCGGAGCTGGAGGAGTGGAAGACGCGCCATCCTGAACCAGCGCCATCAGGGGGTCTGCTAGGATTCTTGAAGGGCAGCAAGACAGAGGAGAAGAAGGAGCAGGAGAAGGCAACAGTCTCCGAGGATACAACTGTCATACCGCCGACGACGCAGGCTTCGACTATCGATCCAGCGAACATACCACTGCCAGTAGAGAAGAAGGAGGCTGCGCTACAGCCCTCATCAAAACCCAAAGGCCCTCAGAGCGACTGAAGGCCATGCAAACTTTTGTATATACGCAAGGCATACGGCGACAGTAGCGGTTTTGCGATTCTCCTCTCATGATACCCAATGCAGGTTTGTATATACATTAGACACCATCAAGACAATCAGTGGCCAGCTTCATGTACATGGAATCCATTCAAAGTTTCGTCGTCAGGGAAGACTCTGAACGTTTCACACCACCGTCGACATCAATTGAAGTCGCTCAGATCTGCGTTTTTTTCTCGAAAACGCTCCTTCCTTCCACGCCACGTGCCTTCCTCATTGCTAACGCCAGCTAGCGGTACGATCAGCAAAAGACGCCCAACTCTTCGCAGACACAACAGCTCAACGCTTCACTCGGTCATCATCCATTCGTCGTGAACCACCTCGTGCTTCGAGTCGCAACGCTTCTATCTTGCTCCTACTACCCAGGCGTCAACAGGAAGGCACGTCACGTTCACCTCACCTCACCTCAGCTAACATACCAAAGTCTTCCAGCTCGACGCAAAACCGAAGTTGCAATACTCCTCAAGCAAACACCATCCTCAACCCACCATGAATAACCCACACATCGTCATCGGCGTACCATCAGCAAAGCCACTCGAGCAGCACCACTTCACCTCCAAAGAGCACGCAACCAACCGCGTTACACCCTCTCAGCTCGACGGCGCACCAGACCATCACCATCGCGCCATGACAGCCAACGCAAGAAATAACGCCACTCACCCGCCCCACTCGCGCAACACCACCACATCACTCCCACTCCCCATCCAACCCCAAAACTCCGCTCCAGCACAAACCGGCGCCAACCTCCTCCGCCACTGCACCGCCGGTCCGCCTCTCAGTGAAAGCCAAGTCATCGCAATCAGTGACGTGGTTGGAAGCCTCAAGGAGCTCGTTCTGCTGATTCACGCTGCTCAGGCGGGCGATGGGGAGAGTGAGAAGAAGCTGGTAGATGCGCTGGGATTCGAGGCGGCGAGTGATGTCGTGGCGTTCTTTGGGGATGAGTGGGAGGTTGAGTGAGGTGTGGGGGAATGGAGTGAGATGTGAGGAACATCAGCGGAAACTGATGGAGCGGGATGGAGCAAGAAGAAGTATGAGCGGAAACTGGAAAGGCGAATCCGGGAAATCAAGTACAACAGAATTGTATTGTGGTGGAGGCCTGTATACTACTGTGTATTCGAGTCCTTCCGCACATGATTCGTCCATCTTCGCCGCCGCAGTCATTCATTTTGCTGAATTTGGCTTTAGCTCCTCTCAAGTCCAGAAAATTCCAAGTGCGAAGCGGTGTCATCAAACGCGAGCAGTGAAGTAGATCAGGTATCATATCGACCAATTACAATCATACAAGAAACGAGCGGCCGTAAAAACCCTCCATCTTCCCCTCCTCTCCACCCATCTAACCAAGCCCCGGCAGGGTCAAATTAATCGCCTTCAGCGCCGGCCCAACGTTCAAATCCACCTTAACCACATTACTCTTAATCGCCTCCTCATAATACGACAAATGCACGCCATCCTTCACACTCGAATTACCAGTAACAGTCAGCGGCAGTATCGCGTTCTTGTACTTGCTCGTAATCAAGCCAATGACCACTAGCTGGTCGGCATGCGCCTGCATCGGCACGACGTTCTCGCCCGGCTTCAACACTAAGTTGGGGATGAGCGCGTAGCCGAGGGATGTGCCGTCCACAGCGAGGTTCATGGTTACGTTGCCGAGATCGAGGGTCATGACGGAGGGATTGGGGATGGAGACGTTGCCGATTAGGTTGGAGCCGTCGGCCAGCACGGCGCCGACGCCTTGGAGGATGCGGAGGGAGGTAATGTTCAGGCCGGAGAGGCGGTTGAGACCTAGAGATGTTGTTAGTGGGACGCTTGGAAGGGGATGGGAGAGAATGTGTGTACCTTTCATGGTGACGACCTTGTTGTAGTTGACGTCCATGCCGGGCAGGCCCTTGAGGTGGACTTGTGTCTTTCCGTCAAGATGAACCTTGAATGTCTCAGCGCCCAGGACGGTCTTGGTGTACAGTGCGAAGGCATCTTTCGATGCGAACTTGATAGGCTGATCGACGGTGATGTGTGTTTCGGCCTCAGACTTGGCTTGGGGAATGGTGATTGTTGTGAATGGCTCGTCCTGACCCTCTAGAGAAAGCTCGGCCTCGAAAGAATCGACTGTTGGGTGGTAGCTGCTGTCGCTCCTGATCACGCTCGTCAATTTCAGGTTGACGCCGTCAGGCTGTGGGTTGGTGACCTCTTGCGAGGTGACTTCGAGTGTCGAGGCATTGATTTCGCTCTGTGCTTTCTTCGGGATGGCGACGAAGATGATTGGAAGAACGATGACCAGCACAATGACGATGAGAATGATGCAGTCTAGCAAAATTAGTTTACGTCTACATGAAGGTGGAAGTAGCACTCACCACACCACCAGAACTTTCTGCAGTGGTTCTTTACTCGTCCTCCAGCTCCTGGCTTCTTCCCCGGGGGGTATAGCTTGTTCATGACACCGCCCTTCCTCTGCGGTGTGCCATACATCTCCTCCGAATGTGCCGGGTGCCCTTTGGAGTCCATGGTGTATACGCAAAAAGTATGTGATTAAAGTAGACGGAACGAAACAAGAGAACGGATACAATGCGATCCCGAGTAGAGCAAACAAGGAATCCTAGCTGGAATGCGACTGTGTGGGCCAACGCTTGAAAATCAAACAGAAGACAGCTGACTACCCCAGAATTCCATCAAACAAGCGGATGCTTGCGGGGCAAGCACCTTTATGCTGGTGAAGGATCATTCTTGGTCGAGCGTGCTAAGGCGATGAAGAGTCCCCTACAAGCCGCTTCCAAAATCGTCGTCCTGCCGACAGCAGACGATTGGTCGTGTGTCAAGAAAGGATGCGATCAACGACAAGGGTACACATTTTCAACATCCCCACTGGCTGTCTGTGTGGTGCTTCATTGAGGAAGTCGACCGAGAAAGCACGGGACCGAGGCTGAACAAGGAACCGCCACACTGGCACATGCTCAGTGGTTTTTCGCTCATTGAAACGGCCGGAAAGTGTTGCTAGCTGTGGCTGCATTAGGCGGAGCTAAGCAATTCAGCCCTTCCCGGCGCTTTGTTCTATGGCAGCTGTAGTCGCAAGTACTAAGTTGCTCAGAAGTTTGGTAGAGGTTGACGATAATGAAATTCGAGGCCGCACATGTTCGCATGGCGAATTTAGGGGACTGCACATTACCCCGGGCCAAGGCGGGACCCCGTGCGATCAGTGACCTCGCGCAGCCTAGTGTTGTACTGGGGTGCCAGGGGCTGCAACCAATGCAGTGTACAACCCATCGGACGACTGGCTGTATTGAGTGGAAGTGCCTCTTTCTTGGACATGGACGCCCCTCTGGAGCGGTTCAATAAAATTGCTGCGGCCAGTAAAGGAGATAACCGAGGAAAGTTTTCATGTGAAAATGCAGAGCACGCGACAGGCGCCCCAGTGGAGCGATTACCTTTGAGGATTTGTAAGAACCGTTGGAGGAGAGCCAGAGGGAGTCAAATTCGGTCGCGGAGTCGTAAACCTATCGTCGAGTCCATTACGCAGGCGGATGCTCGTATGGCAAGCGACTTGTGGACGTGCTCGTGTCTATCAAGCCCTCAGGACACACTCTGAACACGGTGAATGCCTTCGTGCCACAAGCATTCCGAGGATGTTCTTTACAGGTGCCAGAATGTGACATGTGAGGGCCTGGGTTTCTGGGACCATGGTCGATCCTTTCGACATTAGAGGCGCAGATGTCCGGGATGGCATGGCAAAATGACAGGGTCACCTCGTACGGATGTACGGCATGATCCAGCAATCAAACAATGGCGAGACGCTGTTTATGGCCCTTCGCAGTGCATCTCGAATCTTGAAGAGGTGGTGTCAGACACGACAGCATGATAGCAATTGTGAAGTAGGTGAAGGTACGGGTTGAGAATGAGGTCGGTGGCCGTTTGGGGACGACCCAAGAATGGGGATCAGGCGCTAAGGCAGACGCTTGAAATGTGGGGTGCATCGCGGCTCCCCGAAAGTTTCTCAGTTGTCAATCAATGTTGCGGCCACCACCAGCAACCGCACGTACACAACACGACGTCATGGCGCAATCAGACGAGGAGGACGACTACATGAACATGATCTTTGAGGATGCACCAAAGGGTCCAAAGTACGAAACCTCCCTCCAGCGCGCCGCGCGCAAGCGCAAAGAGGTGCGTCTACGGGCACCTGCAAGATACATACAGCTGACATTTGCCAGGGCGAGGCCAGAGCGCACCAAAAGACCAAAGCAGAGCGCGAAGCAGACGCCGAGGCAGCACGCGAAGAAGCCCTGACTACTGCTCTTCCTGAGACGAACAAGGGCTTCAAGATGATGGCCAAGTATGGCTTCAAGCAGGGCGACACGCTGGGCAGATCCGAAGACGCGCGCAAAGAGCCTATACGGGTCGACATGAAGGGCGACAAAAGCGGCATCGGTCTCGAGTCGGAGAAGAAGCGCAAATTTAGGGAGCAATGGGAGCAGGCAGACCGCGAAGCTAAGCGCTCGAAGGAGGAGGAGGGCGACTATGTCGAGATACGCCGGCTGGAGGCGAAGGAGAAGAAGACAGAGCGAGACCTGGATAGCGCACAGCGGACAGCGGAACGTCTGAGCGAGAAGGCAGCCGATGACGCGGGCACACCACAACCGGTCGACAAACCCTGGAAGGACGTCAATTTGCTATGGCGCAGCCGAGCGCGGCGGAGAGCTGTCATTATGCAAGAGAAGAAGCAGCGACGCGAGCTGAATAACACGCTCGCATCCCGCCTACCGGCATTGGCTGCAGAGGACGAGGACGAAGGAGACGACGCGAAGGTAGCACAAGGCCGTGACCTCGCGCCCTTTTACACTTCTCTGGAGGATGAGCTGGAGGACGAAGACCCGGAGCTAGCAGACTTCGAGGCACTAGAAGTTCCTAAGCGACTGGAAAAGGTCCTTGAGTATCTTCGAAAGGAGTTTCACTACTGCTTCTACTGTGGGTATCAGTATCTTGATGCAGAGATGGAAGGCTGTCCTGGCTTGACTGAGGAGGAACATGATTGACCGGACATTATTGGACAGCGTAGGTCCTTGCGGAATATCATTGTACTTTTGAGTGGTACTTCATGGCATCTCAAAGCCGCATCTTGCGATGCTATGGTCCCATTGTCGTCGATGATGGCCTTGACATCTGCATGCACATGGCAACTTGCTAGTAGCAACATTTGGTATGCTGCATAAGGATTGCTGGATAGATCGAAACAATACACACATGTGGCTTCAATATCAATCGAATCATCTCGTGACTGCCTTCTTCAATGCTAGAAGTGATGTAGCCAATGACATAAGCGCTTTGACCCAATCACGAAGTCCCGTGCATTCGCGTTGAACCTCGCGCCCCTAACACCGACCTCACCAGAACTCAACAACAAGCACCACATTCACTTAGCTGCGTTGAAATGGAGCACCAGAGATGCTACATATATGAGCCCCCACAGGTGAAGGAGCGAGCTCCAAAACGGCAGCGTACGGCCAAATACGATCCACGTGCCCAGCTTCCTGAACGCCTGCAAATCTATCGTGATTTATGGTCGAAGCAAGAAGAACGAATACGCGTATGCAACAATGCTTTGTCCCCACTGAATCACGGTTACTGACATGCTTAGGACACACTAGAAGGCGCGGATAGCGCGGTCCAGCAGAAAATCGTGGACTTCGTCTCAGCAGCTAGTTCATCTCCAGACGAGCCTAAGTTCGCCATACCTACAGGACTTATCGTAGCCGGACCCAGCATTGCATCTCATGGACCATTCTTCGAGCGTCTGGGTCGTAAGGTCAAAAACGATACGAGCAGCACTTACGTCGTCCTGACTTCTGGAGAGAGCCCAAACCTGAAAACGTTATTGAAGAACCTTATCAAGAAAGTAACTTCTCACGCCGAGGAAGATGACGAGGATGATCTTGAGCGGCCTGCAACATCATCGAGACATGGGCCGAAGCTGCTCAATTATGACCTTGGCCATGTACAAGAATGGCGCAAGAAGAACCGGGTCTCCAGCATCGTTGTTGCTTTTCAGGACAGCGAAGCATTCGATGCTGGCTTGCTTGCGGACATTGTCGACCTCTTTCAGTATGTCTAATACCAGACTGCAACCCAGTTCCCGCTAATGTGTTCAGCTCATGGCTTGATCGCCTACCCTTCATACTTCTTTTCGGCATTGCGACATCTGCAGAGAGCTTCGAAGAACGACTATCAGGAAGTTCACTGCGCTACCTCGAAGGAGAGAAATTTGACGTGACCCAATCCGACGAGATCATTGAGAAGCTTTTCAGCGCAACGGTGGCTAGCATCGATGCTCGGTTGCATGTTGGGCCCACTCTCTGCCGGCGTATGCTCGATCGCCAGAAGGACCATGTGCAGAACGTACAAGACTTCTGTGATGGTCTAAAGTATGCTTACATGTCGCACTTCTATGCCAGCTATCCTAGCATCTTCCTGCAAGACGGTCTTGGTTCCAAAGACTTCTCTACAGAAGCGTTCAAAGCTGTGCGCAACCTGCCATCCTTTCGACGACTGATAGAAGAGAAGCTTCAAGGTGGTCAGGCTGACGTAGTCCGTCAACTGCTCGAGTCTGATGAAGAGTTGTTCGAACAGATAAAGGAGAGCATGGCGAAGAACCAGCACGCCCTTTCAACGATGAGCCATGCGGCGCAAGAACTATTCAGTATCCGCGCGTCACTACAGCTTTCTCCACATGCACGACTCTCCTCAATCTGGACACGAGCCGCAGCAGGAGACATGGCCGGCTCGCCGCTCCTCCGCGAGACGATATTAGCCGTCAAGAAAATGCCGTCAGACAAATTTGCCGAGCTACTAGCAGTCATGGTAGACCTTCAAGGCGCGCACTCCGCTATAGATGCCCGTAGTTTCCAGCAATTGCTGGAGCCATTGATCGCGAAGAACGAAACTGCTGGACCCCTCCGCACACAGCACGACGTCCGCAACGATAGTATGCGGACTACGGTGGTCGCGCAGAAAGTGCTACTCAGCAAGCATACGGCCACGCTGTCGGAGCAAGACAAGGAGTATTCCGACCTTGTTGGCGCGTTCCACGATCAGCTTGAGCGTCATCTTGAAGAATCTTTTATTGATCCGCAGTCACTCTTCTTCTGCGAAGTGCTGATTTACGATCTCAAGTCGCCACACACGGAAGCCTTCCAGCCGAAACCACGTTTCGCTGTCGAACGAGCACTCGCAACACCGCACGACTATCTTGGATGCAAATGCTGCAGTGGTATGAATGGCAATGAGGCAGCACTGTCTGCCACTCAGCCTGCAACGGCGATTGTGTATCAGATGTACGTTGAGTCAGGCGCGTTGATCAACGTGAGCGATCTATGGTCAGCGTTCAATGCGATTGCGGGAGATGGAGACGAAGACGATGAGTCGAAGACCATGTAAGTCAAAAAGCGCCTCTACCATGCTCCAATATCCTAATTAGCTTAGGGCCCTATTCCAACGCGCTCTCTCCGAGCTCAAGTACCTCGGCCTCATGAAGCCCAGCAGGAAGAAAACCGATCACGTCTCCAAGATCATGTGGAAAGGCCTCTGATATACACGTACTCTACACCAAACTCCCAATACCACCCTACGCCTTCTTCTGCGGCGCCGTATCACATATCGTCCCGCAATTCTTACACTTCCGCGCCTCAGTATCCTCCTTGAACGCATTCACCGCCGCCTTGATCTGCGTTCCCAAATCCGTACAATGGAACGCAACCTCATGTACCTTCTCCCCACAGCTCTGACAGTACCACCGCAGGCGGTCCAGACTCTGTTCCGGTCTCTTCTGCTCAAGCACGATGCCTACCGTGTCCTTGAACCTGACCGGATTATGCGGCGTGTTTGGTGGCAGCAAGAACATGTCCCCCTCGTTGATGTGTATGTCTCGGAACTGCTCGGCTGCTGGCAGTGATGCGTCTACAATCTTGAGCAGCATGGCGCCCTTGTGCTGGTAGAACCACTCGGCCGTTTCGTTGATGTGGTAGTCTGTGCGCTCGTTGGGGCCGCCGACGATCATGACGGTTACGGTGTCGTTGTAGACGCAGTAATTGTTTATGGGTGGTTGGAGCATGTGGGAGTTTTCGGCGACCCTGGGTTTATGTATTAGCCACTATTCTGGGAGTATTTCAAAGAAATGAGAGGTATGGAGGGATGTATACCATTTGGGTATGTTCAGCGGCATTCCTATTGCTGATTGTGCCATTGTGTACGAGAAGTGGCGGCGCTGTAGAGCTGCTGATGGTCGCAAGAGTTGTCGCGCTGGGGATTGGACGACTCGGGTTGCTTGTCGAATGATCGATCGCATGAGCGTTATGTATGTCTTGTAGTGCCGTACGAACCCAGAGCAGTCTGCTATATAATCCTCCTGTGTTAGGAGATCTAACATGTCATCGTTCCTAATAACAGTCGCGCTGCGAAATCGCGGGGATAAGAATACATCACCGAGGCTAGTGCGACGCGGCCCGCCATCTGTCACGCGCAGCCTGGCGTGCGTCTCACATCTGAGCCCCCATCGTTAACGTTCAATCCAACCCACTGGTTTACATACACCGAACGACTTCCCAGACGATATGGATCACTCACACATGGACCACGGCGACCACATGGGCCACATGCCCGGCATGGACCACGACATGCCCGCGCAGTGCAGCATGAACGTACGCCTCCAACCATCTTTCCACATCTCTCATATCTCCCAGCGCAATGCTAATACGTATGCTTGCAGATGCTGTTCACATGGGACACGACTAACCTGTGCATCGTATTCCGTGGCTGGCGCATCACGGGCACGCTCTCGCTCATCGTCTCGCTGCTTGCGATTATACTGCTCACGGCGGGGTACGAGGCTGTTCGCGAGGCGTCGAGACGGTATGAGGCGCATGCTGCGCGCGTGGGTGAGGGGAGGAGAGATGGAGGTGAGTTGTGTGAATCTCTTTGGAATATATGTGGCGTGGGATACTTTGTGTGTGGAGTGCTGCGTTTCCGGACAGTCGATGCTTTTGGCAGTCTCTCGATTGCGAGACTTGACACTGTTCGTCTGTTCCTGAAGTGCGGTGCCGGAATCTATGGTTTCCTTGCTTCGCATCTTCTACGTTGAAGAACACCAGCTGAGTGCAGCGCGCGCAAAGACGACACGAATGAATCGAGCTCATTACTTGGCCCAGGACGAAACGTGGGGAGGACCTCGGAGCAGCAGATGAAGATTGTCAAGGGCATTTTCTATGCGGTGCAGGTGTTTTACTCTTTCTTCATCATGTAAGCCCACTATTCCCGTGATAGAGATAGTGAGCTGATTACGCCAGGTTGTTGTTCATGACATATAATGGCTGGATCATGCTCGCGGTGGCTGTCGGCGCATTTGTGGGCTACTTGTTGTTCAGCGGCTCTTCGTCGACGAAGTCGGTTGCGTGTCATTAATTCTCGACTTCGAGTTCATGCGGGCAACGAATGTAGGGTCTTACACCGGGACACACTAGAATGATCGACCTAAGCCTTTGGCTGAACGGACTGTGTTCCGCAGGGTGCTGTGGCGAATTGGGGCATCTCCTTGAGTATCCGGGCCTCGGTGGCGCAGGAGGATCGACTTCTGTATGATCTGTGGACTATGGATAGTCCACTTGTATCGGGCCATCAATTCGGTGTTGCAGCGGCTCAATTGGATATCAATGTATGGCATCTTCTACCACTGTCGCACCGCACATGTAGTCTCGATTTTGCTTCGGGGTGGATCACGGATATTTGAGGTCGCCTGATGAACGACAAGACATTTTCGAAAAACATCAGTTCGTCAGGCTCGCGCGAGATGCCTCTCAGCACGGCGTCGCAATATGTGTCGGCCGTACATGGCCCGGCCATGTGTTGCACACCACTCTATTCACGGCTGTATTCTCAAACAATGGTCGGCATTCGGACTGAGAGGGAAAATTGATGTCCCAAATTTCAAGTTTGGATTGACCGAACCAAGCAATTCTGACCGCTGACTGCTGCTCTCGTGCCTGGCAATTGTGGAGCAAACGCCGCGGTGATTGAAGACGCGGAGAGAACTACCATAGGAGGCGAGACGAGCAGGACCTTCAACAGTCAAGAATGCAACACGACTGATACTGAAGTGACTGA
>Ga0265780_10003649_pt1 | contig 20111 bp, 13 predicted proteins | sample P1T30metagenome_FD_192432 | JGI IMG/M metagenome (GOLD analysis project Ga0265780, IMG submission 192432) | Plant litter microbial communities from East Loma Ridge, Irvine, California - P1 T30 | ecosystem: Environmental > Terrestrial > Plant litter > Unclassified | place: USA: California...
GTGTGCGGTCGACTCGGAGCTACAGGCTGTGGTGTGGGCGCTTGAGTGATGGGTCGCATTGCAGCATCGATTTGAGGTCGAAGCATCTGACCGAACGGCGTGTTCAGGACCGTTTCGGGGAGCGAGGTAATGTGATCCGGTATACCCCTGCCAACTAAGAACATGGCGAAGTCGTTTGAGAAGTTGTTGCAGTTGTGCGCAAACAGGTCATAAGACTCGGGGGTGTAGACTTCCTTCAAAGACTCAAGGTACTCCAGAATGATCTCAATAGGCAGATCTGTTCTCCCAAGCTTGATCTTTTCCATTGGTTGTCCATGATGTGTTGCGCCGGCACGACATGTTTGAACACCCTGCCCAAAGTAGTATTCGATGTTATCGAGGACGATGGACGTGTGGTATACGGCATCGATTTGAATTCCAAGGAACTGACGACTCATATTCCTCGCAAGACCCTATGCGCGTCAGTATATTTGTGAATCAGGCGAGACCCTATGCGCTCACCTGCGAGAGATCGTAGACATACAGTTCGACATGCATTCCGAAGACGGTGACTGAGCTTTCGCGACTTGCGTGGCGGAGATGATCACAGAATTCAGAGGGGTTTTAGCTGGTAGCGAGCTTGTATGTGGTTGACTGGAAGTCTTTCGGGTGTTCCAAAAGTGGTGGACGTATTGCGGCGGACGAGAAGGAAGTGCAGGCAGAACGGCTGACGTAGAACCTGGAAGATTCACGAATCCGCCACACGTCGCGTGAGGGGCAATTCGCGCTAGCACATGACCGACACGCTACTCACCATGTAACTTGTACCCATAGATAGCACACCCATTCACATTTGACATGTGTGTGCACAGTCTGACTACCTTGGCTGTACACCGTGTCAGACAAGGCGCTCAAACTTTGCTTCTTCTGAAACTGCTGTCATTTCGCACATTGCATCACGCAGCCGAAAGGGAATTATAGCAGAGTTGACTTTGTTCATCTATTTTTTGAGTAGCTGTGAACTTGGACGATGTATCCTGATTAGACTTCAGGTCGTACCTCGTGTATTTCGCCCGTCCACATCGGTCATTACCTAGAATTGTCAGCCACAACCTAAGCCCTCCAGCCATCCCACACGAATAGTATTCCTTTCAGACGCTTCATCTCGTCGGGACCGCTGAATGTTGAATCAATTGCTCGGTCGCATAGTGCCTTGATATCATCACGCGTGAGCCCAAAATGCTGCGCTGCAAGATAGTACTCCCGGGATAAAGGACTACAGAAGACTCCGACATCATCTGTCTGAAACTCATCAGTATTTCGTGCAAGCTTTCTTCGCGAGCGGACCTACAGAGAGAGCAACTGGCACACTGCTTTGTCTCCACATGCCGAAGTGGTGATCACTGTAAGTACCCGTGATCAGTTTAGCTTGCACATTGCAGCTCAGACACAGCTCGACGCCAATGTTTTCCTTCTTGATGATCTCTTGATACTCATCCTTGACGTGTATGACATGTCCAAGCCGGTCTGGCCTCCAAGACAATAGCGCAGAGAGCTCATCGTCAGACCCCGAGAGCTCCGTCTCAGCAAAATGCAGTGTAATCTTCAGACCGGCTGTTTTGGCTCGTGCGAATGCGTCTGCATATATGCGCACATCGCCCTTGTTTGGGTCACCACAAAGATCAACAGCTACTACGCCAGAAGACTTGTACTTGATGGCGAGATCGACAACTTCGTGTGCTTCGGCAAGCGTGTTGCGGCGGTCTACAGAGAGGATCAGGAAGGCTCGCATGGCGTTAGAGGCATTCTTGTTATGCGCATCCAGGATGTCGAGGATGGTCTTCACGTAGTCATCCTTGCTCAAACCTGCTGCTGGCATCGCTCTTGGGGTCGTTCGAAGTTCGACGTACACGATGCCGTCATCTTGGAAGTCCTGCAGCACGGCCTTTGTCGACCATCTGCATCGATCAGTGACCGAGTGACGTGCGCAGTTTGATAGGCATACTGTATGCTGGGTAGATCATTGCAGAGCTTGTAGATGTACGACGAGAACAGCGGAAAGAACCTGGTCGCACATCAGCTGGCTGGCGCTATCGAATTGTCGGTCAACTCTGCCAGGTCAGCACATGCACGCTGCAGTCAGACGTTGAACACGTGACGTGATGTGAAAGTTAAAGGGTTGAAGGTGCTCAAATCAGTCGTCTGGAACACATTTGCACGACTCAAGTAATGATGCTAAGAGGGATTTAGTACGTATTGATGTCATAGTCGACCTTGCCCGATGGCATTGCAGTCAGGGGGTCTTCGAGTTCCAAGGCAGTGTCGCGAGCCTGTTTGGTGGCCCAGATGTGGTGCAAAGATTCCCGACTGATGCTTCCCGTAAGGTGTGCATGGAGCTGAGTCGGGTGGAGTCAGCAGGGCTGCGAACGGCAATCGACGCGTTGGTGGTGGGTTTGAAATCAAGGAGGCTGGTACCTCGATCTTTGGCAAGGCCTTGGTGAAGGCAATGTCGACGGGGCTGGCCGCGACAGACATGGGCGGCTAGAGGGCAGAGGAGAGGTAGACAGCTAGCTGTATTGGTGGCGCTCCTTGAAGCTTCTCGAAAGTAACGTGTACGGCGATGGGCTGGTGGTGGTGCGGTTTAGGGTTCCAGGGTTGGCTCTTAGCGAGCGGGCGCGCTAGCCGAAAGGAGGAGGTGCGATAGGAGATTGCAGCGCGCGCCTTCTTCGTCAGGTTCGCCGGCAACAACACCAAGACCAAGACCAGCAGCAGCGGCAACTTTCGACCTCACCTTGAGTGGACAAGACGCTGACGCCTCCTGCGGGTAATAGGTATACATACAACTGCGCGCCGACGCTGCACCCCGCATTTCTGCACAGTCGCTGGCCGTTATTCGACGACTGGACGATCCGGCACGGAGGAACGCCCTTAGCCCTCTCCGACTGGTGTTTCTCGGCTCGCCAAGCGCGACCCCCGGCACGGCCGCTCTCGTACCTCTCAGCTCCAACACTCCGCTGCAACGCTCCCATCCTCAAGCCCCCCACGACCGTTGTCCGCTGTCGCTCACTCGCAGCACGCAATTGCCTCCTGCCTGCGCGCGTCTGTCGCCATTGAGAGCCCGCCCGTCCTAGACTACCACCGTCCGCCCGGAGTCCAGCCTGCCGCGTCCCCTGCAGACGCCCCTGGATTGCCTGCCTCGTCGCCTCGCGCCCTTCGCGACCGCAACCACCCACCGTCCGGCAGCCACAGCGTGCTATGGCCGATATGAACCAAGAATCTATCCAGCAGAAGATTCAGATCGCGCGCCGCGATGCCGAGGCCCTCAAGGACAGGATAAAAAGGAAGAAGGACGAGCTTGCTGACACAACCCGTACGTCTGCACCCCGACCCTCGCCCCCTCGCCCCCTCGCCCCCTCAGCTACCGCGCCTGCGCGACTCTACAATGCTAACCATGTGTGCGCAGTTCGCGATGTCGCAAGAGACCGCGTCGAGGCCCTGCCACGCCTCACCATGAAGACGAAACGCACCCTCAAGGGCCATCTCGCCAAGATCTATGCCATGCACTGGTCCACCGACCGCAGACATCTGGTCTCCGCCTCGCAAGATGGCAAGCTTATCATCTGGGATGCCTACACCACAAACAAAGTCCACGCCATCCCCCTGCGGTCATCTTGGGTCATGACGTGCGCCTACTCACCCTCGGGCAACTACGTCGCGTGCGGTGGTCTTGACAACATCTGCTCCATCTACAACTTGTCAGCGCGAGAAGGCCCCACGCGCGTCGCTCGAGAGCTATCTGGCCACTCCGGCTACCTCAGTTGCTGTAGATTCATCAGCGACAAGCGCATCCTCACCTCCTCAGGCGACATGACGTGCGTGCTCTGGGACCTGGAAACTGGCTCCAAGGTGCACGAGTTTGCTGACCACCTTGGCGACGTGATGAGTTTGAGCATCAACCCGCTCGACCACAATCAGTTCGTGTCTGGTGCCTGCGACGCCTTTGCTAAGCTCTGGGATATCCGTCAGCAAAAGTGCGTGCAGACCTTTGCCGCCCACGACTCAGACATCAACGCCATCCAGTTCTTCCCCAACGGAAATGCTTTCGGCACCGGTTCAGACGATGCATCTTGCCGTCTTTTCGACATCCGCGCCGATCGCGAGCTCGCTTCGTATCAGGTACGTGTCGGCACCTTGCTTGTTTTTTTCGCCCGCTAACGCAATGTTTCCTGCAGATTCCCGAGCCCGTTTGCGGAATTACGTCTGTCGCTTTCTCCGTCTCTGGTCGCCTGCTGTTCGCCGGATATGATGACTTCGAGTGCAAGGTTTGTGGCAAAGGTCCATATTATTGGTACGCGCGCTGACAGCTATCTAGGTCTGGGATGTTCTGCGCGGAGAGCGAGTGGGCACATTGCAAGGCCACGACAACCGAGTCAGCTGTCTCGGTGTAAGTAACGATGCGCTCAGTCTTTGCACAGGTTCATGGGACTCCATGGTAGGTTTCATAAGCACCCTTATGCCACGTCGCATATAGCTAACTTGACACAGCTCCGCATCTGGGCATAAATGAGGACCTTGTGACCACATGCAACGCCGTGTGACGATGCGAATATGGACAACGACCGTGTGCGCACTTCTCTAATTTCTGGTCCCGCCACAACATCATCTCTCCCGAGCTCGTTTGTCTTACCATACCCACCTGCATACCACCTCAGCCGGGAGAGCTCCGTACACGGTACACCGAGGCCTTGCACCAGCATAATACAGCAACCTTGGGCAACGATGCGCTTGTTTGCATCATATAGGTGGACAGGCGCCCGGGACTTATTGCTCAAGTTCTTTCCTTACATACCACTAGTGCTCTTCTACCTTTCTTGTTCGGTACCCGCGAGCCTTTTGTTCTCGTCTTCTATGTCTAAGCTCGGGTCGGCTGTTCTGCGTAACACTAGACGACAAGTGCCAGTTTAACCAATCATACTGAAAACATCAAACCATGCTCAGTCTGATACGCTAATGTCTTCTCCCCACCGTCACTTCCTCACTGCCGATGACTAATCCATATGTTTGCAGCCATGTGAGGCATGCGGATATTTATGTATGGATTAACTGTATGTATGTGGGTTACTACTAGACGCGAGGGACTGTGTATGATGTTCTAGACGCGAGGGACTGTGTATGATCATGCCTCAGTGAAGTTGAACAGGCTTTGGTGCCTGTGTCGGGTAAATCTCCGAGGGAGATCTCGCTAACCCTTCTTTCGATGAACGGTTGAAATTGGGGGCGCTATGGCCGGGTATTTCGGCGGCTTCTAGAAAGGCAATGGAATATTATGCTCGCGGCAGAAGCGGTGACCCTTATGACAGCACTACATAGCGAAACTCACATGGCAAGACAGGCGGACATGGCAGCAGTCGGTACTGAATAAGACCGTGCGACTAATGCCCAATTTTAGGCGTGCGTCCAGCGTCTATGACAGCGGACGTGCTCTTGTGCTATAAGGGAAGACGAGGGAAGATGCTTGAGCCGGCGCATGAGGGAGTCGGTGTGATGTGTTCTGGAAAACAAATAGACTGGCATGGATAATGCTCGTCACAGAAGGGAGTCGCATCAAAAGCACAAAGTCTCCTGCATTGTCACAGAGGCCAGTTACAGCCGGGAACATGGCTCAGGCTAAGGTGCAGTTCAGTGCATGAATTCTGGTGGCCCCAAAAGGCAACAGGCAAAGACGGACAACTGGGTCGAGGCATGTCGGTCCTTACAGTCGGTCCCCAATCAGCCCGTCGCTGGCAAGATGATGATGTGACAGGTTCATCGGTCGATTCAGCCGAGGGCGCGTTGCAGAGGGCGTTTCAGCTCCACGACGCTCACGAGCTCGATTGGGCAGTGAGCAGCTCCTCGTTTCGCAGTCGAAGGGCCGTTTCACGAGGGCGACACGTTCGTTCGCCGGCGTCGACGATCCTGGGCGGGCTTCGTCGCGTGGCCACGCATCACCTCAGCCCTAGGCCACACGGCCTCCAGGATGTCCCTGTCGCCCATGCACGCATGTGAGCCGTCGAGGAGCGCAGCGCGCCCGGTGTCAAGCATTCCCCAGTGCGGGTACCCAATCGGTGTGCTGAAACGGCGCTTGCTTTTCAAAAATAGTCGAAAAGGAACCCTGGTCGCGACTGCCCTGCTGCCCTGCCAAGCCCCGTCACGGCTTCTCTCTGCGACTTCGACCAACCCTGCCCGTCCGTCCTCCAACACCACACCGCCCCCATACAAATACTGCCCGTGTCCCCGCGACACGCTCCTCTTTTTGAAATGTCTACAACTGCCGCCCAAGACGAATTCAACGAGCTTCTGCGAGACAAAGACCGCGAGGCCAGACACCCCGAAGACCGACACGACGACAGCGACATCTCGGAACCAGAATCACCCGGCGCCGCAGACGACTACCTCGAGAAGATCGACACCGACGACGAACTCGACCTACCCAAAGACATGCGCTCCAACTACTACATGCCGTCGATGCGCTCCGAGGCCAACACGGGCCCCAAGGGCGTCATCGCCGACGCCCAGGCCTTTGAGCAGGCGAAGAAGCAGGCCCGCCGCTTCACGTGGAAGAAGAACGCCTCACCGCCAACCTGCAACGCCACCGCGTGGCACGAGAAGGACGCTGCCTCGAGCGAGGACGAGGCCGAGGACAGCTTCATGAAGGAGTGGCGGGCCGCAAGGCTCCGCGAGCTGCAGAACGTTGGCCAAAAGATTCGCTCCAGGACAAACAGCCCGAGCCGGAGAATCTATGGAAACTTCCCCTTGGTCGACGCCGAGGGCTACCTCGATGCCGTTGACAAGTCGTCGCCCGATACCACAGTCGTTGTTTACATCTTCAACCACCACGTAAGTCCACCACTGCCACACTCGATCGACTATGCTGACCGACGTAGGTACAATCCGGAGTAGACCAGGAAGTCGACATCTGCATGCGGGAAGTTGCAAAGCGCAACGACACCGTACGCTTCATCAAGCTACATGCCGACGACGCCGAGATGGACCCAGACGTTCTCCCTGCCGTGCTCGCCTACAAGCGCGGCGACAAATTCGCAGACCTTCTGCCAATGCTCGACCAGCTGCCCGACGACTCAGAACTGAGCGCCGTCAGTCTCGAAACATTATTCAGGGCGTAAGTTCTTGTCATTCTCAGCCACATTACTCACCAGCTGACCTGTCATTCACAGTAACCGCATACTATAAGCCAAGTCCTCACCCTCGGCGATCAAAAGCTCGTTCCCTTGATGCCGCGCCCCGTTCCTCGGACACCGGCACACATCATGATTTGTTTTCACATGTCTTGTTTTAAAAGCGCTGCATTTTCCTTTTTCAGCAATGCCACGACCATAGACAGTCGTTTTCCCTGGTCACTGAACCTCGGGCGTATTGGGTTACCTCCTGTCAGCGCGGCTGCATTATGTTTGGCGTTTCGATTTAGACAGGACTGAGGCCAGCCTCATACTTCAGGCTGGTTTGGACACTTAGACATGGGTTGGCGCACTTGACGCCTCAATACCCCTTACATGACACTACAATACAGCTCTTGAGAGCGCAATACCATAATACCTGCCATTACTATCGAATCATTCGCTCTACACTACGAGCCATTCGTGTTGTTTCTTTTCTTGCTTTTCGCTCGTGTATCATAGGCGCATGTAAGTCTTGCTTTTTACCACCACCTTTTCTCAGCCCATATTTTGTTATTCTGTTTCAACCTCCTTGCACTGCATCCCACTATCTCTCCTTCCCGCCTCCCTTCCTTGCAACAGACACACGCATACACGACAAGTCATCCCGCCCCAACGTCAGCCGCTTTGTTTCACGCTCCGTTCGTTTCGCGCCTCAGATCTCATGGCGCACGTCAAACTCTATCTGACATCGCCGATCGTGGCGTTCGCACGTACTAGCATCAAAGGCATCGACCATGGTGATACGCCACAAGCTTTGTTTCCAAGGTTGTTTTGCTGGGCCGGGTGGGCGGCGAGATTGGGGTGAGGGACCATCAGCTGGTGGTGTGCTCGTGGGGAGGGAGATCTGAGGTGGCAATGGGGTTTGGTGGTCTGAGGCGGGAGTGTGTTTCGGATTGATGGGGCGATGGTGTAGATGTCTTTGTTCTACTGTTTTGGGTTGCTAGAATGATTGAAGGTTATATCGTAGACAATGATGTGTGGTTTGGAAATGCCATCTTCTATGGTATCCCTGCGTCTTCAAAAGGGTTTGATTACAATTCGAACGTTTGATAGTTGATGGACTTAAATTAGGGTAACGCTCTCGGTTCTGACATCTTGTACGATGAAAGGGAATATTGTCTTGAAACTAACGAAAGAATCGTCTGGTCTGTATCTTCTCTGGTGCTGCATTCGTGTATACTCTAAGGCATCTGCAAAAAAGCAGAGCACCCAAAGCCCGACCTTTTGCCAGGTCTCAGACATTACTCCTGGTACTAAGCATAATCCCATCAATCTAAACTCTTCCTCTCTAGCACCTGACGTGCTATAAGATTGGGACTTGCACAGGAGACCCAAATGGATTTGGGAGATGTTTAGTCGTTCATCTTCTACAAGATCTGGGTACAGGTCGAAAGCCGACGGCCATCGACATAGAGCAGGCTCTTGCAAAACATCAGGCTTGATTCCAAATTCTGCAGAGATTATGGAGCTTGCATTGCACATGTACATGCTCAACGTAATCTGGGATCCCTCGAAGTCGTGATATAAGCCGGACATCTCGGCTTGATCTGAACAAGAAGGTTGATCAGCCGAGATCAAGGTAGCACATCCGGATTTTCCAAAGCTAGGTCCGCGACCTTTGTGAGAATGCTTGAAAAGCTCGACCGGATCGAGTTCGATGAGATTAAGATCACTGTTAGGAAGCGAAAACCACGACCACGTCGGAACCTTTTGTATTCTTCGCCCCCTCTCTGTTATCGGCCTCGGTTCTCTGTTAACAATCTTCGACAACGAACAGTCTGTAGGTCTCCAGACTTTCCATAGCAAGCACAGAGGTAAATACTCGGCCCAGAGACCGGCAAAGTAAGTCAGATTCGTCAGATTATGCGCAGCACAGGCCGTTCCTGCAAACGCCATGATCCTATCCCCTGAGTTGGTCAATGTTCGTGAGCGGTACTCTGTAACAAAGGTGTTCCAAAACTCCAAACGCTGAGACATGAAACGGGGATGGGCAGGCAGATTTTTCTGCTCGCGGATTTGCAACATCTCATCGAAGAAGCGCGACTTGGGAATGCTGTTCTGGTAGTCGATGCTAACTTGCCCCAACCATTCGTCTTTGTTGGCCTCGGAACAATCCCAAATGAGACATTGAATGCCGAAGGATATTGTCCGTGGACTGAGGAATTGCTCCTGGAAGGTCCTGATAATATACCTATTCCATGGAAGATGCGTGTGAACGCTTCGACCTGTACGATTTTCTTGCTCGCATCCCATGGTGGACCAGGTACTAGTCTTCGCCGTGCATTGAAGCGGACAGTACCTCGGAGATTTTCAGTAGGCCTTGCGCCACTGGGATTGAACTGTGAGAGTAGCGTCAAACAGAGATGACAGGTCCGCGACCTCACAAAGAATTCGATTGCGCTCTCTTGCGCTTCATACTGCCAATTAGTTCCATCACGACTACCCAGCCCAAATGCACGGCAGTTACCACAGAGATTGTGTAGAGGGACGAAGTCTTCCCCATACGATATTATGACTTTATCAGCGGACGGCACCGGAGCTCCAGGCTCACATTTGAAGTCGATAAGATTCATCACCACTAAAGCTCAGCAAAAGAGAAAGTCGGATCAAAAGCTCAGCAACAGAGAGGGCCAGATCTTGACGAGATTTGGTACAGAGTTAAGAAGCCGTGGTTGCCTAAATGTTCCACAAGGCTGAGAGAGCAGCGGCTGACTAAGCAACAATGCAGAAGACCAGATTTCCTCTTGCTCGACACGAATCTTCAACTCTTCAATCAGATTGAACCCACTACCTCACTATGCTCTTCAAAGCCAGGTCTTTTCTGTTGTGTCCTTTCCTAGTACTATGTTTCTCGTCTTTCACCTCTAGTTTCTCCTGGGACATCACGAGCCTTTTCTGAAAGAAAGCACTTGACATAGCGGATCCAAGCATACTAAAACCTATCAAGCGACTTTCACATCCGTCCGCATCCGACCCTCACCAAGACGTCCTGCCCGAAAACGCAGAGTGGTACAACGAGGCTGGCACGCCACTATTCTACAGTGCCTGGTGGTCCGACCCAAACGCAGCTAAACCACCCGAGCCCATACGCCGCTCTGATATCTTCAAGGGCGGAGCACGTATAGCTTGTTGGCCATCTACCGGTGGCGTATGGGTCAAGAATGTAGATCTCGTCGAAATGGATTTCCTCGACTTGAATCGACTCGGGCACACACCTCGACAGTTTAACCAGACAGCCGAAGACGAATTTTGTGGAAGGCTTCAAGCGATTGGATCGCAGTGGTGGACGTTACCTCCCAGTTTTGAAGAAAGAGCTCATTTAGGCGAAGATTAATTCAAGTGTCAAACTCTGGAAGAATGTTTTGAGCCGACTATCGATTTCCCGCACATCATTGCGTGGTCGACAAGCGAGCAGGTAGCATGCTGGTTGCCAGTCAAAACAGCTAAAGAACGATCTTGAGCTGATCTCGACGTATTGCACAATACGATCACAATGGACGAGCGATGCTACGGGATCTTGGGCCTTGGTGGATTGTTTTGCCGTTGCAGAACACAGTGTCCGGAGCTCAACGATCTGATTTGGCCTTTAGATAATGTGGGAGATGGCGGTGAGGGGTGCGGGGATCCGCCGTATTATACACCGCGGCGTGGTGCGTATTCAATAGAAAAAGAGGAGTTGTAGAGGGACAATTAGGCACGTCGTACTCTAATCAGAAGATGATATTGTGTGGACGCGCCCATAGAACAATCATGTCTGGTCACCGTTTGTAGACAGCGACTGCAGCCTTCTATTCAACGCCCTATGGTCATATGTGAAAGAACGAGATTGTGCTGGATGTTATATTCCAATGATCAGACCAAGTTCTAGCAAGTTGGGGAAGTAGTCTTGCCACGCCAAACGACATGCACATCACCAACAATAACAAACTGCCAACCACAATGTCAACCTGACTTTAGAAACTACTGAACTCTAACATGCCCAAACCCTTTACTCAGCACCTTATTGATATCCCCTCCATCCTGCACGTCCACCCCGTCTTCCCCATCCCCTCTCCTCCTCAACATCTCATCCACCTCCCTTTCCCTCCTCTCCTGCTCCCTCTCCACCGCCTTCTCCACCACCTCCCTAACCTTTTCCTGCTCAGCCTTCTCCCGATTCGTCTTGCGATCCCAGCCCAGTTGCAACTCATTCGCGCTCGCTTCTTCAAACCTGCGTTTGACATCCGGGTCTTTTTCGAGGGCCTGGAAAATATCCTCGTCGGTGGTCAGGTACGCGGCACGCAGGGATATGGTTGCGAATTCAAAAGTGATGACGGCAGCGAAGATGACGATGAGTGTGAGCCACCAGTGAAGGTTTGGGCCGAAGAGGTGCAGGAAGGTGTTGCGGACGTAGTAGATTGTGTTGGGTGCTTGGTAGAGCGAGGAGAGACTGATGTTCCAGAGAAACCAGATGCCGATGGAGCAGAAGATTGCGATGGCGTTTGTGGCGGTTTTGGAGTGCGTTTCTATGAATCTGGGAATCTTGGGTCAGCCTCGCTTTACTGCTAGGATGGAGCGGCGGGAACTTACTGCATCTTCATCGCTATGATGGCCACAATCGCTGTATACGTAATCATGCCGGCAGGGAAGATGGACTCATCGACTGTCCATTTGGCTTGGCCCCAGAGCCCGAGCATCACGAAATACACAACCATGGCTTCTGCGCTGGCCATGAACATCCAGCCGAGGTAGACGCGGATGTTGAAGCCGCCGTTGCGCTGGCCTATGGTGTATAGTTCCGGTACAGCGAGGAGTGTGGAGGCCGACAAGTCTTTCTCAAATACGCCCATGAAGATGACAGGGAGCGAGGTGAAGAGGGTGTTGAACATGGATAGAGACCAGGACTCGTAGAACGAGGTGCCGGTGTAGCCGACGGAACGTTGGTAGAGGGCTTGGGTCAGGTAGAAGAGCTGATGACATAACGTTAACAAAGTTCATTTCGAAGGGTGGATGAGGAAGCTGTAGACTCACAATCTCCTTCCAAAACGTGCCAACAGTGTACTTGCACGTCCTGATGTAATTCCATCGCCCATGCACCAGCAATAACTTCACCAAGAACCTGAACTGCGCGATACTGTAATCACTAGTCCTCGCAGCTTGCAGACCTTCTTTGCCCGTGATGCCAATGCCGACATGTGCTTCTTGAATCATGGCGATGTCGTTGGCTCCATCGCCAATCGCCAATGTGATACTCTTCTTCACCCTCTTCCGAATACTCTTAACCAACATAGCTTTCTGCGCGGGACTTGCACGACAGCAGATCACACTGTCAGCCAAGACAGCCAACTCATAAAACAGCGTCTTAAGCGCTTCATTGTCGGTGATTTTCGCAAGTGTCTGGCCATCAACGACAACCACTGAATGCGCAACACCGCCACCATTGATAGCAAGGATCGCCGCACCAATGCTGTGTTCGACCTCGCCAGTCTCATGATCGAGGACAGTGACGGAGCTATAGTCTTTGATCAGGCGGCACGAGTAACCGATATTGATAGCCGTCTCGCGCTTATCGCCAGTCAGCATCCACATCTTGATATTCGCTCTTCGTAGCTTGTCGATGGCCTCGGGAACGCCTTGTTGGAGCTTGTCTTCTATAGCCGTGGCGGCGCAGAGGTCGAGGTTCTGCTCGATTCTGTCGCCTGCCTCTTCGATCAGGCGGGTGCGATCAACCAGACTCGTTGTCGCCTCCAGGTATCCCTTCTTCCACGTTTGGTAGTCGTTCTCATCGATGAAGCGATATCCGTAGAGAAGCGTCCGGAGCCCTTCGGTGGCAAAGTCGTTGATGTGTTGGAGACAGCGTTCGATGACGGCAGACTCATCGCCTGCAACATTCTCATCGACCATGGCTTCCATTTCTTCAAGCTGCATCGAGCTACGAGCCTCAGAAGGAGCCATGGAATATTGACCGAAGCCTGATTGTCGTGGCGTTTGCAGCGGTGTGTCTTCATCGAGCGAGGAGAGGTCGATGTCGTTCTCGTCTCTCGCAGAATGTGAGCTAAGAGCGCCAATACTATTGCGAGCGAATGATGGACGGCCCATGTTGAGGCTTGCTCTCGCAGCATGGCTAAACGTCATGCTACCACGTCCGACAACACTGCTCTTACGTCCAGCAACGCTGCTTCGTCGGTCATTTTGCTCACTCTTGCGCGCTATGGCTTGATGGGCTTCCATGCTCTTGCGCTCGTTTGCTCTCCTCTCAATCTCCACCATCTTCTTGTTCGCGAGTGTGGCAAGCTTCAAGCGTTGCATGACTATCGAATCTGCGCCTTTGCAAATAACACAGACACGACCGTCTGGAAAGCGCAGAAGGATTGACATCCTCTTTCGCTTGCTCGAAAATTCAATGACGTCCAGAATCTCGTACGTCTCCGTGGTGGCATCTCCATTGGCACCGGGAATCTTGAGGGTTATAGTACGCACGTCGCGATTGATCAACAAGAAGCCCAAGTCCTGTGCAGCTTGGACGAGGGCAAGCTCGTCAGGTGAAGAAGCCATGAAGTGTGTTTCTCCATTCTCTTGTACTTCGGGAAGACAGGTGTGGCACAATGCCAGTGAGAGGAGGAACATGCGAGCCTTTTTCGAGAAAGGGGTATGCGGTTTCCGCTGGACATATCGCAGCATATCCTGCGTTCGAAGCTCTCGTGCTGCTTGGCTAGGTTTCGCCGTTGATCGCCACGTGGGAGCTGCTTCATCGCCCGCTCCATCAATCTGCTGTTCAACCTCCACCGCCGGTGTCGTAGGCTCATCTGGTGAGACTTCCTTTGCTGATCTCAGACTCTTTCTTGTCTTCGCGGGCTGTTTGCCCTTCTTTCGCGTCTTGTGGATCAGCTTATTCTTCTTCTCTTTCTGCAGATCCACATCGTGTAGCCATGTCATACCCGCCACGCTCAGCTTGCGGAACTTCATCGAGTTATCCGTCAGCGTACCCGTCTTGTCCGAGAAAATGTAGCTGATCTGGCCTAGCTCTTCGTTGATTGTCGAAGTGCGAGGTTCGCAAGGTGTGTCTGAGATAGGATCGTACATGTCGATATCCGCGTGCAAAAAGAACATTTGCGCCAGCTTTACTATTTCCAGACTGACGTATAGCGACAAGGGAATCATGGTGTTAAACATGATGATGAAAGCCGTCAAGCTAGGGAAGAAAGCAACGGAAGCACCACCCAGGTAAAGCATGTCGTCTTCATTGCGTTGCCAGATCTTATAGGCGACTGCATTGAAGATGGAGAGGGCCAGAACAAAGAAGACGATGAGAATGACAATGCGGTTGACAAGACCTTGGAGCGCGGGAGCTTTGATGCGCGGGTTCTTGTTGGCATTCATGCGGATGCGGCAATCTTCGCCTGAGTAGATGACCATGCCAACTGCATCAGGCGTATTTCGCAGGACACTTCCGCGGAAGACAATTTCGTTCAGTGTCAGAGGTGCTTGCTTGCCATTGACAGTTACGCGGCCCTCGAAGCTGTACAAGTCAGGGTTGGGATCTTCTACTACGAACTCGGCATCTGATCGTAAGACGTCTTCCTGATTGATGATGGTCTTGGAAATAGACGCTGTCGTTTGCTTGCTCTTGAGGTTTGTCTCGCCGTCCAAAGCCATGGTCTCGACAAACGCGACGTTGTTCTCACCGCTGGTATGAAGAAGCGCAAGATCTGCTGGGGCAGCGTCGTTGCGCTCCAATCTGATGATGTCTCCAACGTTGAGGTCTTCCCACTTGATCTTTTCCCACAATAACGCTTCAGGCGAAGGAGATGTTGAAGATGCGTCATCTGATGACCCGCGAGGATGCACAGATGACGGACTAGCCCTTAGCACTTGCGCTTCTCGTCTGTTCTCAGTCTTGTCGAGCCGATATCTCCTGAGATCGTCATAACCCTCCTTTGCAATAGATAGGACAACGAAAATCATCAGCGGTACAATAGTCGTAAAAGTGCCTGTCGTACTAAGGCCGGGTATCAACTGCAAGATGGAAATGACCAAAAAGTAAAAGTTGGCGAGCTTTGAAAATTGAGCCACTAGTTGACGAGGCACAAAGTTCCACGCTGAGTATCGCGTTGACCGGATCCAGTTGCGGGTATATGGCTCGTTTGTGCGCTCGTCTAAAAGTCGTTCTTTGCGCGCTGCATGCACGAAGATGTGTCGGCCATCTTTGCTAGGCGGCACGTCCTTGATCCGGAACACAAATTTGCGGGCTTGCTCAGCGAGTTCGCGTATCTGCTTCGCCATCTTTTTGCGCTTGCTTGGGCCGTTTCCATGCAGCCACTTATCATAGTTTGCGAGGGCAATTGGTCCTGTTCCCAGCTTTGCTTTAGAGACGCTTGAAGCGTCTGAAGCGTATCCTACATGTGCTGGAGAAACCGTTATGTGAGCATCACCGCTCTTCCGCCCATGGATTGTTCCTGCCACCTGCTCTGCCCCGCCTTGTGGACGCCCAACGCCTTCGTCAAGCTCGATATTCGATTCGGGCAGGTTATGATCGTAAACGTTTTTCCGGAACAAGGCACTTCGTAGAGAATATCCGCGATTCCGAGACGCAGGTGAGAGAGGGGATGCGCTCCTAGGGCTACCTGGAGACGGCGACATTCGTTCGTTCGAGCCTGTAGCAGTGGATCTTGAACCTTCGCCTTCTCCCTCTGGTGAGACCTCACGCGTCTTGATCGTCAGATCTGGCGTGGAGATTTGCGAAACGGACGGCCGTGAAGCATTTTCTACAGCCGAGGTTCGCGCAGCCGACGTGGTATTTGTCGTGCTTTGAGGTTGTGCGATTGTATACGGCGCGTTGACAGTTTCCGATGCGCTCTGAGTTGCCGGGGAAAGTTCGTCATCGTCGTGTGAGGCCGAATGCCGTCTTCGAATGCCTTCGCTCGGAGGGTCTCCAGCTCCCGACATGGTCTCCAACTATCTGTCTGCTCACGTATGCGACTGCGATGGTCTGATCCCAGCCTTCCCGTCCTTTCTGTCAGGTGCTGCTGGCTTTGCGATCCTTGGTACAGCCCGCGTCACCGTCGCTCGAGTCTAGGAACGCCTGCTTGTGACAGCTCTGACATTGTAGAGTTTGCGAGAGTGCTTGCTAAATAAGTTTGCAAACATTGCCATGTCCTTTGCTGGGCGCCGCGTAAGCGCTCTAGTCACGACAACCCACTAGAACGACCGAGCGGACAACCTGCAGGCCGTCACATCTATTTCGGGATTGACGTAGCTCTGCCCGCAGCCCCCACGTCCAAGTAAGCCCAACTCCGCAATCACCACGTTCTGCCTCGAGGAACCGCATTTCCACAGCCACCTGCATGCTGCATACGCGCGCTTGCTGAAACCCCACGTGCATCCACTTTCCTTGCATCCTGAAGTTGATCGAGCTTGCATGTGCACCATTTGACCGACATAGGGCCGATTGTGAGATGAGGCTGGGGAAAGACTAAGGGCCTGTTCGGTTGCTCCGTTTTTAACCTCCGTTTCGGCCTAATTAGGCAGCGTTTTGGAACTGGTGATGGAAACGGTGTTCTGTTCGGTAATACGGAGGTTTTAAGCGTCGAGCTGGAGATATTATTTTGTTAGCGCTGCCACCAAGTTTTGCATCCCTGTTTAGTGCTTATTGTACCTACAAACTACCCCTTTGAGTCTCCTAAAAGCTCCGTTTTCCAGCGGTCATTCGAAGCACTATTTTGCTCCGTTTTGCCCACGTGATTGCTATGTCTCTGAGGCTTAAGAAGCCTGTTATTGCTGCCCTTAGCGGTGTTATAGCTAGAGTTACAGCAGCAATTGCTTCATCTTATAGCGACTATACGCCTCTGTCAGGTGTTCGAACACGTGACGACGATATCAATCGTAGAGCCCGCTGGCTTGCTGACTGTTTAAGTAACAACGCTCAGCTTTTTGCAGAGTCGCGACTCCGCAGGCTAGTATTTAACGCGCTAGCTTAATATTTGAGAGAGCAAGGAGTTCGAGCGGGCTAAAGTCAGAACGAAGAAAACAAGCCAAAACGGGCGGCAAATAGGGCCTCCGATTCCATCCATATTCGGGCAAGCCCTGGGCTCCATTTGCTAGGCCCCCCTGGCCACTAACCTTTCCCAAAACGTCACCAAAACGGAGTTTGAAAACGGTGTACCGAACAGGCCCTAAAAAGCAACAATCTAGATTGGAATGAGGCGACTAAAAGCTATGCTATGCTCGCAGGTAATTATGGATAGGCTCGCACGTGCTTCCAAAGACGAATGCAAAATAACAAAGAAAGTCCAAATGCCATTCAAAATGCACGTGAACCTACTATACACTACTCCAGGACCAGTCCAGCTCCGCTCCATGCAAAAACTAATAATAAATACTCAAACTCCTAGTGACAATGGTATAAACCCAAGAACCGTCATCTCCTCCAGAGACGTGATTCTCACATGTCCTCCTCTGTCCTACATGTCCATTCGAAAGCAATCTGTTGTGGTATCGGGTAGTCGTGTCGCTCATTAATTATGAAACTTTCCAAAATAGTGTAACAAGTAGCCCGGACGCCATGCAATATGCGGCTCAATGATAGATCCAGGTGACGATGATGATTAAAACAAAACGCAGAGTAGGAATTGATTGTCCCTTCCTCACGATGTGGCAGCCACACACCAATGGCGATGGAAAACCCAAGCGCTTTTTTGGCACTCTTTGCTGCAGTACTTGGTCCGTCGGCAGCGGCGGCACTTAGCAAACTGGCGCGTGAACTCTTCCCAACGTCCGCACTGGTAGTATGCGCATTGCCGGATGCCTCCACGAGAGTCGTCTTTTCGGCAAAGGTTGCGCATAACGACGCTTGCCCAGTACTGCATGTCCGAGGTATGGTGTCGCACGGTGAACTGCTCAACCAAGGGGAAAATGTTGAAGTCGTCTGGAAGCTCGTATTCTTCAAGCTCTTCCTCATCCTCTTTCTTTGTTTCAGCAGCCGCAACGTCTCCCTCGGTGAACTGCAAGTCGCTGCCAATCTTCAACTTGGGCACCAAATGCGATTTCTGGAAGTAGGACCGGAGGTTGCAGTATTTCGAGACGTAGGCTAGCAGTTGTAGCGACATGAGAACATCCTCATCGCGCGGCATGGCGGCCGAGTACCCTGCTGCTACGTTGCGGTCTGCGGCGCGAGGGTACCAGGCGGGCGGTGGGTTTGTGTGGACGACGTTGATGGCGGGCTGCATGGGTGAGAAGCCAGTGATGGGGTTAGTGGGAGGAGTGGTAGTGGGGTTAATAAGACTACCATCAAGTGCGGGACGGTGGGTGATGTTGAACGTCTCGTTGTTCTCGTCTGTTCCTTCGGAAGGCGCTGCGATGGGCACCGGCGTGGTGCCGGCATCCAGCATCTCAGCGTTGTCGACAATGTCCGACATGTTGATCTCGTTGTTCTGTATGCCCACGATGGGCTCATTCACAGGACCTGCCACAGCCGCATTGTCTACCACGATCTCATCTTGCTGGGCTTCGAGATCAGACTCGCCAGACACGGACAGCTGGTGCCGAATAGAAGGCCTGCGTCGTGGGCGAGTGGGGCCAACTCTGGTGTTCTGATGCGCCTGTGGAGCGCTAGGCGTGGTTGGCGACTCGGGTTGGGAAGTCATCTCCCCTTGGAGAGCGGGGAGCATAGAGGGTAACCGATCAGCATCGCGCACGGGCCGCAGCGCGAAGGGGTCGGCGGTTGCATCCATCGAAGGCAGCGCGGTGACGAGGGGCTGTCCGAGACCACGAGTTGTGGTGGGCGCAGCTCCGAAAAGCTGTGCTCGACCCTCATGGCTGCGGTGGTGATGGTGGTGGGGAGGTCGCCCACGGTTGAACGTGGTTCGTTCCGGAGGGGAGCTCAGGGAGAAGGCAGGGGTCGGTGTGGCATCGCCTAGTTGTGATTCTGCCTGTGCCTGGGCTTGTGCAAAGGCCTGAGGTATCTCGATAGGAGGCGGGATGGCTCGCCGGGAGGATCGCTCCGATCTGTGACTGTGACCTGAGCCGGATGCCATCTCACCAGAGCGGGAGGAATGGTGTCGGCTGGAAGCGCCCAGGCGAGCGGAGCGATGCAGGTCGGCTTCGGCCCTCGCTTTGCACTTGTCGACGACCTTGAGGTAGTTGTCGAGGATGGTAGCAATGACAGGGACCATATCGGCTTCGACGACCCGCGTCCTGACGTTCTCGGAACCTCGCACACCGATGTTAAAGATGCATTGGAAAGCCAGGTTCCATTTCCACATGTCCATCATGTCCTTGCTCCGGCCTTCTTTGAGGATGCATATCAGACGCTCGATGCCGCCATCGACGGTGAGAATATCCCGTATCCGCGCCGACGAGGTTGTGAGGTATGCGAGGTGGTTGAGCGAGTTGATGAGCGGCAGGGTGGATGTGCAGTCGAGGGCGCGGCGGTCGTAGAGGGCGGTGGTGATGCCGACCGAGGCCTTGTTGGCGTTGGGGATGCTGAAGTTGACTTCACGCATGGTGGATGCTGCGAGGTGCCGTCGCTGATGGGATGGATGGGAGGTATTGGGGCGGGACGTGGTGCAGCGCTAGTGTCGCATGTGGTGGGCTGCAGCATGCGTCGGGCGACTGGCCAGAGGGAGCAGAAGGCAAACGGAGGCTGCGTCTACGCGGAGTCGGAGAGCAGGTGCTGGAGGGTGCTGGCGGACATAGGCTGGTGGGCTGGTGGGCTGGTGAGGGTCTGGAAGCGTGGTGGAGACGAGCAAATCAGCAGCAGGGTCGGCGAGGTCAAGCTGAAAGGAATCCGACAGGCGGGCGGGCGAGGCGGGCGGCAGGCAGACTCGACGTCAATGGGAGCAGAGCAGAGCAGAGCAGAGCAGCGCAGGGCACGACGATAGGGGGGGTTGTGATGGGCCGTCGGCGGGAGATGAAGATGTTTGCTACTATGCCTTAGGG
>Ga0265780_10003650_pt1 | contig 20111 bp, 19 predicted proteins | sample P1T30metagenome_FD_192432 | JGI IMG/M metagenome (GOLD analysis project Ga0265780, IMG submission 192432) | Plant litter microbial communities from East Loma Ridge, Irvine, California - P1 T30 | ecosystem: Environmental > Terrestrial > Plant litter > Unclassified | place: USA: California...
TATGCTTCTACGTTTGACTTTGACCGTCTGGGAGTATTTCCCAGGCCTTCCCCCAGGCAATCTGACGTTATTATCATTGCGGGGACAGTGACATTCAAAATGGCGGAACGCATACAGCGTTTATACGAACAGATGCCTGATCCAAAATACGTCATTTCTATGGGTTCCTGCTCTAACTGCGGCGGACCATACTGGCAACATGGCTATCATGTTGTAAAGGGGGTAGACAGGATTATTCCGGTTGATGTATACGTTCAGGGTTGCCCTCCGCGACCTGAAGCTTTGATCGGTGCTGTACTCGAGCTGCAGAATAAGATCCGCGGAGAAAGCCTGTTAACTTCAAAATAACAAAACTTAAATTAGTTTAAGATCAAAAACTTGCTGAATTGATCCTTAATTAGAGCAGCGATTTTCGTATTTTTTATAGATTTACGTTAAACTTGTAGCAATGAAAGCATTTTATGGCGACCTACGTGTCGGTATTCTGGGGGGCGGACAGCTTGGACGCATGCTGATACAAGAGGCAATCAATTACAATGTCAGCGTGCAGGTCCTTGACCCTGATCCCGAGGCTCCTTGTAAAAACCTTTGTGACAAGTTCGTTAAGGGCTCCCTTACTGATTATGAAACAGTATATAATTTCGGAAAGCAAACAGACCTCCTTACAATAGAAATAGAAAAGGTGAATGTTGATGCTCTGCAGAAACTGGAAGAAGAAGGTGTTATTGTATATCCGCAGCCGCGTGTTATCCGACTTATTCAGGATAAAGGCCTGCAGAAAGAGTTTTTTAAACAGAACAACATCCCTACCGCTCCTTTTCAGCTCATTTCATCTAAAGAATCTTTAAAAACATCACTAATACCCTTCCCATATATTCAGAAATTGCGTAAAGACGGCTATGACGGCCGCGGCGTATATAAGGTAAATAATGCTGCAGACCTTGACGATGCCTTTGAAGCGCCCAGCTTAATTGAGCAATGGATTGATTTCGAAAAAGAAATATCTGTAATCGTTGCACGCAATGAGAACGGGGATGTGAAAACCTTCCCTTGTGTAGAGATGGAATTTAATGCTGATGCTAACCTTGTCGAATTCCTGATCTCTCCTTCGGCCCTGCCGGTCGAAATAGAGAAACAGGCGGAACAACTCGCCCTGCAGGTTGCCGAAGCTTTTAAAATAACAGGTTTACTTGCTGTTGAAATGTTTGTAACCCGGGACGGGCGGCTGCTCGTCAATGAAATAGCGCCGAGACCTCATAACAGCGGACATCATACCATAGAAGGTAATTATACATCTCAGTTTGAACAACATCTCAGGGCTATTTTCAATCTTCCCCTGGGGGATACCCGGTCTATTTCTCATGCTGTGATGGTAAACCTTCTCGGAGAAAAAGGATATGAAGGGCTGGCCGATTACGAAGGAATGGAGAAAATATTAAAGCTTGAGGGGGTATATGTTCATTTATACGGAAAAAAATTCACCAAGCCATTCCGCAAAATGGGGCATGTTACGATCATAGATGAAAACAGGGAATCTGCTATTTCAAAAGCCAGGTTTGTCCAGAACACGCTGAAAGTAAAAGTCTGAAACATATCTTTTCTTATCTAATATTTAATTAAATGAAAGCAGGAATTATAATGGGCAGCAAATCTGATCTGCCTGTGATGCAGGATGCTGCAGATATATTAAAGGAACTTGGGGTAGAGTACGAAATTACCGTGGTATCTGCGCACCGCACACCTGAAAGAATGTTTAACTATGCGAAGACGGCCGAAGAACGGGGATTAAACGTAATCATCGCCGGAGCAGGCGGAGCCGCCCATCTTCCGGGAATGGTTGCCTCAATCACGCATCTGCCTGTAATAGGAGTACCTATCAAGTCATCCAACTCAATTGATGGCTGGGACTCCGTACTTTCTATCTTACAAATGCCAAATGGTATCCCTGTTGCTACGGTAGCGCTAAATGCGGCGAAAAACGCAGGTCTTCTTGCAGCACAAATACTCGCAACTGCAGACGGGGAAATAACAGCGCGTTTAAAGGCATATAAAGAGGACCTCAAACTGAAGGTGGAACAAACTGCAAAAGAAATGGAGGGGAATGTATAAGGCGGGTATCCCGCCTTAATTGCAGGTTCTTATTTGACACATACATACTTTAAAGAAAATAACATATAGCTCCTTCGGAGTTATATGAACCAGGCAACCAAAGCCGACCAGCTCCTAATTCCAAAGCGGATTTTCCGGAAAATTTGCGATATGAGAATATTTAGGGCCCAGGGCAATAACTATATCACGCCATAAATTTTCACTTTCATTAGAGAACAGCGAATCCGGAACATATTTATCAGTAACCAGCCAGGAGTTTTGTTTCAGTTCCGCTTCCAATTGTCCGTCTCCCCAACCCGAATAACCCATAAAAAAAAGTATTTCGTTTTCGCTAATCTGGCCGGCGTTAATAAGAAGTTTTAATGTTTCAAAGTTGCCACCCCAGTAAATGCCCTTACCTATTTCGACCCCACTATTCATACGATCATAACACCGGTGAATAAAATGCAGTGAGTCTACCCCGACAGGTCCGCCGACATATATAGGAAAATTACCATCGGGACATTCCGGAAAAACATCACTAAGCACGAAATCACTTTTCTGATTCAGAACATACCCTACCGTTCCTTCTTCACTATGCTCGGCCAGAAGCACAACAGACCTTTTAAAATTAGGATCCAGCATAAAAGGTTCGGAGACTAATAAGCTTCCTGTATGTGGCAATACTTCGTTTAGCATGTTATTATAACAACCTGCATTAAAAATATGTTTTTACATTGACCTGAGATGTAAATGCATTTTAATTTTTCTATTTGTAAGTTTGCATGGTATGACTCTCAATAAAGAAATAATCCAAAACCTTCGTCAGGAGTATCGCTCCGCAACATTGTCAGAAAAAGAAGTGAACCCGGAGCCGATCGGCCAGTTTGCCAAATGGTTTGCTGATGCAATGGAATCCAAATTACACGAACCCAATGCAATGACCCTTTCAACGGCTACAAAAGATGGGAAGCCATCGGCAAGAATTATGCTGCTGAAAGGATTTGAAGAAAGGGGTTTTATATTCTATACAAATTATCTCAGCAGGAAAGGTAGCGAAATTGAAGAAAACCCTTATGCGGCACTCACTTTCTTCTGGCTGGAACTGGAACGGCAGGTAAGAATTGAAGGAGTACTTGAAAAGCTGGGGGCCGCGGAATCCGAGCAGTATTTTCATTCACGACCGAAGGGAAGTCAGATCGGAGCGCACGTTTCCCGTCAAAGCCAGGTAATAGCCAGCCGGGACCAGCTCATTTCAACGATGACAGAGCTTGAAGAACAATATAAAGACGTTTCTGAGCTTCCGAAGCCCGACTATTGGGGAGGTTACGTTTTAAAACCCACTATGATAGAATTCTGGCAGGGCGGACAAGGCCGGCTTCATGATCGGATTGTATATACACTGGAGAATAATGAGTGGAAAATTGCAAGACTTGCACCATAATATTAAAACATAAAATGAATTTTGAAGAAGTCAAAATACTTCTGACCGGCAAATTCGGCGCTGAAGTAATTACGGGAGAAGAATTATCAGGTTTACAACCTGCTCTTTTTATTCAGCCCGATCAGATTGCCAGCGTTTGCCTGGAACTCAGAGATAATGAAAAGACGTATTTTGACTTCTTATCCTGCCTTTCGGGGATTGACTATGGAATTGACGAAAACATGTTTGGTGTAGTATATAATCTTAGTTCTATCCCTTATAAAACGCAGCTGACACTCAAAGTGAAAAAATATCATGACCGTGAAAGCGGAAGCCTTCCCTCATTTCCGACTGTAAGTTCCGTTTGGCGTACTGCAGAGTGGCATGAGCGGGAAGCTTTTGATCTTTTAGGGATTGACTTTGAGGGTCATCCCGATCTGCGGAGGATTCTCCTGCCTGACGACTGGGAAGGATATCCTCTGAGAAAAGATTATCAGGCACAGGAATATTACCACGGTATCAAGGTATAAGAATCGCGAAATGGAAAACCAGGTATCTGAACGCAATTATAAAACGCGTTATGAAAAATTAATCGCTGAAGCCGGGTCATCAGAAATGATCCTTAACATGGGGCCGCAGCATCCGTCTACACATGGAGTACTAAGGCTTGAGCTTATTACAGACGGAGAGGTAGTTAAAGAAGTTATCCCTCATGTGGGCTATCTTCACCGCTGTTTTGAGAAACACGCTGAGAACTTAACCTATCAGCAAACGATCCCCTTTGCAGACAGGATGGATTACCTTGCGTCCATGAATAACAGCCATGCCTGGGTAATGGGGGTTGAACGTATGCTGGGCATTGACAAAGACATCCCTAAACGGATTGAATATATAAGAGTGCTGGTCTGCGAGCTCAACCGCATCGGGTCTCATCTCATAGCGCTGGGTACATATGGAATTGATATAGGGGCCTTTACTCCTTTCCTGTGGTGTTTCAGAGACCGTGAGCATATCATGAACATGCTGGAATGGGCATCAGGCTCTAGAATGTTATATAATTATATATGGATAGGCGGGCTGTATTACGATCTTCCGGTTGGCTTTGAAGAAAAGTGTGTCGAATTCATCAGATATTTCAAACCAAAAATGGTGGAGCTGAACGAATTGCTCACCGAGAACCAGATTTTTATATCAAGAACGGCGAATGTAGCTGTCCTTCCATTAGACGTTGCCATAAGTTATGGATGTTCAGGCCCGATGTTAAGAGCATCAGGTCTTAAGTGGGATCTTCGCCGGGTCGACGAATATTCGGCCTATCCCGAACTGGAATTTGACGTACCGGTAGGACAGGGATTAATGGGAACAACCGGCGATTGCTGGGACAGGTTTAAAGTGAGGATAGATGAGATTGAGCAATCTGTACTGATCATTGAACAATGCCTTGAAAGATTACAGAAAGATCTGAAAAGGACTGCAGAATTTGATCCCCGGGCGCGGCTCCCGAAAAAAATCACACCTAAAGCTCAGGATTATTATATGAGGGCAGAAAGTCCGCGGGGCGAACTGGGATTCTATTTTGTTACTGACGGCAGAAGCGAAATACCCAAACGCGTAAAAGCGCGCGGGCCGAGTTTCAATAATCTCTCGGTTCTCTCGGAAATATGCAGGGGAATATTAATCGCTGATGTTGTTGCTGCAATCGGATCAGTGGATATTGTGCTTGGAGAAGTTGATCGCTAAAAACAAATAAGGCCCTGCAAACTACTTGCAGGGCCTTATTTGTTTATATATGTCTTTATTACTATTAATATACTTTAACCATAAAGACACAGTCCCGTACTTTGTCTATCTGATCAGTGCGGCTAAGACCAGACAATAAATTCTTTTTATTCAGTGTAAGCTCCTTTTTATCTTTATAAGGCATATCATCGATAACCTTCAGCAGGTATTTGGATTTGATTGCAAATGAGGCCCCGTCTGCATTATCCTGCTTGCCGCTGATAACTCCTATGATATTCCCCTTGCTATCCAGCAGAGGGCCTCCGCTGTTACCACCATTTACAGGAATATCAATCTGGTATTGAATGGTATCTCCTTCGAAACCGGTCTCGGAACTTACGTAACCGTTACCAAGTACATAATTATCTCTCGGGAAACCAATAGTATAGACAAACTCACCTAAGTTAGATGATGACTTTTTGAATGTATAAGGAAGCGATTTCAGAGATGAAAAACTATCATCTGTGATCTGAAGGATAGCAATATCATACTTCGGATCTTTGTAAACAGTTTTAACTTTATACGATTCCCCATTAATACTTTGCACATAAACCGAATCGGCTCCTTCTACCACGTGGTTGTTGGTAACAATATATCCGCTTGTAGTCAATGCAAATCCGGTTCCTGCATACTGGCTCACTTTAGCAGGTCCTTTTTTAACGGAGCCCGATTTTATATCCCGTATAACTTCATTCTTGGAACGCTGAATTTTCCGGTCCACCTCTTTCATTTCGCGGCGCAGTGCATTGTAACCGGAGTTAAGTGCATTGGTTCTGGAAAAAAAGCCGGTTGAAAACAACGTTGCAAAAACAGCTAATATAGCAACAGATGCTGCTACAGCTGCATTCATCCTGTATTTGTTCCACAATATACGGATGATTGTAGAAGTAGGAATAACATCAGACTTGATTGCATCAATATTCAGGCCTTCATGAATAGCATTCATCTCAGAAATGAGTTTATGCCTGCTTCCATACTCCTGAAGTGTATTAAGAAAAGCCTGATGAGAAACGATCTCCTGGTCAAGCGCCGGATCGGTTTTTCTCAATGCTTCGAAAGCTGCAAGTTCCTCTCCTGACATCTCTCCGTTCAAATAAGCCTCAATACGTTCTGTCATTTTCATTTAATTTATCTTTAAAAAGTCTGAAAGAACATTTTCTTCAGACGCTGCAGGCATTTATACTTCTGATTTTTCGCATTATCAGCATTGGTATAACCAAACTTGGCGCATATTTCCTGCATTGACCTGTTATTTATATAAAAGTCTTCTATAATAGTTTTACACGGCTCTCCGAGCTTGTTTAATGACTCTTCCATTTGCCTGAACTGACGATCTTTCTCTTCGTGTCTTTCGAGGTCGGGTTCGACAGGTAAAACATCTTCAAAATCTTTTATGCTTCCCGAATTACGGCTAAGCTGTTTTAATCTCTTTAACCATAATCTGCGGCAAACCGAATAAATAAAAGTTTTCAGTTTGCTGTTAAGCTCAAAATTTCCGCTCTTAACTTTATCATAAAGAACTATCACAGACTCCTGAAAAATGTCTTTAGCGTCGTCGTCTGTACCGTTGTTCATAACAACCATCTGCAGAATCATCGGAAAATACGCCTTATATAATCTTTCAAGTGTGTCTGTTGAGCCATTCAGGATACCCAATATAACTTCACTATCCGTTGGTTCTGACCTTTTTATATCTCTGCTCACTATTTAATACGATATTGCTCTAATTGTAACCCAATGATAAGTAAAAAAAAAATTAAAAAAATCTTCAAAATGCTGGGTTACTTTTTTGATACTTCTGTATTAACATTAAAATTTATTTGTTTAATTATTAAACTTTAACCTCAAAAAATGAAAAATTTATTCAAATTCGGTTTCTTAGCTTTAGTTATCTCTGTATCTGCAGCTGCTTGTAGCTCTAACAACACTAGCGAATCAACTGATTCTACTGCTGTTGATACTACTGCTGTTGACACTGCATTAACTGTAGATACTGCTGCTGTTGCTGACACTGCTGTTACTGCAGATTCAACTGTTGCTCACTAGTATTTAGTAATAGAAAAAAGGGCTGTACGATAACCGTACAGCCCTTTTTTTATGCATTTAATCCGGCCTAAATCACCGGTTTGGAGCCGAACCGGGTTTTAAACCAGTTCTTCGTATTGACCCTGAGCAGGTACAAACATGGTACAAGGATCAATGTAATAAAGGTTCCGAATGCAAGTCCGAATATCATCGTCCAGGACAGAGGTCCCCAGAAAGCCACATTATCTCCTCCGAAGTGAATGCCTGGCTTAAATTCAGTTAATAATTTGGCGAAATCAATATTAAAACCAACAGCAAGGGGTATCAGACCTAATATTGCCGCAATAGCCGTTAAGATTACCGGAGCCATCCTGGTTCTGCCGGCTTCCAGGGCTGCCTGAAAAGGGCTCATGCCCTGTTCGATCATCAGGTCGGAGAATTCCACCAGCAGGATGCCGTTCCTGACCACCACCCCGGCCAGAGCAACTATTCCTATTCCTGTCATCACTACGGAAATGGTCATACCAAAAATACTCACACCCAGCAATACTCCGATTATACTGAAAAGTATTTCACTCAGTATAATGAAGGTTTTCCCAACTGAGTTAAACTGCAGAATGAGAATTAATAATATAAGCCCCAGAGCCGCAGCGAAAGCCGTTCCAAGGAAAGTGGCCGCTTCCTGCTGTTCTTCCTGCTCACCGGCCATGCGTATTGTTATTCCTTCCGGTTTATTGAAGCTATTTATTTCCTGCTGGATATTTGCAACTACTTCATTAGGATTATAATCGGATAAAACATTCGAGGAAAGAATAATAATACGTTTCTGCTGTTTTCTTTTTATCCCGCCGTAGGTATTAACATAGTCGATGTCTGCAAAAGAAGATATCGGTACCTGCCTGATCTGTCCGTTCATGGCCATATCCCGGTAGGTGATCTTCATATTTCTCAAAGCATCTATATTATTACGCTGGTCTTCCCTGACACGAAGGTTTATCTCGTAATCTTCTTTAGGGTCGTGATACTTGGCAACCTCCTTGCCATAGATAGCCGTTCCCAGATCTCCTGCAACCTGGCCTGAATAGATTCCCTGCCTGTTGGCTCTCTCCCTGTCGATATTAAAAACGATCTCGGGCTTATTGCTCATAAAATCAGATCTCAGCTCTTCTACCCCGCCGATATTTTTTCGTTCGAGGAAAGCTTTCAGCCGTTCGGATGTTTTAACAAGAGAATCCAGGTTATCGCCGGTTACCTCTATGCTGATAGGTTTAGCAACAGGCGGGCCGCCCTGCTCCTGGGCAACCGTTACCTCTGCTCCGGGTATACCTTGTACAGCCTTACGTACCTTTTCAAGCTCCTCCTTGGTATCCACACCATGACGTTTTCCAAACTCTACGAATGCAACTGTAACCTTACCCCTGTTCGGGTAATCTCCCTGGTCTTCATCCTGCGGATCGGTTACGCCTTTTGTTACATTTGAGATAATAGAAGATACTACCGGGTTACTTTTACCCCCTAAGGCCTTCGTTACCTGGTCCTCTATCTGCCTGGTAATTTTATCTGTATATGCCTGGTCGGTTCCTACGGGGAGGTTAATATATACGTATACAAAATTAGGATCGGCAGTTGGAAAGAATTCTATCTTCGGACTGCGGACGGCTGTAAACACTATAGCCAGAATAAACAACGCGAAGGTTCCGCTCAGCGTAGTCCAGGGCCTGTGCAGAAACCACTCAAGCTTACCCGCATACCAATGCTGAAACCGGGGCCATGCCCCTTCCTGAAAACGCTTGATTACGCCTTCCAGGAAGAAATGATGCAAAAGATATAACAGGGCTATTATCACCACAAAGTTACCGACTCCAATATTTATAAAGTATCCGATCAGAGCAAATCCGGCAAACCAGAGCAGCATTTTCTTTACTTGCCTGTCAAATACCGGTCTTCCATGTTCATGTTCCACGTGGGGCTTCATAAAATCGACCGCGAATACCGGGTTGATAATATACGCTACTATCAATGATGCCAGCAGCGTAACGATTAGCGTTGCCGGCAGGAAGAACATGAACTTACCAATTATGCTGTTCCAGAACAAAAGGGGAATAAACGGAGCCAGCGTAGTCAGCGTTCCGGAGAGAACCGGCATAAAGACTTCTCCGGCGGCCATTTTTGCAGCTTTTACTATAGGTACTTTACCATTATCAAAAATACGGTGCGTGTTTTCAATTACTACGATGGCATCGTCCACTACTATTCCCAGTGCAAGCAGGAAGGAAAACAGCACGATCATGTTCATGGAGAAATTAAAACCGAACACTCCTCCCAGCGCCGGCATAGCGATAAAGGCCAGGAAACAGGATATAGGAACAGACAATGCCACAAAAATTGCATTGGTGACCCCCATAAAAAACATCAGGATAACTGTTACGAGGATAAACCCGATAATAATAGTATTTATAAGATCGTGCAGGGTTATCCTGGTCTGATCAGACTGATCGCCTGTAATGGTAATGTCCAGGCCTTTGGGAAGCTCGTTTTTCTGCATTTCAGAAATAAGGTCTCGAATCTTATCAGATGCTTCGATCAGGTTCTTTCCGCTTCTTTTAGCTACGTTGAGGGTAATAACATTCCTGCCGTATAACCGCGCATAACTTTCCTGCGTTTTAAAATCATCTTTAACTTCGGCGATATCTCGAAGGTATACAGGGCTTCCGTAGGGATTCTGTATAACAAGCCTGGTAATCTCTTCTGCAGATTTAAAGTCCATCTTGATATTGATCGACCTCCTCATTCCGTCAATCGGTATTGTTCCGCCTGAAGAGGTGACGTTCTCCCGGCCGACGGCAGCTTCGATATCGGCAAAGCTGAGCTGAGCCGCGGTCATCTTATTCAGGTCTACATTGATCTGAATTTCACGATCGAGCGCCCCTACTACATCAACTCTGGATATTTCAGGAAAGCTCTCGATCCGTTCTTCCAGATCATCAGCATATTCCTTCAGCTTTTTCAGATCATAATCGCCGGAAATATTGATATAAAGTATAGGCAGATCTGACAGATTTATATCCATTACCTGCGGCTCCTGCAAACGGGCATCGTTTTGCGGCAGATCGGGCTTAGCCTTGTCTACAGCATCCTGCACACGTTGTTTGGCGTCTTTGATATCCATATTGATATCAAACTCGGCAGTAATGATAGATACGTCCTGGTAGGAGTTTGAAGTCAGCTTTTTTAATCCCTGTATAGATTTCAGCTGAGTTTCAATCTGCTTGGTTATCAGCGTTTCCATATTATCAGGAGATGTACCGGGGTAGATCGTCTGGATAAAAATCTTGGGAATCGTGACTTCCGGAAAATTCTCCTTTGGCAGGATATTATAGGCAACAAGTCCCATAATCGAAATAATTATGGTGAGGACATAAATAGCCGTCCTGTTATGTATCGCCCAGGTGGAGGGCTTAAATTCTTTATCGATATCTTTCATCTTAAAAAGTTGAAGGGGGTTTCCGGTTTTTGTTCACAGCAGCAGGTTTACATGGATTGAACCCTTACGGCATCGCCGTCTTCTACGTTCTGGGCGCCTTCTATGATTACTTTATCATTTGCCTTAAGGCCGGATTCTATATAACTTTTGCCGCTATATGTACTCCCTACCTTAATGTCGGTACGTTTTGCCTTATTATTTTCGACAGTATATACGTATTTACCTTTTTCAGACTGCTGAATAGCTTTAACAGGCAGGACGATTGCATTTTGCTTAACATCGTCAACGATCTTTAATACCGCGGTCATATTAGGTTTTAAAGACGCTCTTTCAGGCAAACGAACTTCAACGCTGAAACTCCTGGAAGCGGGATCGATGATCTTTGATATATAGCTGAGGTTTGCTGTAAATGATTCGTCAGCGTCAGGAACAGTAACCAGCACTTTATTGCCCCGGCTCAATTGACTGGCATACGTCTCCGGAACACTTGTTTTAATCTTAAGCCTGCTCAGGTTTACTATCCTGATCCCCTGTGTACCTGGCTGAATCGCCTGTCCCAGTTTAAGATCCATCAGGTCTACGGTGCCACTTACCGGTGCAACTATCCTGTACATCGATGCCTGTGCTTTCAGTCCTGCAAGCTGTTTCTGCGCGATATCTCTGTTAGACCGGGCTTGTATAAACTGCACTTCTGTGCCGATCTTCTGGTCCCAGAGATTCTTCTGGCGCTCAAATAAAGTGGTTGCCACATCGACCTGGGTCTGAGCCTGGAGAATCTGCTGCTGCAGAGCGCTGTTGTCTAACTGCGCAAGAACCTGCCCCTTACCTACCCTCTGGCCCGATTTAACAAAAATTGCTGTTATAACTCCGGCAGCCTGTGAATTGGCCATCAAATTTTCGTCGGCATCTACCGTACCCTGTATTTCTATATAACTGGTAAAGGTAGAAGGACTTAGCGTTTCTACTCCAACATCAGTGATTCTTTGCGGAGTCGAGGCACCGGTCTCGGCTTCCAGCTTAGTTATTTTTTCATCAAGCGAGGTACGCTCTTTACGGAGTTTTTCCAACTCTGCCTTTTTATTGTCCGGCTTGTTGTTACAAGCAGAAATAAACACAAATGCGATAAGGTAAATTATATCTCTTTTCATAATAAAGTGCTGTTTATTTTATACGTCCATAAGCATTTTCCAAATCAACTTTACTTACCAGTACATCATACAATGCCTGGATGTAATTATTCTCGGCCTCTTCAAGTGCCGTCTGAGCCTGGGTTACTTCTATGCTGGAACCAATCCCTTCCTGATACTTTATCTTCGAAACGCGGAGTACTTCCCTGGCAACCTCCATATTGCTCTTTTGATTGTTAAGCGAACGCGTGCTGTTCTGATAAGTGACACGAGCGTTTTCCTGCTGCAGGAGAATACCATTTTTTGCCATACGAAGTATGTTATCAGATTTCCTGAGCTCGACCTGCGCCTGCCTTACCTGATTTAAGCGCTGAAGCCCGCTGAATATGGGGACATTTAACTGTAGCCCAACCACGGTAGAGGGAAATCTCATATTGTACAGATCTTTAAAATTGTCTGCCTGATACTGGTAAGAGGTATTTCCAAACGCAGAGAGGGACGGAAGATATCCGGATTTGAGGCGCTGGATATTTAAATCATTCAACTTTCTCTGCGTCTCCAGCAAGTTATATTCGATCCTGTTACGGTAAGCTGAAGTATCTGTCTGGATAACTGCGCCTGCATCAACATTTACATTTTCGATTTTATCCTTTACCTCCAGCCGATCCGAAATGGGCATACCCATCTGGAACTTGAGCAGCTGAGTAGAAAGATCCAGTATTTGCCGGGTATTTTCACGGGTGGTTTCCAGATTGTTATATACAACGCTTAACCTGTCAAGATCGATCTTTTCCACAAAACCCTGCTTATTCATTTCTGTGGTTTCTTTTAACTGCTGCCTTAACTGGGCCACGTTGGCATCAAGTAACCGCATCTGTTCGTTACTTACCAGCACCTGGTAGTATGCCTTGGTAACTGCGATGGTGGTTGAAATCTTAGTCCGGTTATAGTTACGCTCACTCAGTTCCTTATAAGTCTTTGAGGCTCTTAATCCGACAATATAACTTCCGTCGAATAATAACTGCTTGATTTCTGCACCTATCGAACTTTGGTATTTAACACCAAACTTTACCGGGATAAATGTGCCTGGCTGATTAAAAAACTCCCCCGGTAATAAGGTGGTCGGAATTTTAAGATAATCCATAAACTGAGCTGACCCGCTTACCTGAGGCAAACCTATACCAATAGTTTCTTTAACCTTATAATTCGCGCTTTCGATGTCCAGTTTCGCATTTTTTAACGAATCCTGGTTTTGATAAGCGTATTCAAGGCACTGCTCAAGACTAAAACTAAAATTATTCTTCACCGTATCCTGCTGGGCTTTCAGTGAGAAACCGCTAAGAATTATAAGGCTGGTAACTAGTTCTTTTCTCATAAATCGATTTTATTGCTGCTTGTATTTATCAATCAGCGTGTGTCCTTTTAATGTGCAGATTCCATATAAATAATGTTCACTTACCTCATTCATAACATCTGCAAGGTTAAACCTGCCTGCATGGAAAGCCTGCTGATTGAAGATCATGTTTAACTCTTCTATTCTTAGAATGGACATAATTTCAAGATTTAGTTCTTCACGGAAAAGGCCTTCGCTTATTCCCCGGTTAAGATTTTTTATCAGGTTGTTTTTAAAATACCTGTCCCGGAAGGCTGAAAAAGCTTCCCAGGCTACGGGATGATATTTTTGCAGATCGTAAAAAAGCATAGGATTTATTTTAGATAACATTTCTTTAAGATGTGTTACAAGCATAAATACCTCTTTTACTGAATTTTCTGAAAGAGCGGCATTTTTATCCATTACTTCAGACTGAAATCCGACAAGGTTAGCTATCAGTAGTTCGACAATCTCGTTTTTATCCCTGAAATGCTGATATATGGTCTTTTTTGATATACCCAACTGCCTGGCTATATCGTCCATAGTTATTCGCTTTATACCATATTTAAAACACAATTCACCAGTCTCTTTTATAATTCTTTCCCTTAAATCCATCTGCATTACAGCTCTTTACTTCTATACAAAACTATGGAAACTATTTTTATATCTAAAGTTTCCAGTGAAAAATAATTTAATATTTATGTAAAAGACTTTCGGTTTATCTGATCAAGACGAAAAATGTACCTTTGGGCAAATATTTTTTATGAGCTTATCTCCACTAAATGCTATCTCTCCAGTTGATGGCCGTTATAGAAAAACCACTCATGAACTTGCTGCATACTTTTCAGAAGCGGCATTGATAGAGTACAGGGTATATGTCGAAATCGAGTATTTTATTGCATTATGCGAAATACCGCTTCCTCAGCTGCAAAACTTCCCAGGGGAAAAGTATGAGCAACTAAGATATATATATCAGCAATTCAGCGAGAGTGATGCCCTAAGGATTAAAGAAATTGAAAGCATTACCAATCATGATGTAAAAGCTGTAGAGTATTTTATCAAAGAGCAATTTGATGCACTGGGACTTCAAGACTTTAAGGAATTTGTACATTTCGGTCTTACATCCCAGGATATTAACAATACTTCCATCCCACATTCTTTTAGGCTGGCAATCGGGAACTCCTATCTCCCGGCACTGAATGAACTGAGAGATACGCTGCATAAGCTGACAGAAGACTGGAAGTCGATTCCCCTTTTGGCTCACACTCACGGTCAGCCGGCCTCTCCTACCCGCTTAGGGAAAGAGATCATGGTTTACGTAGAACGTATAGACAGACAGCTGGAGCTTCTTAAACACATTCCTTATTCTGCAAAGTTCGGCGGAGCTACGGGAAATTTCAATGCGCATCATATAGCCTATCCGGAGATTAACTGGATCGATTTCGCCAATAGATTTGTAAATGATACTTTAAAGCTTTCACGCTCGCAATACACCACACAAATAGAACACTACGATAATTTCGCTGCACATTGTGATGCGCTGAAAAGGATCAACAATATACTCATTGACCTTGACCGGGACATGTGGACATACATTTCCATGAATTACTTCCGGCAAAGAATCAAAGCAGGTGAAGTGGGTTCTTCTGCTATGCCGCATAAGGTTAACCCGATCGACTTTGAAAATTCTGAAGGAAACCTGGGAATAGCGAACGCCTTATTTGAGCATCTGGCCGCCAAACTCCCTATATCAAGATTGCAACGGGATCTGACAGATTCTACAGTATTAAGAAACATAGGTGTTCCTGTTGCACATACTCTTATTGCGATTAAATCTACAATGAAAGGTTTATCAAAACTTTTATTAAACGAAGATATGATCAGGAAGGATCTCGAGGACAACTGGGCTGTAGTTGCCGAAGCGATACAGACCATATTGAGAAGGGAGGCATATGCCAATCCATATGAGGCGCTTAAAGAGCTTACGCGTACAAATCAGAAGGTGAATGCTGAAACAATAGCAGCGTTTGTTGAAACGCTTGACGTATCGGAAGAAGTAAAAAAGGAAATAAGAGGAATAAGTCCGGCTACTTATACGGGAATCTGAGGAAAGCAGTCATTAAGAAGTAAAAACTTAACACATTGGATTACCTGGACTTATTTCTTGGTAATTTTGTTGTGTTAACAAGCAAATACCATGGCTATAAATATTAATGTATATACAGAGTCTACTCCTAACCCGGCAACTATGAAGTTCCTGGTGAACAAACTTCTTATTAATGGGAGTCTGGATTTTGCAACAAAGGAAAGTGCAGACTCGTCTCCTTTTGCAAAAGAGCTTTTCAAATTCAATTTTGTAAACGGAGTATTCTTCGCAAGCAACTTTGTTACCGTTACAAAAACGGAGGATGCAGACTGGGCTGATATAGAACAGATCCTTAAGGAATTTGTAAAAGGTGCAGTAGAATCGGAATTAAAGATACAGGAAAAAACCATAGAGGAAGCGCCTGCATTTGAAGGTACCGAAGCAGAAGTTAAAATACAGCAGATCTTACACGACTATGTAAGGCCGGCTGTTGAACAGGACGGGGGCGCCATCAGTTATAAGTCTTTTGACAACGGCGTAGTTACAGTAGAGCTTAGGGGTTCCTGCAGCGGGTGTCCTTCTTCTACATACACTCTTAAAGCAGGAATCGAAAATCTTTTAAAGAGAATGGTTCCCGAGGTTCAGGAAGTAGTTTCTGAAGCTTTATAATACCAAATTTGATAACTCTGTTAGCGTTATGCCATCAGAGTTATCAATTAAAATGTTTCCGGATAATCGCTTTCATTGCTTCACCTATTCTGCCGTTACTCGCAATTACCTCTCTGGATACAAAAAACTCGTCTTCTCCGGCAAAATTAAATGCCGTTCCGCCCGCTTCACGGACAATAACCACGCCCGCTGCAATATCATACAGATTTATATTGTATTCAAAATAACCATCAAATCTGCCGCAGGCTACATAGGCCATATCAACCGCAGCCGATCCCATTCTTCTTATACCATGGCACTGCTGCATAAACTCCTTTACGACGTTAAGGTATTCGTTCTCCTTTTCAAAGTTATAGTAGGGAAACCCTGTTGCAAGCAGGGTTCTTGAAAATTCAGAATGCGAAGTTACGTTGATATTTCGCCCGTTAAGCCAGGCGCCACCTCCCTGCCAGGCATAAAAACACTCATCCTGATTGATTTCATAAACAACACCAAGTACCAGCTGCTTATTCTGTTCAAGCGCTATACTTACAGAAAAGACAGGCAGGCCGTGGATAAAATTGGTGGTACCATCCAACGGATCGACTACCCAGTTAAAGACATCCCCCTTTTTATTAATGGTTTCTTCTTCCGTAATGAATCCGGCTTCGGGCAGCAGTTTTTCGAGTACTGCAACAATCTTCTGCTCTGCCGTTTTATCAACATATGAAACAAGGTTATTATATCCTTTATATTCAATATCATTCACATTGAACTTCTTGGATTCTTCACGGATAAAGGCCCCGACCTCTTTGGCCAGTTCTATTACCTCCTTAGTCAGCTGTTCAAAACTCATGTTAAGCCTGAAAATTAGATTTTTGTTTCTGAGACCATATAATACCACCGATACCGGCAAGTACAAGAATAAATGATATAAGTTCTGCCTGTGTAAATGCCATGCCAAAAGCATGATACAGGGAGTTAACCCGGATATGCTCTATTAAAAAACGCTCAATGCCATTCAATATAAGGTACACGGAAAACATTAATCCGGGAGCCTTTAATTTCTTACGCAAAGACCATAAAACCAGAAACAGGAGCAAGCAGGCTATCACTTCATAAAACGGCGTTGGATAAACTCCTGCCGGCAATTCATTGCAATACTTACCAACACAGCCCGGGATAGGCACCCCTTCATTAATAACATTGTGAGGATAACTAAAGGACCAGACCCAGTCTGGAGCCCAGTCAAGCCATGACGGCTTAGGTCCGGAAGTTGGTATCCCCCAGTCGCCGTCGCCTGAAAGATGGCAGCCTATCCGCCCCACAGCGTAAGCCAGCATCATCCCGGGACCGCCTACATCAAGCATATGTACAGGTTTTATCCCGTTCTTGTTTGCTATGTAAAGGACCGACGCCCCTCCGCATATCAAGCCGCCGTAAAATGTTAAACCGCTGAATGAAAGAAGACCGTCTACCGGATCTTTTATAAAATCGTCTATGTATTCAAGATTATGAAATATCTTAGCTCCGAGGAAGCCCCAGACGGCAGCCCAGACTATCATTGAACTCATCAGCTGATAAGGATGAACAGTTTCTTCAACAACTTTCGGCTTAGGCAGTAATGCTTTCTTTTTATCGGACCATGCCAGCCACGCAAAAAGCGCAGCTACTACCAGGCCGCCGAAAAAATTACCTCTTGAAGAGAGAATAAAAGACTGCGGATTATTAACAAAATCAGTATAGTTCAGTATCCCGTCAAGCACTTTATAGCCGACAAGGAAGCCAAAAAAAGCATTTAAAAACAATTCTGTTGTACCGGCGGGTTCGCCTACAGTTACTTTTTGTTTAAAAGGAAACAAAAGGCCTTCGGCTTCTTTGCGTTTTAACTCTTCCGAAAATGCCCAGTAACCTGCAATAAATGCCAGGGCTACAAAAAAACCAAAGGTTTGTATAGGTAATGGAATGTTGATTCCTGTAAGGTATTCTATTAGATGAGATAGGGTTGGAAACATGTGCTAAAGATACAGGTTGCTTTTGAAACATTATTAAGCAGCACCTTAAAAACCTAAAATTACCAGTTAATTCAGAGCCTGGTTAAGCCACTGTTATATATGTTCTGAACAGACATTAATGAACCAGTACTTCCGCGATCTCGATGATTTCTACCGTACCGTCTGAAGCCAGATCCACCAACTGTACGTTTTTAATTCCATTAACTGCCACGGGATCATATTTGGCTCTTACCTTAACATAGTTCCTGGTAAAACCATGCATAATTCCATCTTTCTGATCAGCCTCGAACAATACTTCCGCCTCTTTACCAATCTGGCCTTCATAAAAGGAACGGCGTTTTTTATCAGAGAGAATATGAAGCATTTTACTCCTGTCTGCCCGCTGAGATCCTGGTACACTTCCGTCCATTTGGGCTGCAGGTGTATTTTCTCTTTCAGAATAGGTAAATACATGGAGGTATGAGATGTCCAGGTCGTTCAGAAAGTTATAGGTATCAATAAAGTCCTCCCGGTTTTCACCCGGGAAGCCGGTGATAACGTCTACGCCGATACAGCAATCGGGCATTACCTCCTTTATTTTAGCAACACGCTCGGCATACAGTTCTCTCCTGTACCTGCGGCGCATTAAACCCAGGATTTTATTCGATCCGGATTGCAGGGGAATATGAAAATGGGGAACAAAACGTTTTGACCCGGCAACATACTCTATTATTTCGTTACTAAGCAGATTGGGTTCGATGGATGATATCCTGATCCTTTCTATCCCTTCCACCTGGTCGAGGGCCTTAACAAGATCAAAGAACTTATCTTTCCGTTCTCCTTCACGAATTCCGAAATCGCCAATATTCACACCGGTAAGCACAATCTCCTTCACCCCGGATGCAGCGATATCTTCAGCCTGTTTGACAATATTAGCTATAGTATCACTCCTGCTGGCTCCCCTTGCCAACGGAATCGTACAGAAAGAACAGGTATAATCGCAACCATCCTGAACCTTCAAAAAGGTTCGTGTACGGTCTCCGTAAGAATAAGAGGCTACAAACTCATTGGCTTCCTTTACAGGAGTATTATATACACTGGCCCTGGGCTGTTTAGTTAAATCTGAAAGATATTCAACAATTCTGAATTTCTCTGCTGCTCCCAGTACCATATCAACACCAGGAATTTCCGAAATTTCTTTAGGCTTTAACTGCGCATAACAGCCAACTATAATGATGTAAGCTCCGGGTGAATGCTTCAGCGCTTCCTTTACCACCTTACGGCATTTTTTATCGGCATTATCTGTGACCGAGCATGTATTTATTAAGTAAATATCCGCTTCATCAGTAAATTCAACCGTCTCGAAACCGGCGCTTCTGAACTGACGGCCTATAGTAGAAGTTTCCGAATAATTAAGCTTACAGCCTAATGTATAAAATGCTACCTTCCTGCTCATAATCAATTTGCAAAGATAGGGTTTTATAAGAAATTTTACATTCTCTATTTGTGATCTCCCCAGCGGTAAGAATTATTATCGAGGTCTGCGAGATCGAGCACACGGCTCACAACGGTTGCAGCAAGCTCTTCCAGTGTTTTGGGTAAACTGTAAAAAGAAGGAACTGCCGGACAAATTATTCCGCCCGCTTCGGTTACAGTTTTCATATTATTGATATGAATGAGATTAAACGGCGTTTCACGTACTACCAGGATCAGTTTCCTGCGCTCTTTCAAAATCACATCAGCCGCCCTGGTAGTAAGGTCGTTGGAAATTCCGCCGGCAATACGCCCCAGCGTACCTGCTGAACAGGGGCATATAATCATCGTATCGAATTTTGCCGAACCAGAAGCGAATGGTGCCATAAAATCATTCTTGTCGTAAAACTTAAATGAATAATTACCGTAAGCACGGTCGCCCAGTTCGTATTCCCATACATCTTTGGCATTATCGGACATTACAATGCCGACTTCCAGTATCTGCTCCTTAAGCTGTTCCAGTTTATCCAGCAGAAGCCTGGCATAAATTGCACCGCTCGCTCCTGTAATACTTACGATTATCTTCCTCTTGTTTCCCACCCTGGTAATTTT
>Ga0265780_10003651_pt1 | contig 20111 bp, 11 predicted proteins | sample P1T30metagenome_FD_192432 | JGI IMG/M metagenome (GOLD analysis project Ga0265780, IMG submission 192432) | Plant litter microbial communities from East Loma Ridge, Irvine, California - P1 T30 | ecosystem: Environmental > Terrestrial > Plant litter > Unclassified | place: USA: California...
AGGCAGTCACCACCGTCAAAGTGAGCGGCACCGCTGGCCTGGATCTGGGCGCTGGCGTTCGCGGCACCGTGACCTCGGTTGACACCACCGGCACCACCGGCGCGACCACCATCGCCATCAACGGCACCTCGACCTACACCGGCGGCGCTGGCGTGGACAAAGTGACCGTGGCTGATGCGACCACCGCAATGGGCAAGGCGATCAACCTGGGCGCCGGCGACGACATGCTGACCATCACCAACGCTGGCACCATCGCTCTGCCAACCGCGACCATCAGCGGCGGCGAAGGCCGTGACACCATCGTCATGAGCGCTGCCAATGCAGTGGCCCTGTCGGCCAACGGCGACTTCGGCGGCAAGATCGACGGCTTTGAAGTCCTGAGCGTCAGCAACGCAACCGCGACCGGCACCATCAATCTGGCGAACCTGGATAACATCAACTACGTCATCAGCGCCAACTCGACCGCTGTTGCTGGTACCGCTACCCGCGCTACCTTCTCGGTGACCGTGGCTAACGGCGCCAACAATGGCGACGTCGTGACCTTCGGCGGTAACACCCTGTACACCGCTAACGGTACCCTGACCGCCGCGCAACTGGCTCAGCAACTGGCCGGCCTGAACTACGCTGGCTACACCGTGACCAGCTTCAACGGCACGACCCTGACCTTTGCTTCGACCGGTACCGGCGCAGGCGCAGTGGCTCCGACCACCGCAACCAACCCGTTCGGCTTCACCGACGCTGACGCAGCTGTCGGCACCCCAGCAACCTTCACCATCGGTTCGCCGGTCAATGGTGCTGACGCTGCTGCTGCTGCCGCAGCCCTGACCATCAGCAACCTGACCAGCGGCGGTACGCTGGAACTGGGCAACGGCAGCAAGGATGCCGCTGGCGCGATCGTCGGTATCAAGGATGCAGCTACCGGCACCGCCGACGTGCTGAACATCGTCACCAAAGGCATGATGCTGGGCACCGTGACCGCCAACAACGTCGAAACCATCAACGTTGCAGCTGACACCGCATCGTCGCTGACCGTCAAGGGCAACGCTTCGCTGGGCACCATCAACGTGACCGGCAGCAAAATGCTGACCCTGTCGCTGGATGCAGCCGACACCAACGTCGCTGTCGTCAACGCTGGCGCCTCGACCGGTGGCCTGATCCTGGACCTGCGCGCCCATAACGGCGTCGCAGTGACCGTGACCGGCAGCACCATTGGCGACACCCTGCACGCTTCGGCTGGCGTCAACGGCAAAGCCGACGTCCTGAACGGCGGCGCTGGCGACGACATCCTGATGACCGGCAGCAACGGCGCCCGTCTGACCGGTGGCGCTGGCAACGACCTGTTCGTTCTGCAAGGCGGCAACAAGGAAGCCAACACCTACAGCATCATCACCGACATGCAAGCCGGTGACCTGCTGAAGCTGAACCAGAACGACGGCACCGTCGTGACCAGCTTCGCCAAGCTGACCGCCACCCTGAACGAGACCACCTCGGTGTTCTCGAACTACGTGGACGCGGCTGCCCTGCAAGCTGCAAACGGCCAGGCAGTGTGGTTCTCGTTCGGCGGCAACTCGTACGTCATGATCGACAACGGCGCAAACAGCACCTCGTTCGAAAACGGCGTCGATTCGATCGTCCAGATCGCTGGCGTTGCTTCCCTCGACGGCACGTCGTGGAACGGCACCTACGGCACCATCGGCCTGGTCTAATCGATCCGGCATCAGGCCCGGCCCCGGCGGGTGCCTGAGATGAGTCCCAAAACCCCATCCCGCGCAAGCGGGGTGGGGTTTTTTACTATGTGCTTGCCGATGTGATTTTCATCACTGGAATCTTGAAACCTCTATGGCACTATCTTGCGCTGACCGGTAATAGTCGGTCTCAATAACAAACTATAAATCACGCAAAACGGGAACAATCCATGGCTATCCATACCGAACAAATCCAGAAGCTGTACGTCGCCTATTTCAACCGCCCTGCGGATTACGAAGGCCTGATCCACTGGGAAAAAGTTCTCGTTGCAAACAAGGGTGACGTCCAGGCCGTCTCGCGCTTTTTCGCCGACTCCGCCGAGTACAAGGACCAGAACGCCGGCAAAACCAATCTGCAGATCGTCAACCAGATCTACAACAACCTGTTCAACCGCGACGCCGACACCACCGGCCTGCTGTTCTGGGCTGCGCGCCTGAGCGAAGGTACTTTCACCGTCGACCACATCGTCAAGGTCATCGCCGACAGCGCCTCGGACACCGATGCCAAGGACAAGACCACCTACGCCAACAAGGTCGCCGCCGCCACCGCCTTCAGCGCCGAACTGAATACCGCGCCGGAAATCATCGGCTACTCGGGCCCGGCCGCCAATGCCGCCGCCAAGACCTGGCTGTCGACCATCGGCAACGCAGACTCCCTGGCCGCCGCGACCCAGCCCGCAGTACTGCAAGCCACTGTCACCGCCGTGGCGCGTACCGGCGGCCAAGGCCCGATCAGCACCCTGACCAAGGGCCTGGACAACTTCACCGGCACCGCCGGCAGCGACACCTTTGTCGCGTCGATCGACTCAGGCGCCGGCGGCAACCTCGAGCTGAACACCCTGAGCAATATCGACATCATCAACGGCGGCACCGGCACCGACTACCTGAAGATCCAGCACGCCAGCGGCGCCATCACCCTGGGCAACCTGTCGAACGTCGAGATCGTCCAGATCGACAGCGCCGCCACCGGTGGCGTCACGGTCGACAGCAGCAACACCGCCGGCGTGCTCGAACTGAGCATCCTGAAAGCGGCAGGCGTCATTCGCGCCACCGCCGGCGCCGGCACCGACGTCAGTCTGGCGGCGCGCGAACTCGGCGGCACCGTTGCGCAAGCCCACGCCGTCAACGGCGGCAAGAACGTCACCGTGACCGCGACCGACATGGGCGCGGCCAGCTTCGCCGACACCATCACCGTGGGCGCCGCCACCGCCGCCAGCGGCAACGTCGTCGTCAACGTCGCCGGCCAGGCCCGCGATGCCGGCGGCAGCGACGTGCTGATGGGCGCCATCGAGGTCAAGGGCGGCGCCACTATCACCGTCAACCAGAGCGCCAACACCAGCACCACGGCCCCGACCACGGGCAAGCTGATCCTGGGCGCGATCGACGTCGCCAGCAACGCATCCACCAGCGCCATCAGCGTGCGCCAGAGCGCCAGCGCCGGCACCGGCGGCACGCCAGGCACGCCGGGCACCACCACCAAGGGCGTCGACGAAGTCGCCAGCGTCAAGTTCGGCGCGATGAAGGCGGGCGACGCGATCGCCCTGAACGGCCTCACCTTCACGGCGATTGCCGACATGAGCGGCGCCGAAGTCGCCAGCGCCTTCTCGAACCTGACGGGAGTCAGTCTGCTGGCCCTTGGCGACACCCAGTCGGCCGGCGCCCACGGCAAGGGTACGTATAGCGGCGCGTTCAAGACCGCCGACTGGACCAGCGGCGCCGCCAGTGGCGACACCGTCGTGTTCGGCGCCGTGGCCAGCAGCACCAACGTCACCGACCTGAACGACACCGCCATCGTCGTTCCGGCGACGGCGCCGATGTACCGCTTCACCAACACCTCGGGCAATTCGACCGCACCGAGCTTCACCATTGTCCAGGGCGCCGCCGGCAGCACTACCGGCGGCGTCGGCGGTGGCGGCGGCACCATGAGCGCGGTGACCGGCGCCGTCGCCATCGACGCGTCCAGCGCTGCGGCACTGAAGACCGTCAGCGTCGACGGCTACACCGCGACCGGTTCCGGCATGGGCGGCGCCGGCTCGACCGGCCTGCACACGGTCAACCTGATGAACGGTGGCGATTTCACGGTCGGCGCCGCCGCGGATACCCTGGCGCTGAACCTGACCAAGGTCAACGGCGACTTCAGCCTGGCGGGCGCGACCAGAACCCTGAACCTCACCAGCAATGGCGGCAACACCGCCGACCTGAAGCTGGGTGCGGTAACCACCCTGAACCTGTCGGGCACCGGCATGCTGGAGGCCTCTGGGTCGGCCATCGATAGCGTCGCCACCATCAAGGTGAGCGGCTCGGCAGGCTTGTATCTGAGCCCTAATATCGTGCGTGCCGGCGTGACCTCGGTCGACACGACCGGCACCACCGGTAGCACCACGATCGCCATCAATGGCAGCGCAAGCTACGCCGGTGGCGCCGGCGTCGACTACGTCCGGGTGTTCGACGCCGGTTCCGCCATCGGCAAGTCGATCGACCTGGGCGCCGGCAGCGACATCCTGGACCTCACCACCGCGGGCGCCATCGCCATCCCGACCGTGGACCTGAAAGGCGGCGACGGCCAGGACAGCCTCTTCATGTCGGCGGCTAACGCCGTCGCCCTGTCGGCGAGCACGGCCTTCGGCGCAAAAATCGACGGTTTCGAAACGCTGTTCATCGACCGCCTACTTGCAACCGGCGCCATCAACCTGCGCAACCTGGACGACATCAAGCACGTCGTCAGCCAGAATTCGGCTGGTTCGACCGCAACCAAGGCGAACTTCAGCGTGACCCTGACCGGCGGCCTGAGCAACACCGATACCCTGAGCTTCAACGGCGCGACCGTGACGGCGAACGCTGACATGAGCGCGGCCGACATGGTCCTACAACTGGTCGGCAAGAACTTCACTGACTGGGTCGTCAAGAGCGCGTCAGGCAACACGATCAGCTTCGAGGCGAAGAACGCCGGCGCACTGGAGGTTCCGGCGAACAGCGCCTTCGTCTTCCAGGACAGCGACGCGACCGTCAACACCATGACTGCGGCGACCAGCGGCACCAAAGGCGCCGCAGCAGGTGTGGCGGCAGCCCTCACTATCGATAACCTGGCTAACGGCGGCACGCTGGAGCTGATCGGCGCTGGTTCGGGCGCGATCGTCAACATCGCCGGCGCTGCCACCGGCACCGCGGATGTGCTGAACGTGAAGGCGGGCGCCAGCGGTAACCTCGGGACCGTGACCGCCAACGAGGTCGAAACGGTCAATCTCACCTCGAACGGCGACAGCACATTGACCGTGTCCGGCAACGCGGCGACGGCCATCAACGTCAGCGGCGAGGGCAGCCTGAGCCTGCAGCTGGCGGCCACGACCCTCAAGCTGACCACGGTGAACGCCAGCGCTGCCAGCGGCGACCTCACGCTGAACCTGTTCACCCCGGCCGCGCGCGGCCCTGTGACCGTCACGGGCGGCTCCGGCAACGACGTCCTGACCGCCTCCGGCTGGACCGAAGGCGTGGCCGACGTCCTGAACGGCGGTGCGGGCAGCGACACGCTGTACGCCGGCTCGAACGGCGCCAGGCTGACCGGCGGGGCGGGCAATGACCTGTTCGTGCTCGACACCATGACCAAGGAAGCCAATACCTACAGCAGCATCACCGACTTCAGTGCCGGCGACCTGCTGCAGCTCTGGAGCTGGGACGGCTACGACAGCAGCTCGCACACCGGAACCGTGGGCAGCTTCGCGCGCCTGAACGCCCAGCTGAACGAGACCACCTCGGTGTTCTCGAACTATGTCGATGCGGCCATCGCCCAGGCGGAGGTCCGCGAAGCCGTGTGGTTCTACTTCAAGGGCAGTTCCTACGTTGTCGTCGACAACAATCTGGACGGTACGGCCTTCGAAAACATGGATGACGCCATCATCCAGCTGCTCGGCGTCGACCTGAGCAACGCGTCCTTCAACAGCACCTACGGCACCGTCGCGCTGGCCTGATCCCTTTCAGTCTCGGCGCCATGGCCCCACTCTCCGGCAGGAGGGTGGGGCTTTTTATTTCCGAGGCATATTGGCAAGCCTGGGCGGTGATACCATGTCCACTCTTTAAAATGTGCAAGGAGACATCATGTCGGATTGGACCGGTGGCTACGTCGCCGAAATCGGGTACACGCACGGCTACTACGTGGAACTCAATCCCCTGCGGATCAAGCTCGCTTTCCTGAACGCCGGCTATGCCTTCCCCGAGTCCGGCACCGCCTGCGAACTCGGCTTCGGCCAGGGCGTCAGCGCCAACGTGCACGCCGCCGCCTCGGTCACCCGCTGGCACGGCACCGACTTCAATCCGTCCCAGGCCGGTTTCGCCCAGGAGCTGGCCGCCGCTTCCGGCGCCGACGTCAAACTGTACGACCAGGCTTTCGACGAGTTCTGCAGCCGCGCCGACCTTCCCGATTTCGATTTCATCTCCCTGCACGGCATCTGGAGCTGGATCTCCGACGCCAACCGCCAGGTCATCGTCGACTTCATCCGCCGCAAGCTCAAAGTCGGCGGCGTGGTCTACATCAGCTACAACACCCAGCCCGGCTGGGCCGCGATGGTCCCGCTGCGCAACCTGCTCACCGAGCACGCCCAGATGATGGGGGCGCCGGGGCAGGGCATCGTGCCGCGCATCGACGCCTCGCTGGCCTTCGCCGAAAAGGTCTTGAACAGCGGCGCGCTGTACGGCCGCCTGAATCCCCACGTGGCCGAGCGCCTCGGCGCGTTGAAGGACCAGAACCGCCAGTACTTGGCGCACGAGTACTTTAATCAGGACTGGATGCCGATGTCCTTCTCCAGCATGCGCGGCTGGCTGGAAGGGGCGAAGCTGAGCTATGCCTGCTCGGCCCACCTGCTCGACCACGTCGATGCGCTGAACCTGACGCAGGACCAGCAGACCCTGCTCAAGGAAATCCCCGATCCGATGTTCCGCGAGACGGTGCGCGACTTCATGGTGAATAGCCAGTTCCGGCGCGACTACTGGGTGCGCGGCGCGCGCCCGCTCGGCATGGTGCAGCGGGTCGAGGCGATGCGCGAGCTGCGCTTCGCGATGGCGCTCCCGAACGAGAAGATCACGCTGAAGGTCAAGGGCATCGTCGGCGAGGCCGACATGAACGAAGCGATCTACCGGCCGATCCTGGACTGCTTCGCCGGCTACCGCCTGCAATCGTTCAAGGAAATCGAAGACGCGGTGCGCCCGGCCGGCGTGAACTTCGATGCGCTGGCGCAGGCCCTGATGATCCTGGTCTCGAAAGGCATCCTGCACCCGGCCCAGGACGATGCCGCGATCAAGGCGGCGCTGCCGGCCACCCGGCGCCTGAACCGCCTGCTGTGCGAACAGGCGCGCTACTCGGACGCGGTGACGGCGATGGCTTCGCCCGTGACCGGCGGCGCGATCAACCTGAGCCGGGTCGACAAGCTGCTGTTGATGGCGCAGACCAAGGGCAGCAAGGACGTCGAGGCCGCGGCCCGCTTCGTGATCGGCAACCTGGCGCTGGGCGGTTCGCGCCTGGTCAAGGATGGCAAGCCGCTGGAGACGCCGGAAGCCGAGTTCGACGAGGCGATCCGGCTCACCCGGTACTTCAACGACACCATCCAGCCCTTGCTGAAATCGCTGCGCATCGAGTGTTAAGGCGCTGTTCGCGTTAATTCAGTTATGGCGCTGTTCGCGTTAATTCAGTTATTGCCTGCGTCGCCTTGCGCACTGGACAATGGCATGCAGCAATTGCGCTGGTGAGCTCAAGCGTCCATCATCGAGGATGCGTTGCCACCCTGTATAGTTCGCCAGGTAGCGGCTGGCCACGCCGTTGAAGCGTCGTAGCCAGCTCTTGAAGCGGGCATGCCAGCCATTGACGTTGTTCAGGTGGATCGCGCCGCGCGACCGCTCTCCCGCACGCAGGTTCACCGCCTCGTGCGTGATGCCGGCGCGGGCCGCGAAGGCGGCATATGCCCTGGCCGAATCGCTGATCAACAGTACGTCCGGCGCCAGCACCGGCGCCAGGCAACGCTCCAGCTGCGAGGCGGTGACCGGCCCGCGCCCCGTATGAAAGTCGAGTGTCTGCCGGCTCCGGTCGCGCGCGATCAGCAGACAGTCGTGCTCGCGGTTGATACCGCGGCGCCGGGCCACGCCACCGCGACGGCGCGGTGGCCGGTTCAGGCGGCGCGATCCTTTTTGTGATTCCAGCAGATATGTCTCGTCGGCTTCGACCATGCCAGCCAGCGCTGCAGGCCGTTCATGCGCAGCACCGGGAACGAAACGGTGACGCCAGCGGAAACTGGTGCTCGGACTGATGTCGACCTGCTTGGCTGCTTTGCGCACGGTGCGCGAATCGAGCACGCAGCCGAGATACGGCAGCCACAACTCGCGCTTACGCAGCCGTGCCAATGGCGTGCCGGTCAGGGCATTGAAGCTGCGCCGGCATGCCAGGCAGCGCCAGCGCTGCAGGCCGCTGGCCTCGCCGCAACGGTGTACGCGTACGCATCGGCAATGCGGGCACGGTGGGGTGCCGGCTGCCTGTGCGATCAGGCCGAGGCATTCACCAGGCAATTTCAGCGCGGTCATCCAACTGCGCAGGCGAGCAAGTTCCGTTGGATCCAGACGCAGTGCGGACAGTACCGTGAACAATTCCTCGAAAGCCATGCCTTGCATCACCACTTCTCCTCGAGTCAGCTCGACAGTGGATGAGACAAGCAGCCGCAGCCTTGGTTCACCTACCTAACGCTAACAGCGCCAGTGTTAATGCCGATTGCATAAAAATTGAACGGCAGGCGTACATGCCTGTCGTTCCCTTACCACGCCGGGCGCCGAAAACCGGCGCGCAAGCGTTAGCAGAATATCCAAAAATGTGATGTGCGTCACATTTCCTGCAGGATTTAAGCGATAATCACCCGATCGCTTACTCCTGTCGAGTCCGGTTAGTGGACACGCGGAGGCGACTCTCCCACGCGTTCTGACGGACCCAATGAATACCAAACTCTTCAACAAGAAAAACGAGATCGAGCAGGCCCTGCTCGCTTTCAAGAGCACGTTCTGGACGGTCGGCACCTTCAGTGCCATCACCAACCTCCTGATGCTGGTGCCTTCGCTGTACATGCTGCAGGTCTACGACCGCGTGCTGGCCAGCCGCAACGAGCTGACCCTGATCATGCTCACCGTGCTGATGCTCGGCGCGTATCTGCTGATGGTCGGCCTCGAACTGGTGCGTTCCTACGTGCTGGTGCGGGTCGGCGCCCAGTTCGACATGAAGATGAACAAGCGGGTGTACACCGCCGCGTTCGAGCAGAACCTGAAGCAGGCGGGCGGCAACGCCGGCCAGTCGCTGAGCGACCTGACCACGTTGCGCCAGTTCCTGACCGGTAACGCGCTGTTCGCCTTTTTTGACGCGCCCTGGTTCCCGGTGTACCTGGCCGTGATCTTCTTCTTCGAGCCGGCGCTGGGCTGGTTCGCGCTGGCGGGTACCCTGATCCTGGTGGTGCTGGCTTATATTAACGAGCGCATCACCAAGGCGCCGCTGAGCGAAGCCAACGGCATGGCGATTTCCGCCAACACCATGGCCACGAATAATCTGCGCAATGCCGAAGTCATCGAATCGATGGGCATGCTGCCGAACCTGATCCAGCGCTGGTTCAAGACCCACGGCAAGTTCCTGCAACTGCAGGCCGACGCCAGCGAAAAGGCTGCGAAGATCGCCTCCGCCACCAAGTTCGTGCAGGTGTCGCTGCAGTCGCTGGTACTGGGCTTCGGCGCGCTGCTGGTGCTGGAAAACCGCATGACCCCGGGCATGATGATCGCCGCCTCGATCCTGGTCGGCCGCGCGCTGGCCCCGGTGCAGCAGGTGATCGGCGTCTGGAAGTCGCTCAGCAGCACCCGCAGCGCCTTCGAGCGCCTGACCCGCCTGCTGGAAGCCAATCCGGAACGCGAAGCCGGCATGGAACTGCCCAAGCCGCAAGGCGCGCTGTCGGTGGAAAACGTCACCTCCGGTCCGCCGGGCGCCAAGGCGCCGGTGCTCAAGGGCCTGAACTTCGCCATCAACCCGGGCGACGTGCTGGGCGTGATCGGCCCGAGCGGCTCCGGCAAGTCGACGCTGGCGCGCCTCTTGGTAGGCGTGTGGCCGGCGGCGATGGGCAAGGTGCGCCTGGACGGCGCCGACATCTTCCAGTGGAACAAGGGCGAACTCGGCCCGCACATGGGCTACCTGCCGCAGGACATCGAACTGTTCAGCGGCACCGTCAGCGAGAACATCGCGCGCTTCGGCGACGTGGATGCCGAAAAGGTGGTGCTGGCGGCCAAGCGCGCCGGCGTGCACGACATGATCCTGCACATGGCCAACGGCTACGACACCGTGCTCGGCGACGGCGGTGCCGGCCTGTCCGGCGGCCAGAAGCAGCGCATCGGCCTGGCGCGCGCCATGTACGGCGACCCGTCGGTGATCGTGCTGGACGAACCGAACTCGAACCTGGACGACGTCGGCGAACAGGCCCTGGTGCAGGCCGTGCTCGACCTGCGCCAGCGCGGCAAGACCATCGTCCTGATCACCCACCGCACCTCGGTGCTGGGCGCGACCACCAAGCTGCTCCTGCTGCGCGACGGCACGGCCCAAGCCTTCGGCCCGACCAAGGACGTGATGGCGGCGCTGCAGGATGCGAACCAGAAAATGATCCAGCAACAGCAGGCGGCCCAGCAGCAGAACCAGCAACAGCAGGCCGCGGCCCAGCAGGCGGCAGCTCAGCAAGCACAGCAGCAAGCGGCGGCACAGCAAGCGCAGCAGCGCGCCCAGGAACAGGCAGCCGCCAACGCGACGACCGGAGAAGGTAACTAATGCAACTGACTAAAAAACAGCCCGCGGACGTCGTCACCCACGACGTGACCCCGGTGGACGTGAACACCGACGCGCGCAGCTATGCGCGCATCGGCTGGATCGTGGTGATCGTCGGCTTCGTCGGCTTCATGCTGTGGGCCACCCTGGCGCCGCTCGACAAGGGCGTGCCGTTGTCCGGCACCGTGGCCAAGGAATCGAACCGCCAGACGGTGCAGCATCTCACCGGCGGCACCATCCAGGAAATCCTGGTCAAGGATGGCGACAGCGTCAGGCGCGGCCAGGTGCTGGTGCGCATGAATCCGATCACCGCGCAGTCGGCCTTCTCGATGACCGAAGCGCAGTTCCTGAGCGCGCGCGCGGTCGAGGCACGCCTGATGGCCGAGATGGCCAACAAGCGCAGCATCGACTTTCCTGAAGAACTGAGCAGCCGCCGCAGCGACCCGCGCGTGGCCGACATCATGCGCCTGCAGGAGCAGTTGCTGGTGTCGCGCCAGGTTTCGCTGCAGAGCGAACTGTCGAGCGTGGACGAGAGCATCACCGGCCTCAAACTGCAGATCCGCGGCCTGGAAGAGTCGCGCGAGAGCAAGAAAGAGCAGATGAACTTCCTGAAGGAACAGCTGGGCGGCATGCGCGACCTGGCCAGGGAAGGCTACGTCGCCCGCAACCGCCTGCTGGACCTGGAGCGCACCTACGCCCAGCTGAGCGGCGCGGTGTCGGAAGACATCGGCAACATCGGCCGCTCGCAGCGCCAGGTGCTGGAACTGAACCTGCGCCGCACCCAGCGCATGTCGGACTACCAGAAGGAAGTGCGGACCCAGCTGACCGAGGCGCAGAAGGAATCGGAAGCATTGGCGGCGCGCATGGACGCCCAAAAGTTCGAACTGGCCAGCGTCGAAGTGAAATCGCCGGCCGACGGCATCGTGGTCGGCTCGACCGTGTTCACCAACGGCGGCGTGGTGCCGCCGGGCCACAAGATGATGGACGTGGTGCCGAGCGGCGACCCGCTGGTGGTCGAGGGCCAGCTGCCGGTCAACCTGGTCGACAAGGTGCATCCGGGCCTGCCGGTGGAACTGATGTTCTCGGCCTTTAACGTCAACAAGACTCCGCATATCGAAGGCGAAGTGACGCAGGTGTCGGCCGACCGCGCGGTCGACCAGCACACCGGCATGCCCTACTACACCGTGCGCGTGAAAGTGTCGGAAGAGGGCGCCAAGAAGGTCGCCGCCAACAAGATGAACATCATCCCCGGCATGCCGGTGGAACTGTTCGTCAAGACCGGCGAGCGCACCATGATGAACTACCTGCTCAAGCCGGTGATCGACCGCGCGCCGGCAGCCGTGGGCGGAGACTGATGACGATGAGCCTGTCCCGACGTATCCCTGCGCGCCTGCGCGCCTGTGCGCTGGCCGCTTGCACCTTGTTCGCCGCCGGCCAGGCCGGCGCGGTCAGCCTGCAGCAAGCCTACGAGGCCGCGCTGAAGAACGATCCGACCTACCGCATGGGCATCCAGGCCAACGAGGCGGCCAAGGAAAACCGCATCCTGGGACGTTCCGGCCTGCTGCCGAGCGTGTCGGGCAGTTACTCCCGGACCAGCAACGTCACCGACCGCGAAACCACCTTCGCCGATGGCCGCACCGGCCTGGACCACCCGAAATACAACAGCACCTCGGCTGTCGTCCAGCTGCGCCAGCCGATCCTGAATCTGGACGCGGTGCAGCGCTACCGCCAGGGCAAGGTGCAGACTGCTCAAGGCGCCGAGCAATTCCTGGTCGACACCAACGAAGTCGCGGTGCGCGTGCTGACCGCTTACCTGGACGCCCTGTTCGCCGACGACCAGGCGGCGCTCTCGCGGGTGCAGCGCGACATGTATGCGGAGCAGCAGAAGGTCAACCAGCGCCTGTTCGAAAAAGGCGAGGGCACCAAGACCGACATGCTGGAAACCAAGGCCCGGCTGGATCTGGCCGAAGCCCAGCTGATCGAGGCGCAAGACCAGGCGGTCGTGCAGCGCAACGTGCTGGAAGGGATCATCGGCGGCCCCGCCGGCACCCTCGAGCAGTTGGGGCCGGCGTTCCGCGTCGGCGAACTGGTGCAGGGTAATTTCGAGGAGTGGAGCAAGCGCGCGATCGACAACAGCCACGAGCTGGAAGTGGCGCGCCTGGCGGTGGAAAACGCGCGCCTGGAAATCGGCCGCCTGCGCGCCGGCCACCTGCCGCGGATCGACTTCGTGGCGTCCTACAGCAAGGGCGACAACGAGACCATCAACACCCTTAACCAGGACAACCTGAACCGCAGCCTGGGCGTGCAGGTGAATATCCCGATCTACCAGGGTGGCGCCGTGAATGCCCAGACCCGCCAGGCCGCCGCCAACTACGAGCGCGCCCGCGCCGACCTGGACGCCCGCACCGACCGCCTGCTGGTGGAAGTGCGGCGCGCCCACAGCCTGGTGCAGAGCAGCGTGCGCAAGGTCGATGCGCTGGTCAAGGCCTCGGAATCGGCGACCCTGCTGATGACGGCGACCGAGCAGAGCATCAAGGGCGGGGTGCGCATCAACCTCGACCTGCTCAATGCCCAGCAGACGCTGTTCGTCAGCCAGCGCGACCTGGCGCAGGCGCGCTATGCCTACCTGATCGCCGTGCTGCGCCTGCGTGCGTACACGGGCGAAGTGGGCAGTGAAGACATTCGGGCGATCGGGGCGTATTTCCGCTGATGTTCCTTGGGCCGCAGGTGCATTGCTCCGTCTTCGCTAGAGCAATGCACCTGCGACACTGCTCAGGCATACGGAACGCAGCCTCTCCGGGTAAGTACGGTACATTTTTACGTACTTACTTTATTGGAGGCCGCCATGGAGATCGATGCCACGAACGAAGTGCAGACCCTGTATATCGCCTACTTCGGCCGCCCCGCCGACCCGGTCGGGCTGAACTTCTGGAAAACCCAGCTCCTCAATAACCCGGACTTCTACCCGACGGCGTCCGCGGCCTTCTCGACCTCGAACGAATTCCAGGCCATGTACGGCGGCCTGAACCGCTGGGGCCTGGTCGAAAAAATCTACGACAACCTGTTCGGCCGCGCGCCCGACCAGGCCGGCCTCGATTTCTGGGTCGGCGCGCTGGAGCGGGGCACGATCACGGTCGACAACGCCGTCACCTTCATCGCCAACGGCGCCATCAACAACGACCGTGTGGTGATCAACGGCCGCGTGGCGGTGGCCACCGCCTTTACCGAACGCGTCGACACCGCCCAGGAAACCCTGGCCTACAGCGGCCCGGCCGCCAACCTGATCGCCCACGATTACGTCGGCGGCGTACGCGATCTCACCACGGCGGCGCTGCACATGGACCCGGGGCAGATCGATGCCACCATCGCGCGCATCGTCGGCGTGCCCGGGGTTGCCGAAGCGGATGTGATGATGGTCTGAAATATTATTTCAGGGCTTTACTGCGCCTGAAATTTTATTTCATGAGGATGTTTTAGTGCTCCAGATGCGAAAAAGCCTGGATCGTCGCAGGACGGGCCAGGCTTTCCAGGCATCCGGGCAGCGGTTATTAACGGGCCGCGGCATCCTCTGCAGCAGCACCGGCGGCCGGCAGCGCCGTCGTGCCTGCGCAATGCGGGCAAGACACGCCGAGCACGTACTCAGGCGCCAGCTGCTGGCGCGGCGTCACCACGGCGCGGCAGGCGAAGCACTGCACGGTCTCGGTCGGCTCCAGCTTGGGATTCAGCGCGGTGCGGTAGTCGAACACGAAGCAGTCGCCCTGGTAGTGGGCGCCGCCGACTTCCTCGAAATACTTCAGGATGCCGCCTTCCAATTGATAGACGCGCTCGTAGCCGATGTTCTTCATGTGGATCGCCGCCTTTTCGCAGCGGATGCCGCCGGTGCAGAAGGTGACCACGGTCTTGCCTTCGAGCTCATCCTTGTGGGCAGCGACGACGTCCGGGAATTCGCTGAACTTGTCGATGCGGTAGTCGAGGGTATTTTCGAAGGTACCGACATCGACCTCGAAGGCGTTGCGGGTTTCCATCATCACCACCGGCACGCCATCGTCGTCGACGCCCTGGTCGAGCCAGCGCTTGAGCGTCTTGGCATCGACCGCCGGCGCACGGCCGAGTTCCGGCTGGATGAGCGGCATGCGCATGGTGATGATTTCCTTCTTGATCTTCACCAGCATGCGCTTGTGCGACTGCTCGCTCGACAGGCTTTCTTTCCACTCGAGGTCGGCCAGGCGCGCATCGCTGCGGACCCAGTCCAGGTAACGGTCGATCTGTTCGCGCGGACCCGACACGAACATATTGATGCCCTCGGGCGTCAACAGGACGGTACCTTTCAGGCCCAGCTCGAGGCACTGCGCCTGGTACTGCGCGCGCAGCTCCTCGAGATTGTCGAGGGTGACGAATTTGTAAGCGGCGATATTGACGTGGTTGGCTACGTGGGACATGGCGGCAAGACGAGATAGGACAACCCGCTATTATAAGGCAGTCTGTCCCAGTTCCGCTCCAACGCCAGCCTCACCGTTGCAATCAAACCCAATCCCGGTGTCCCCGGGGTTGCCCTTGCATCCTGAGCGCCGCTTGTGCGGCTGGCGAATCCTTCAGCGGCAGCGCGCCTGCGAGCCGCGCCAGCCCGCGCACCAGCACCGCCTCGCCCGGCCGCAGGCCGCGTCCGCGCCACTGCGGCAAGGAGCGCACCGGCTCCGGCGCGATCTCCACCGCCGCCCGCACCAGCAGCCGCTGCAGCGGCCGCAAGGGCGCTGGCAGGATCGGCGCCGTTGACATGATGCGCAGGAAGTCGGCAAGCGTCGCCGAGCCTTCCAGCCCAGGTGCGGTCGCTTCCAGCAGCGCTTCCCAAGCTGACCAGGACGACGGCGTCCCGTGCGCGCCGTACAGCACGGCGGAGGCCAGGCCTTCGGTAAAAGCCGCATCCAGCTCGGCCGGCGTGAGGCGGCGCACGTACTCGTGGTAGGCCTGGGTAAAACCAAAGGTGGCGGTGGCGTGCACCCAGTCCAGCAGGCGCGGGTCGTTGGCGCGGTAGGGCAGGCCGGAAGCCGTGCTGCCTTCCACGTGGCCATGCACCTTCACCACGCGCGCGATGAGGCGTTCGGCGGCCGGGCGCGGGCCGTAGACGGTCATCATGGCGGCGAAGCCGGTGCGGCGCAGGCGCAGGCCGGGGTCGTGCTGGAAATTGCTATGGTCCCAGACGCCGGCGCGCACCGAGGGTTCGGCCAACTCGAGCAGCACCGCCGCCACGCCGCCGACGAATAGCGCGATTGGATTGGCAAAGATCTGCCAGGACACGCCGTGCGCCGGCGCCAGTGCCGGCTCGCCGGGCGGCTGGCTGAAGTCGAATTCCATGCCGGGCGGCGGGCGCATCAGCTCGCGTATGGTCTTTTGCAACACGGTCGTAATCTTCGATGTGGATGACCTGGCGATCCTACATCGGGACGGGAATGCTAGGCACAAGGCAGCGTGTTTTCGGCTATGATGTCCGGCATCGCGCGCGGCGCACCGCCATGGTTGACGCCGCATTCAGGCAATTTAGTAAGCATTAGCAGGTTGAAGACGGACGATGGAATATCTGGCGCTGGCAGGCAAGGGCATGGTCGACTACGGATGGCGCATCCTGTACGCCTCCATGATTCTGTTCGCCCTCGAACTGGCGATCGGCTGGAACCGCTATTCGCTCAAGTCGCGCCTGCGCGGCGCCGCCTTCTGGGTGGTCTACATCGCCATCACCGTGGCTTTGCTCACCGCATTCAATGTGTTGTGGGGCAAGCTGGGCGCGAAGCCGCTGGTCGTGATCAGCATGGGCGAATGGTTCGCATCAAGTAACAAGTTCATCACCGCGATTGGCTGGATCGTGACGCCGGTGCTGGCGCTGGCGGTCAGCGATTTCTTCTATTACTGGTTCCACCGCGCCCAGCATACCTTCGCCTTCCTATGGAACTTCCACGCCGAACACCACGCGATCCGCGAGATGAGCGCCTGGAACAGCAACCACCACTTCACCGAAGAACTGTTCCGCATCCCCTTCATCGTGATCCCGATGAGCTTCCTGGTGCAGATGGACCCCGGCTTCGCGCCGGCCATCGTGTGGCTGCTGCTGGGCGTGCATGGCCAGTTCATCCACTCGCACACGCGCCTCTCCTTTGGCCGGCTGCGCTACGTGGTAGCCGATAATCACTTCCACCGCATCCACCACTCGGTCGAGCGCCCGCACTGGAACCGCAACTTCGGCTCCTTCACCTCGATCTGGGACATCCTGTTCCGCACCGCCCACTTTCCCAAGCGCCACGAGTGGCCGGAAACCGGCATCGATGAGCACGACGAGGCGCAGAACCTGCGCGAGTTCCTGTTCCGGCCTTTCCAGAAGTTGCGCGGCAAGGCCTGAGGCTGAGCGCTGTCCGGAAAAGAAAAACGCCAGGCACGTGCCTGGCGTTTTTACTTGGAGCAGCAGAAGCTCAGTGCAGCGTGGCCTTGCGGCGGCGCGCCGCGAAGCCTGCGGCACCGATCGCGAACAGGGCGATGCCGGCCGGTTCGGGCACGTCGGCCGGGGTATCGATGTCGAGGTCGACGATCTGGAAGTCGAAGCGGATTTCATCCATCCAGCCTTCCACGGGAGGGCCGCCATTGCCAGTCTGGGCATACAGTTGGGCATTCATCTCGAATGCAAGCTGATCGTAGTGCTTGCCGTCGTCCGAATAGTAGGCTTCCTTGTAGTCTAGCGACTGATCGAATTCCGCCATACTGAGCGCGCCATAGCGGTATTCATATTGGGACGAAATGTTCATGTAACGGCCCAAAGTGCTCACCTGGTCGTGATACAGGGCATAGTCGCGCTCCTCGGCAACGTCCGCGTCGAACGCGCTGCTGGACACCACGACTTGCAGGCTGCCCGGCCCCTGGCCGAGCCGGTAACCGCCCTTGAAGTCGATGCCGTAAGCGCTCTTGATGGCCTTGCCCTCGTGCGCCACGAGGAACATCGAACTCATGAATTCAGGGCCGCCGCTGAAGGAAGCGGTCGCGATCGAGAAGTTGTTGAGGGTAAACTTCAAGGACGTGCCATCCAGGCTTGCGGTGTACTTAGGGTTATTGTCTTCGAAAAAGATATCGAAGCCGGCCCCTGCCAGCTTGGTGACGCTAGACGTCGGGGTTGCGCTGGCTGCGGTGGCAGCGATGAACATTGCCGCGCCACACAAGAATTTGCTAATTGCTTTCATGTAATTATCCCAAAGTTAATTGAACCTGCGACTCTGATAGCAATTTGCATGCCAATTAGATAAGTGCTTGATTTTTTAATGTACTGAGAAAACCTCAGTTGCCTAACTGTAAAAATTTCTGACAAGAAAAGCGACCAACACTATGTAAAAAGCTGTTCGTGTCAAAGTGCAACATCGCTCTCGTCGCCTTCATCGGACCTGCCCGACAAGGTAAAATGGCACGATGACTTCCCCGATCTTCACCCACCTGCGCGTCCATTCCGAATACTCCATCGTCGACGGCCTGGTCCGCATCGACGACGTCGTGGGGGCCGCCGCCAAGGACGGCCAGCCGGCCCTGGCGATCACCGACCTGGCCAATATGTTTTGCCTGGTGCGCTTCTATAAAGCGGCGCGCGGCAAGGGGATCAAGCCGATCGTGGGCGTCGACGCCTGGATCAGCAACGACGACAACCGCGACAAGCCTTCGCGCCTCCTGATCCTGGCGAAGAACCACACCGGCTACCTGCAGCTGTGCGACCTGCTGTCGAAAGCCTGGCTCACCAACCAGTACAAGGGCCGTGCCGAGATCCGCGCCGAATGGCTGGAAGCGCTGGCGACCTCGGTGTCGAAGCTGGAGCCGGACGCCGACCAGTCGAACGCCCTCATCGTGCTGTCGGGCGCCGGTTTCGGCGACGTCGGCCAGGCCCTGGAGCAGGGCGACGTCGAGCGCGCCGAACGTGCGGCCGCGCGCTGGGCGGCGCTGTTCCCCGGCCACTTCTACCTCGAGATCCAGCGCGCCGGCCAGGCCAACCAGGAACAGATCGTGCGCCAGTCGGTGGCGCTGGCCTCGCGTTTGAAACTGCCGGTGGTGGCGACCCACCCGGTGCAGTTCCTCGGCAAGGACGAATTCATCGCCCACGAGGCGCGCACCTGTATCGCCGAAGGCGAGATGCTGGCCAACGCCAAGCGCGTGCGCCGCTTCAACGAATCCATGTGCTTCAAGTCGCAGGCCGAGATGGCCGAGCTGTTCGCCGACCTGCCGGGCGCGCTCGCCAACTCGGTGGAGATCGCCAAGCGCTGCAACGTCACCCTCACTCTGGGCAAGCCGCAGCTGCCGGACTTCCCGACACCCGACGGCATGAGCATCGACGACTTCCTGGTTTCCGAAACCAAGAAGGGCCTGGAAGAGCGCCTGCTGCAGCTGTATCCCGATGAAGCCAAGCGCGAGGAAGCACGCCCGCGCTACGAGGCGCGCCTGGAGTTCGAGAACCAGACCATCATCAAGATGAAGTTCCCGGGCTACTTCCTGATCGTGGCGGAGTTCATCCAGTGGGGTAAAAATAACGGCGTGCCGATCGGCCCGGGCCGCGGCTCGGGTGCGGGTTCCCTCGTCGCTTATGCTTTAAAAATCACGGACCTGGATCCGCTGAAGTACAACCTGCTGTTCGAGCGTTTCCTGAACCCGGAACGGGTCTCGATGCCCGACTTCGACATCGACTTCTGCCAGGAAAAGCGCGAACTGGTCATCCAGCACGTGAAGGACCTGTATGGCCGCGACGCGGTCTCGCAGATCGCCACCTTCGGCACCATGGCGGCGAAGGGCGCGATCCGCGACGTCGGCCGCGTGCTGGACTTCGGCTACAACTTCTGCGACGGCATCTCCAAGCTCATTCCGTTCAAGCCGGGTAAACCGGTGTCGATCGCGGAAGCCATCGAAGAAGAACCGCTGCTGAAAGAGCGCCTCGAGAACGAGGAAGAGGTCAAGCAGCTGCTGGACCTGGCCCAGCAGGTCGAGGGCATCACGCGCGGCATCGGCATGCACGCCGGGGGCGTGCTGATCGCGCCCGGCAAGCTCACCGACTTCTGCCCGCTGTACACCCAGGGCGGCGACGCCGGCGTGGTGTCGCAGTACGACAAGGATGACGTGGAGGCCGTCGGCCTGGTGAAGTTCGACTTCCTGGGTCTGACGACGCTGACGATTCTCGACCGCGCCGTCAACTACATCCGCGCGCTCGACCCGCAGGATGCGGAGTTCAACCTCGAGACGCTGCCGCTGAACGACCGGCCGTCCTATAAACTGCTGTCGGACGCGAAGACTGTCGCGATCTTCCAGCTGGAGTCGCGCGGCATGCAGGGCATGCTGAAGGATGCGCGTCCCGACCGCTTCGAGGACATCATCGCGCTCGTCGCCCTGTACCGTCCGGGCCCGATGGACCTGATCCCGGATTTCTGCAAGCGCAAGCACGGCGAGAAGTTCGACTATCCGGACCCGCGCACGGAATCCATTCTGTCCGAGACCTACGGCATCATGGTCTACCAGGAGCAGGTGATGCAGATGGCGCAGATCGTCGG
>Ga0265780_10003652_pt1 | contig 20109 bp, 13 predicted proteins | sample P1T30metagenome_FD_192432 | JGI IMG/M metagenome (GOLD analysis project Ga0265780, IMG submission 192432) | Plant litter microbial communities from East Loma Ridge, Irvine, California - P1 T30 | ecosystem: Environmental > Terrestrial > Plant litter > Unclassified | place: USA: California...
ACTGGATAATGCTATGTTTCCGCTAAAGCTGGTAAGCAGCCTTATTAAGTCGCGCAAAATTGTAAAGCAGTTTAAGCCCGATGTGGTTATAGGTACCGGTGGTTTTGCCAGCGGGCCATTACTAAGGGCAGCAGCAGGCATGGGAATTCCGGTAGTTGTACAGGAGCAAAACTCGTACCCCGGCATAACCAACAAATGGCTGTCTAAGTTTGCTAAAAAAATATGTGTGGCTTATGATAATCTTGAAAGGTTTTTTCCGGCCTCAAAGATAGTGCACACAGGCAACCCAGTGCGCCAGGACCTGATAGGTACAGAGGATAACAGGGCAGAGGCTATTAAAAGATTTAACCTTGACCCGGCAAAAAAAACGTTGCTGGTGCTTGGCGGAAGCCTTGGCTCACGTCGCATTAATCAGCTTATTGCAAAGGAACTTGCGTGGCTACAGGCGCAAAATGTACAGGTTATATGGCAGTGTGGTAAATTTTATTTTGAAGAATACCAGCATCACGGCGACAAAGGGGGCGTTCAGGTGCTTTCGTTTATAGACAGGATGGATTTGGTTTATGCTGCGGCCGATGTGGTTATTTCGCGTAGCGGCGCATCATCGGTGTCAGAACTATGTATAATAGGCAAGCCGGTGATATTTATACCATCGCCTAATGTAGCCGAAGACCACCAGACAAAAAATGCACAGGCTATTGTAGATAAAGGTGGTGCGCTGTTGCTTAAAGAGCCCCAGCTTGATACACAGTTTCAGCCGGTATTTGAAGATCTTCTTTTAAACGAAGAAAAGCAACAAAAGCTGAGTGAAAATATAAAGAAACTGGCAAAAGTAAATGCCACGCAGGATATAGTTGAAGAGATTGTAAAGTTATTAAAGTAAGAGGCCCCGAAGCTCAGGATGGAACTAAAAAACATACATAACGTCTATTTTATTGGCATTGGCGGCATCGGCATGAGTGCCCTGGCGCGCTATTTTAAATTTATAGGCAAAAATGTAGCGGGTTATGATAAAACGCCTACCCACCTTACCGATGAGCTTAAGGCTGAGGGTATAAACATACATTTTGAAGATAAGGTTGAGCTTATTGGCCTGCCGTACCTTGATAAAGAAAATACACTGGTGGTGGTAACCCCCGCGGTACCCGCAGTACACCTGGAGTGGAACTATTTCCTTCAGAATAATTTCGTAGTTAAAAAGCGTGCAGAAGTGTTGGGTATCATTACAAAAGGCACTTTTTGCTTTGCAGTGGCAGGCACACACGGCAAAACCACTACAAGCAGCATATTGGGGCACATTTTGTATGAAAGCGGCGTGGATGTTACAGCGTTCCTTGGTGGGATTGTAGAAGGGTATAATACCAACCTGATTGGCAGCGGCAAGACGGTGACCGTGGCTGAGGCTGATGAGTTTGACCGATCGTTTTTACACCTGCACCCGGATATTGCGTGCGTAACCAGTATGGATGCCGATCACCTTGACATATATGGCGATACAGCCAGTATAGAAGCGTCGTTTAGGGAGTTTGCCGATAAGGTGGAAGATAAAAAACATTTGTTTAAAACAGAAGGGCTGCCTATCGAAGGCATAACCGTTGGGGTAGGCACCGGAAGCTTTTCTGCCGAAAATATAAGGATTGAAAATGGCTGGTATGTGTTTGACGCACAAACGCCAACCGAAACCATCAAGGATGTACGGTTTGCGCTTCCGGGCAGGCACAACCTTACCAATGCCATGCTGGCATTGGCCATGGCCAAAACCTACGGGGTGGCAGGGGCAGATATTGCCCGGGCGTTACAAAGTTTTAAAGGTGTAAGGCGCAGGTTTTCATACCAGATAAAATCGCCAAAGCTGGTGTATATAGATGATTATGCACACCACCCTACCGAGATTGACGCGGTATACCAGGCGGTGACGGAATTGTATCCTGATGAAAAGGTACTGGCAGTTTTTCAACCGCATTTGTTTAGCCGTACACGCGATTTTATAGATGGTTTTGCAAGAAGCCTTTCGCAATTTGAAAATATAGTTTTGCTGGATATTTACCCGGCCCGCGAGCTGCCTATAGAGGGCGTTACAAGCCGCTGGCTGCTGGATAAAATGGATAACCCTAACAAGAAGCTGGTTAGCAAGGCAAACCTGCCCCAGTTGCTTAAGTTAACCGATGCTACGGTAATTATTACCATAGGCGCGGGGGATATAGGAGAGATGGTGCCGGATATTAAAAAAGTGTTAGATGAAAAGAATTAAATGGAATGATGTAAGGCTGATGCTCATGCTGGGTGCAGTGGTTTTTCTGTACTCTTTTGCATCAAAACGCAACGCCGTACGGATAGTCAAAGAGCCGGTAGTTGTGTTTGCCGGTAGCGAGAATTTTATTACTAAGGAAATAGTTAATAAGTTGTTGATACAAAATTTTGGCGGCCCTGCAGGGGTTGAAAAAGTTAAGGTAGATTTGAATAAGGTGGAAAAAAGTGTGGGCGAAAACCCTATGGTCGACAGGGCAGAGGTTTACACTACTGTAGACGGAAAACTTAAGGCAATAGTAACACAGAAAAAACCCGTTGCACGCGTTTTTGAAGGAGCTCAATCGTATTACCTGGATTATAAAGGCCATAAAATGCCGCTTTCGGAGACGGAAACCGCACATGTGCCTTTAGTAACAGGAGAGGTTTATAAGGCCGATGCAAAAAGGCTGCGTAACCTGCTTGATTACATTTATGACGACAATTTTTTAAAAAAGAATATTACCGGTTTATCTGTCCTGCCAACGGGAGGTATAATAATGCATGCCAGGGGTTATGATTATGATATTGTTTTTGGCGGCCCGGTAAACATTGATATGAAGTTTAAGAATTATAAAGCATTTTTACAGGATGCGGTTAAGGATACATTGATTAAAAATTACAAAACAGTTAACCTGATGTTTACGCAACAGGTGGTGTGCACCAAAAAATAGAATATGGAAAGAGACAGCATTGCAGTAGGTTTAGATATTGGCACAACAAAAATTGTAGCCATGATAGGCAGGAAAAATGAGTATGGAAAACTGGAAATTGTAGGCGTAGGCAAATCTAAAAGCTTAGGCGTAGCCAGGGGTGTGGTTAATAACATAACCCAAACCATACAGTCAATCCAGGAAGCTATAGCCGACGCCGAACAGGATAGCGGCTATAAGATAAACGATGTGGTGGTGGGCATAGCCGGCCAGCACATACGCAGCATACAGCACAGCGACTATATAAGCCGCCCTAACAGCGAAGAGGTGATAGGCGACGCTGATATTGATTTGCTTATTAACCAGGTGCACAAACTGGCCATGCTGCCGGGCGAGGAAATTATCCACGTGCTGCCGCAGGAATTTAAAATTGACGGTCAAAACGAAATAAAAGAGCCTATAGGCATGTATGGCGGCAGGCTGGAGAGCAGCTTTCACGTAGTAGTGGGGCAGGCCTCGTCCATCCGTAATGTAGGGCGTTGCATTAAGAGCGCAGGCTTAGACCTGTCTGGCCTTACGTTAGAGCCTTTAGCTTCGGCAGATGCCGTACTAAGCCAGGAAGAAAAAGAGGCCGGTGTAGCGCTTATCGACATAGGTGGCGGCACAACAGACCTGGCCATTTTTAAAGATGGCATTATCCGTCATACGGCTGTAATACCTTTTGGTGGCAACGTAATTACAGATGATATAAAAGAAGGCTGTTCGATTATAGAGAAACAGGCTGAATTGCTTAAAGTAAAATTTGGTTCGGCATGGCCGGGCGAAAATAAAGATAACGAGATTGTTTCTATCCCGGGCCTTCGCGGCAGGGAGCCGAAAGAAATTTCGCTTAAAAACCTTTCTAAAATCATACACGCCCGCGTGGTAGAAATTATAGAGCAGGTTTTTGCAGAGATTAAAAACTATGGGCACGAAGATCCTCGCAAAAAACTAATAGCCGGTATAGTACTTACAGGTGGTGGCAGCGAGCTTAAGCACATAAAACAACTTGTAGAGTACATCACGGGGATGGATACCCGCATAGGCTACCCTAATGAGCACCTTGCCGGCAGCAGTGATGAGAAGCTCTCGAGCCCATTGTATGCTACAGCTGTAGGCCTTGTTATAAACAGCCTGCGCAACAATACCCGCAGTGCAACACCACTGGTAGAATTGCATAAGCCGGAACCTGTAGTAAGGCATCAGCCACAAGCTGTAGTAAATACGGTAATAACGCCGGAGCCCGTAGTACAACAAACCGTAGCCAGGGCAGAACCTGAGCCTGAGCCGGTAGCCGTACATGCAATGATGGACAGGGCAGAAGAATCGACCGAGAAGAAAGTAAAAAGGTCGTTTTTTGACAAGTATATAGATAAGATTAAAGATTTTTTAGATAACGCAGAATAAAAACCCGTGATTATGATGAACGAAGAATTTGGAAGCATCTCGTTTGACTTACCCAAAAACCAGTCGAATGTGATCAAGGTAATTGGAGTAGGCGGAGGCGGAAGCAACGCTATAAACCACATGTTTAAGCAGGGAATTAAAGGCGTAGATTTTGTAGTATGTAATACTGACTCTCAGGCATTGCAAAACAGTCCTGTGCCTAATAAGATACAACTTGGTGTTGCCCTTACCGAAGGCCTTGGCGCAGGTGCAAACCCCGATGTGGGTCAGCAAAGTGCGCTGGAAAGTATTGAGGAAATTGAAAAAATGCTCGATACCAATACCAAGATGCTGTTTATTACGGCAGGTATGGGCGGTGGTACCGGTACCGGTGCAGCTCCTGTATTAGCGCAATTAGCTAAAGAAAGAGATATCCTTACTGTGGGTATTGTTACCATACCTTTTCAGTTTGAAGGTAAGGTGCGTAACGACCAGGCACTTGCAGGTGTTGAAAGGTTAAGGAAACAGGTGGACTCTCTTATTGTAATTAATAATAATAAATTAAGGGAAGTATATGGTAATCTTGGCTTCAAAGCCGGCTTTAGCAAGGCAGACGAGGTATTGGCAACAGCATCGCGTGGCATTGCAGAGGTTATTACACACCACTATACCCAAAATATCGACTTAAAAGATGCCAAAACAGTACTTAGCAACAGCGGTACTGCCATAATGGGATCGGCTACGGCTATTGGCGAAAACAGGGCAAAAGATGCCATTGTTAGCGCCCTTGACAGCCCGCTGTTAAACGATAACAAAATTACGGGTGCAAAAAATGTTCTATTACTTATCGTATCAGGCACAAGTGAAATCACTATTGACGAGATAGGCGAGATTAACGACCACATACAAAACGAGGCAGGGCACAATGCTAACATCATTATGGGTGTGGGCGAAGACGAAAGCCTGGGCGATGCCGTTGCAGTTACCATTATTGCTACAGGATTTAATGTTGAGCAGCAAAATGAAATTGTAAATACCGAACCTAAAAAAATTGTACATGCGCTGGAGGAAAACCAAAGCATGACGCACGACCTAACACAAAGGCCTTTAGTGCCGTCTTTTGATCTTTCGGCACCTGTAGCGCCGGCAATGCCAAAAGCTGATGTGACGCCAGAGCCTGCTGTTGAAGAAAAAATTGTGTTTACGCTTGAGGAGGAGGTAGTTGAAAAAAAGTTCGTAGCTGAAGTTGAAGAAGAATTGCCAACTTCAGAATATATAAATAACCTTGACGTATTTTTTGAAATAGTTGCCCCGGCAAAACAAGAACCAATATTTGTAGCACCGCCGGTATTTGAGGTACCCGTAGTGCCACAATATCAGGCGCCGGCTCCTGCGGCATACCAGGCACCTGCTATTAAAGATGTAAGGGAAATTGAAGTATTTGAGCCTGAGTTTGTAATTGTTGAAAAGAAAGAAGAGCAGTTTGCATTTTCTTTTGACCTTGCTCTTGACAATGTAAAAAGCGAAGAAAAGCTATTATTTAGCCTTAATGACGAGGTTCGTAATATAAAAGTTCAGGAGCCGGTACAGGTTGTGCCAATGACAGAACTTAATGAAAGTGGTATTGTGCGTTTTTCTCTGGAAGATTATCTTGAAAAAGAAACAGAGCTGCTACAAAGTAAACCTGCACCAAAAGAAGAGGTTGCGCCAGAGCTTAACTTTACTCTAAGGGATACGTTTGCACCACAAAGGCCGGCCACACCAGCTGCGCCGCCGGCACAGGCAGTACAGCCGCAGCAACCGGTTCAGCCCATTGCCACGCCACAGCCCGTGCAGCATACTGAGGTTTCGCCTATGGAAATGACCATTGATGAAACACTTCGCCTCAGGGCAGAGGAGCGCCGCAGGAAAATGAAGGATTTTAACCATAAATTCCACAATAATGCGGCAAGGGTTGACGAATATGAAAAAGAACCCGCCTATAAAAGGATGGGTGTAGATATAAGCGCACCCAGGACAGATAGCAACAAGTCGCGCCTATCATTAGGCATAGACAGCAATGACGACCTGCAGCTGCGCTCTAACAATTCGTTTTTACACGATAATGTAGATTAAAAGCTAACTAACCCGAATGTGTGAACCTTAACCCGAAAATATATTGATGTTTTCGGGTTATTTTTTTATCTTCGCAGGCACAATTAACACCCCTATATATGAGTTTGCAATCACAAATAATGGACGCTATGAAAACGGCCATGAAAGAAAAAGATACCGTAGCGCTTGAGTCGCTTAGGGCTATAAAATCGGCAATATTACTGGCTCAGACAGAGAGCGGTGCAAAAGAAGAAATTAGCGAGGAAGAAGAGATAAAGTTACTGCAAAGGCTTGTTAAACAGCGTAAAGACAGTGCTGCAATATATATTGAGCAAAACCGCCAGGATCTTGCCGACCCCGAAATCGCCCAGGCTGCCGTTATAGAAAAGTTCTTGCCCGCTCAGCTTAGCGAAGAAGAAGTTGAGGCTGTAGTGCGAAAAATTATAGCCGAAAACAACTTTAGCGGTATGGCCGATATGGGTAAGGTTATGGGTATAGCCAGTAAAGAACTTGCCGGAAGTGCAGATGGAAAAACCATTAGCAACGTGGTAAAGAGAAGTTTAACTTAGTATATTAGAATTTTAGATTATTAGGATTTAGACGGTGCCCGGTCTTGCAGTTGAAAAATCTGATAATCGAACAATCTAAACACCGGCTTCATAGTTCAATGGATAGAATTTCAGATTCCGGTTCTGAAGATTTGGGTTCGAATCCCGATGAGGTCACAAATAAAATTAAGGGTCTAAAAAAGCTGAGCTCACTCACGCTTTTTTAGACCCTCTTTTATTTTTAAAACACGTCAAAAACAGCTTAATATTTCACTTTTGGAGTTTAAGATTCAGGTTTTAATAAAGCTTTTAAATCCATAGTCCCGAAGCGGCGCGTTAAGTCGCCTGAAACAGATTTGAAAATAAAACATTTTACTTCAGCATTTTGTTGGTAAAAAGGTAATCGGCCGTTTGGTACCATGAAATCGCTTCGTTTAAAAACGGTTTCTCCATGGGCAATGGGCTAAGGCTGTTGTCTTTTTTATCCCAGGTATAAAAGGCCTGTTTCTTCTGGTCGCTTAATATCATTACCTTATCCTGCTTCATCAGTACCAGCTTGCGATAGGTGCCTAAAAGCGAGCGTTCTTCAAATTCATTGCCTAATACATTTTTACCAAAGAAGTCCGACTCATAGTTCCAGTGAAAAAAAGAGAATAGGGTAGGGAACAGGTCTATCTGAGAGCATTGCCCCGCTATTTTTTGATTCTCCGCTTGCGGCAGGTTTACAATAAAGGCGGGTATATGGTAGTTGGCCACATCAATCTCGTCTTTGCCGGCGCTGCTGGCACAGTGGTCAGCCACAATAACAAATACCGTGTTTTTAAACCACGGCTTTGTCCGGGCTTTGGCAAACATCTCACGCAGGGCAAAATCAGTATACTTTACTGCTCCGGCTCGCCCGGTGCCCGATGGTATATCTATCCTGCCCGACGGATAACTGTACGGCCGGTGGTTTGAGGTAGTCATAACAAAGTTAAAGAACGGCTGCCGGGCAGCATACTGCTTATCGGCTACAGAAAGCATCTTGTTAAAAATGTCTTCGTCGCAAATGCCCCACGCATTCTCAAACGTTACTTCGTTATCGGCAATAGTATTGCGTGTCGCTTTTATATCATCACGCAGCACGCTGCCCCGGCCGCGGTCATAAATATTGAACCCGTTGCCGCCAAAGTAAGCGTTCATGTTATCAAAATAGCCATCTCCGCCATAAAAAAAGTTACTGTCATAGCCACGCGCTTTAAATACGCTGTTTACGGTATACAGGTTGGCATTCTCAGGCCGTTTTACAATACTTTGTCCGGGTGTGGGCGGTATGCAAAGCGTCACGGCTTCCATGCCACGCACGGTGCGCGTACCGGTGGCATATAAGTTTTCGAAGAAAACGCTCTTTTGGGCCAGGCTGTCTAAAAACGGTGTAATGTGCTCCTGGTTGCCAAACTCCTGCATAAAGCTGGCGCTAAGGCTTTCTACCAGTATAAATACCACATTTTTTTTATCTTCAGATGGAAGGCTGTCAGTAACCGCACGGTGCAAGCAAAAGCCCCGGCCTGTAAAATTACAACCGGCACCGCCTAATTTGTTTTTTACAAGGGCAAAAGCTTTTTTGTTATCTATTGCGGTATAAAATTCGTCATATTGCATCTGGTTGTTCCTGAAGGCAGCAAAAAAGGAGTAAATGCCCGATTTTGAGATTTCTGAATTATAGCGGTTGGTGCTCCACTCGGCCTGGTTGTTTGTTATAAAAGCGGTAAAAAACAACGCTATAGCGGTGGTTATGCCCAGTAATACAAGCCTTGGCTTAATGCCTGCCTTATGTGTAAAGGTATTGGTAAAAGCGCCGCGCTTATAAAACAGGAATAATACACCGGCCGTCATTACAAGTACCCCGCCTATAAGCGCCGGCAGTGGATAAGACTGCTTTATATTCGCTACCACCTCGTGGGTGTAAATAAGGTAATCTACTGCAATAAAGTTAAAGCGGGTTTTAAATTCATCCCAAAAGGTAAGCTCGGCAAAAAAGGTAAATACCAGTACAAAGGTAGTTAGTGCTGTAAAAAACCATACAAGCGCCTTATCTGCCCAGGTGCCTACCCAGCGGTTGGGCATTATAACATAGTATAGCACCGCAGTAATGCTTATAAAAGTTATGGCGCCAAAGTCAAAGAATAGCCCGGTTAGCAACGTTCTTAGCAGGCTGAATATATTCCACGAAACTTCATCATACTGCCAGATAAAAAAGCTTATCCTTAAGAGTTGCGATATTGCCAAAAACCATAGTACAAAGTTAAAAAGCAGCGAGAATCTTTCCGGAATCCTGAAATGTTTAAACATGGGTGTGGTGATTAAGTACCCAAATATTCAAACCCAATTCTGAATTAAATTAGAATTTGTACTATTATCGTTACGGAGTGGTTGCCGTTTAAAATCCTTACTTTGAGAATTGAGGTGCGCGATAATTTTTAACGTGAGTTTCGTACAGATACGGAAGTAAAAATGAATCTTAGAAGGTTACGGTAAAATTATGCACGTTGTTTTTAAAGCTGTATTTTATTTCCCAGCCGTTTAGCTCAGCTATTTTTTTTACAATGGCAAGCCCCAGGCCATTGCCCTGCGCCGATGGGTCTGATTTCGAAAAACGGTTAAAAAGCTTATCGCTGTTTAAAGTAGCGGCTTTGCCTGTATTAGAAAAAGCTATTGAATTTTGCGTTGTAGCTATAAAGATTTCGCCCCCTTCATGATTGTGTCTTATGGCGTTAAGGAACAGGTTGTTAATAAGCACTTCCGTAAGTACGGGGTTAGAAAGTATGGTTGCGGGCTCGTTAAAATTTGTTGCAATACTAATATTTTTAGATATAGCCTGCTCCTTAAAAAAATCAAGGTGTTTTTCGATGTAGCTATTTAATACTACATTTTGTTTTTCAAAGTAGGTGTCGTTTTCAATTTTAGAAAGCAGCAGCAGGTTTTTATTTAGCCGGTTAAGGCGCGATACATCTTTGTTGAGCGAGTCCATCAGTTCAGACTGCTCTTTGGTAAGCGTGGGCGACTGCAGCAGTGTGTCAATTTTTGTCTGGAATAAGGCTAAGGGGGTTTGCAGCTCGTGTGCAGCGTTTTCTACAAATTCGCGCTGGCTTTTATAAATGGCGGTATTTTTTTCAATAAGCTTGCCAATACTTTTGTTAAGGGTGTCAAACTCTTCAATTTGGGTAGGTGTAAACTGCGGCGGCTTATTCTTGTCTATCTCAAAATTTTGTATCTGGCTCAGGGTGTCATAAAAAGGCTTCCATATCCTGGCGGCCGACCGCTTAGAGATAAGGTTGATGCCTACAAGTAGTATCACAATAATAAGAAAGAACATAACCGCTATGGTTATCAACATGCCTTCCATTTCAACCAGGTTGTTCCTCTCAATATAGGTATACCGCTGCCCCTCTATGGTAACCGGCCCGTATAATATCCTGAACGGTTCCTGCGCATGAGAAATAGAGTCAAACTCCATATTGCCCACAATAGTGTCTTTAGCAATGCCCATATCGGGCACAATTTCTACATCGGGGTTGTATTTGTTCCAGTTGGCTATATCGCTATGTTTAAGCCCATGCTGGGTTTTCTTCTCAAAAGCGCCTTTATGAAACAGCAGTACCTCATCGGTTTCATAAGCATACAGCCAGTGGCATATGTAATAAAACAACGGCGCCGATACCAGCAGTATTATTACTGAATAAGCCAAAAAGCTGCCGGTGGTTTTTTTTAGTAGTTTTTTAGTCATCCTGCCATTTATAGCCTAAGCCGTATACCGTTTTTATATAATCTGCGCTGCCGGCGTTGCTCAGCTTTTTCTTAAGGTTCTTTATGTGGGCATAAATAAAATCATGGTTGTCCAGCATATCAGCCATATCGCCACTCAAATGTTCTGCTATGGCACTTTTAGAAAGCACCTTGTTCTCATTGCCTATAAGGTAGAGCAGCAAATCGATCTCCTTTTTTGTAATGTCTAATTTAGTGTTATTTACGGTAACTGTTTTAGCAAAAATATCAATTGATATTTCATTATAGGTTACCACATTATTTCCTTTAAAATTTTTGCGCCTTATAAGTGCCTGCATACGCACCAGGAGTTCAGATAAATGGAAAGGTTTTGTAAGGTAATCGTCTGCACCCAGGTTAAAGCCCTCAATGCGGGTATCAAGGGTTTCTTTGGCCGAGATTATAATAACGCCTTCCGTTTTGCCCAGGCGCTTAAGCTCTTTTAATATATCAAAGCCATCGCCATCGGGCAGCATCAGGTCCAGCAAAATGCAGTCATAATCATACAGGCCTATTTTGTCGAGTGCCTCGCCCCCTGTAGCGGCAGTTTCGCAATGCACGCCGTTCGGCTTAAAGTAGTCTTTAATGCTTTGCGCTATTTCGGCCTCGTCTTCTACAATCAGGATTTTCATACGGCAAGTTAACCAATCAATTTCGAAGAAAATTTGAATTTCAGCTATTTTTAAAGTTGAAAAGTCGTTAGTTATTAAAATTCCGTTGCCATTGCTGCCTGTATCATAATTTACTAAATTCGGTGCATCAATCACAATCTAATGAACAAATCAGATGTCATTATAATTGGCGCGGGCGCTACCGGCCTCATGGCTGCCTATACTTTAGTAAAGGCGGGGAAGAGCGTTACCGTGCTCGAGGCCCGCAGCCGTATTGGCGGGCGTATCCATACCAGTACCAACCAGGGTTTTTCAGGCCCTGTAGAGCTGGGTGCTGAGTTTGTTCACGGCAATTTGCCCGTTACGCTTGGTTTGCTAAAAGAAGCCGGTCTTGCTACCCACGGCGTTGATTTTGAAATGTGGCAGTACCACAACGGCAGCTTTGCCCAGAGCGATGAATTTATAGAGGGGTTTGGTGCCTTTCTTAAAAAGCTTAACACACTGCAGCACGACATGCCCCTGCATGACTTTTTAGAGCAGAGTTTTGCCGGCCCGCAGCATGCCACCATGCGCATCCAGATAAAAAACTACGTGTCTGGCTACGATACTGCCGATGTGCATGATGCCAGTGCCTTTGCCCTGCGCAACGAGTGGAACCACGAAGATGAAGATGCCCAGCACCGTGTAAACGGCGGATATTGCACCCTGCTAAATTACCTTGCCGCTGCAATAAAGGAGTCCGGTAGCGAGATTGTGCTGAATAGTGCTGTCGCCGATGTGTTTTGGGAATCAGGTGCAGTAAAAGCCAATACCACCGGCGGAACTATTTATGAAGCTGCTAAGGCCATCATTGCCCTGCCATTGGGGGTGTTGCAGGCTCCTAAAGACAGCGAAGGTGCCCTGCAGTTTCAGCCGCCCCTTAAAGAGCAGGCCGAGGCCATACACAACATAGGGTTTGGGTCGGTAATAAAGATATTGCTTGAGTTTGACGGCATATTCTGGGAAGGCGATGCAGTGACTAAACGGGCGGGTGCCGACCTTTCCACCATGGGTTTTTTGTTTTCCGATGAGGAAATCCCAACGTTCTGGACGCAGGCACCCGCACACAGCCCACTCCTTACCGGCTGGCTGGGCGGCCCGCCTGCCCATCAAAAGAAGCACATGCCCGATGAGACTATTTTAGAGCTCACGCTTGCCTCGCTGAGCAACATCTTTAATATCTCGCCGGAGGTGCTTAAAAATAAGCTTGTTGTGTGGCAGGTGGCCAACTGGACAGCCGAACCCTACACGCGCGGATCTTATGCTTATGATAAAGTCAAAAGCCCTGATGCGCGGCGTGTATTACTGCAGCCTGTTGAACATACTATTTACTTTGCCGGCGAATACCTGTATGATGGCCCAGCCATGGGTACGGTAGAAGCAGCGCTGACCAGCGGCAAGAATGTTGCCGCCATGGTGCTGAAAGGATAGTGAGTATAACATCCCCCTGTTCTATAAATAGCTGACTTATCTTTCTTGCAAGCAATAATTTCACTTTTCCGCCGTATTGTTTATATTAGCAAAAAATACGTTTATGAAAATACGTGCATTACTGGCTGCATGTGTCCTGGCCTCATGTGGGTCGGACACCGATAACAACCCGCTTACCGAAATCGAACAGAATGTTATAGGTAAGTGGCAGCTGCAAAGCATATCCCGCAATGGCTCGCCTTATTCGCCGGGACAGTGTGAGGATCAAAATACAATTGATTTTAAAAACACAGGCGCTTTTTCGCAGCTTAATTACGGTATCCTGGAGGGCACAACAACCTGTGCTATAGACTCTGTGGTAAATGCCAGTTATCAAATAGAAAACGACAGTATCTTTTTTACTATAAACACCCTCGATACAGTTTATAAAGCCAGGGTTTTAGAGGTTACAACAGATAACCTCCGCATCAGTTCGCGCATGTACATGCCTGCTGAGCAGGAAGGTATTGACGAAGTGATTTTTACAAAAATCACACCCTGATTACAGGTTTAAAAACAATATCCTTGTCTCAATTTCTGCATTTTAACAATATACGGCACAATTTCTGCAACCATTAACACGTTTAATGAAACGCTACGCGTGTAGCAAAATGCTGAAGGAGGAATTGAATGAGGAAAAAAGTAACGTTTTGGCTGTGCGCTTTTACGCTCACGGCCGCCACTGCACAACAAAAAATTGTAATAGCCGGCGATACACTCGTTAATCAGAGCCAGGCTAAACATAAACAACACGTTTACAAGCAGCTTATAGCCCCCACCGTTTTAGTGGGTTTTGGCACGTTAGGGCTTGCCAGTGATGGTATTAGGAGTATAAACAAGAGTGTGCGCACCGCAATGAACAGCGATGACGGCACCTCAATAGACGATTATACCCGTTATGCTCCCATGCTGTCGGTTTACGCGCTAAACCTGGCTGGCATAAAAGGCAAAAACAATTTTAGGGACCGTACCGTAATTATGCTTACATCAAACCTGATTATGTGCGGCGCAACCATGGGGCTAAAAAAGCTTGCCGGGGTAGAGCGTCCGGACGGTACCACAGATAATTCTTTTCCAAGCGGGCATACGGCCACCGCTTTTGCCGGCGCCGAATTTTTATACCAGGAATATAAAGATACTAACGTATGGTATGGCGTTGCCGGCTATGTAGTAGCTGCCGGTACAGGCCTGCTGCGCATTTATAACGACCGCCACTGGCTTACGGATGTTGCCGCAGGTGCGGGTATAGGTATAGTAAGTACTAAAATAGCCTATTGGATTTATCCCTGGATGCAAAGGCAGCTTTTTGGCGAACATGCCTCCGAAAACAAAATTACCGCTATGGCAGTGCCTTTTTACAACGGCGAGCAGGCCGGCCTTAGTGTTGCTATAAAATTCTGATCCGCAAACCTTCAGTCCTTTAAACTCACTGAAATAGAGGCCGGGCGGAAGCAGGTATTTTAAAATTTCTGTTAAAAATACTTTTTATATATTTAACACCTATTGCAACAGCAATCAGATATATAAAAAGTAATGATGAAAAAGCTCTTAACTTCGTTTTTTGCTGCTCGATTTAACTACGCACCATGAAGAAATTACTAGTAATTATCATGGTGTTTGTGGGTGCGGTAGCACATTCTTACGGGCAGGTTTCTACTAATAAGATAACCCTCCTTAAAGAACAGTTTTCTGCGGCCGGTCACGACACCACAAGGGTAATAATTGCAGGGCAGCTGGGTGGCAGTTATCGCTTTTCAAATGTAGATTCTTCACTGTTTTATATCAACCGCGGTTTAAAAATGGCTGCGGAGCTGGAGCCGCGCTATAAAAAATTTAGCCAAAGGGCAAAGGCAGAGCTTTATTCCTTAAAAGGGGCCACGCTGTTAGAGGCCGGTAAATTACCCCAGTCTTTAAAATATCAGTTTGAGGCGTTAAAGCTTGCTAAAGATCTAAACCACAAAGCCACCACTGCCGTAGCGCTAAACAGGATAGGCAATACTTATATGGAACTGGCCGATTATAACAAGGCCAGCGATTATTATATCAGGTCAAAAAATCTGTTTAAAGCTATAGGCAATACGGGCATGTATTACAACGAAATGTCTAACATAGGCAATATTTACGAGTTGCGTAACATGCCTGATTCTGCCCTTTATTACCTGAAAATTGTGTATAATGCCAGCCTGAAAAACAAGAGCAACCGCGATGATTTTACAGTGCCCGAAATAATGTTCAGGATGGGCAATGCTTACAAGCTAAACGGCGATAAGGCACAGGCCATGCAATTTTACAAAAAAGGTATTTTAGAATCTAATGCAGATAACGACCTTAGAAACCTTACCATGAACAACCTGCTGCTGGCCAAACTGTACAGCGAAATAAGCATGCCCGACTCTGCCATGGTATATGCCCGCGATGCCATGAAATCAGCCAAGGCGGTGTCGTTCAGGAAGGGGATATTTGATGCCTCAGTATTGCTTAGCGACCTGTGCCGGAACAAAAATGATTTTGCCGGTGCTTACAATTACCTGGCTATCGCCATGGTAGAAAAAGACAGCCTTATGGGGGCGGCAAGGTTTAGGGAGTTGCAAAGAATTGTTTTAAACGAACAGGAGCGCCAGCGCGAAGCCATTGCAAAAACCATAGAAACCCAGAACAGGCAACGGCAATATATCCTGCTGGCCGGCATTGGCATTTTCCTTATTATCATATCAATACTGTACTACAACAACAAAAAGAATAAAAAAACAAACAGGATATTACAGAGCGCGCTGGCCGACCTCAAGCTTACACAAAACCAGCTGATACAATCAGAAAAGATGGCCAGCCTGGGCGAGCTTACCGCCGGCATTGCGCATGAAATACAAAACCCGCTCAACTTTATAAACAATTTTAGCGATGTAAGCATAGAACTGCTGGATGAAATGGTAGAAGAGCTTGATAAGGGCGATGCCGAAGAGGTAAGAGCCATAGTAGGCGATGTTAAGCAAAACCTGGCAAAAATAGCCCACCACGGCCGCCGTGCAGATGGTATTGTAAAAGGGATGCTGCAGCACAGCAGGGCGTCAACGGGCAGTAAAGAACCTACAGACATTAATGAGCTTGCAGACGAATATTTCCGCCTGGCGTATCACGGGTTAAGGGCAAAGAACAAAGATTTTAATGCCGATTTGGTAACCAGCCTTGCTCATGGGCTGCCAAAGCCCGCTGTTTTGCCGCAGGATATTGGGCGTGTACTGCTCAACCTGTTTACAAATGCCTTTTATGCCACAGATCAGAAGAAAAAAGCAGCAGGCAGTACTTACAAGCCGGTGGTACAGCTTAGTACCAGGCAGGAAGATAACACTGTTGTTATTGTTGTAAAAGATAACGGTACCGGCATACCCCACGCTATTAAAGATAAAATTTTGCAGCCGTTTTTTACCACAAAGCCTACGGGCGAGGGTACGGGACTGGGTTTAAGCCTAAGTTATGATATTGTTGTAAAGGCCCATGGCGGCACAATCAGCATAAATAGCGTTGATGGAGAAGGGGCCGAATTTATAATTACACTACCGGTGTAAAGCACATATTTTATATGAAGAGAATATTTACTATTATCCTGCTTTTTTTATTCTGTAAGGCTTTTGCGGCGCTGCCGGCGCATCCTTATACGGTAAGCCAGTCGGAGCCTAAAGAAAATGTAATCCCGGATAGTTGCTACAGCTATCTTGATATAGGGCAGAAAAAATTTACCCTTAAGCAGGTAATCTGCAACGGCAATACACCCTTGCCGGAAGATGATGACGGGATAGAGCTGGATATTTTTGACGATGAAAACTGCTGGATGTGGTTCCGTTTAAAAAACCCGTCTCCCGATACTTATATCGTTGCGTTGCGTGCAAAAACAAGCAGCGCCAGCATATATGTTTTAGATAACGGTAAATGGCATAGCTATAAAACCGGATATGACGCCCCATGGAGCAAAAAAGATGGCGATAAAAATAACGATTGTATACCTTATACTATAAAGGCGGGCCACGAAATTTTAGTGTATATTAATGAAGAAGGCGATCATTTTGCACCTAAAATAGGCAACTATGTAAAAATGGTAAATGATGCATACCACAACCAAAAAGTTTTTAATAGTGTACAGGTAATTGCATTTGGGTTTGCCGGCTTTATTTTGTTTGGAATGATATTTAACCTGCTGTTTTATTATGTATCCCGCGAAAAGCTATACCTCGTATTCTCGTTTTTACTGTTCTTTGCGGCACTTACTATTGCAGATGATGCTATCGAATATTTTTATTTTAGCGAAAGCAGGGGCTGGTATTATATATTCGAAATATTTTCAGGGGTAGGTTTCGTAATCATGTTTGTTTATACCGTTCGGTATTTTTTCAGCATGAAGGATTACTTCCCCCGGTGGGATAAAATATTAAGCTATTTCCCGGTTTATTTAGCTGCGGCCCTGCTGTGCTCGGTAGCGTTGTACGTTTACAGGGATGCCAACGACCTGTTGTACCTAAACCTGTTTTTATTAATGTTTTTAGGTATCGCAGGTATTGGGGCCTCTATACTTTTTGTGGGCTTTATTGTTATACTCATCTGGATGCTCATCATCTTTGCAAAACGTAAAGACAGCGAGGCACGCCTATTTACGGTTGCAGTGGTGCCGTTCTTTGGCAGCTTTGTCTGCTCCATGTTTTTCTCGTGGGACTGGCTTACCCCAACGGCCTCGGTGTGGGCCATTGTGGTATTGTCCTGGGGTATGTTTGCCCGCTTTAAAAGGCTTCAGGAACAATACGCCCGCATAGCGCTTGAAAAAGAAGAAGAGCGCAGCCGCATCATAGCCCAGCAAAATGAATTGCTTGAAGGGCAGGTGGCAGAGCGCACTGCAGAGTTGCAGCACTCATTGGCCGAACTAAGGCAAACCCAGAGCCAGCTGATACAATCAGAAAAAATGGCCAGCCTGGGCGAGCTAACCGCGGGCATTGCCCACGAAATACAAAACCCGCTTAACTTTGTAAACAATTTTAGCGATGTAAGCGCAGAGCTGTTGCAGGAGCTAAAAGAAGAGGTAGAAAACGGCAATCATGCAGAGGTAACTGCTATTGCAGATGATGTTATACAAAACCTGGAAAAAATAGCCCACCATGGCCGCCGGGCCGATGGTATTGTAAAAGGCATGCTGCAGCACAGCCGGGCATCATCGGGTACTAAAGAGCCTACAGATATAAATACCCTTACAGATGAGTATTTCAGGCTGGCCTATCACGGGCTCAGGGCTAAAGATAAAAGCTTTAATGCCGATCTTATTTCAAATTTCGGTGAGGGTTTGCCCAAGCCATCTGTTTTGCCGCAAGATGTAGGCAGGGTATTGCTTAACCTGTTTACCAATGCATTTTATGCAACCCAGCAAAAGAGCAGGCAGGTAACAGATGGTACCTATAAACCGGTTGTTGCCGTGAGCACAACGCGTAAAGATAACAGCATTGTTATTACGGTAAAAGATAACGGCACGGGTATTCCTGATGCTATTAAAGATAAAATATTACAACCCTTTTTTACCACCAAACCTACCGGCGAGGGTACCGGCCTGGGCTTAAGCCTTAGTTATGATATTATTGTCAAGGCACATGGCGGCACCATTGATATAAAAAGCACTGAAGGAGAAGGGGCCGAATTTATAATTACACTACCGGTTTAAAGAATAAATTTATATGAAAAGAACAGTACTGATTTTACTTTTGTTTTTGGGCATACAGGCTGTTGCGCAAAATAACTGGCCACCGGCCTTTACCGTATCGCAAGATTCGGTGCGTTATGCAAACATGCCGGTAAAGTACTGGCAGTGTTATGATATGGGTCAGGACAGCGTGCCTTTTAAAAAGGTAAGCGCAGCCGGTTTTAGTCAAAATTTTAAGAGCTATGCAGTAAGAGAAGACGATGGTAATTTTAACGTTAGTATAGGTTCCTCAAAAGATAACGTGTGGTTGCGCTACATGTTAAAAAACCCGCACGCAGCACCGGTACAAATTGCTTTTGAGGTCAGTAACAAACAGGCAACCTATTACATTGGCAAAGAGGGTAACTGGAAAGAACTTACCAATGGATATGCTGTGCCATGGAGCGAGAGAGACGGTATTAAAAAATACAATTACATTTTATATACCGTGCCTGCAAATACAGAGGTTGCTGTATATGTTTATGTCAAGGGCACTAAGTATGGTGCTGGTTTATACCCAAAGCTGGCCAACTATAACACCTTTGTAAAAGATAATTTTCATGACCAGGTAGAGTACAGTTTTGATGATATTATTTCGTCAGCCTTCTTTGGCTTTATATTCTTTGGCGTAATTTTTAACCTCCTGTTTTTCTATGTTAACCGTGAGCGGGTATACCTTGTATATTCGGCTACGCTTCTTGTGGCTGCATTTACATCGGTCAGCAGCGTAATAGACATCGCTTTTTTAAGAGAAAACCCTAAGGCAGGCAGTGCATTTCAGGCGGTTTCTATATTTGTGCTCATGTTTATGGTGCTTCATACCATGCGCCTTTTTTTTAGGGTAAAGCAGCACTACCCGCGCTGGGACAGGCTTTTAGTATGGGTTCCGCCCGTTCTGTTGGTGTTAATTGTAACAAGCACGATTTTACCGACAGGGCCGATTACAAAAAATGTTATTGTTGTATTGGCAGGGGCAGCCCTGCTTACCATAATAGGGTTTGTTATTGGTACCATAATTATGGTAATTGCTTTTTTACGCAAAAAAAACAAAGAAGCCCGGCTTTTTGTTATTGCCGCATTGCCGTTTTTAATAAGCCTGCTCCTGTCATTTTTTACCGATTATGATTTTCTTATCCTATTGTCAAGTACATGGGCTATAGGCATGCTAAGCTGGGGTATGTTTGCACGCTTTAAAGGCCTGCAGATAGAAAATGCCCGTGTGGCGCTGGAAAAAGAAGAAGAGCGTAGCCGCCTTATTGCACAGCAAAATGAACTGCTGGAAGAGCAGGTGGCAGAGCGTACTGCTGAGTTGCAGCAATCTTTAGCCGAACTGAGGCAAACCCAAAACCAGCTGGTTCAAAGCGAAAAAATGGCCAGCCTGGGCGAGCTTACCGCAGGTATTGCCCATGAAATACAAAACCCTTTAAACTTTGTAAATAATTTTAGCGATGTAAGTATAGAACTGCTGG
>Ga0265780_10003653_pt1 | contig 20108 bp, 27 predicted proteins | sample P1T30metagenome_FD_192432 | JGI IMG/M metagenome (GOLD analysis project Ga0265780, IMG submission 192432) | Plant litter microbial communities from East Loma Ridge, Irvine, California - P1 T30 | ecosystem: Environmental > Terrestrial > Plant litter > Unclassified | place: USA: California...
AAAAACACATCACTCCGTGGCTATTATTTCACCATCATTTTTACCATCCAGTGGTTGGGGTGGTCTTTTTTGAGTTTGGCATACAATTGTTTTTTTTCAGGGCCTTCACTTATAAGCTGCCATCGGTATACCATAAGCGGAACCGACTTGGGGTAATGCACCAGCGCTTTTTTAAAATGTTCTGCGGCGGCGTCGGTGTTCTGGGTCATAAGGGTTTCGCCTGCATATATTAATATAACAGCGGGCGCAGCATCATAGGTATCTATAAACTCTTCAAAAAGCAGCTTGATGCAAGCCTGCTGAAATTTAGGGTTAGGCGTGGGTAGTATAACATTGTCAGAGTACGCCTGGTACAGGTACAGCAGGTGCCAGTTAGTGGTTGTAGGGTCGCTAAGCATTTTCTGGTAGGTAGCACGGGTACCTTCAGATAGTTCACCGGCATCGCTTTGCAGGGTTTCATCGCTCAGCGCCTGTATGACGTTGATAACCGCGTGGTTGTTGCTGTTTACCGGGGTGCGTGCCTTGATGCTTACTACCTGTGCATTGAGGCTGTCGTATATTTTATCGGTTTGTGCAAAAATACTGATGGATACCAGTAAAAGCATTAAGCTGAAAAGCATTTTCATGAGGCAGATATTTCTTCAAATATAACCAGAATATCTAAAACCTCACTAATCGCTGAATTAGCTAAATCCTGTTCGCAATTTTGGCCACCTTCCAGTAACGTACAATATCGGTTATCAGCTGCTCATACGTTCCGTAATCGTTTGGTTTTGTAAAATATCCCTGGATAGAAAGGGCATAGGCTTTGCGCATAAAATCAGAGTTATCGCCCGATGTTGTCAGGAAAATGTAGGGTACGCATTTATCCCTAAGCTTTTGGTCGTCAAATATAACCTGGCGTATCTGGAAACCGTCATAACGCGGCATGTTGATGTCAGATACAATCAAAAAAGGCGACTCACGGCTTTCCCTTAAAAATGTAATAGCATCTTCGCCATTATCAAACATTACCACTTTATTAGAGTATTCGTTCTTTTGGATAACCATATTAAATACTTCCTCCAGTATTTCCCTGTCATCAATATCATCCTCAATTATTACTATATCGCCGTTTAAGTTCATGTTTATAAGTTTTATTCTTACAAAAATATTAATCTTTAAGATGTGTATTTGTTATAAGTTTGGTAATTTTTATAAATTTAATGTTGTCTTTATCATAAATTAAGCTACTTCCAGTCTTCAAAAACCCCTAGGCCAAAAAGGGCAAAATCATACTTAACCGGATCGGTAGCATCCATTCCACGCAGTTGCATATCAAGTTCGGCCAGCGCTTTTGCGTCATTCTGTCTGCGTGTTAATATACCCAGCTTCCGGGCTACATTACCGCTGTGAACATCAAGCGGGCACGACAGGGCAGCAGCGGGTATACCCTTCCACAAGCCCAGGTCAACCCCGGCAGTATCCTGGCGCACCATCCAGCGCAGGTACATGTTTATACGTTTTGCAGCGCTGCCGGCCATAGGGTCGCTCACGTGCTTTTGGGTACGCTGCTGGTGGGTTATCTCAAAAAAGGTTTTTTTAAAGGCGGTAATGGCCGGCTGAAGGCTGTTATCACGTATGTTTTTAGCAAATACGGTTTCCAGCCCGCAATGGTTTTGGTAAATGTTTTTTAAGGCAGCAATAAATGTAGAAAAATCAGTACCGTTAAAGGTGCGGTGCACAAAGGTTTCCATCGGTTCAAGGTGATGTGGTTTGTGGTTCATCACAAAATCATATGGGCTGTCGCCCATTAGCGCCACCATCTTTTTACTGTTCTTTATAATCATTGTGCGGTTGCCCCACGCAATGGTTGCCGCTAAAAAACCGGCTATTTCTGCATCTTCTTTTAACGTAAAAAGGTGCGGAATCTGAACCGGATCGGTCTCTAAAAAGTTGGTGTTGTTGTATTGCTGTACTTTTTCGTCAAGAAAAAGCTTAAGTTCTGTCGCGTCCATTTTCTCCTGCATGGCTGCAAAGATAATAATTTAGTGGCCGCTAACAATAATGCCGTCACTCATAACCAGTTTGCGGTCGGCCATATTAGCCAGCTCTTCGTTATGGGTAACAATAATAAAGGTTTGGCCAAACTCATCGCGCAGTTTAAAAAACAGCTGGTGCAGGTTTTCTGCCGATGCCGTGTCCAGGTTGCCGCTTGGCTCATCGGCAAAAATAACGGCCGGCTTGTTTATAAGTGCACGGGCCACAGCCACACGCTGCTGCTCTCCGCCCGAAAGCTCTCCGGGCCTGTGGTTAATACGGTGGCTAAGCCCCAGGTACTCCAGCAGCCGCTTTGCCTCGGCTTCTGTAGCTGCTTTTGGTTTGTTAGCTATAAAGGCGGGTATGCAAACATTTTCAAGAGCAGTAAACTCCGGCAGTAACTGGTGAAACTGGAATATAAACCCCAGTTGCAGGTTTCGGAATTTAGACAATTCCCTGTCATTCATGTGCAGCACATCGGCACCATTTATCATAAGAGAGGATGCATGGTTTCTGCCCGGCCTGTCCAGGGTGCCCAGTATTTGCAGCAGGGTGGTTTTACCGGCTCCCGATGCGCCTACTATAGATACAATTTCGCCGGGCTGTATTGTAAGGTTTACGCCTTTTAGCACATGCAGCTTATCATAATGTTTGTGTATATTCTGGGCCTGTATCATCCTGAAAATGGGTTTAAGCAAAGAAACAAACAATTTAAAACATAGTAAATCTTTTTTGGCACAATATTTCGTATATAGGTATAAAGTTTAGTTAACAACTCATAGCCACGGCTAATTATCCATTAATTTTATACTAAATATGAAGACGATAGCAACACTTATACTGGCGGTTTTTAGCTTTGCGTGCCAGTCGCGCCAGGCACCCCCTGTAGTGTACAGTGCACAAAACAATAATACTAAACCACAAAACAAAGGAGATATAGATATGGATACCATTAATAAACAAACTGCCATTTTTGCAGGTGGCTGCTTTTGGTGCACCGAAGCTTTTTTTACCGATCTTAAAGGTGTAGAAAAAGTAACGTCGGGATATATAGGGGGCACTACAGCAAACCCTACGTACCGCGAAGTGTGTGGTGGCTATACCGGCCATGCCGAGGCCATACAAATAGAATTTAACCCGCAGGAGGTAGCTTATGAAGACCTGCTTGAAGTGTTTTTTGCAACACACGACCCTACAACGCTTAACCGCCAGGGTGCCGATGTGGGTACCCAGTACCGTAGTGAGATTTTTTATACGAATGATGCCCAGAAAGCCGCTGCCGAAAACTTTATTAAGCTGTTAACGGAACAGGACATTTATGGTAAAAAAATAGTTACTAAAATTAGCGCTGCAAGCACTTTTTATCCTGCTGAAGAATACCACCAGGATTATTATGCCTTAAACCCTAATCAGCCCTATTGCTCTGCTGTAATTACCCCTAAGCTTGATAAGCTTAAAAAGAATTACAAGAGCAAACTGAAAGAGACAGCTCAATAATTTTAAATATATGTTGAAGTAAAGCCTGTGCGAAAGTGCAGGCTTTTTTAATTTGATACATCCTCTAAATTAAAAACTTAAACGCTTTGTAAATGCACTACAGCTTTTGTTCTTTTTTAAAAAAGAACCCAAAGCCCACAAGTTTAAGCATTCTTTTTACAAAGGGCCAAAAAAAGGCAAACTGACCCGATATAAACCCAAAAAAAAGCAGCAACACCTGGTAAATGGGAAAGATGAGTACAATGTACAAAGTGGTATATTGCCAGTCCCACGCTAAAGATTTATCTTTAACCACGCCCAACCATGTAAGTACGGGTTTGGACAAATAGGCCGATGTAGAACCGGTTACTGCAAATACAATAAAAATTACCACAAATTGGTAATTATGCTTTATGCCCCAGCGCTCTTTAAGTTTTTTCATCAGGTTAGCCTAAAGCGCAAATATACCGCATAGTAACAAGGGTTGCAAGTATTATTTAAAATCATTCTAAGCTTTTTTAGTCCCTTGGCACTGCACCGCCCAGGCGCTGATCGTTAGCAATCTGAAAATATACCAGGTAATTATAAATAAGGTAGTTAACCTCATAACCATAGTTAATCATAGGGTCATAATCTATGCGCATCTGGTAGAGGCCGCCATAACGCTGCGGATTTAAAACGCGGTTGTTCCACTCAGTAACCCAAAAACGGTTTTTGTTTTCAAGGTAGGGCTGTGCATAAAAGCCACGCGGCTTGGCACGGCCATATAAAAAGCTATTAAAGCCGGGATCTATAATAATAACCTCATATTCTAGCGAATCATTAGCAATGCGCACGGTGTCGTTAGCTGCTGCACCAATAAGTTTATCGCCTTCGGCTACTGTTTTTTCTGCATTTTGTGTGGCGCTGGTTTTACAGCCAAAAATACATGCAATACATAGTGCCAGGATAATACCATACGTTTTCATAACAAGGAGATTTAAGTTACTAAATTTAAACAATAAAAGGCATCCTAAAAAATTAAGATGCCTTTTATTTAAACTGTTTACTACTTATTAAGTAGTAGCAGAATTACTTGTAGTAGTTGTGGCTTCGCCGTTAGATTTTACCTTATCGGCAATTTCTTCATATTTCTTTTTTGCAGTCTCTTTTACGCTGTTGTAGCGGTCTTTGATGTCTTCGCCAAATTCTCCGGCTCTGTCAATAACACCATCAAGGTATCCTTTACGTTTTGCTATAATTCCTATTACGGCTAAGGCTGCAACTCCGGCTGCAATCCCTATAATCAACTTTTTGTTACTCATAGTTATTTATATTTAAATTATTGAATTAATTATACGTGTTTATCGTTTCAAATTACCATGTTCGGGGTTGTGCTCGCTTGGCCTTTTCTCCTGGTCGGCCTGTAGGTTGCGGCGTTCATTTTGCACATTGGCGCTGTCAGTGTCAAGGCTCTGGTGCGATATGTTTTCCCAGTTCTGGCTTTTATTGTTGCCTTTTCTGCTATCAGGATTTACATTACTATTATCCTGATTGTTGTTTTGATTATCTGGTGTCATAGCATTTATATTTATTGTTAATAGTCATTTTACTCTCCGCGGTCAGGGCTAATAAGCCTGTCTTCGGTTGCGGTATGATTATCCGGCTTTTGGCTGTAATCATCGCTCTTGGTTTCATTTACATCGGCATACCTGTTTGGGCTTGTACCCGCAGGGTCTTTGTGCTCCATAATATCCCTTGGCATATTTTTAGGGGCTCCGGTACCAGTGTTGTTTTCAGGTTCCATAATGAGTGTTTTAGCGGTTAAACTAATGTGTGTGTATTTCCTTAGCACTAAGTTACCCAATGTATACAGCCCTCACTATTAAGGATATCTTAAAATAAAAAACGTTGGGAGGTATTTAACGTATAATCTTATAGCAATCTAAAAACAAGAGATATAGTGTTAATTTTTTAAGATAGCAGATAGGCTTTGTCAGGAAATATGGTAAGAAGGGTATGAGTAGCCGTAAAATAAAAAATCCCGCCAAGAGGCAGGATTTATATTATTGGTCCGCAAAAGGGTATAGCACCTGTGAAGGTGCTATTAGCGGTTATATATTAATGTAGCTTCAAGCTGATATTAAACAAAAAGTGGGTACTCATCTTCATCATAGATGTCGCCGTCCAGTTCTTCATTAAGTTCATCTTCGGTTAAAAAGCCAACCATCTTTACCAGCCCAAAACCGGCAAGGGCTGCAAGGAAAAATTTTAGCAGTTTCATGTCGTTTATGTTTTTTGGGTTTATTACTCGTTTCATAGCGTGTTTTATTGATTTCTTTATTATTATGGCATGAAATTACTAATAAGAACGATAAGAGGCGGGGTTTTTAATAAAATTTTAATATTTGAAATGCTGATTTGTAATGAGAGCGGAATTTCGTGTAATGAAATCCCTAAATAAGTTTTATAAATAAAAACCGCCATAAAATTAATGGCCGTTTACATAATATATCATTGATATCTTATCGGAGATAATGGTTTCCTGAAAAAAGTTTTTCATGATACCACAGCACTCAAATTTAAAGTTTTGGTACAGCTTAATTCCGGCAATGTTAGTAGAGTATACCTCCAGCCATATTATTTTAATATAGCTGTTGGCATGTGCCCATTCAAGCGCTGCCCGCATTAGTAATGTGCCTATGCCTTTACCATGCCAGGTATAGGCTACACCCATGCCCAGCATTGCCGTATGGTATAGTTTTTTACGCTGGTTGCCCGTCAGGTCAAGGTTACCTATCAGCTGGCCGTCATGTTCTGCAACCAATAATATACTGTTAGCTTCGGCAATATAACGTTTAATCAGTTGCCGTTCTTCGTAAGGGTTAGTCCTGCATTCTTCTAGGTACAAAGGTATAGAGGTAGTGTTTTCAATATAACTTCGTTTTAGTGCAAGTAATTTCTCGGCATCTGCCGGCTGTGCTTTTCGTATGGTTATACGGTGGTCTGGCATTAGGGCAACTTAAAATCCGGATTGTATATTAGCCCTATCAGGTTGCCCCAGGCATCTTTAACGGTGGCCACCATAATTTCGCCACCCACATTTTGCGGAGCCTCATCTGGCGTCGCGCCAAGCTCAAGAAACCATGAGTAGGCTTCGTTTATGTCTTCCACGCCCCAATATGTAGCTACATTTGTGCCGGTAACAGCTTCATCGGACTGAAGGCCCAGCTCATAGCCGGCAATGTTAAAACCCGCGTAAAAAGGCTCATTAAAATAAGGTTCGGTTTTAAAGGCTTTTGCATACCATGTTGTAGCAGCTTCAAGGTCGGTTACCTTGTAAATTACGGTACGCAGGCCCAGGATAGAATTTTTCATAAATGTTGGATGTTTGTACCCCAAAGGTAAGAATTTCAAAAATGAGATTTGGTAGTTAGAAGCTACTCAGCCATCAATAACCTTCTTTCTGAATTTTCGAAATAATACACATATAACAGAATTCGTGAAAATTTGTGAAATTCGTGCCTTACCTTATTTACCTGTAGTTACAAACATTTCTTATATTTGTGCCTTTCGTATTAAAACAAACAAAACGTACAATGAAATTATTAGAAGGAAAAACGGCTATTATTACCGGCGCAAGCCGTGGCATAGGCCGTGGTATAGCACTTGTTTTTGCAGAGCACGGCGCCAATGTGGCTTTTACATACAGCGCATCGGTAGAAGCGGCGAAACAGCTTGAAGAAGAACTGGCCGCTTTTGGCGTTAAAGCTAAAGGCTACCAGAGCAATGCTGCCGATTTTAATGAGGCACAAAAACTGGTTGATGACGTATCGGCAGAATTTGGCGTTATAGATATACTAATAAACAATGCGGGCATTACAAAAGATAACCTGCTTATGCGCATCTCTGAAGCCGATTTTGATAAGGTAATAGAAGTTAACCTTAAGTCGGTTTTCAACATGACCAAAGCGGTACAGCGCCCTATGCTAAAGCAACGCAAAGGCTCTATCATTAACATGAGTTCTGTAGTGGGCGTTCAGGGTAATGCAGGGCAAAGCAACTACGCTGCTTCTAAGGCAGGTATGCTGGGCTTTACTAAATCTATAGCTATAGAGCTTGGCAGCCGCAACATACGCTGCAATGCTATTGCACCCGGCTTTATTGAGACCGAAATGACTGCAAGCCTTGCACATGGCGTGGTAGAAGGATGGGCGAGCGCTATCCCGCTTAAGCGTGGCGGCACTCCGCTAGACGTGGCTAATGCATGCGTATTCCTTGCCAGCGATATGTCAGCCTACATTACCGGACAAACACTTAACGTGGATGGCGGTATGATTACAGCATAATTTAATTTTATAAGGGTAACCGGTAACACATGACTGCATCTACGGTTTTATTATTATTAGCGTCTGCAATTGCAGCCTTGGGCTTATCGTTTTACCAATACCTTTTTAAAGCCAAAAGCAAAGGCAAAGCCTACTTGCTTTTGGCCTTTTTGCGTTTTATTACCTGGCTTGCAATCTTTGTTTTGCTTATTAACCCCATCATTACCCGCAAGGATCTTGAAACGGTTAAAACCCCGTTGCCCATACTGGTAGATAATTCACAGTCTATAAAAGAGCTGGGTAAGGATGCACAGACTAAAGAACTGGCCGGGAAACTAGCCGGCAGCAAAGCCCTTAAAGATAAGTTTGATGTACAGCAATATACTTTTGCCGAAGATTTTGAAAGTGGAAAAGTGCCCGATTTTACCGGAAGGCAAACACATATTGACCTTGCCGCCCAAAACATAAAGCAGCTGTACCGCAACACACGCTATCCGGTAATTTTACTGAGCGATGGCAACCAGACCATTGGTAACGATTATGTGTACAGTTTTGCCGAAAACACATCCGTTTATCCATTGGTGGTAGGTGATACTACTACGGTGCTCGATCTTAAAGTGGCCCAGGTAAACGTAAACAAGTATGCCTTCCTTAAAAACAAATTTCCTGCTGAGGTATTTTTGCAGTATAACGGTAATAAAACGGTTAATGCCGTGTTTAACGTTATGCAGGGCAACAGCGTGCTGTACAAGCAAAATATAACCTTTAACAGCAGCCGTAAGGCACAATCCGTATCTGTTTTACTGGATGCCGAAAAAGTGGGTGTACAAACGTATCGCGCCGTTATTACATCGGGCGAAGCCGAAAAAAACAAATACAACAATACTAAAAATTTTGCCGTTGAGGTTATCGACCAGCGCAGCGAGGTGGCCCTGGTGTCATCCATAAACCATCCTGACCTGGGTGCGCTTAAGCGTTCTATCGAAACCAACCAGCAGCGTAAGGTTACCATTTTAAAGCCATCTGAAGTAAAATCGCTACAGGATTATAATGTATTGATACTGTACCAGCCCGATGCGGCTTTCCGTAGCCTGCTGGAGCTTAATAAAAATGCAGGGCTTAATACATTTATAATTACCGGCCTCAATACTGATTTTAATCTTGTTAACCAGTACCAAAGCCTGCTTAACTTCCGCATGACATCGCAACGCGAAGACTACCTGGCCGATTTTAACACCCAGTTCAACCTTTTTTCCCTTACCGATATCGGCTTTGCCGGCCTTCCTCCGTTAGAGCATCCTTTTGGTAATATATCGGTTAAAGGCAATGCCAATGTGCTATTAAACGCCCGCATTCGAAATGTGGCTACCGGCAGCCCTATTATGGCTTTCGCCGAAAACGGTGCGCAGCGCAGCGCTATACTTGTAGGCGAAAATATCTGGAAATGGAGGGTTGAAAGCCATGTAAACACAAAATCATTCGAGCAGTTTGATGTCTTTTTAGATAAAACCATACAGTTTTTAGCCTCTAACTCTAAGCGTAAATCGTTAGTGGTAAACCACGAAAGCTTTTACAATTCTGGCGAAGTGATAAGCATTACGGCACAGGCATTTAATAAAAACTATGAGTTTGATGAAAATGCCCGTCTTACTATTGTGCTTAAAAACAAACAGAATAATGCCACTAAAACCTACGACTTTTTAAAAGGTGCAGGCGAATATAAAGTAAACCTTGACGGCCTTGATGCCGGCCAATATACATTTACGGTTAAAGAAGCCACATCTAACAGCAGCTATAACGGCGCTTTTGAAGTGCTTGATTTTGAAATTGAAAAACAGTTTGTAAACCCAGACCTTGCCAGGATGCAGCAAACGGCTGCCAACACAAACGGTGCGGTATACTATCCGGATAAAGTTGACGACCTTATAAAATTCCTTGCTGAAAATGAAAACTATAAGCCGCTTCAAAAGGAAATAACTACAAAATCACCACTGATTGACTGGGTCTGGCTGCTTATTATACTAAGCGTTACGCTGGCTGCAGAGTGGTTTATACGCAAGTACAACGGCCTCCTGTAATACTAAAGTATTTATAAATAATGTAAGGTAACGCTTTATAATTTCTACATTTGGTTCACCTAAAAACAAGAAATCATGAAAAAGTTATTGCTGGCATTTTGCTGTGCCACCACATTATTTATAACAAGCTGCAACAGCACAAAAGAAGCCTCAACAAGCCTGCCTGTAGACATGCTTACAGCTACAAACTGGCAGGTTACCGAAATTAACGGTAAACCAATTGATAAAGCCGATTTTGGAAACGGCGCACCAACGGCCACATTTAGCACAGATAATAAAATAAACGGAAAAGGCGGCTGCAACGGCTACGGTGGGTCATATAACCTAAACGAAGAGGGAGGTATCAACGTAAGCCAGCTAATGTCTACCAAGATGTATTGTGAAAACGCCAAAGGCGAGAACACTTACATGAAGGTTTTAGAAAGCGTAGACATGGCAAAAGTAGAAAAAGACAAGCTTACCCTGATGAAAGGCGTAGATGCAGTTTTGGTTTTTACGGCGGTTAAAGCCAACTAAACCAAACATTTTATATATTAGTGCCGCGCCTTTAATCGCGGCATTTTTTATGGAAAAAAAGCGTAAAGAACTTATATGGTTATTGTCACCGCTTATTGTGTTGGTGGTAATCACATTGCTGTGTGCTGCTTTTGGTAGGATAGGTATGCATGATGGTTTAGTAAAAATATACATAACACGCACCGGCCATGGCAGTAGTTCTTTTGCAATGCCACCGTGGTATTACCTTTTGCTGTTCACGTCATTATTTGGCTTTTTTATATTTGCCGTAAGGATTGCCGCTAACAGGTTTAAAAATACCCGGGTCAACACTTGGCTGCTAATTTATACACTAATGCTTTTCGGTTGGGTGTTTTTTATTATGTATGCCCTAACACAAATAGACTGACATGCCTGTTACCTAATTTAAAATGAAACACATCCTCTTACTCTCCCTGCTGCTGGCCTTTGGAGCCTGCAAAAAAGAACCTTCGGTACCTGTTGCGCTTAAAAACGGCGATATCATTTTCCAGACCTCAACATCAGCGCAAAGCAAAGCCATACAGCTGGCTACGCATTCTAAATACTCGCATTGCGGGATTATACTGAAAAACAAAGATAAAGATTATGTTTTTGAGGCCATACAGCCTGTTAAACTCACGCCCCTTGACGAATGGGTGGCCCGTGGCGAAGATAGCCATTATGTGGTAAAGCGTCTTAAAGATACCACAGCGCTTACGCCCAAAGCCCTTGAGGAAATGCGTACCGAAGGCAGGCGGATGAAAGGCAAAGATTATGACCTGTATTTTGATTGGAGCGATGACCGAATTTATTGCAGCGAACTGGTATGGAAGCTTTATAAAGATGCCACGGGCCTGGAAGTGGGCCACTTGCAAAAGCTCAGCGATTTTGACCTGTCAAACCCGGCAGTGCAGCAAAAGCTGAAGGAGCGTTACGGCAATAACATCCCTAAAAATGAAACCGTGATATCGCCGGCTGCTATCTATGATAGCGAACTATTAACTACTGTAAAAGAAAAGTAAGCTACAAATTAACAGCCTCACGTTTCGCTGATTCAAACTCAGCTATCATTTCCTGCACAATTTCAGCGGCGGGCTTAATACTGTCTATTAGCCCGGCAATCTGGCCTATTTCCAGTTCGCCTTCTTCAAGGTCGCCCTCAAACATACCTTTTTTAGCGCGTGCGCGGCCCAGTAACGCCTTCAGGTCATCGGGGGTAGGGGCAGTGGCATAAAGCGCCATCACATCATGAAAAAACTTGTTCTTAATAAGCCGCACCGGCGCAAGCTCCTTAAGAGTAACGTGCGTATCGCCATCTTGTGCCTCCACAATAGCCTGCTTAAACTTTTCATGGCTTGACGATTCTACACTGGCAGCAAAACGACTTCCTACTTGTACGCCATCTGCCCCCAGTATCATAGCAGCCAGCATGCCACGGCCTGTAGCAATGCCACCGGCAGCTATAAGCGGCACGGTAAGCTGCGCCTTTACCATGGGTATAAGGGTTAGGGTGGTGGTTTCCTCACGGCCGTTGTGCCCGCCGGCTTCAAAACCTTCGGCTACTACAGCATCTACACCGGCTTCCTGCGATTTCAGGGCAAACTTTACGCTGCTCACCACATGCACTACGGTAATACCTTTTTCCTTTAAAAAAGCCGTCCAGGTTTTGGGGTTACCGGCTGATGTAAACACAATCTTAACGCCTTCTTCCACAATAATATCCATTATCTCCTGGATGTTAGGATATAGCATTGGCACATTTACACCAAAGGGCTTATCGGTGGCTTTTTTACATTTCTGAATATGTTCCCGTAATACTTCAGGATACATAGAGCCTGCGCCCAGTATGCCAAGACCGCCTGCATTGCTCACGGCGCTTGCCAGCTTCCATCCGCTGGCCCATATCATGCCGGCCTGTATTATAGGGTATTGTATGTTAAAGAGTTGGGTTATTTTATTGCTCACGACTTACTGCTTAATTAATTTTCCTGATTGTGTTTTATTGCCAGATAGTATAACAAAACTATAAAATCCGGCCGGGAGGTTGTGCAGGTTAAGGGTATTGCCCTTGCCCAGCTCATGTTTGTACACCTGCTGGCCTAAGCTGTTATAAAAGGTAACAGTACCGCTATTGCCTGCGTTTAATATATAGGTGGCACCTGTTGTAGGGTTTGGATATACTATAAATTTATCGGGGTCGGCATCCTGTAATCCAAGCGCCGCCTGCAACGCTGTAGAAAAGTCAGGGATGCCATAGCCATATTGTGCATTAGGGTTATTGTACCTGTCGGCCGATTCTCTAACAATCTGCAGCAGTTCGGCATTGGTCTTATTGGGCGCAGCCTGCCAAAGGCACGCAACCACACCGGCTAAAATAGGTGCCGAAAATGAGGTGCCGTTACCGGTAGTAATAGTACCATCGATATCGGCAATTACTGCGGCAAGCCCCTTAGCCATAACATCGGGCTTAATGCGCCCATCTGCAGATGGCCCAACAGAACTAAAGTAGGCATACTGCTCTGTAGCATCAACTGCGCCCACGGTAAGTGTATTTATAGCATCGGCCGGAACCCCAATATAGGGCTGTGCCGTTGCGCCCTCGTTACCTCCCGATGTTACCAGGAACATGCCGCGGGTAAAGGCAATATTTGCACCTCGTGTAATGAATGCAGTTTCGCCATCAAGGTCGTTATACGTATAATTATAGGCTGGATTATCATAGTCAAAATACCCCAATGATGTACTTATAATATCTACCCCCAGGCTATCGGCCCTTTCGGCGGCCTCTACCCAGTATGATTCCTCCACAGGGTTTTCACTCAAATAATCTTCGGTAATAAAAAGGTAGTAAAAAGCATCGGGGGCACTGCCCACAAGCTGGCCGGGGGTATAGCCTGCAATAGTAGATAACACCCTGGTGCCATGGTTGCCACCCGTGTAAAAGTTAGTAGAGTTAGCCACAAAGTTATGCCCTCCTAATATAAGGTTGTTGTTTATTAATTGGGCAAATGGCTGTGTGGTATTAACCCCCGGAAAGCCGGCATCCATAATGGCAATGGTTACGCCGTCGCCGGTATAGCCCTGCTGGTGCAGCAAATGGCCGTTAAGCATTTGTACCTGCTCTCCCGATGTTCCATAGTTAAAGTTTTCGAGTGTGGTTTGCGTAGCCCCGGTTTGTGTGGGCTGCATAAAACGGCCATTGTTAAGTGAGTGGTTGGCAAAATCAATACTATTTACAAACGTAAGATTTTCCAGTGCATTTATTTGGGCTTGTGTGCCACGCACGTGTACCGCATTCAGCCATTTGCTTTTTGCCATTACGGTGATGCCGGTAGCGGCATCTATACCGGTAACATAAGCCGAATGTATGGGCACATCCTTGCTGTCTAATACAATACCCTGGTTTGCTCTGCGGTCAAGGGCTTTCTGGCTCAGCATTTCTAACGGGTTTGCCATATAGTAATCCGTATCGGGCTTGTCTGTAAAATATACCCAGGCATCTTCCTGCTGCGCATGGGCAAAACTGTTAAAAAACATAAAGAGTATAAAAAGCTTTTTCATAAAAATGCAGGGCATTAGCAAATGTGCATTATTTTTTATCAAATGTAAACAATATGATGTAAAGCCTTGCGGCATCCAAATTAAAATATACTTTTGTTAACCAAATCCTTGTTATGAAAACCGCTGTATCAGTACTATTATTGCTGGCCTCATTAAATATTTTTGCACAGGTAAAACTTGCCGATAAGGACTTTAAAAACCTTGTGGCATTGTGTAAGGTATATGCCACAAATGTAAATGCTAACGGCGATGATTTTGATAAGCAGGTAAAAACATTGTCTACGCCAAAATTAAAGCGTGTGGTCGAAACATTGACTGTTCTTGACGGAAGCGATAAAAACCTGCTTTCACCAAAGTACTTAAACCGGCCTGATAATGAAGAGTTACAAATTTGGTATGTTATTGCCGAAGTACAAGACAGCAGGAATGACTCATTAAATACAAAAACCGACGAGCAGATAGCTAAAGAGGTTTTGGCTAAAAAAGTGGATGAACGCCTTTTGGTACACACCTACTACCGTATGCTGGAAGGTGGTGTGGGATTTCTTTCTAACGAAATGGACATGAGTAAGATAAACATCGAAACCGATAAGCTGGGTCTTAAAAATGATACCGAAAAAGGCATATTTTTCCTAAATATGTCGCATGCGCTGGTTACACGCTTCAGGGTGCTTAACCAATTAAAAAAACCGGAGAAGCTTATGGAGTTTGCTGCAAAATTGCCTCAGTTTAACGGCATGCCCTATTACAAGTTTACGGGTTTTGATTATCCGGATTTTGAATACGAAAATGATGTAGAAAAAAGCACTTATAACGCCGTGCATGTAGGTGATTATTATGAAGCGGTTATATCGCATTTTATGGCTATAGCCGAAAAAGGTGGCAGCGAGCTTGCACGCGATATCTACTTTAACTCCATACTTGCAAAACCGGAGCTTTTTAAATACTCATCGGCAAAAGATATGCTCCAGGATGTATATAATGATGCCACAAAAAACTAATACACTTCTTAAATTCTTATAGGCTAATAATGGTGTATAACATCATATCTTATCTTATTTTTGCCAAAATTTTAATCGATGCTTTATTTACTGCTCAGCATTTTTTGCAGCGTTTCGGTTGGGGTAATCTTTAAAATAGCCCGTACACATAATGTATCATCGGGGCAGGTGGTAGGATTTAATTATGTATTTGCCCTGCTGCTCAGCTACTTATTTTTCCCTGTAGATTTTACGGTTTTAAATACTTCGGCACCATGGGAAATTTATCTTCCGCTTATGGTTATGCTGCCTTCTGTATTTCTTGTACTGGCACTTTCTATAAGGCATGTGGGTATTGTGCGCACCGATGCAGCCCAGCGTCTAAGCCTTTTTATACCCATACTTGCTGCATGGCTAATTTTTAAAGAAGAGTTTAATGCCTATAAAATTTTAGGCTTGTGCATAGGCCTGCCTGCGCTTGCGCTCATCCTCTCTAAAAAGGCTGATAAACCGGCTAAAGAATGGGCTTATCCTGCGCTCGTGCTGGTAGGGTTTGGGGTTATAGATACCCTGTTTAAACAAATTGCCCTCATTAAAACAGTACCTTATACCACATCATTAGTTATTATATTTTTTGGAGCATTAGTTATAACTGTGATGGCTGTTTGTTATGAACTTATCTTTCTTAAAAAGAAACTCAGCCTCATGAACTTTGCCTATGGTGCACTGGTGGGCATATTCAATTTTGGAAATATATTGTTCTACCTAAAAGCGCATAAGGCTTTTGCCGAAAATCCTTCTACGGTGTTTGCCGCTATGAATATGGGGGTTATAGTATTGGGTAGCCTTGTAGGTATAATTATTTTTAAAGAAAAGCTGTCTGGCCGCAATTACACAGGCATTGCTTTAGCGCTTGTGGCCATAGTTTTTATAACACTGTCGCAAATTTATAAATAGCGTATAATTCCTATTCAAAAATTTCACGCATAATTTTAAACCCCAAACTGCCTAAGGTGGTGGTCAAGATGTTTCCATTGTGCAGAGTCTATCTGTTCATACGTCATATGCCCAAAAAGCGGATGGCTGGTAACTACAATGCCGGCATGGCCGTCACGGCTAAATTTTGAAACCAGCTCCTTAAGGCCTTCTTTAGCTGTATCAAAATTGGGCTCGTAGGTAATTTTAAATTCTTTGGCGGTAGGCAGGCTATTGCTGAACTTTTTTTCGCCGGTAAACATTTTTTTTGCACTCCTGCTAAAAAATAATTTCACCAGCCAGTTAACCTTAAGTTTCTTAGTGCCATATACTACCATAAGTGGCATCTGGCAATGTTCCATCATCTGGCTTACGGTCATTACACCCCATTCGCTCAGGCTAATAGGCATAAGCATGTCAATGCGGTTAAGTATATCCTGGTTTTGTTTCGGGTCAAAAAGGCTGTGCATGGCAATTGGGTTTACGTCTCAGCAAATGTAGTAATTATCTGCTTTAATTTTAATGTGATAAGTGACGTTTTAAACAAAGTAAAATCGACGTTTTAAACAAAGCTTACAGCAATCATGCCGCCTAACTTTGCCATAACAAAATAAATAATTTTATCATGACAACAACAGTTAGCAATTACAATGGGGCACTGCAACAGCTACTAAACTCCGGCTTTAATGCCGCCACAACCACATCAGATGTTATCAGCGGCATAAGCCTGCAGGGTAAAACTGCCATAGTAACGGGTGGCTATGCAGGCATTGGCTTAGAAACGGTTAAAACCTTTGTCAGGGCAGGAGCCAAAGTTATTGTACCGGCCCGCGATGTAGATAAGGCTAAAAAGAATTTAGAAGGCATTGATGCCGAGATCTGGCCTATGGATCTTATGGATCCGGACGCTATAGATGCCTTTGCGTGGCGTTTTTTAGCAACCGGTAGCCCATTGCACTTCCTTATAAATAATGCCGGTATAATGTGGGTGCCTTTAAGGCGCGATGCCCGCGGATATGAGTCGCAGCTGTCTACAAACCACCTGGGGCATTTTCAGCTTACCGCAAGGTTGTGGACGGCACTTAAGCAGGCCAATGGGGCAAGGGTGGTAAACGTATCTTCTTTTGGGCACCAGGTGGCACCTTTTAATTTTGAAGATCCTAATTTTGAGCAGCGGGAATATGATACGTTACTTGGGTACGGCCAGTCTAAAACAGCTAACATACTATTTGCTGTAGAAACAAGTGCGCGTGGCGCTGCGTTTGGCATACAGGCTTATTCGCTGCATCCGGGTGCCGTCGGCGATACCGACCTGAACCGTGACGGCCATCAGCTGCTTCAGGATATGGGTATGCTGGATGCTGATGGCAACGTAACACCACAAATGGCGGCATCGTTAAAAACCGTGCAACAGGGTGCAGCTACAACGGTTTGGTGCGCCGTAAGCCCTCTGCTTAATGAAGTAAGTGGTGTTTATTGCGAGGATTGTGATGTTGCCCCTATAGATAATGGCGATATCGTGCATGTATATAATGATCCGTCTACGCTTAAAGGGGTTAAGCCTTATGCGGTAGATGCTAACAACGCAATCCAGCTTTGGAAAAAGAGTGAAATAATGACCGGCGTTGCTTTTGAGGCAAAGTAACGGGCCTAATTAAAAGGACTGCAATTGATATTGCGGCCCTTTTTGTACTTTTATACGTTATGAAAAGAGAGTCAATATATATAACCCCCGAAATTAAGTTGTCGTCCTATAAAGGTGGGTTTTCTGTAGACGACCTTGTTTTTAACGACCACATGCTCATTTGGTTCATATCCGGTGAAACAAAAATTGTAATGACTGATGGCGCCTATTTATTTACAGCAGGCGATATCTTTTTGATACCCCGCCACCGTATGGCCACCATAATAAACAGCCCCACCGGGGGGCAGCCGCACAAATCGGTTGTTATGCACCTTACGGCCCAAAGGCTCAAGAACTTTTATAAAAACAGGCAGGTAAAAGAGAATGCCACACCATTACCGGGTATATTTACCTTTACTGCCCACCCGCTGCTGCAAAGCTGCCTGGCATCGCTTATACCGTATTTTGAGATAGGGGAGCAGCTGCCCGAAGAAATTGCCGACATTAAAATAACCGAGGCCATAACCATACTGCGCACCATTACTCCGGATATTGACAGCCTACTGGCAAATTTTGAGGAGCCCGGCAAAATAGAGCTAACAGGCTTTATGGAAAGGCATTTTATGTTTAATATGGACATGGAAAAGTTTAGTTACCTTACCGGCAGGAGCCTTACCACCTTTAGGCGCGATTTTAAAAAAGCCTTTCATACCACCCCGCAAAAGTGGCTCACACAAAAGCGGCTTGAGCTGGCGCACTACCAAATGAAAAATAAAAAGCTGCGGCCCAATGAAGTATATATCGAAGCAGGCTTCGAAAACCTCTCGCACTTTTCTTATGCCTTTAAAAAACAGTTTGGCTATGCGCCGAGTGAAGCGTAACGCTGACGTTATTTTTTAGTAGCTAAGATAGAATATACCATGGGAATATTATTGCCAAGATGCTTTACGCGGAATTTACCCGGTTCAAACTCCTCCAGGTGGCTAAAGCAGCTGTAGGGAGAATAATCATACTCATTAAATTTTTCAAGTGTAAGCCCATGATTCAGCAGCCCTCCCAGCACCTCACTAATACTGTGGTTCCAGCTTATGGTTTCGTTGCGCAGGTCGGCTTCCTTCTCGGCATAGGTACCGGTTTCTTCCTCAATAATGGCCTCGTCTTTAAAGTAATTGTAGGTAACCTTAGTAAAATCATTATCAAACATCCATATCACTGGGTGAAACTCGGCAAACACAAATTTACCGTCCGGCTTTAAAAATTTAGATACTACCGCTGCCCATTTATCAACATCGGGCAGCCAGCCTATGGTGCCATAACTGGTAAACACAATATCAAATTGCTGGTTCAAAACGTCGGGTAGGCTATATACATCACAGCAAATAAATTTCGTGTCCAGCCCCAGCTGTGCTGCAAGTTCGCGGCCTTTATCAACCGCAGCTTCAGAAAAATCAACACCTGTAGCAATAGCCCCCATACGGGAGAAGGACAGCGTATCCTGTCCAAAATGGCATTGCAGGTGCAGCACGGTTTTACCGCGCACATCGCCCAGCAGCTCCAGTTCAATTTGGTTCAGCGTATTTTTCCCCGCTAAAAAACCGGGCATATCATAAAAGTCAGATGCCACATGATGTGCTGTTTTGGCATCCCAGGCCAACTGGTTTGTTATTAGATAGTGTTTTTCTTTACTCATATTTAGCGGTAATCCTATAGCGGGATACACTATATCTGTTATATATTCCCACAGCATCCAGCCGGGTATGTTTTTAATAAGGGCTTCTCGTTGTTTAAGGTATGGCAGTACGGCATCGGCAATTGCTTTGCGAAGTGCATTATCTTTATCGGTATATTCTTCGCTGTTTGCGGCGTTGTCATAATACAGTATGCATAGTGCTGCAAGTAAACCGTCTTTTTTTAACTGAAGATAACTGCTGTTATCTATAGCATCTAAAAACAGATTGAGATATTTTATATCGGCCAAAATTATTTCTTCATCCTGGTCAGAAAAATGCAGGCTTTCATCATACCCCCAAATATCCAGCAGTTCTTTATCTGCATCGGGCTGGTTACTGCCCGTTGCAAAAAACTTTACAGAACCGCATGAACTGCAGGGCGCTTTTATAGTATCTGCAACAGGATATTGCCCAAATGCGGCCTGCACTTTAGTAAGTACAAAATAATCAGTATTGTCGCATTGTGCGCATTTCTTATAGAGGTAGTACCCTTCCATGGAGAAGTTTGTTTAGCCAAATTTACCGTTTTGTTATGACATTTCAGTGCGAATAATTTTGTAAATTTGTGCCGTCACAAAACAAAACAACAAATGGAAAACGGCATTTACGCAAAATTCAATACTTCTAAAGGTATCATCCTGGTGAAGCTTACACACGATAAAACACCCGGTACAGTAGGTAACTTTGTAGGCCTGGCTGAGGGTAACCTTGAAAACCACGAAAAACCACAAGGTAAACCATATTACAACGGTCTTGCGTTTCACCGTGTAATTCCTGATTTTATGATACAGGGTGGCTGCCCTCAGGGCAAAGGCACAGGTGGCCCGGGTTACCAGTTTGAC
>Ga0265780_10003655_pt1 | contig 20107 bp, 24 predicted proteins | sample P1T30metagenome_FD_192432 | JGI IMG/M metagenome (GOLD analysis project Ga0265780, IMG submission 192432) | Plant litter microbial communities from East Loma Ridge, Irvine, California - P1 T30 | ecosystem: Environmental > Terrestrial > Plant litter > Unclassified | place: USA: California...
TACATGAAGCATAGCATGGCGTTTTGCAAATTTGGATAAGCATCATAGATAACGGAGAGATGCACATGGGGATAACAAGAGTTCGTCAGAGAAATGGAAACAACAGAGTTCATCAAGCAGGCGGCGAGATTATTGGGAGTAGTCACTCTGTGACGACAATTCTATTCCGCGTGATATTACCGTTTGATAACACACTAATTCCTTTGGTATACGTAACTTTGTGCGTGGAGTTGCATGTCGGAATACTCCACTGCACGCCAAGTCCTCCTCTTGAACCTCGTCCATCCATTATCCTCCGCTCGGCGCTCCTGGTATCATATCTAGCAGTTGGGGATCTGCTCAACGGCACCGGGAGTGCCCTTGACGCACATGCCGTGGTTCTGGCGGGCGCCGACTTCTGTGTCTTGTTAGATGTACTCTCCGCTATCCCTCTGGAAGATCAAACGTACCAGCAGCGACAGGCGCAGCAGTGGCGAAAACAGCCATGGAAAGGAGAGTAGCGACGATGGTAGTGAACTGCATGTTTGCGGTTGTTGAAGTATAAAACTTGGGTATATCGCTTGGAATATAGAATTGTCGTGAAGAAGCAAGAAGAAGTTGTTGATTATTAAGTCGCCCGGCGACAAAGGAACGTATGGAATAGAAGAGTTTGGTTGTTGACTTGCAAATGTGTAGACTTGAAGTGAAGAATTCTGACCTACCCGGGCATCTAACTTTCTTTATACCGCGCCCAGCCTATGCCCGCCGCGTAATCACGTAGGGCTGAAACCGGACTGGATGTGTTCCTGAGGCTCCTGGAGTGCAAGGCATGGATGTGCGCGCTAGGCACGCCTGTCAGGCGGGGATGTGGATTGGTGCGGGTTGACGGTTTCCGGGGCGCAACGTCTTTGCAGTGTGTCGGAAGTGCCTCAGGTGGCCCAGACGAGCGCCTTGGTATTTTGTCGTGGCCATTGTTGGAGGTCTAGATGGCGATCAGGTTTGAGAGAGGTTTGGTTGGGACTGGGGTGCTGAGCACGACCGGAAACCACAGCGTCTTTGTTGATGTCCGCCAGAACTTGAGGAGACAGCATCTTCGACCAAAGCATTCAATCTGCGAAATTCTTGGGGTTTGATTGAGGGTTACGGGGCGCGTAGGGTCGTTGAGGACTGGAGTTGGTATTCGCGATCGGGTGGTGATGAAACAGTACCAAAACGCGCCCCAGACAGTCTCCGCCAACCTTGGAAGTTGCACGAAGCGCGCCATCACGTGGCTGGCTCTTGGTAACGACCAGCCAAATTCATCAGAAGAAGTATGGTTGCTGTAGGGGATCATCCAAGACGCGTGCAACATGCGTACTTGTAATGCGAATCGCGTCGAGTGATGTGTGGTCCTCAAGTGGGCTAGCCAGGCCTGGCAGTGATCGGCGTGCTTCTCGACTTTGCACGAGAAAGCAATCGCTTTTGAGCTGTGCCATTATGGCATCATGACAGCTTCACCAAGCGCCTTCATGAGTCCAATGAGGATGGTCCTGAAATCACGCTGTACGTTTATCAAAGCAATAGGCTTCCAGAACTTGGACAGATCTTGATTAGGCCGGATGCTGAGACTTGGAGGTGCGCATTCGCCGTAGTTGAGAAGTTTTGAGTTCTCCTCTTCTATGAGGTCAAAGTCTGAGACGAGGAGACGACTTGAGGTATTGGAGATGGAAGTAGTCGTGACGCACATTAAGAGGGGGGGCGTGTCGGTGAGACGCCTTTTCCATTATTATCAGCTGTCTCTTCAATTTTTCTCAATCAGATTGCTGTATTTGGTGTTCTTTATGAGTCTTTTCTTTCTCTCTGCGATGTTTAGTCGCCTGTGACCGTAATGTATCTTTCACTTCGTTGATGTGGCTGCAAGTGCTAAAGAAGATGAGCGTGTGGGTTTGATATCTACACAGAACCATGCCCTCCTATGCCGAAATGAGCTCGCCGGTGCTTCTGCAGGTGCATGTCGGTTGTGAAGGTGAGGTGTTGTTGTTTTGGCTGTCGACTTTCACCCACCTGCCACTGCTTTCCGTCCCCGCCCGCTCCTTCCTCCACGCAGACGCGGCCACTCGGCATTCTCGATTGTGACCCCGCGCCTAATTCTCGAGCGGAGGACTCGATCACCTTTCGCCCAACCGGACGCTCAAAATCCACAAAGCAAGCTGCGCTACGCACGGAAGGAAGCGAACGAGCAATCGGCATCATGCCGGACAACAAAGGTGTGGGCTGGCGCAAGAAGAAGAGCAAACCCAAGGAGCTTCAGCCGCTCAAGCTAGGTCTTGATCATCTGGTGAGCGTCGATGATGCAGCCGACAGACGTCGCCACCATGGTTGGCGGAAAACGATTCAAGGAAGTCGCCCTGCAACTCCCGCACCGCCAGCGACGCCTACGGTGGAAGAGGCGGAAGATGCACCGTCTGAGCGGACTGAGCGTTCGACACCACGTCGTGATTCCAAGCCCAAACTAATTCGATACACCTCATTATTCACCAGCTTCGGTAGCACGCCCAAGGGCCCCGAGTTCTCCGAGCCTTGGGGCGAAGAGCCACTGCCGTTCGAACCCTACACGGATCCCAAGTTTGCCATCGCATCGATACGTGCACATATGGCTAGCTTTTCTATTAAACCGATTCCACTAGAGCACAACAACAGCCTGTTCCGCATCTTCGAAGATTACCACAAACGGAGAGATGAGATCGACCATCTGCAGGTCGCGCTCGAGGAGTTGAGTGAGAGACATCTGCAGTCTGAGACAAGCTGGGCAGCCTATGAGCGTCAATATGCTGATGAGATACGTCGTCTCGAGCTATTGATTGCGCAAGGTGTCACAGGAGTAGCAGGGTACGGTGTCTTCGCGTCCGCATCGTCAGTCATGTTAACGACATCTTAGAGTCCTAAGTGCTAGGCAAGGCAGTGTTCTAGACCGCAAGCGCATGCATCGAAAGACTGTATCTAACAGCAAACCCACAACCTATCACGAATTCTTGTCCCAGGAGCAGATCGACACCGAAATTAGACTGAGAAGTCAGCAAGGTACAAAATTCGTGTCAATCAGCATTTAGCTCTAAGATAGGACTACGCCCATGCTGACTCTTTTAGTCCTGCTTCAACGTTCGACCTCACCGTCTACTAAGATGACTGCTTTGTCTCGGCACTTCACTGGAAGAGCAGGTGGAGATCTTCGCGTTGGCACCCCGCCAGACGATATCAACCCGATGCTCTCCCGAAAGGTCCAGAGTGAGATGAACTTGGTAAAACTTGGCCGTGTCGATGCTGTAAACTCTGTCGAGGACTCCTCAGTCACATCAGGGTTCTCGGGCGCCGGAGATCCTTTGCCTGACGAGATGTCGTCGCCAATGTCGGCAATGGCAGAGGTTGCAGCTGATTGCGATGCCATGATTGCACTCCGAGAGGTAGGCTGACCGTGACAATTCTATTTCAGGACAGAGACTGACCGCATATTTGTACCGCAATAGCTTGGTACTCTAGTCGCACGGAGACGGGGACTTGAGACTGGTGGGTTCATTGATGGCCTCATGCGACTGCTGTCTGAACCCTGCGTCCCCAATCAACGAACGAACGAGGAGTTCGGTATATCTGGCACTGCACACGGACGAGGTGGCCCAAACACCAAGGGAACGGCCAAAGACGACATGACACCGCAGCGTACCCTCCGCAAGTTCCAGTCACAGCCGCAATTGAACTCTGAGAAAAGGCGTCGCCGACACTTTTCTTTCGAGCCTGGGGAGGACCAGCTCCAGGCCTTGAATGAGGGATTGAGAGAGAACGATGCTTCGCGATATCATGATGTTCCAGCAGAGTCAAGCAGCCCGGAACTCCTCAGCCATCCTTACGAGTCCAATGCTGACATATCGCCAAGAGGTTCAACTATGTCGCAATCAGGGATCCAACAAGATTCTTGTAACGCCTCAAAGATCCCCAGTCCCGTGCACGTATATGGCAGTGTCCGCCGCGAAGGGTCTGTATCGAGTCTGCAATCAGCCACGGCGAAGTCAGCCGACAGTCGCCACAATTCACTTTCGAGCGTCTTGACAGCGTTCCGGGATAGCCACAGTGTGAACCTACAACCATCATCAAGCAGTAGAAGCAGCTCATTCAACACCCAGCGCAGTGCTGAGATGTCACCGCCATCGAGAGACCGACCCGTCAGTACCCGTGTACCTAACGGTGTTTCCAGCCTATCGGCAGATCATCAGAGACCCGTGTCGCAAGGAGGTAGTTCAGCAAGGACCATCAAGCCGTCGAAGACCTCGTCACTCCGAGCAAGTCGCACCATGGGTCCGCTCACACAAGAGAACGACGAACCTGACCAGAGTGGATGATACATTACTCGTCGGCTCATCGGTCCTTGCCCAGCTCTGACGAAAGACTGATTTTAGCCGTTCAGGATGGTGTGTGTGGGGGGAGTTGTCGGGAGATTGCACCAAGGTCATCAGCTGCAAAGAGTGACAAGACTATGATTGTCCGTTCCAGCACTGATCATAGTCGCCGGAGATAGACAGTCTGGCGCCAGGTGAGAGCACAGACTTACACCATTTCGACTAAGTGTGTAGCAATTTTTGGCATCGCGTATGAGCGATACGCCAGCGAAGCTACGTTTTACAAAGTCTCGATGTCATTCTCGCAACGTGTACAAAGTTTAGTTAATGGGTGCGTGTTGTCAACAACGCGAAAACGTCCAGGGGGTTACATCAGGTCACTTATCCAATAGCCTCAAGCTCTACGCAAAATCCCAGAATCCAAATGCTAGGGCTCGACCCCGGGTCTCCTCATCACGCAGCTAAAGACACCAGACTCTCGGCATCTGCTATGGCAGATCCAAGTACTATGGACGGGGCATCGACTGTTCACGCATGCTGATTTACGCTCCAGGACCCCGGCATGAACGCCACTGCAGCAAGTAATCAAATTTTGTTCGCCCTTAGGAAAAAGCGAAATGAGTCTCAGGAACCGAAATCGCCACCCACTTACGACGCTTTCTTGTGACAATCTGTACCATGATAGCTGGGCTTTTCTGCTCCGTCGCTTCGCAAAGGTAGCACGAATGGTCACATAGCCTTCTCATTGTGGCTAATGCATATCCTAGGAGGAACGACTGATCATGACACGCTACCCGGTCCTAGTCAACCCAATCCAAGACTTCAATGAACTCATTCAAAGCTTCTGGTTCCTTCTGACAAGCCGGTGCTTCAATGAATCCATTCAGAGCATCTAGTTCTCTCTGGGTCATTCTTTGATGTCGCTACTCCCTGCAGAAGCTGACGAGTACCTTTCGCCACGCCACAGCTACTAGGCTCGAACGAGTTTTTACGCCACTGTGGCACAGTAGCGATCACTTTCCTACTCGAGCAGCGACTCCAGAATTCACCCGCGTGATGATGTGCAATCCCTTCCTGAAGGTCAGAGATCGACTGCTGTCAACGTCAGATTTGCCACAATGCCACACTTATTTTTACACAGACATGCCTGCATGGCTTTCTCCGCTTCTTTAACGGTTGATTGTCGCTAGCTTCACTATTGGGCACGGGTCTCTCTGGTACATGCAGCAGCAACCAGCATTCCGGTGTGACCGCCAATCGTGGACATGTCGGGTCGATGCTGTCGTTGCTACAAAGTCAATTGGCGGCAGTTGTTTCATCAGCGACGCACGCATTGCGATTATGACGAAAGCCATCAATCGATCGAAACAGTTCCATGGCCTCTGATTTCGGGAAAGCGCCCGCTAACGACTCCTTAATCTCGGCTTGACAGCAACAGAACAACGGTAAGAATTAACTCTTCCGACTAGGCGTGCAACGGGCGAGATGGCCACTGCAAGCGCTACGGCGTCAACGGCTGATTACGGGAGGTTGTCCTTTGACGAATTAGCGGGGACGCATCCTCGTCGCCCATCTTCTGCTCATACGCAGGGGAAAGGCGGCGGAAGCATGAGAGAACGGAGAGGCGGTAGGGGTGGAAGCTGGTCTGTGGCCTCATTGGGCCCGCGGCATAGCGCAAGCACTGCAATGACCAGGGCCGCTCGAGGCTCGTCCGACCATGGGGACGAGGATGGCCGGCACATGTCATAACGCATACGGTACGCGCCGCTGGGGGATTGTTGATTCCAAGAGGGCCTAGCGGGTATGGTGGAAGTAAAATACGATGTGCTCGACACGGGCACGGGTGGGACAGACGAGCCACACAAGCCTCGCACGCGCACTGGTGTGGCTCCTGTGGATTCGAGAAACAACGGCTTGGGATCGATGCAACAAGCCCCAGGGCGGGATTTGCGCTCTTGGGCGCGGGATGGCGACAGGTGCAGCGACAATCACCACCTTATACGGCAGTGCAGAGTCTGGCCGGCTCGCGGCTGTCGTAGGGCAAGTGGCTGTGCAAGCCGGCTCCGGCTGATCTGTAGGGTTTGTATGGAACGAGTGTTGGGTAGAGAGTAGCTGCAGACGAGACGTCTGAGGCCGCCGCAAAATTACAGCGCGGATTCAGTCTGGCTAGACCGTCGACCCCACTGCTCGTTTCCGATGCCACGCGCCTTTTGCAGCCCATGTCAGGCAGGCCCGTGGAAGCTCCGGGCGTGTACTAAAGCCCTGTGGCTTGATGTTGGCTTGACCCTCTTGGAAGGCTGCTCCGTCCCATAACCACTTCTATCAAAGCCTCCCCAACATCCCGACTTCAATCCTGCTTCTCGATGCGCCAACCTCACTTCTTGCTCTCTTCTCTTGAGCTCATCCGCGATGTTTCGCAACCGGTACGTTCCCCCCCTGTTGCGCTCCCCCCTCTATTGGCGCCAGCCATATCAGCGTGCTGTGATGTTCGCGCGTCGCGTTTGGTGTTGAGCGGCCCTGGTACCTAGGCTGACCTGACTGACCGCCATTCAGGACGAATTCGCAGAAGCCACATGAGGAACTCCTAGAGTCTTTCAAGTCTTCTTTTCCGCACCTCGCACAGCGATCGCACTCGGTCGCTGGGCCATCAGGCCACTCTCTTACAGATGCGCTAGATGTCGCACACCCCCCTCGGTATGTATCTCCACATGGTGTCTGCGCAACCCTTCTGCACCCACTGCTTGTAACAGTGTGTCCTGCTGGACATGCAGCGTAGTCATGAAATTATTCCATGTGGTTTGCTAACTAGAGTCTGCTTCAGACATGCCGGCGACCACGATGACATCAAGGACCAGGATCCGACGCCGCGTGGGAGCGATCAGCCTTGGAGGTTCACTCCATCTCTGCTTGACCCCAACAGCTTTGCATTCACTTCTTTTGCAAACCAACCTCCTGGCTACTATACACCGACGCCGGGCGGCACCAACACGCTCTATCACAGCCAGGCGGGAGATCTGCACACTCCCGGCTTCAGCTTCGGCCTAGGAACACCACTTTCGCTACCCACCTCGGAAGGAGGGGTCCATGCTGGCCAGACTGCGCCAACACCACACCTTCATGGCTTCAACCCTCACGCTATCGCAGCCCAGCACCAGTTTCAAAATATCAATCCCTTTGGCCTCCAGGCCCAGCATGCCCAGGCCTTTGCTCCGCACCAGTTCACTCACGCGCCGTCCGCTTTCGACCATGGCTCCTTGGCGCAAACCCATCACGAAGACTCTCCCATGGACAACATGGTTACGGACATCGAGATGCAGGAGCAGTCGCCCTTGATCGGCTTCGCGGGCCATTCTTACCAAGACAACCTTGCCGCTGCTGTCCAGGCGCCGCCACCTTCATCAAACCAAAACTTCCGGTACCACGTCACCCTGAACGCGCCTACTGCAATGATCAAATCGTCCGACGAAGTGCCAGTTACCTATCTCAACAAAGGACAAGCTTATTCCATCTCGCTAGTGGATACGGCTCCAGTCCAGACGTCCTCGGGCCCTCTGAAATACAGATCCTTTATTCGCATTTCCTTCGAGGATGAGCAACAACGTCAACGACCGGCTGCTTGCTGGCAACTCTGGAAGGAGGGTCGCGGGACCAATGAGGCCCATCAGCGCGGTGGCCGCCTACAGGCTGTTGAGTTTGTAGACCCCAGCCAAGTTGGCGGCGGCGAAGTGCAGGGCCGACCTCGTGTCGAGATCGAGTCATCTTCCTTTGACGGCTTCGTCGTTACATGGACACCTGTTCAAAACACTTCTCCCGAATGTTCGTTGGCAGTTCGATTCAACTTCTTGTCTACCGACTTCAGCCACTCGAAAGGTGTGAAGGGCATCCCCGTCCGCCTCTGCGCAAAGACAGAGCTTATCTCAGAAGTTGCTGGATCACCGCAAGGAAGCTTGGATGCCGAACTCTGCTTCTGTAAGGTCAAACTGTTCCGAGACCACGGAGCTGAGCGAAAACTGTCGAACGACGTTGCCCATGTAAAGAAGACGATAGACAAGCTGAAGCAGCAAATCGCCCAAGTTGAGTCTGGAATGAAGGACTTTGGAAAGCGCAAACGCAGCAGCTCGATATCCAAAGGCAGCGCCAGTACACGACCCGGCAAGGTACCAAAGCACAAGAGGACGTGGTCAATGTCTTCCGCTAGCTCAAACTCCGGACAACGCGCCCCGGCTGAAGAGGACCTACACATCAAATTGGCCTCTCTACAAGACATGTTCAGCTCGACCAGGCCTGTAAGCGTACTGTATCTGCAAGGCGACGAGCAGGACGATCCTGATCTCCATCCTGTTCAGCTGGTGTCCAGTCCTCAAGAGTTGACCAAACTCGACACCGCTGTGGAGGCACAGATGTGGGAAGGACAAAGCACACACACGGGCGCGTCATCGATCGTGTCACCAACACCGAGTTCACAGTCAATTCCCTCGGAGAAGCGACGAGGGTCTACCTTTCAGCGTCCTAAGCCCTTTCAGCCCCCATCGCGAATGTCATCAAATGAGTGGAGAAATCTTCCGCAGACAGCCACGGGAGACCTCAAGGGTATGCCAGTCACTCTGCATGGAGGCGCCGACGTACCTACCAAGGTCCAAAGACCATACGCGGACGACCACGCACTTTCAGGCTGGATTGAAGCACTGGGCGTTGACCAGACCTATCAGCCCCCACCCGAGCCTATGCTAAAACCAGGTATGTCCTCCGGCCCCTTGTCATGAAACACTGTGCTAACACATACGCTCTAGTGGCATGCTTTTTCGTGCAACCAAGAATCGCAGGACGACAGCCCGATGACAACTACTTCCGTGCCGTATACCTCATGGAACGTACCGTGAAAGCGCTTGTCGGCGGCATCGCAATGAAGATCAACATCGAACCCACTAAGGTGACCCGCATAGTCCGTGTCAATCAAAAGGGCCTACAAATTTTCATGGACGACGACGCCATCAACGCCATGCCAGAGCAGCAGGACATGACCGCCGAGTTCCACGAAATCGGCACGCCTCCGGTACATCAACTGAAGCGAGAATGGGATGCTGGCCCTACGGACATCCAGGTCGATGGCGACATCAGTGTTACCGAGAACGTACACACATCAGGCTACGAGTTACGTTTGCTTTTCTAGGTGTCCACTCTATGCGCAGAGGACATCCGCCGCATCTTCTCGGACTTCGAGATCATTTCACGACCCATCATAATGACTTTGTACTATGCGCGCGTTTGGCCAGGGCCGTGCACTGCTGTGCCAGGCTTAATGCTATCCGGCCATCGCCCGACACAATTTCCTTCCCTTCGGCGTTGCCAATTTTGGAGATACCACGCCCGCTTCTGGGCCTTTTCTTCCTTATGTTGAGACATTGCGCCTTACTCTTCTTTTCTGGTTCCACCAAGATACCCATTATATTCTCACATTTTCCAGCGGCTTAAGATTGGAAGTCATGATCTGATTCGCATGCGCGGCGGAACGCAGCGATTACTATACACACGATAGGAACGGAGCTGTAATTTTTCTACTGAAGTACACATGGAAAGCAGAGTCCGATGATCCCTGGAGATGATTCTATCTCCTTGAAGTCACAATACAAACTTTTTTGGCATACACAACATAACCACTCCACATTTTCTCTTTCTTGCACGCGAGTCAGTGCAGTTTCAAACGTAACATTATCATTGTGCTAAATGCTGTAGTGACAGGACCGAACGGACTTGCATTTTCCCAACATTTGCCCATGCTGACTCTAATCAGCATTTGTGACGCTAGGCCCCGGCACGACTCAGGGCAGTTACATTTCGCTCAACTACCGACGCAAGGAATTCGCGCGTCAGCGGAGTGACCATGCACGACCTCCGTAATAATCCACCAGCATGTTCTTTTTCCGCATCGCGCGAAACGTCAACAAGTCGCACTCTGACCGCCTCGACCAAAAACATATCGGTCCGCTATCCACGTCTTGGAAAGGGACCCTAGATCATATAGAACGAGGTGGCTGGTTGGCAGCTGTAGTCGAAGAACGATCGCCAAATGGATCCCAGCACTGCGCTAACTTGGTGCGCTCCGTCTGATGTCATGCTACATGAAGCTCGCAGCAAATCAAATCGCACCCACACTATGATGATATCGACAAGGACCTGCAGGAGCGGCTCTGGAGGAGATGCGTTGTCAAATGTCACGACCCCCTCAAATTAGAATGAAGCGTCCACGGTCAAAGAGGCGGAGGGTGACTTGGCTCCTCGGAGCTTCTATCTTTACTCCGCGTAGTCGCGATATGAAACCGACGGCGTCAATAAGGCACACAGTCAACGGGCGAGGCAGCGGCTCTCTAGCCAGCTCGTTAGAGATGAGCGAGTGAGCGTTCCATGATGGCAAATGAACGCGAACTCCTCCAGTAACTCCGACGGTGGGCGATTAGCCTCGAAACCTAAATGATGCATTCGTGGCATGCAACATCGGAGATGTTTACTCCTCCTGTGCCGTCCTCAGCATATGCAAGGTTCCACGTGGTCACTTGCCTTAGAAAAGCAGAGGAAAGGAAATGTTTGCGAGCTATCAAGAATATCGCCACCGACTACATGTGGAACAGAACCATCGTGGACCCCGAGGGTCTTACAATAACATTACAACCGACCTGCAGGAGACGCGTACTACAATTTCTACCGACCACCTGGAACAGGAAGGAAGCCCTCCGAACCGTTGGACTATCCATCAATCATATGCTTCCGAGAGTCTATGTTTAGTGATATGGTAGGAAGGGCCGTTAATGATGGCCCAATCATGTGCATGATCGACAATCAAAGTTACTTCTTCAATTACATTCCGCCACAGTGGCGATACAAGCATCACTGCATTCGCCACATCTTGCAGCACACGGCACGACTGCCTGAAGCATGTGCCACATCAGAGCGATGAGTCAACGCAGGAGCAGCAGATCTTTGCTGCAAGCGAACTATCGGTAGAAAGATTGAGGACACTGTTTAGATGGACCCCCCTCTGCGGGAAGCACAGCCACAGCTACATATTTGTCTTGGCAAACGTGTTCGAGCTGAACTGCTCCGCACTTTCAGCAGACAGCCTCGCACACATTCACCGACATGACCGAAAGTCTGCTCCACTGGGCTTGCAACTGGCTATCGCCGAGTGACCAGACGTGCAATTAAAGCCAAAGACGATCTCTAGTGACAGATGTTATGTGTCAAGCCGTTTACCATCCGGGCTCCACTCCGACACGGAAAATCCTCCATAGCGTGATCACGAGCTGAAGGTACGTTCCAATGCGACACTTGCTGAAGGGTCTAGACCGTCTCTTTTCGATGCGGAGATTGCCATCTCGTACCGCTTCAAGACGCGATGTCGACATTCTGGTGATCCCGTCTGAGCGCAGAGGACGCGCCAGAGCGTGCACGGCGGTCCGACGAGGGACACCAGCAACACAGACAAAGGAAGCGCATCGTTCGAAGTCGAAGCGCAAAAAGGACGACCGGTAATTACACCGATCCTAGCAACATACCCGCAATCTGGTGGAGTGAACCCCGACGCGTTCTCACACCATCTCTCTTGGCTCGCGCGACCTCAAGGGCATAATGAGCAATTTCCGCTCCTAGTCGCGCATTTGAGTCGCCCATGGTGTCGCTTTCGCATCCAAATCACATGAAATCGATGCAGCAATCAAAAGGGATTGTGGAAGTAGGTTTACCGGATGTTCGGTCCTGCGGTGTGTCGGTGTGCGATTTGACATGGGAGATGCCAGGTGAAGCTCCTGATCAGCCATAATGCGTTTCAGATGGGCCCAGGACATGCAATCGCGCTCCACTTGTTTTTTCTCATCCCATGATCCCAAATGCGGATCCCACGTCACACCTCCACTCGTGCGGCCTTCCATGCCTCCGTCGTTAGTCGCGAGTTGCGAGAACACGAGAAAGCCATGAGGATTTTCCCCCTAAGATCTCATATTCGGCCCATTGCGATCTTGCATTACCCAGCTTCCCATTATAGTCAAGCCACAATCCCGCAACCGCACCGGCTAAAACCCAGAGGCACAGCATCACTTTCGCTACCGAACGTCCTGCCAGATGCATGCGTATGCGCTATCTCGCTTATACACCCGCCGGCGAGTCAAAATGCATGGATGTGGGCAAGGCAGCGAATCAGCACATCTGTGGCACAGTGACAATGTACGCTGCTTTGCATGAGTGCTGCTGACGCCTTCACGGAATACTGCCGGTTGGCTGACCAGGGTAGATGCGTACCTACAGGAGCCACGTTGACGGTGCTAAGCTGGGGGTCCATCGACGCAAGTCGCAGTGAACGTTCTCTGGAATCTTTTGCAGACTGATCTAGGGCATCAATGCGCGTGGTCAGCAAGAAAAGTAGGCGTAATCGAAGAAATGCCAAGCTTGCTTTTTCCTCCGCTATCTGACGGTCAACACCAAGATGAGCTGAGCTGAGCTTGTCTCCTTCCCCGGGCATTGGGATGCAAAGGAGATCCTTCCGACGGCGCGGTGATCTGATCGCTCAATATGGTTCGGTCCTTTTGCGGTCAATGGAAAAGAAAAAGGTCGGTACCGATGGGGGCTTGCGATGTCAGAGCGTCTCCGCTCGGGGATGTGTCTGTATCAACATTGCCATGCGCTTTTCGATGGAGGAGCGTAAGCACAAGATGCGGCGATATGACGCATCGGGACGCGAGGCTTCGGTCCAATATTGCCGAGTCGAGCGGTGTACGTGAACTGCTCTGGGCCATACATGAGGATTCCCAGACATGGAGAAGTGCCTTACAACCCAGGATGTCCTGGCTCGCGTACCTGGAACGCGATGATGTGTGCACTGGGGTCGGTCGTATCCGGAGGTTTAGAGACCAGGTCCAGGGTCGGGGAGGTGAGGTTGCGAAGCGCGCCGAAGTATACACAGTGGGGTTGAGGCTGGGAACAGAGTGATATTGTCACCAAGACGCCCTGATACCGAAATGTTACCAGCTACAAGGCTTTAGAGTTTAGAGAGGATCAGAGCGCACCGCCACAGGTGGAGTCTTCTGACATGCCAGAAAACTGCCTCCCAGGTTCAGAGTTTTTGGTGGGAACGACTGGAGAAGAGATCTATATTCGGTGGGTGGGTGGGTGGAAGGTGAGGCGAGGGATTCAAGCGAGGGGTTTATCATTGCCTGCTTCGACAGCCTCAATATATTGATGCATCCGCTCACTGGTGGACAACGGGTATCTTGCTGCGAGGCGAGACGGAGGAAGTCTTGGGCGAGAAAGAGATGAGGGGCACTTGCGTGAAAATGACGTGCATCTGCAGAGAAACCACCAAAGGACCGATTCCCAACGGATGAAGGATGGGAATTTCTCCATGATATATATGCACAATGTGTGGTATACCTTCGCTTACATTTTATGGGGAATGAAACCTGGCAGCCCCAGATGTGTTTCTATAATTGTTGCGATGGATGGATAGCTGGTGACGAGCAATGATAGCTGTCGGGCTGCGAATCTACTGATCGCCATAATTGAATGACCGCTACAGCATGCCAAAGCCGTGATACAACCGCACACCGATCAATCATCCAGTTCTCTCCCAAAGTCAATCAACCGCAGCTTGCGTGCATCCTTGGGATGAAACTGTGCAACCTTTGCCCTAACCAAGAACCTCGACGCAGCCGAATCCCTCTCAAGTTGGAAATACGCCTTCCCTCCACCAGGCCCAATGAGCGTAGCAAACAGATTCTCAATCAACTTGCGCATCTCCGCATCAGCAGCTTCCGCCTCTGTAGGGGGCTCCTCCTCTTCATCATCCTGCACAGCAGTCTTGTTGCCCCAGATCTGATCGATCCTGCGCTGGCGATTCTTATCAGACAACGGCTTCTTGCTTGACTTTGCGCGCCCCTTTTTCGTGAAACCAGCCGCAAGCGTGTCGTCCTCAACATCGAGCATATCGCCTACCACAGGGCCGCCGAGCTCTTCAGCCGCAATCATGGCGGAGAGGTAGTCGTTGATGAAGTCGTTCATGGCCTGGCCTAGCCGCTGCATTTCAGCATCGTAGTTGTCTTTCTGAGCGCGCTTGGCTGCGATTAGTTCTCTGGCTAGCTGGGCCGGCGTCTTCTGCGAGCGGTCTTCATGCTGAGTGCGGAGACGCTCGATGCGGCTCTCCATAGCTGCAGTGAGTAGATTGGCATCGTGGAGATTGGCTTCTGTGCGGCGGAGAGATGTTTCTGCTTTGGTGACTTGTGCTTGGGCGCTGGTGATTGCTTGTTTGGTTCCGTGGACGTTCTGCTGGAGAGATCGGGCAGCTAGCAAGGCAGGTAGTACTGAGCCCTGAGATGGAAGGAATGTTGGTGTTGATTTTAGATTCATATAAGCATCCTTGACAGCCCGGAGTTGTTGTAGCTTTTGTCGAGGATCTCCTGACGCATATGCGGCATCTTCGAGATCAATATTGGATTGGGCCTTGAGCTTGGTGGAGGTCAGTAAAAATGACTGTATCAAGTTTATATGATCATACCTTCTCCAGTGCAGCTTGTTGTTCTTGTACACGCGCCTGAAGCTCTTTTACGGTCTGCTCCAGACGCGCCTCAGTGCCTGACGCGTCAAAGTCCATTGCGCCATCTCGTATTTCTTGTGCTTCTTTGACGTATTCGCGAATATTCTGGACGGTACTGTCCTGGTGTTGCGCCATATTGTGATAGTGTATTGGACGTGTCGTGGTCGTGTGGTAGCGACGGTATAGTGCTTACGATCAAGAGCGTGCTTGCAAGTCCCGCAACCCGTCTCCTTACTATTTTAATTACTACCCGTTTCTTCTCTTATCCATCCCTCTGTGTTGCGTTTGACGCGACTGACTCTGCCTTTACCTGGAGGGTTTTGAGCAGCACGTGACTGCCAAGGCGCCAGTGGCCGACGATCCCCTCCTTCTTCCTTTTCGGCCGCACTTGTAACATCTGTGCAACGTCCTCCCTCGCATCACCCACACCTGCTTGCGACTTTCAACCAGCGCCCAGGGCCCCTTCTGCACCAGCTCATCTGTCGCTTCTCTTCATCAGAATAATTCTCGCTGTCTGAGGAGGCGCGCAACAAAGCCTTCCACATTTGATCGCCGGTTGCTTGCCGACAAGGTTTGACAGGCGAGCTTTCTTTACTTGGGCCACTTTCTTCCCTTCGTCGACCTCACCTCGTCCGCCATTGAAAGCACTCACCTCCATCATCACACGCACCATCACCATCACCCGTCGTCTCCATCACAGTAGAGGCCTCACTCTTCCGACCACTGCACCCTCTGCACGCTCCAAGCCCTGTTCTTGCTCCGACGACCCACCTCCACCACACACTCCTCAACCGCACTCCTCCTTTCCAATCGCGAGCACCAGCACGCTTTCCTTCCCGGCCCCGCTGTACATAACGCGAACAATTGAAAAGATTACTCAGCATATCGCTTGAGCCTGCCCGGATTGTGAAGAGCACATATACACTTCTTTCAAGACTCATACATAGGAATCATGTCGGCCTCACCAACCATTGCCGCCTCCACCAAGAGGCCCCTGGAGGAGCCCTCTTCGCCTGCCGGACTGAACGACCAGCCTGATGCTAAGCGCCCCGCCCTCGATAAAATGGTCAGAGACGAGCCTGTCGCAGACGAGATCGAGACTGCGCAGCCCGTCAAAGGCGAAAGCATCGCTACAGAGGACATCAATGCCGAAGACATCAAGCCTGAGGATGTCGCGCATGCTGTTGAGCAGAACGGCGCCGAGCCCGTCCAGACCGACACCATCGTCCCAGATGCACCTTCCATTCTCGAGACACAGCCCATCCAGTCCACATCAGGTGCCAATGGCCGGCCATTGTCGCACAGCCAGCAGGTCGATGAGACCAACTGGCTTCATCTGCGCGCCTGCATCGGCACCAGCGAGGCCGCTACCATTATTGGCAAGGGTGGTGAGAACGTCACCCAGATCCGCCGTCTTTCGGGTGCCAAGTGCACTGTGAGCGACTACTCGCGCGGTGCTGTCGAGCGCATCCTCACTGTCAGCGGTCAGGTCGATGCCGTGTCAAAGGCGTTCGGCTTGATTGTCCGTACCCTCAACCAAGAGGATCTCGAGGCCCCGTCAACATCTACATCAAAGGCGTACCCCATGCGCCTGCTCATCCCTCACATTCTCATTGGCTCCATTATTGGCAAGGCCGGTGTGCGCATTCGTGAGATCCAGGAAGCTTCCAACGCGAAGCTGAACGCCTCTGACACCCTTCTCCCCAACTCTGGCGAGCGCTCCTTGGTCGTGCTTGGTGTGGCAGATGCTGTGCATATTGCCGTGTATTACGTCGCGCAGACTCTCGTTGAGCAACTGACTGAGCGATTCGGTGGCCCTGCTGCATCGCAGTACGCTACCCGTAGTGGCATGGCCGCAAATGTCGTTCCTGGTGGCATGTCTGTACAGCCATATGTGCCCCAGCCAGCAGGAGGCCAGTACCAGCAGCCCAACAACTTCCGCCGTCAAGAGCCTCAGCGCACCCCTGCACATGGAGGATATGGTGCTGCGCCCCATATGCAACCCGGCGCACCCGTTCACCCTTCACCATATGGTCAGCCTCAGATGCCTTATGGAGTTGGCTCACCAGGTCGTGCACACTACGGTGGTCCTCCCCAGCAGCCTGGACCTTACGGCGCCCCTCAGGGTGCACCCGTTCCGCATGGTGGCCCCCCCAACCAGCCCCCCGTCTCGATGCCCGGTCAGCCCCTAACACAGCAGATCTTCATTCCTAACGACATGGTTGGCGCCATCATCGGTAAGGGTGGTGCGAAGATCAACGAGATCCGTCAGCTTAGCGGCAGTGTCATCAAGATTAACGAGCCCACTGACAACAGCAATGAGCGTTTGGTCACCATCACGGGCACGCAAGAGTGCAACCAGATGGCGCTGTACATGCTGTACTCGCGACTCGGTGAGGGCCCCCACTAGTCTGTCCCCTGGGCGACCATCTTTGAGTGAGAAGCTAATCAGATCTCTTAGAATCCGAGAAACACCGCATCTAGTGCTAGGTGTCACCTTTCCGGCGAGCGTGGAAGATCTGGTACAGACGAGAGTGTGTGCATTTCGGCATGGCGTAGCGGGTTTTGATTTGGAAGGGACGTCCTTTTTCACGATGTGTAATACGCATGGTTTCTGCCATGACGGTCTCGGTTCACAGTAGAGTTTATGTGATAGTTTTAACATACTCGGTCATCTATCAAAAGTTCATACTTGTTCGCTTCTTGGTCTTTTTGATTGTTGCATTCGTTATGCTAACACGAAGTTAATTGAGCCAACTAATAACCGTCTCAGCTTTTCAAACCGGCGGGCCGCCCTCTCTCCTTACAAAACAGCCGGTGGTATTGTACTGACTCAACATAGTGGTGCACTGCTGGAGTATTCGTCCATCATTATCCTTCTTCTGGTTCGCGGCCCTGACCGCATCATCCTTCGTCTTTCCAGTTCCTATCCTCGTCTCGCAAACCGGACTGTTTCTCTCCAAGTCTGCGGCATTCCTAGCAATTTCAGCCGCTCTCAACTTGTCACCGTTCTCGCGGAGTCTATCGCCATGCGCCTTCTCGTCGTACCTCCTACCGCTAAAGAGAAAGTCGAGGATCTTTTCGTGGCGTCTTTGCGTCATTGTCAGGCTTAGAGACTTTGGTGGATGTTTGTTATTGTTGGTGGATTTGTGAGGATGGGTGTAGCCGCCGGTGGGGTTTTTATATTGGATTCATGACTGCGAATGTCTGACGCATAAGTTAGTCTGGTCAGTCAGTGATTCATGACGAAAGAAAGAAAGACGAGGACTGTGATGAATGATTCATATCAGGTACAGAGAATCGATAAAGGTGTTGGGTATATGAGATGCATCGGCACCTCACTCTTATTTACTATCTAGTCTTCTTAAGAGGATATGTGCACGCTAAATTCTCTCCCTCCTTTCAAATAACTTTATTAGCTACCGATGCTCTATTTGCTGTCTCGCAGGCATCCACGCAGATTGAAGAAGTTCGCCTGCTTTGCAATCAAGTGTGTGTTTTGCTTCTGGCTGGCCTTGCGTCTGTCGTCGTCTGCCTTTTTCATAGCGAAGTAATGGTCCCATCCCGCCGAGACCTCGTCACTGATGATTTTCTGCTTTGCGTCGGCGACTTCGGCATTTTCGCAGAGGTTTTCGGCGCGGAGCCTTGGTTGGTTTTGTCTCTGTTGCTTGAAGGTGGCTAGATGTTCGTGGAAGGGCGGCATGGTGAGAGCTGTAAGGTGGTGGAGAGGGTGTTTCGGAGCTTGGATAGAGTTGGTTGGGGGTTATGATTGAGATATGATTATGACTGTGTGTTTGAGAGGGCATATATGGTGAGTTTTGTGGTTTATGTATGACTTGTCACTGTCACTTGTGAGTGTGAATCATCGACACATGCTTCAGTGATCTATAACTGTGAACCACCGACGCACACGTCACGGAATCGAGTGCTAACTTGCATGTTGAACACTTCAGCATTTGACATGTGACGTGAAGTGGTTACAACTGTCCGTATCAGATTCTTGAAATTGGCGCGTAGTTTTTCCATCCATACGTGGATCCCTTCTTCAAGCGCGGAAGAAAGGAATGCGTTTAAAGCCGCATGTACTTACAAGCGTAGGGAAATATTGCTACTGAAATCATCTGGACACACTTGAATGCCTTTTGGGTTGGCATCACAGCATGAATTCGCATTTCTCAACATTCAAGTGGGCTATTGTAATATGTCTAACTACACCAGAACCTTCTCCTATCGATATAAGCCCTCCCTAACCCTCCGACCCAACTCCACCCTCTCTCCTTCTCCATCGCCCTCCCCTGGACTCCCCACAAAACTTCCATCCAAATCCTCAACCCCATTCCTGTCCTCGCTATCCCCAACACCCACTTCTTCCACCCCACCAAGCCAATCCCCATCGCCTCTCGTCTTCTTCGTCTTCGTCCGCAGTTGCTCATCCGCCATCATAAGCGCATACACCTTACTCGTCGGCGTAGGCCGAAAACCCCCGGCAGCAGTATAGCGCTCTATGAAAGTAGGTATATACGCGCGTTCCGAAGAGAGCGTAGTGGCGATATGTGAGGCCATAGGGTCGAAAAGTGACGTTGGCAATTCGGGAGAGGGCGCAGAGGCATTGGTAGAGTAAAGGGTGTCCAAGTATGATTCAAAGAACGCCATCGACGGCCCACTAACATGTAGCGCCCCCAGTAACTTCCCGAACCCATCGCGGGGATCGCTAGCGAAAGGGGAGACCTGGCGATACCCACCAAGCCACTCATCCACCTGCGCATGCGAGAAGTCGCACGCCATGTGCGCCAGCCCCGCGGTCAGTTCGGTGTACGCAACAACGCCCTGCGCGTCGAGCGTGCTGTGGAAGTGCTGGAATGTCAGGGCAGTGACTTTTTCGTTACCGGCGGTGAAAACGGGCTCGATACACAACATCCTCCCGGTTTTTAAAAACGTCTGGGTGTCGCATAGTAGAGTGTGTATGTCGGCGCTGTTGATGATGTCCCACCACTCACGCCCCCGCCCTTTCGTCCGTTGAATCACGCTGTCTTCCTCGTCGAAGGGAACGCTCCATTTCATTTTCTCTTTCTCCCTCGTCCCTTCACCCGTCCCAGCAAACCTTGCCCACAGCCCCACCCGCAGGCCCCCCCCCCCCCCCCCCCCCCCCAGATGCCCGCAACCCCCGGCGCCGCCCCCAAGGGGG
>Ga0265780_10003656_pt1 | contig 20106 bp, 20 predicted proteins | sample P1T30metagenome_FD_192432 | JGI IMG/M metagenome (GOLD analysis project Ga0265780, IMG submission 192432) | Plant litter microbial communities from East Loma Ridge, Irvine, California - P1 T30 | ecosystem: Environmental > Terrestrial > Plant litter > Unclassified | place: USA: California...
AATACATTGATGAACATGAACAGTTCTGCCGTTCGTTTCTTGAAATTCAGACCGGACTTTCCAAAGTGATTAAAAATAAAGTAGTTGAGAGAGAATTTGTGCCTTCCTATATTTTTTCTGATAATAATCTGATTGTCGTCGTCGGGCAGGATGGATTGGTGGCCAATGTTGCAAAATATTCCAGGCATATCCCGATAATTGCCATCAATCCTGATGCAAAAAGGTATGACGGCGTCCTGCTTCCTTTCACCGTAAAAAACTTTATGAAAGGAGTATATTCCGTTGTCAACGAAAATTTTAGTTCAAAGAGGATGCGGTTTGCTGAAGCTGTACTTAATGACGGACAAAAACTATTAGCGGTAAATGACCTGTTCATCGGGATTTCCTCTCATGCTTCGGCAAGGTATAGGATCATGCTGAACGGAAAAGAAGAAACCCACTCTTCCAGTGGGATTATTGTCTCGACAAAGACGGGAAGTACAGGCTGGCTGAGTTCCATTTTTAATATGGTGTCCGGCATTTCAGGCATCACCAATCCCGGATATCCGGAGATGAACGAAGATGACCTGTATTTTGCGGTAAGGGAACCTTTCAAAAGCATCCGGACACAAACCGGAATCTGCGGCGGTATGCTGAAAAAAGGAAGTACGCTGGTCATAGAATCGTTAATGCCGAATAATGGTTTTATATTTAGTGACGGAATTGAACAGGATTTCCTGCAGTTCAACAGCGGTGCCACAGCAGAAATAAAGCTTTCCGAAGAGGAAGCGGTTTTAGTAATATAAAAATAATAACCATGAAAACGATTACATATTTAAAAGGTGATGCAACAAACCCTCAGGTTGAAGGAAATAAAATCATTACTCATATTTGCAATAATATCGGAGGCTGGGGAAAAGGTTTCGTTTTAGCCATTTCGAAAAGGTGGAAAAAACCGGAAAGTGAATACAGAAAATGGTCTCAAAATGATAAAAATTTTCATCTTGGAGAAATTCAAACAGTTCAGGTTGAAGAAGATATTTGGATTTGCAATATGATTGCTCAGCATAAGACGATTACGAGTTCTAAAGGAATTCCACCTATCAGATATGAGGCTGTTGAAAAGTGTCTGGAGAAACTTTCAGATGAAGCCCTAAAAATGAATGCAGGTATTCATATGCCAAGGATCGGCTGCGGTTTGGCAGGAGGAAAGTGGGAAGAAATCGAGCCTATTATCGAAAGGACATTATTAAGCAATAATGTGGAAGTATATGTTTATGATTTTGAATAAATAAAATAAAATTAAACCATGAAAACAATAACACTATACAGGCCGGTAGGCGAAAAGGAAATGATGCTTATTATTGCAGGCCATTACAGAAAATTTCCTGCGAGACTGGAGTGGCAGCCTATTTTCTATCCCGTTCTGGATGAAGACTATGCTTCCGAAATTGCTGAAAAATGGAACACCCGTGATGAAGCAGGAAATTATCTCGGTTTTGTAACCAGATTTGAAGTATTGAAAGATGAAACAGATAAATACCAGGTGCAGAATGTCGGAGCAAGGAATCATAATGAACTCTGGGTACCTTCAGAAGAGCTGGAAGCTTTCAATCAGGCCATTGTGGGAAGTATTGAGGTGGTTAAAGTATTCATAGGGAAAGAATTTAAAAAGCCTTCCGATACTGAGATCGAAAATTTATTATTAAACATTAAAAAGTTAACAATGACAAATAAAGGAATGGCAAAAGATACATTAGACATCTTAGCCAAGAAATATTATATAAACGAAAACAACGAAAAATAAATATAGAAAACGAACTGGAAATCTCTAAAAAAGAAACCGTATTGTTTTCATCTGAAGAACTTTCGGAAATGAAGAAAAATGAACTTCCGAAAGCCGATTTTGAAACAACATTTGAAACTTGGAACTGCAGTTCATTAAAAGCAATTTTAAAATTAGCCGAAGAAGAAAATCAGGAAAAATTAATGTGTCTGAATTTCGCATCAGCAAAAAATCCGGGCGGTGGTTTTATTAATGGCGCGGAAGCACAGGAAGAAAGCCTGGCAAGGACTTCAGGATTGTACGAATCATTGCTTAAAGGCTGGACATATTATGAAACCCATCGGGCAATGGAGTCCTGCTTCTACACCGATACAATGATTTATAGCCCGAAAGTTCCGGTTTTCAGGAAAGACAAAGGAGAAATTCTGGCAAAACCTGTTCTGTGCAATTTCATTACTTCTCCGGCAGTAAATGCAGGTGTGGTAAAACGCCAGGAACCGGAAAGAGTGAGTGAGATTTTCGGAGCAATGGATGTGAGAATTGATAAAATGCTGTCTTTAGCTTTACATCAAGGAAACGAAACATTGATTTTAGGAGCTTGGGGATGTGGAGTTTTTAAAAATGATCCAAAAGAAATTGCTGAATTATTCAAGAAACACCTTCAAGGGAACTATAAAAATAAATTTAAAAGGGTGGTTTTTGCAGTTTTGACGAAGAAAGAGGAAATGATAAAACCTTTTGAAGAAATACAATGAAAGTTACAAGAGAAGAAGCCACTGTAGAAATTTTAGAATTACTTTTAAAATTAAGGCATCTATTAGAAAATACAGATTATTATATTCAGTACCCGGAAAGGTTACTGCCATCTATACAGGTGAGATATAAGAGGGTTTTTGCATATTTCGCATGTTTGAATATCCCGATAAAAGATATCAGAGATTTTTACAATCTGGAGTTTATTGCTGATTTTAAAGATTACCGATTCTCAGAAGAAGTTATTGATACAGTAAACTCTGGAATTGAAAACTTTTATAAGACAGAGGACATCAAAAGCAGTAATCTTAAAGAAATTGTCAGCAGGATCATTCAATTTAGAAGAAGTTATATTGAAATATTAGAAGGCTTTTTGGAGGTATGCGAATCATGGGCGCCCCCTCTGTCGAAGAAAGGGTTTCTAAAACTTTTATTATTGAAAGTATAAAAGATATTGACACGCTTGTTGGAAGACTAGATAAAATAATCAGTTATTTACTGTTTCCCCAAACACAAGAGTTTGATATAAATCTTCTGGTTGAAAAATATAACTTTCCTTTAGAAGATTATAAGGCGCTTGATAAAAAAGAATGGGATGAATATTATGAAGGAATTTAAACTTAAAAAATATAAAGAGCAGCTACAGGATTGGCCACAGCAAGGGCATCATATCATGGCTCAGTATGATGATGAGAAAATCATTGTCTATCAGTCTTACCGGAAAGAGATTGGCGAATTTGCCGTTAAAAATCAATATTTTGGCGGGGCCTTCAGTCTGGAAAGAATGACCTGGATCAAACCGAACTTTCTTTGGATGATGTACCGGAACGGATGGGGAACAAAGGAGGATCAGGAATATATTCTGGCAATTCATTTAAAAATGGAAGCCTTTAAAAAATATCTGAAAAATGCCGTATATTCTTCATACAGCAGCAGATTGGAAATTTCCGGGGAGGAATGGAAGCATCAGGTAAAAGAATCTTCTGTAAGGTTGCAATGGGATCCGGATCCGGATCATTCCGGAAGAAAATTAGAAAGAAAAGCAATTCAGATAGGTTTGAGAAATGATTTCATTACATCTTTTGCTCGGGAAGATATTATTTCAATTCATGATATTTCAGATTTTGTAAAAGAACAGCATCAGTTTGTACTGAATAATGATCCGGATTCTCTGATGCTGCCTGAAGAAAAACCGTTGCTTTTTGATGATGAATGTTTAAACAGGAAATTAAATTTAAACTAAAAAGTAAATTTTATGAACATTGAATTGATCAAAGGTGACATCACCAAAATAAAAGCAGATGCAATCGTGAATGCAGCCAATTCATCATTACTTGGCGGAGGCGGTGTTGATGGTGCGATCCATCGGGCAGGAGGCCCGCAGATTCTGGAAGAATGCAGGGAAATCAGAAATAAACAGGGGAAATGCAACACCGGAAAAGGCGTGGTAACAACGGCAGGAAATCTTCCGGCAAAATATGTGATTCACACGGTGGGCCCGGTTTGGAATGATGATCAAGAGAAATGTTCAGCATTATTGGCAGATTGCTATAAAAACTCTTTAATACTGGCTGAAAGCCTTGGGATCAATACAATTGCTTTCCCCAATATCAGTACAGGAGTTTACAGGTTTCCAAAGCAACTGGCTGGGAAAATTGCTGTTGATGAGGTAAAAAACTTCAGATCAGATGTCATACAAAAAGTTATTTTTGTCTGCTTTGATGATGAAAATGAAGAGATTTATAAAAACGTATTGAAAACCAGTAATGAATAATAATGTAATATTGATCTCTGTGATGAGTGAAAGGCCTTCCTCAATTTATTATTAACCTGTCAGAATCGATAAAACTTCGTTTTGTCAGTCTTAAAATAATTAGTCTTAAAAACTTTGCGGATTTTGCGTTAAAAATTAATTCTTAAAATTAAAGACCAATGAAAAAACTAACCATATTAACAGGGGCCGGAATAAGCGCCGAAAGCGGAATACAAACCTTCAGAGACGGAAACGGGCTCTGGGAAAACCATAATGTAACAGATGTAGCCAGTCCGGAAGGATGGCGGAAAGACAGAGCCCTGGTACTGGAGTTTTATAACCAGAGACGGCGGCAGCTTCATGAAGTGGAGCCGAACGATGCCCACCGATTGCTTGCAGAGCTGGAAAAATATTTCGAAGTACACATCATCACCCAGAATATTGATGACCTGCACGAAAGAGCGGGATCTTCAAATATTCTTCACCTTCACGGGGAACTGTTCAAGTCATGTTCCTGCAACAATAAAAACCTGATTTACGATCAGAAAGAGGATATTAAGATCGGGGAGAAAGCAGAAGACGGAGCGCAATTGCGGCCTTTTATCGTATGGTTCGGGGAAGAAGTTCCGTTGATGAAAGAAGCCGCAAAACAGGCTAAGGAAGCCGATATTTTTCTGGTGATTGGAACTTCACTGCAGGTGTACCCGGCGGCAGGACTGATTCATGATATCAAAGATGACTGTCTTCTCATTGTCATCAACCCGAATGAAACCGGCTTCGGTTATGGCCAGAGAGCAGTTGTAATGAAAGAAACCGCAACAAAAGGAATGAAATTACTGTTTGATAAACTGGTAAATCTCGCATAATGGACAACGCAGTAAAAGCAGGAATCTTCGGCGTATGTATCGGTGATGCCTTGGGCGTGCCGGTGGAATTCAAAAAAAGAGAAGACCTGAAAAAAGCTCCGGTTACAAAAATGCTGGAATACATGTCTTGGAATCAGCCAAAAGGTACATGGAGTGACGACAGCTCATTAACGCTTTGCCTTGCCGATGAATTAACGAAAGGCTATGATCTGGAAAAAATCGGGCAAAGTTTTGTGAAATGGAATAAATATGGACACTGGACAGCTCACGGAAAGCTTTTTGATATCGGCGGGACAACAAGACATTCTATTGCAAGATTGATTAAAGGTGAAAGTGCAAAATTTTCAGGAAATATTTTTGAAGAAGATAATGGGAATGGTTCTCTGATGAGAATCCTTCCTTTAGCTTTTTATCTTAAAGATGAGGAAGATATTGAAAAATTATACCGGACAGTAAAAGAAGTTTCATCCATCACGCATGGTCATTTCCGTTCTGTTTTTGCATGTTTCATCTACGTAATTTTTGCTGTTGAACTGATTAAAGGAAAAGATAAAACAGAAGCATACAGTTATATAAGAGAAACAGCTTTGGAATTTGCGCAAAATCAAGGTTTCAATCCCAATGAAATTATACTTTTTGAAAGAATTTTAAAAAATGATATTTCAATATATTCTGAAGATGAAATTAAAAGCAGCGGCTATGTTCTCCACAGCTTAGAAGCCTCGTTATGGTGTTTTCTAAATTCTGAAAGTTATGCTGAAGCGGTTTTGAAAGCCGTCAATTTAGGAGAAGATACCGATACCACCGGAGCCATTACAGGCGGACTTGCCGGACTTTATTACGGTTTTGAAAATATCCCTGAAGAATGGGTGGCTGAGCTGGTGAGGAAAGAGGATATTGAAAGGCTGTGTGAAAAATTAAAAGAGAAGTTGAAATGAAAAAAACAATAAAACTGTATCTTCTTTTGTACGAGGATGATATAGAATATTTATCAAATAATAATTTCAGGGAACTTCCAGTTATAGAAATTTCCGGAACTTCTAATATTGAAGAAATAGAGAATCTCGCTGTAAGTATGATGAACGGTACCTATGAACCTTTAATAACAGCTGAAGTAATTTGTGACTTTGAAAAATATAAAGAATATAAGGATTCTCACCATACAGAAGAATATATTAATGAGAATGGAGATTTTACTAAAATTGCGGTAGAAACTATTAACTATTCGGTAACAGATAAAATAAAAGTCATTAATATTTTTGGTAGAAAACTGCCAACAATAAACAGAAACCTCTATGATATTTTAGATAATGAACAGCACTTCTTCAAATTGAGATTAACGGGATTCCTCCATTCAAATTCTCACGAGGTTATTCCTTACGATTATTTTGGGACAACGATTGCTGAAAAAAACGAACTTCAGGATTTTACAGATGAAGAAATACAAAAACAGGTAAAAAAAGCAATTGAGGAACAAAATATTACTTTAAAAAAAGCAAAAGACAGAATTGCAGGTATAAATTATGTTGAAGAAGCAGTTGATTTTTTAATTAATGAAGATTTAGATGAGGAAGAGATAAAAAGTTTTAAAAATAAATCTTTTGCTGCAAAGCTTGAGTATTTTGGGGAAGATTCCGGGCTTCATTTCGGCTACGGGATGTATCTCCGGAATCTTTTTTTTCATGGAAATAAAAACCAGCGGTTTTTTGATGATCTCGAAAAGTACAGATCAAATAGGTTTATACATCAGGGAGAACTTGGTGAAGGAATTATCTATGATTTGCTATGGCGAAAATTAAACGGTTGTGAAACCTCACATGAGAATATTGAAAAAATAGAAGAAATAAAAAGGCAGTCTGAACATAATCCTGAAGATCATTCTAATGTCAGAATGAAACTGCTTTCTTATAATTTTACTGAAGATGAAACTGAAAGATACTTGGAGTTAGAAGAATTAATGGATCATGATCATGATAATTTTGAAGAACATTATTTTCAGCAGAAGGCCTTTCTGACAAAATTAAATGAAGAAGAAAGAGAAACGTTTCAAAATTTGAAACAGGATTATTTTAATATAAAAAATGTAATAGATAAATTAAAGCACAATCATGAATGAAGAGCGAAAGAAAAAAACAAGCAAATTTCTGAGCTATGTTCTCAGACATCATCCCGAACTCATTGATTTGAATGTGGATGGACACGGCTGGGCAGACGTTGAAGAGCTGATTACAAAATCCAAAAATGATTCTCAGAGTTTTACTTTTGAAGAGCTTGATGAAATCGTACAGACGAACAGTAAAAAAAGATTTGCTTTTAATGAAGATAAAACAAAAATAAGAGCCAGCCAGGGGCATTCGATTAATATAAATTTAGCCTTAATTGAACAAAAACCGCCGGAATTTCTTTATCACGGAACATCCGCAAATAATGTAGTGTCCATTTTAGAAAAAGGCATTGAAAAAAGAAGCCGGCAGCATGTTCATTTGAGCAGAGACAGGGAAACCGCTGCCAGCGTTGGAATGCGCCACGGAAAGCCGGTAATACTCAACATAAGCACAGGGAAAATGTTTGAGGACGGAATAAAATTTTATTTATCAGAAAATGAAGTCTGGCTGACGGACTTTGTAGATCCTAAATATATTATAGAATAGATGATATGGGCAGAACATTGGCAATAGGAGATATTCACGGAGGCTTTAAAGCACTGACACAGGTTCTGGAAAGAGCAGGGGTAACTGAAAATGATACCCTTATTTTCCTTGGGGATTACGTGGATGGATGGAGCGGATCGTCCCGGGTTATTCAGTTTTTAATGGAACTTTCCGGCAGGCAGCAATGTATTTTCATCAAAGGAAACCACGATGCCTGGTGTGAGGACTGGCTGTGTTTCGGAACAAGCGAAAACGTATGGCTTTCCAACGGCGGAAAAAGTACGGTTAGCAGCTATTCGGATTATGATTTTGAAGATCTGGACAAGCATCTTGAATTCTTTCAGAACCTGAAAAACTATTACGTGGATAAATACAACCGCCTGTTTATCCATGCGGGATATTCCTCTGTGCATGGTCCGGAAAAAGAAATGTACAGCAGTGGCTACCGGTGGGACAGAACCCTCTGGGAAACAGCCATCGCTATGGACGGGAAATTATCTAAAAACTCAGCGCTCTATCCGAAACGCCTGCTTCTGTACAGTGAAATATTCATCGGCCATACGCCGACCTTATATCTGGGGAGCACAAAACCGGTTCACAAGGCCAATATCTGGAATTTAGATACAGGAGCCGCATTTACAGGGCCTCTTACGATCATGGATACCGATACCAAGGAGTTCTGGCAGAGCGATCCGCTTCCAGCTTTATACCCTGATGAAAAAGGAAGAAATAAGGACATTGTTAAACTGAAATAATTAGTACGCCACTTTTATACTGCACTGGAACAACGGATCAGTTTACAAAACTTTGAGTAATTTTGAAGCCTGAAATATCACGTCAATGAAACTCAACGCTTTCCTATGTACTTTTATATCCTGTTGGTGTTTTGCCCAGGCTCATTTTAAGACACCTTTCGAAAAAGGAAATGGCAATCAGACCGTTACTTATGAAGAAATGAATGCCTATTATCAGGATTTAGCCAAAAATTTCAGCACCATTCAGTACCTGAAAAAAGGTGAGGATGACAACGGGAAACCGATGTATGTCGTGGTGTACAACCCCTTTCCGGAAAAAGACCTGGATCAGTTAAGAAAAGAAAAAGCAGTTCTGTTTATTAATAACGGGATTCATCCCGGCGAGCCTGACGGAATTGATGCCACCATGATGCTGATGAGGGATCTGGCAGCAAAGAAAATAAAAACGCCGCAGAACTTTATTGTGGCGGCCATTTCAGCTTACAACGTGAGCGGAATGCTCAACAGAGGGTCATTTTCCAGGGCCAATCAGAACGGCCCGGAACAGTACGGCTTCAGGGGAAATGCCCGGAACTATGACCTGAACAGGGATTTCATCAAGGCTGATACTAAAAATGCCAGAAGTTTCCAGGAGATTTATCAGTGGCTGAAACCGGATGTTTTTATTGATAACCATGTGAGCAACGGCGCAGACTACCAGTATACTTTTACCTACATCTCTACCTTCAAGGAACGGCTGGGAAATGTTTTGGGTACCTATTTCTACAACCATTTCCAGGCTGAAAATCTTGAGGATTTAAAAAAGGCAGGATACGAAAGCACGCCGTATGTGAATATCCACGGCGATGTTCCCGAGATCGGGTTTGCTGCTTTTGAAGACTCCCCGAGATATTCTACAGGATATGCTTCTCTCTTCAATGCGTTGGCCACCATGCCCGAAACCCATATGCTGAAACCGTATGACAGAAGAGTAGATGCGACTTATCAATACATGCTGGTTAACCTTCAGAATTTAGATAAGGAATACAAAAAAATAAAACAGCTCAGGGTTGAAAACTTAAAACAGTATCGGGCAGGAAAACAGTACGGGATCCGGTGGAAAATAGATTCTGCGAAATATACAACGATGGATTTCAAAGGTTATGAAGGAAAATATAAGCCGAGCGAAATTTCCGGGAAGCCCCGGCTGTACTATGACCGTAATAAACCCTTTACCAAAAAAATAAAGCTGTTTACTACGGCAGTTCCCACAGGATATGTTACCATTCCGGAATATTACGTGATTCCTAAGTCGCAGGATAAGGTTATTGAGGAATTTAAAAGAAACGGGATCCGGATGCAGCCGCTTTTGCGTGACAGTACGATCCAAGTAGAATCTTACACAATCAATGATTTTAAAACGGTTAAAAACCCCTATGAAGGCCATTATCTTCATTATGAAACCACAGTTAATGCATCCAAGAAAAGTATGGCTTTCACAGCAGGGGATTATCTGGTCCCTGTTAACCAGGAAGGCGTAAAATATATTATTGAGACGCTGGAGCCGTCCGCTCTGGATTCGTTCTTCAACTGGAATTTCTTTGACGGGATTTTAGCACAGAAAGAATACTATTCAGCTTATATTTTTGAAGATACTGCAGCGGAATTAATGAAAAAAGATAAAGATTTAAAACAGAGGTTTGAAGCTAAAAAATCTGCAGACAAACAGTTTGCTGATGACGGGACCGCCCAACTGGACTGGATTTACAGAAACTCTCCTTATTTCGAACAGAGTACATTCAGGCAGTATCCGGTGTACAGGATTTTATAAGGCTGCTTTTTATGCTTGCCGGTTTGGGTAAGTCAGTAATAAAAAAAGACGTTTCTGATGAAGCGTCTTTTTACTTTATTTATTTCGGAAGGCCTTTTTTTAGTGCAAATTCAGCACGTTTTACGGCTACTTTTTCTTTCCAGTCCATATACTTCTTTTTGAAGTTCTTCTTCATAATATCATCGAACTTACGCTGTACGGTAAGATTCCACAGTGAATGGGCTTTTACGCCCCAGGATTTATCCCATGCCCTTAAAGAAATGGAGAAACTTCCGTCCAGGTATTTCATCCAGTGCCACCACCCGGTAGGCATAAACAGGGTATCGCCGTGTTCCAAGAAACATTCAACCCCTTCCACGCCGTTCAGGGCAGGGAATTTATTGAAGTCCGGATTTTCAATGTCGTAATCTTCCAGCGCATACGTGGCATAAGGAAGCTGGTACAGCCTTTCTTTCCATTTATAATCAAAAAGCAGGACATGTTTCCTTCCGTTGAAATGGGTGTGGAAAATATGCGCCATGTCAATATCATAGTGAAGGAAGGTTACAGAACCTTTACCTCCGAAGAACATGGACGGATACTTATCTAAAAACCCACCCATCAGGTCTTTTGGGGATATATAATCTTCCAGTAATTTTTTAGCATGTTTTATGGGGTCAAAGAAAAAAATCCTCAGATCCGTAGGTTCCTTCAGAATTAGGTCGATATAATCTTTGAACATCATTTTTGCGGTAGGAGTATTAATGGGAGCAGCAGGATCAGCTTTGGCGCTGTCATACAAAGGAACTTCCACATCGCCCACAACTTCCTTCATATATTCCATGGTCCATTTCTGGTATGCCGGCCACTTTTTTGCCATGTTCTTGATAACCACCGGCTTTCTTGGCTTCAGATATTTTTTGATAAACTCTTCCTGGGTAATATCATCTACAATATCAATCGGCTTTAAATTAATTCCCATTGTTTTAAAAATTTAATGTTACAAAATTATTAAATAAAAAATATATGTTAACGGGTTTAAGCTTTTTTTAATCTATGATTCAAATCATTTTTAACGATTTAGCCTAAATAATAATATAATGCCTAATTAACAAAATATGATCATCAGCCACTTAAATCCAACACTGCAGGATGCTTTTAAAAAGCCTGATTAATTAAAGATAAAGATTTTAAAGTTAACAAAACATGACCTAAATAAGATATCCTGTCATTTTTTTATTCTGAAAGAATGATTATGGTTTAAATAAATTATAAAAGCGGATAAAAAGCGCTGTAATAAATTGTCAGGCAAATCAACCTTTTTGTAAGAATTTATAAATAAAAATAAAAGCTCAATATCGTAAAAACATCACTATGTTTGTAGTGATAAAAGGCAGGCTTTAACTTTTCCTGTAAAATAGCATCTTTAAAGGTGTAACAAAAAGCCGTAACCGTTAACTAATTAATCAAATAATACATTATGAAAATGAAAATTTCCTTATTCCTGATGGTTTTTCTCTCTGTTCTTTCGTTCGCACAGAAGACCGTTTCGGGGAAAATCACGGACGAAGACGGCGTGGCAATCCCAAGCGCAAGCGTAACGATAGAGGAACCGGGTAAAGATGCGATCCTCGCGTACGGAATCACCAACTCGAAAGGGGAATACAAAGTAACCTTCACTTCCGCAGAACCCAATATTGACCTGAAAGTAAAGGCATTCAACCAAAGACCTTTAACAAAACAGATCAATAACAGCGATCAGACCCTGAGCTTTAAGATGGAAGGGGAAGCCACGGAAATCAAGGAAGTACAGCTGAAAACAAAAATGATCACGGCAAGAGGGGATACCATTGCGTATGACCTTAAAGCTTTCGACAGCAAAAGTGACAGGACGCTGGCTGATGTGATGAGGAAAATCCCGGGAATTGAAGTGAATACCGACGGAACAATTCTCTACCAGGGAAATGCCATCAATAAATTTTATGTCAACGGAAAAGATTTAATGGAAGGCGGATACGGAACCATCAACAACTCGCTTCCGAAAGATGCCGTACAAAAAGTTGAGGTACTGGAAAACCACCAGCCTGTAAAAATACTTCAGAATAAAGTGCCTTCAGATCAGGCAGCTATCAATATCAAGCTGAAAAACTCCGTAACCATGACCGGAAGGGGAGAAGTGGGAACCGGTTTCGGAGATCCATGGCTGTGGAATGTTAAGCTGACGCCGATGTTCTTCGGCCAGAAAAGCCAGTGGGTGGTTAACTATAAAACCAACAACATGGGCGAACAGGTAGAAAACGAGGGGAATATCCTGGCTTTCGGGAGCCGTTTTGAAGGAAGAAGGATCAATGCTTCACAAAACGACTGGTTAAATGTAGAAAATGCGAGTACGCCTAACCTTCCGGTAAAAAGATACCTGATGAACAACGTGCATTACCTTTCTGCCAACTACCTGACCAATATCGATAAGAAAAAAGAATGGGAACTTAAAGCCAATGCCAACTATACCAATAATGCCGTAGAAAGGGAGTCTTATTTCCAACAGGATTACTTCAACGGAACTTCCAATAATGTAAATATTTTTAATAATTTTTATACAGATAAAGCAAAAGGAGAACTGATCTTTACCAAGAATGCTAAAAAAGGATTCTTTAAGAATACAACAAGTTTTTCTCAGTACTGGAATGCAGACAAAGGCATTGTTAATAGAACAAATACAGATAATGGGATAAAGAGCCTTGGAGAAGAAGATTTGGAATCTCCTACAACATCATTCCAGAACTCATTAAGTACGATTGTTCCGTGGAAAGAGAAAATGGTAAACGTCTTATCTTTCATCAGCTACCAGACAGATAGGCAGACGTTGGAAGTATCCCCTGCTTCCTATATTACCATTCCGGGGTTCAATCCCGGCGCCTATGCAGAAACCGTAAGACAGAGTTTAAGGCTTAAAACCTTTGAAGCCAACCATTCTGCCAATATCGGATTTTCAACTAAAGGATGGACATTTACTCCGGAAGTTGGATTCAATTTTAAATCAACGGATTTAAATACGGTTTTATCCAATCTGCAGGAAGGCACTTATTTCGGATACGGACAGGATTATTACAATGACCTGAAGTATACAACAGCTACGCCTTACGGGAGTGTAGGGGTAAACTATAAAAATGATGCCTGGATGTTATATGCCAACTTCCCGGTAAATTCCAATAATATTAAAGCAGAAGATCCGTTAAGAAATGTTTCAAAATTAGTAAATAAAGTTACTTTTGAACCGAGTATTTTTGCACAGTACACGTTTGCTTCATTCTGGAAAGCTTCGGTAAATGCCAATGTCAATAATAATTTCGGGGAAATTAATACAGCGTATTCAGGATTTCTGATGACTTCTCCGATCGGAATTAATGCAATGAATCCTGAAAACCCGATTCCCCAGAATAATAATAAGTCTGCAGGAACGAGATTAGAATACAGGAACCCATTGAATAATTTGTTTTTTAATATCAATTACAGATTTTCCGATGCCCAAAGAAATTTGATTTCCAATCCGACGATTGTTTCAGGATATACCGTTATGGGATATATTGAACAGGATAACCATATATTATCTAATGCATACAGTACAGAAATAGGAAAATATTTCCCGAAATTCAAAACAAATGCATCCATAAGCTATAGTAATAATACGACAAAATCAGATGCTTTTCTGGATAATAAGTCTTTTACAAACAATAACAATGGTCAGGCATTCGGGGTAAAATTTAATAACACGTATTTCAGCTGGATGAGCATAGATTATAATGCACGTCTTTCAAGAACTAAGCAGACCAGCACAGGAAGAGTAATCACAAATGCCACTACAACAGGATTCAATCATAATCTTGCCTTATTTTTCTACCCGATCGAAAACCATACTATTGGCTTCAATTGGGATCAGGTCAATACAAACGCAGCAGATCAGAAATACCATAACGGATTTTACGACGTATCGTATCAGTTTACATGGGCTAAAAAGAAAATTGATTTTGAGCTTAAATGGATGAATATTGCTAACAAGAGGGTATTTGAAACATATGATATTAATACGACCAATATTACGTTTACAAGATTTCAGCTCCGCCCGAGCCAGGTAATGTTTACGGTAAAATTCAATTTCAAGTAATATAAACAAAAACCAATCTTAGTGAGATTGGTTTTTTATTTGTTTTCGGATGACAATGTATCAGCTTTCTTTGATTTCCTGCTGTTGTGTCGTATGATAATAATTCGGGAATCTGAGCTGGACTGTTGTTCCCTGATTTTCATTTGAGCTTACAATAAGTTCCCCGTGATGCATTCTGACGATATTCCTGGCCAGCGGCAGACCGATGCCATATCCTTCATAGTTATGGGTATTCGAAGCCCTGAAAAACGGATCATAAATCTTTTTCATCTCCTCTTCCGGAATACCGATACCGTTGTCCTTTACAATAAGATACACATCCGTATCCGTTGCGCCCAATGAGACTTTTACCTGTGCGAAATCAGAGTATTTACAGCCGTTCTGGATGATATTGGCTACGGCCAAATGCAGGAGCTGCTCATTCCCCTGAACTTTCAGCTTCTTCGGGTTGTCAGGGAGCATGCTGATGTCCAGGAAAATATTATTTCTTGCATCAATTTTCCTCAGAGTTTCAATAACGTCCCACAGCAGCTGGTCAATTCTTACCTTATCCATTTTCTGGATTTTTCCGTCGAACCCGGTCTGGGCAATCATCAGCAATGCCTTGATTTTTCTGTCCAGCTTTTCAGCTTCATCAAGGATAATACTCAGGGTTTCTTTATATTCATCATTGGTCCTGGGAATTGAAAGGGCTACATCCGCTTCTCCCATAATGGACGTTAAAGGCGTTCTCAGCTCATGGGAAACATTACCGATCAGGTGATTCTGGGTTTCAAAAGATGTTTCAATACGATTAAGCATCCCGTTGAAGGTTTCAATCAGTTCATTCAGTTCCTTATTGTCGGGTTGAGGTTCAAGCCTCAGGTGAAGGTTTTCAGAACTTATATCTTTTACTTTTCCCGTAATTTTTAAGATGGGCTTAAATAATGTCTTGGATAGATAAAAAGAAAAAATCATACTGAAGAACAGTGAAAGAACGATACAGGTAATCAACGTACGTTTCAGGAAGCCGAGGTAGTAAACAACATAATGGTTTTTGGCAGAGGCGATGGCAATATAATTCTTGTGATCATGCCGGAAGGTCTGTCCGATATAATAGAACTCCTTATCGTTATAATTGGATTCCCCTTTTCTTACAATACTTTTGAAAAAAGAATCCGGAATATGGATCTCGTGTGAAATCTTCTTAAAATTGGTATCAGCGGGAACCGCAAAAACATAGTCGCGCTCCATCGGCAGCTCTTCATCATTCAGTCCGTTTAAGATATAATTTTCCGGAATATCAAGATTGTCTTTACTTTTTTCGATCTGGATAATGGTAGTAGTCCGGATTTTAAGCAGTTCATAAAACCGCTGGTGCGAAAAGTTGACAATCGAAAAATACACCAGTCCGCTGAACAATAGGATAATGGCGGTAAAAACCAGCATCAGGAGTACCATGGTCTTGGTCTGGTTGGTTATGACTCTGTTGAACATGGTTACGGTTTTTTCATTACATATCCCATACCGATCACGGTATGGATCAGTTTCTCATCTTCCTGATGATCCAGTTTCTTCCTTAAATAATTGACATAGACATCCACTACATTGGTTCCCAGGTCATAATTCACGCCCCAGACAGCATCCAGAATTTCTGCTCTGGAAATTACCTTTTCAGGGTTATTCAGAAAATACAGCAGCAGTTTATATTCCGTCGAGGTCAGTGATATTTCTTCTCCGGCCCGGGTTACTTTTTTGGTGTAATCGTTAAGGATCAGGTCTGAAAACTGGTATAAGTGCTCCTGATCAGTTTCAGGCTCCGCAATTTCAGGTGTACTTCCGTTGTTACTTCTTCGCAGTAAAGATTTTACCCGTGCCACCAGCTCAATAAACTTGAAGGGCTTCACCAGATAATCATCACCGCCGCTTTCCAGTCCCAATACAATATTTTCGGAAGTACCTAAGGCTGTCAGGAACAGGATCGGGACATGCTGGTTCGTTTTCCTGATTTCCTTGCAGGCATCCAGTCCATTCATTTCAGGCATCATGATATCCAGGATTATCAGATCAAAATCATTGGACTGTACCAGCTGCACACCTGTTTTTCCGTCAAAAGCTACGGAAACTTCATAACCATTCTCCTGCAGCCCTTTCTTGATAAAAGAAACTACACTGGTTTCGTCTTCGATGAGGATAATTTTTTTCATTGGAATAGGTAATTGTACAAAAATAGAAAAAAGAAGATAAAAGGAATTTTTATTTGGCTAATAAGTATCAGTTATATCTGAAGGTGTCTTCAGTTATATTGAAAATGGATTGAAATAAAGAATTATCAATAAATACATCTTGTACCAAAGCCAAAAAATCCTCTATAATTTGATTACAGAGGATTTTAATTATTCCAAAGGGAATATTAATTTGTTTTACAGATACAGATTTAAGTTCTGCCTCAATTTTTATAAAGATCGGACTAACCGAACTGTTTCTGCAAATTGTGCGGATGAAGGGACTCGAACCCCCATGCCTTGCGGCACCAGATCCTGATTCTGGCGTGGCTACCAATTACACCACATCCGCAGTTTGGTTTTTTGTTAAAGAACCTGTATGCTTTGTGAGTGCAAATATAAAATATTTCCGGATAATTTTATACCGGATAATGTAATTTTTTGGAACAGATTGAGAAAAATAAAGCTAAATCCCCTCTTTAAATTCTGATTGTATTGATTAAGAAATCCTTAGAAGCAAATGTATCTTTCAAATTTTTTGATTCTTTCACAATTGGATTATAGAAGCATTTGTATTAAGTCTTAACCAGATCAAAAAACAAAAAACCTCCGTAATCAAATTACGGAGGTTTTTAAGTACCCCAGACGGGACTTGAACCCGTACGTCCTTACGGACACAGGATTTTAAGTCCTGCGTGTCTACCAGTTCCACCACCAGGGCATGGCGTGGAGCGAAAAACGGGACTCGAACCCGCGACCCCAACCTTGGCAAGGTTGTGCTCTACCAGCTGAGCTATTTTCGCATACAGTGCGGATGAAGGGACTCGAACCCCCACGCCTCTCGGCACCAGATCCTAAGTCTGGCGTGGCTACCAATTACACCACATCCGCGTTGTTTTTTTGAAGTCGTATTTTAAAGAGCTTGCTTCGTTTTTGTGAGTGCAAATATAGGACATTTTCCTTTACTTCCAAACTTTTCAGTAAAAAAAATTAAAAAAGTTACATTTTTTATTTCCGACCCTTTATTTTACATTTCATTTTCTTACTTTTACACCGTTAATTAATATGATATGGAATTACAAGGAACGGTAAAGAAACTTTTTGATGCTCAGACATTTGCGAGCGGTTTCCAAAAAAGAGAAATGGTTATCCTTACGCAGGAGCAGTATCCGCAGCCGATAAACATAGAATTTTTATCTGATAAGATCAGTTTATTGGATAATCTGAAAGAAGGTGAAAATGTAAAAGTAGGAATCAACATCAGAGGAAGAGAATGGGTTTCTCCTCAGGGTGAAACAAAATACTTCAACTCGATTACCGGGTGGAGAGTAGAAAAGGTTTCCGATAATGCTTCTGAGCCTACCCAGGCAGCACCTTCCCAGTCTGCATCTTCTGCATCCAACGAAAACCCTTTCGCGGGTGATGACGATGATGATTTGCCTTTTTAATTAAAACAACACTTACATATAAATCCTGCTTTCTAAGTGGGATTTTTTTTCCTGAAAATGGTTCGGCTGGACAACAACGAGATTTCATTTCCCGATCCTGAACTTTATGACGGTCATGAAGGGATTATTGCTTTCGGCGGAGATCTGTCGGTAGAACGGATCTGGTTTGCTTATCAATTGGGTGTTTTCCCCTGGTACAATCCCGGGGAGGAAATTCTCTGGTGGTGCCCTGATCCGAGATTCGTCCTAGTTCCTGCGGAATTAAAGGTTTCGAAGTCAATGCGGAAAATCCTTAACCGGGGTGATTTTACATTTTCAGAAAACCGGAATTTTACAGAAGTGATTAAAAACTGTCAGGAAATCAGCAGGAAGGGGCAGGAGGGAACCTGGCTGTCTGACGGGCTGATGGAATCCTTTATTCAGCTTCACAAATACGGACTGGCAAAAAGCGTCGAAGTCTGGCAGAATGATGAATTGGTAGGCGGATTTTACGGCCTGCAGATCGGGAATATGTTCTGTGGGGAAAGTATGTTTGCCAAAGTAAGCAATGCCTCAAAAGCAGGGTTTATCCATTTTGTTGAAACACATACAAATGACCTGGAGCTTATCGACTGCCAGTCGCACACCGATCATCTGGAAAGCCTTGGCGCTAAGATGATTCCCAAAAGGGAATTTCTGAAAATTTTACACCGAAACAATGAACGCTGATAAAGAAAAATGGGTTCTTCTGATTGTCCTGAGCCTGATCTGGGGATCATCATTTATTTTGATTAAAAAATCACTGGAGCATTTCAATCCTTATCAGGTTGGTGCATTAAGGGTGCTGATTGCCGGGATTATATTAATGCCGGTTGCCGTTTCAAAATATAAACTATTTCCTAAAAAACATCTTAAATGGCTGCTGCTGGCAGCATTTACAGGAAATTTTATTCCGATGTTCCTGTTTCCGATTGCGGAAACCGAAGTCAGCAGCAGCATTGCCGGAATCATCAATTCCATGATGCCGATTTTCGTGATTGTCGTAGGTGCTCTGATCTGGAAATTTGAAACCACGAAACAGCAGATTCTGGGTACCCTGATCAGTTTTACCGGAGTTTGCCTGCTGGCTTTCGGAGGTGATGGTGAGGGCGGATCTTTTAAATTAATTCCGATTCTTTTGCTGTTAATGGCTACTTTATGTTATGCCATCAGTACAACAACCGTAAAATCTAAATTAATGGAGGTTTCTTCTACGGTTTTATCGGCTTTCGTATTTGCTTTTGTTCTGTTTTTACCTTCACTCTTTGCTTTGACGTCTACCGGATTCTTTTCCACGTTCAGCTTTAACCGGGATACGATGATCGGACTGATGTTCGTTAGCCTGTTGTCCGTTTTCGGGACCGGACTGGCCATGATGATGAACTACAGGCTTCTGAAAGTATCTTCGCCTCTGTTTGCCTCAACCGTTACTTTACTGATGCCGGTTGTTGCCATTGCCTGGGGTATTCTGGATGGTGAGAAGCTGTCTGTTCTGCAGTTTGTGGGAACGGCGGTTATTATTGCCGGACTGGTCTTTCTGAGAGCTAAATCAGGTATAAAAAGCAGATAAGAAGTCAATCGCTTGGACTAGTTTTTATCAAGTTTTATAATTGAGGTCATTTAAACTTTTCTATAAAAAAGGCTTGCTTATTTTTGTGTTGCGAGACATAAAAATATAAAGCAAGCCTATGATGTACCAAGTACTTGACAAAGATATAATAGAAAATGAGATAGTACCAAATCTTCCGACTGCAAAACGAGGATTTTCACCAAGAGCTCCTTTGTCTGAGATCGTTAACTGTATCTTATACAAATTTAAAACAGGAGTGCAATGGGCGTATTTACCTGTAAAAAGTCTTTTTGGGGATCAAGTTTTGAGCTATCAAAGCGTTTTTTATCATTATCGTAAATGGTGCATAAGTAATGTTTGGGAAGATTGCTG
>Ga0265780_10003657_pt1 | contig 20105 bp, 19 predicted proteins | sample P1T30metagenome_FD_192432 | JGI IMG/M metagenome (GOLD analysis project Ga0265780, IMG submission 192432) | Plant litter microbial communities from East Loma Ridge, Irvine, California - P1 T30 | ecosystem: Environmental > Terrestrial > Plant litter > Unclassified | place: USA: California...
CCCCTGCTGGTCGTCTACATCGTGGCGCAGAAGTGGGTCGTCAGCGGCGTGATGCGGGGGTCGACCAAGTGACCGACGACCGCCCGCAGGACCACACTCGAGACATGACCAGCACGACAGAAGGAGGAGCGGTGCCGCACACCGACGCACCCTGGTGGACGTCCGCCACCGTCTACCAGATCTGGCCCCGCAGCTTCGCCGACGGCGACGGCGACGGCGTGGGCGACCTGGCAGGCATCCGCAGCAAGCTGGGGCACCTGCACGACCTCGGCGTCGACGTGCTCTGGCTGTCGCCGATCTACCGCTCGCCGCAGGCCGACGCCGGCTACGACATCAGCGACTACGACGACATCGACCCGCTGTTCGGCACGCTCGACGAGTTCGACGAGCTTCTCGCCGAGGTGCACGCGCTCGGCATGAAGCTCGTCATGGACCTCGTCGTCAACCACACGAGCGACCAGCACCCGTGGTTCGCCGAGTCGCGGTCGTCGGTCGACAGCCCCGAGCGCGACTGGTACGTCTGGCGCCCCCGGGCGGCCGACGGCTCGCTGCCGACCGAGTGGCGCAGCTTCTTCAGCGGCCCCGCCTGGCAGCTCGACCCGGCGACCGACGAGCACTACCTGCACATGTTCGCGGTCGGCCAGCCCGACCTGAACTGGCGGAACGCCGAGATGCGCGCCGCCGTCCACGCGATGATGAACCGGTGGCTCGACCGCGGGGTCGACGGGTTCCGCATGGACGTCATCAACTTCATCGCCAAGACCCCCGCGTCGCTCGAGCCCGGCGCGGCGGGCTTCGAGATGGACCCGTCCGTCCACGACCACCTGCAGGAGATGCACCGCGAGGTCTTCGCGCACCGCCCCGACCGGCAGCTGATCACGGTCGGCGAGATGCCCGGGGCCACCGTCGACGACGCCGTGCTCTTCACCGACCAGCAGCGGCACGAGCTCGACATGGTGTTCCAGTTCGAGCACGTCGACCTCGACCACGGCCCCGACTCGAAGTTCGACGTGCGGCCGCTGCGCCTGAGCGCCCTCAAGCGGTCGCTCGCCCGCTGGCAGGAGGGCCTCGCCGACCGCGGCTGGAACAGCCTCTACCTCGGCAACCACGACCAGCCCCGCCTGGTCTCGCGCTTCGGCGACGACGGCCCGTACCGCGTCGAGTCCGCGACGGCCCTCGCCGCCGTGCTGCACCTGCACCGCGGCACGCCCTACGTGTACCAGGGCGACGAGATCGGCATGACGAACGCGGGGTTCACCTCGATCGAGCAGTACCGCGACGTCGAGTCGCTGAACTGGCACGAGGAGGCGCTGGCCGCGGGAGCCTCCGAGGCCGACGTCCTCGAGGCGCTCCGCTCGCGCAGCCGCGACAACGCCCGCACGCCGGTGCAGTGGTCCGCGGGCGCCGCCGCGGGCTTCACGACGGGGACCCCGTGGATCGGGGTGACCGCGAACAGCGCCGAGGTGAACGTCGAGGCCGACCGCGCCTCCGGCGAGCGCAGCGTCTTCGACTTCACCCGGCGGCTGATCGCCCTGCGGCACGAGCTGCCGGTGGTGCAGCTCGGCGCCTTCGCGCTGCTGGCGCCCGACGACGAGCGGCTCTGGGCGTTCACGCGCACGCTCGGCGACGAGCGGCTGCTCGTGCTCGCGAACTGCTCGGGCGAGCCGTACGACCTCGACCCGGGGCTCGACCCGGTGCTGCGCCGCCGCTCGGTGCCCGACCTCGTGATCGGCAACACGCCCCACGGCATCGGCTCGCTGACGCTCGGCCCGTGGGAGGTGCGGGTGCTCCGCGGCTGACCGCTTTCCGCCGCCCCAGGGCGCACGTTGACGCGAATCCCCTCTTGCGCCGATGCAGGTGACGCAATAGCGTCGGGTCATGCAGAGCAGCGAGGTGGTCCAGCCCGGTGAGCGAGTCGTCCTCGACGACGTCGACCGCCGCCTCCTCGCCGCCCTCGCCGCCGACGGGCGCGGCTCGTGGGCCCACCTCGCGGCCGGCGCGGGCTGCTCGGTCTCGACGGTGCAGCGCCGCTTCGCGCGGCTCGTCGACGCCGGCGTCATGACCGTCATCGCCGCCGCCGACGTGCTCGCCTCCGGCCTCGGGGTCTCGGTGATGACCCGCGTGCAGTGCGGCCCCGCCGACGTCGAGGCCGTGGTCGACCGGCTCCGCCGCCGGCCCGAGGTGCGCTTCGCGACCACCGTCTCGGGCTCGACCGACTGCGTGGTCGAGTTCGTGGTGCCCCGGTTCGCCGACCTGCAGGCGCTGCTCGGCGAGCTGTTCCCCGAGCCCGGCATCCGCACCGAGGCGCTGCCCGTGCTCCGCACCTTCACGGTGCCCTTCGCCTCGTTCCCGGGCGCGGCGGCCGGGCCGACCACGCCCGCCGCCTCCCCCCGCGCGACCACCACGGAGCCCGCCCCCGGCGACGACGCCCCCGCGACGTCCCCCGGCGACGACACCCCGAACGCGGCGGCCCCCGACCTCGACGAGTCCGAGGGCGTCGTCCCGGTCGCGGCGACGGCCACGGACGCCGAGCGGCAGGTGCTCGACCTGCTCGTCGTCGACGGCCGCCTGCCGGTGGCCGACCTGGCGCGCAGCATCGGCAAGAGCGAGACCGCCACGGGGCGGCTGCTGCAGACGATGATCTCGTCGGGCCGGCTGCGCGTGGGCCCGCTGGTCACCCCCGACCTGCTCGGCCTCGACACCGAGCTGATGGTCTGGATCTCGGTCGCCCCCGACCAGCTGGGCGCCGCCGCCCGGCAGCTGGCGCGGCACGGGTCGGTGCACTACGCCGCCGCGACCGCGGGCCGGTTCAACCTGATCGGCCAGGCTTTCCTCGGCGGCTTCGCCGAGGTCTACGACTTCACGACGACCGTGCTCGGCGCCCTCCCCGGGGTCCGCGAGGTCGACGTGAGCGTCCAGATGACCACGCACAAGCGCATGTGGACCCCGCTCGTGGGCGGCCGCTTCGCCCGGGACGACACGGACGGCGACCCCGCCGACTGACCCGAGGAGGCGCGTCGCCGACCCCGCGACCGTCTCGTCCGCCTCCCCCCGCCCTCCACTCCCCCGACCCCGACCTCTCGCACGTCGACCGTCCGCCTCGCGGACGTCTCCGGCGCGCCCTCGAGCCGTACCCCCGAAGGAGCACGATGACCACCGACGACACCGCCCAGCCCTGGCAGTGGGACGAGCCGACCTGGCGCGGCCACGTCGAGCGCGTCCGCGCCGGTCGCTCGCTGCTGCCCGCCGCCGGGCCCGACCGCTGGCCGGGCGGCGCCGCCGTCGCCGTCGCGATCTCGTTCGACTCCGACCACGAGACCCCGTCGCTGCGCGACGGCGAGACGTCGCCCGGCCGCATGGCCCAGGGCGAGTACGGCGCCCGCGCGGCCGTGCCGCGCATCCTCGAGCTGCTGCACCGGCACGAGGCGCCCGCCTCGTTCTACGTCCCGGCGGTCTGCGCGCTGCTGCGGCCCGACGAGGCGCCCGGCTACGTCGAGCGCGGCCACGAGGTCGCCGTGCACGGGTGGATCCACGAGCGGAACACGCAGCTCGGCCACGACGACGAGCTCGACCTGCTCGGCCGGGCGGTCGACGTGCTGACCGCCCAGACCGGCGTGCGGCCCACGGGCATCCGCACCCCCTCGTGGGACTTCAGCGACTCGACCCTCGACGTGGTGCGCGAGCTCGGCTTCGCCTACGACTCGTCGCTGATGGCCGACGACGTGCCCTACGAGCTGCTGCACCGCGGCGAGCGCACCGGCGTCGTCGAGATCCCCGTCGAGTGGATCCGCGACGACGCCCCCTACCTGATGATGGACAGGTTCGGCGGCCTGCGCCCCTGGATGGCGCCCCGCGACCTGCTGCAGATCTGGATCGACGAGCACGACGCCGCCCGCGAGGCCGGCGGCGTGTTCCAGCTGACGCTGCACCCGCACATCATCGGCCACCCGTCCCGGCTGCTCGTGCTCGACCGCCTGCTCGAGCACATCCGCTCGACCGACGACGCGTGGATCACGACGCACGCGGCCCTCGCCGAGCACGTGGCGCCCGGCCTGCGCGACTGAGCCGCCGCCTCCTCGGGTCCCGACCCGACACCCGACCAGCACCGCCCCCCGAACCGACTCACGGAACCACCCGACGACACCGGAGGACATCATGAGCACCGAGAGCACCGCGACCGACCCGCACGACGCCCCCGACGCCGCAGCGCCGGAGGCCGTCCACGACACCAAGCTCAGCCGCCGAGGCAAGAAGGCGATCCTCGCCGGGGCCATCGGCAACACCGTCGAGTGGGTCGACTGGGCGATCTACACGACCTTCTCGTCGATCTTCGCGCACCACTTCTTCCCCGCGGGCGACGACGTCGCGGCGCTGCTGGCGACGCTCGCCATCTTCGCCGTCGGCTTCGTGATGCGCCCGGTCGGGGCGGCCGTGCTCGGTGCCTACGCCGACCGGCACGGCCGCAAGAAGGGCCTGATGCTGACGATCGGCATGATGGCCGGCGCCTCGCTGCTGATCGGCATCACCCCCGACTACGACAGCATCGGAGTGCTCGCCCCGCTGCTGCTCGTCCTCGCCCGGCTCGTGCAGGGCTTCTCGGCGGGCGGCGAGTTCGGCTCGTCGTCGGCGTTCCTCGTCGAGTCGGCCGCGCCGCGTCGCCGGGCCTTCGCCGGCTCGTGGCAGCAGGTCTCGGTCGGGGCCGGCGTGCTGATCGCCTCCGGCATCGGCGCGATCATCACCTCGTCGCTCTCCGAGAGCGCCGTCGACTCGTGGGGCTGGCGCGTGGCGTTCGTCTTCGGCGCGGCGCTGGGAGTCGTCGGCCTGTGGCTGCGCGTCTCGGTCGAGGAGACGGACTCGTTCCAGACCGCTCGTGACGAGCGCGACGCCTCGCCCGAGAAGCACCGCAACCCGCTCGTGGCGATGGTGCGCGACCACCCCCGCGCGACCCTGCGCGTCTTCGGCATCACCATCGCCGGCACGCTGCTCTACTACATGTGGGTCTCGTACATGCCGACCTACGCGGCCGTCACGACGGGCATCCCGCTCAGCCAGGCGCTGCTCGCCAACGTGATCGCGATGGTCGTGTTCCTCGTGCTGCTGCCCTTCGCGGGCATCCTCTCCGACACGATCGGCCGCAAGCCCACGATGGCGGCCTTCGCCGGCGGGTTCCTGATCTTCGCCTGGCCCGCCTTCATGCTGCTCGACGGGTCGTTCGGCATGCTGCTGCTCGTCGAGATCGTGGGCGTCGTGCTGCTGCTCGGCTACTCCGCGAACTGCGCCGCGATCATGGCCGAGCAGTTCCCGCCCGAGGTGCGCGCGACGGGCATCGGCCTGCCGTACGCCCTCGCCGTCGCCCTCTTCGGCGGGACCGCCCCCTACATCACGACGTGGATGAACCAGAACGACCTCGGCCACCTCGTCTGGGTCTACTGCGCGATCGCGGCCGCCATCGGCCTCGCGGTCTACCTGACGATGCCCGAGACCAAGGGCAAGGTGATCAAGTGAGGCGCCACGTCGTCGTGACCGGGGCCGCGAGCGGCATCGGCCTGCAGACCGCGGTGCGCTTCGCCGCCGACGGCGACCGCCTCACGCTGGTCGACGTGCGCGAGGCCGAGCTCGTCGAGGCCGCCGCGACCGTGCGGGCCGCCTCGCTCGGCACCGCCGCGACCTGGTCGGACGAGGAGGCGGTGCGCACGACGACCGCCGACCTCACCGACCCCGAGGCACCCGCCCGCGTCGTCGACGAGGCCTGGTCGGCGGCACCCGTCGACGTGCTCGTGAACGCGGCCGGCGTCTACCCGGCCACGCCGTTCCTCGACCTGGACGCCGCCACGTGGGACGCCGTGCAGGCCGTCAACGTGCGGGCGCCCGTGCTGCTCACCGTCTCGCTGGCGCGACGCGTCGTCGGGGCCGGGCTGCGCGCCTCCGTCGTCAACATCTCGTCGGGCGCCGCGCTGCGCGCCCGGCCGGGGGCCGCGCCCTACAGCACGTCGAAGGCCGCCCTCGAGATGGCGACCCGCGCCTCCGCGCTCGAGCTCGGCCCGCTCGGGGTGCGCGTCAACGCCGTCGCCCCCGGCTTCGTCGTCGTCGACAGCACGGCCAACCCGGTCAGCGACGAGTACGCGGCGGTCGTCGGGGCCAACCCCCTCGGCCGCCCCGGCGACCCCGACGACATCGCCCGCGCGGCGCTCTGGGTCGCGGGCGACGAGGCCGCCTGGGTGACCGGCTCGGTGTTCCGGGTCGACGGCGGCTCGTCGACCGGAGCGCACACCCTGCCCCTGCACTGGGGCGACCAGCGAGAGAAGGAGAACGCATGAGCACCACCACCGGGCACGAGCCCTCCCCCGCCGCCCCGCGCGCCTACACGGTCGTCGGCGCCGGGGCCATCGGCGGCACGCTCGCGGTGCACCTCGCCGCGGCCGGCGTGCCCGTGCAGCTCGTCGACGCCGACCCCGAGCACGTCGCCGCGATCCGCGAGCACGGCCTGACGCTCGTCACGCCGGCGGGCACCACCACCGTCGAGCTGCCCGTCTGGACGCTCGACGACGCCCCCGCCGAGCTCGACCGCGTGCTGCTCGCCGTCAAGGCCCAGGCCACGGAGGCGGCGGCCGCCTGGATCGCCCCGCGCCTGTCCCCGACGGGCTGGGTCGCGTCGCTGCAGAACGGCCTGAACGAGGCCACGATCGCCGCCCACGTCGGCGAGGAGCGCACCGTCACGGCCTTCGTCGACCTCTTCGCCGACGTCACGGCGCCCGGCGTCGTCACCGACGGCGGCCACGGCGGCATGGCCCTCGGCGAGTGGGCCGGCGGCGTGAGCCCCCGCGTGCAGCAGCTCGCCGACGACCTCGCCCACTGGGGCACGCCCGTCGTGACCGACAACGTCGCCGGGTTCCTCTGGTCGAAGCTCGCGTTCGGCGCCATGCTCGTCGCCACCGCCCTCGCCGACGAGGACATGAGCGTGCTCATCGACCGGCACCGGGCGGTGATGTCCGAGCTCGCGGCCGAGGTGGTCGCCGTGGCCGACGCCCAGGGCATCTCGCTCGAGGCCTTCGACGCGTTCCAGCCCGACGCGTTCCGCCGCGGCGTCGACCAGGCGACGACGGAGCGCTCGCTCGACGGGCTCGTGGCCTGGCTCGCGACGCAGTCCAAGACGCGCAGCGGCATCTGGCGCGACATCGCCGTGCGTCGGCGACCCACGGAGGTGCCCGTCCAGTACCAGCCGGTGCTCCAGGCCGGCCGCGCCCACGGCGTCGCCCTGCCGCACGTGGCCGCGCTGGTCGCGGCCATCGGAGAGCTCGAACGCGGCGAGCGCCGGATGGGCGAGGAGTCGCTGGTCGAGCTGGCGGGCGCGGGCGCGGGTCCTCTCGCCGGCGACGCGGCGGCCGGCACCGACGCGGCGGCCGACGCCGACGCCGACGCGGCGGCCGCCCCGGCCGGGGCCCGCTCGTGACCGCGGCGGACGCACGACCCGACCTCCGCGCGCTGGGCGACCACGTCGCCGGGCGCCGCGACCGCATGGTCGCCGACCTCGTCGCCTACGCGGGGCTCGAGACGCCGTCCGACGACGTCGGGCTCCTCGCGACCGGCCTGACCTGGGTCGAGTCCTGGCTGGGCGACGTCGTCGGCGCCCCGACCGCCCGCGCCGTGCACGACGGAGGTGACCACGGCGACACCGTGACCCTGGAGTACGAGGCGACCGCCGCCTCCTCGGGGCCGCTGCCGTGGGTGACCGTGCTCTGCCACTACGACACCGTGTGGTCGGCGGGCACGCTCGAGGGCTGGCCCGTCGTCGTCGACGGCGACCGGGTGACCGGCCCCGGGGTCTTCGACATGAAGGCGGGGCTGGTGCAGTTCGCCCACGCCCTCGCCGCCGTCGACGCCCTGGGCGCGGCGCGGCCGCACGTGCGCCTCGTGCTCAACGGCGACGAGGAGATCGGCAGCCCGTCGTCGCGCGGCGTCATCGAGGACGCGGTGCGCCGCGGCGGCCCGGTGCTCGTGCCCGAGTCCGCGGCCGGCGGCGCGGTCAAGACGGCGCGCAAGGGCGTCGGCCTGTTCGAGGTCGAGGCGTTCGGCGTCGAGGTGCACGCCGGGCTCGACCCGCGCGCCGGGGCGAGCGCCGTCGACGAGATCGCCCGGGTCGTGCTGCAGCTGCACGCCGCCGCCGACCTCGACGCCGGCACGTCGGTCAACGTCGGGGTCGTGCACGCCGGGACGCGCTCGAACGTGCGGGCCGGCCACGCCCGCGCGTCCGTCGACGTGCGCGTGACGTCCGCGGCGGAGTCGGCCCGCATCGACGGGGTCCTCGCCGGGCTGCGCGCCCACGACCCGCTCGCCCGCCTGGCGGTCTCGGGCGGGTGGAACCGGCCGGTGATGGAGCGGTCGGAGGCGACCGCGTCCCTGTACCGGACCGCCGCCTCCCTGGCCCACGAGCTCGGGCACGAGCTGCCCGAGACCAGCGTCGGCGGGGCGAGCGACGGCAACTTCGCGGCGGCGCTCGGGCACGCCGTGCTCGACGGCGTCGGGGCCGTGGGCGACGGCGCGCACGCCCGCCACGAGTGGGCGAGCGTCTCGGGCATGGTCGAGCGGAGCACGGTCGTCGCCGCGCTGCTCACGGAGCTGGCCCGGCAGGGCTGACGCGCCGCGGGAGGCGCGGGTCGCGCCCAGGTGACCCGCGCCTCCTCGGCTACAGCCAGCGCTTGAGCTTGAACGCCCCCCAGAGGGCGCCGCCGATGCCGACCATCAGCGCGAGGGCGAACGGGTAGCCCCACTGCCAGTGCAGCTCGGGCATGACGTCGAAGTTCATGCCGTAGATCGCGCCGATCAGGGTCGGGGCGAAGAGGATGGCGGCCCACGCCGAGATGCGCTTGGTCACGTCGTTCTGCACCTGGGCGACGAGCGTCGCGTTCAGCGAGAGGGCGTTCTGCAGCACGGCGCGGAACGTGTCGGCGCGGTCGACGACGCGGATGACGTGGTCCTGCACGTCGCGCAGGCGGCGCTCGAGCTCGGTGCCGACCTGGTACTTCTCGCCGCCGCGCAGCAGCCCGTCGAGCATGCCGACGAGCGGACGCGTCGCCTTCTGGAAGTCCGCGACCTCGCCGAACAGCTCGTAGATGCGCCGCGAGACCCCGGCCTCGCCGGCGAACAGCTGCTGCTCGATCTCGTCGATGTCGTTCTCGAGGCCCTCGACGACCGGCGCGTAGGCGTCGACGATCGCGTCGAGCACCGCCCAGAGGATCGCCTGCGGCCCCACGCGCAGCAGGTCGGGCTTCGCCCTCAGCCGCGACACGCTGCGGGCGAGGTAGCGCGAGTCGATGTCGGAGACGTGGTTGATGCCGATCAGGAAGTCGGGGCCCACGAAGAAGTGGATCTCGCCGAAGGCCACCCTCTCTTCGGCGTCGACGTAGACCGCGGGGCGCACGACGACGAAGAGCGTCGTGCCGTACCGCTCGAGCTTGGCGCGCTGGTGTCCGTGGCCCGCGTCCTCGACGGCGAGCTCGTGCAGGTCGAAGCGCTCGGCGAGGGAGGCGAGCTCGGCCTCGTCGGGCTCGCTCAGCACCACCCAGGCGGTGCCGTGCGTCTCGGCGAGCGCCGTGTAGGTGTCGTCGAGCGACTCGGGGCTCGCGGCGACGCGTCCGTCGACGTAGACGTCGTTGATCAGCAGGGGCATCCGCCCAGTGTCGCAGTCCGGCGGGCTCCGAGGCGGCCGGACCGGGGGCGGGACGCACCGCCCCCGCTTGACGACCTCCCGACCAGCCCGTACGGTGCGTAGGACGCACTCAGAGTGCGTCTAGTGAACTTCTGACCCTCAACGGAGAGCGAGTCATCATGGGCATCGCCGTCTGGGCGCTCGTCGCCTACATCGGCACCATCGTCGTCTGGAGCGTGCCGCTCAAGCGCGGCATCGGCGAGGCGATGGTGGTCGGGTTCGTCGTCGTCTGCGCGTTCGGGGGCACCGACGTGCTCCGGCTCGTCGCCGTCGGCATGCAGGAGGCGTTCGGCCAAGAGATCGTCTTCGCGGCCCTCGCCTTCACCTTCATCGGGTTCCTGCTCGCGACGACCGGGGTGATCGACAAGCAGGTCGACATCCTCAACTCGCTCTTGGGCCGGTTCCGAGGAGGCGCGGGCTACGTCGCGACCGTCGGCTCGGCCCTCTTCGGCTCGGTCGCGCACTCCGGCTCGGCGAACGCGGCGACGATGGGCACCGTGGCCATCCCCTGGATGAAGCGGTCGCAGTGGCCGCCGCACGTCGCCGCCACCCTCATCGCGGGCAACGCGGGGAACGGCACTGTCATCCCGCCCAGCGCCTCCTTCTTCATCCTCATCGGCACGGCCACGGTGGCGCCCTACGTGACGGTCGACACCCTGCTGCCGGCGATGTTCGCGGCCGCCGGCTGGTGCGTGCTCTGGCGCCTCGTCGTGGTGTTCTGGTTCGTGCGACGCCACAAGATCGGCCGGGTCGACAAGAGCGACATCATGCCGTTCCTCACCGCCTTCGGCCGGGGCTGGACCTCGTTCCTCGTGTTCCTCGGCATCGTCATCCCCGTGCTCGTGACGCTCGGGCCGACCGGCGACGCGCTCATCGCCTCGCTGGGCGAGGACACCATGGACACGATCAGCATCGTCGTCTGGATCCCCGTCCTGCTGCTGCTGTTCGCCCTCCTGCTCGGCCGCAAGAAGCTGCCGCGCAGCGGCCGCGAGTGGTACGGCTTCGTCGCGAAGACCGCCCCGCGCTACCGCGACATCGGCGCGACCCTCGTCTTCGCCTTCGCCGGCGGCGCCGTGCTCACCGAGCTCGGCCTGGCCGACCAGCTCTCCGCGGTGCTCAACGGCCTCGACGCCTCGCCGCTCGTCATGTCGCTCGTCGTCGCCGTGCTCGTCGTGCTCGTCGCCGGCCCGCTCAGCTCGACCGCCACCATCGCGACCATCGGCGGCATCGGCTTCAGCGTGCTCGTCGTGGCCGGCGTCGACCCCGTGCTCGCCGCCTGCGTCGTGCTCGTCGCTGCCTCGACCGAGGGCGCGTCGCCTCCCGGCGCCTCCGCCATCTACATCGCCACGGGCATCGCCGGGGTCAACCCGGTGCGCACCTTCGTGCCCCTCATCACCCTCTACGTCGTGCCGATCCTCCTGATCGCCGCGCTGATCGGCCCGGGCTGGCTGCCCGTGCCCCACTGACCCGGAACGGAGGAGTCACCATGACCGACACCACTCCCGAGCCGACGCACGGTCCCGCGCGCCGGCAGCTCATCCGCGTGATGACCGCCGTCTTCGTCGTGCTGCTCGTCTCGATGCTGATCGTGGGCACGGTCTTCGTGCTCGCCCAGCTGGCGGGCGTGCTGGGGGCGTCCCCGGGCCTCATCACCGCGGCCGAGGCCGCGATCAGCCCCTGGGCGTTCGGCATCGGCGCCACGCTCGGCATCTGGACCTTGCTGCTCTCGTACGCCCACGGCTGGAAGCCGAGCGAGGGATGACCGCGCCCGCCTCACCGTCCACCCCCGCACCGACCATCGGAGACGTCGTGACCGACCCCCTCGCACCCATCCCCAGCCCGCCCGTCGACGCCGCCGTCGTCGACCGCCTCGGCGCCTTGCCCGTCGCGAACGTCGGCGACGCCATGGAGCGCCTCGGCGTCGTCGCCGGCGGCATCCGTGCCGTCTGGCGGGGCGCCCGCCTCGCCGGGACCGCCTACACGGTCGAGGTCGCGGGCGGCGACAACGCCGGCGTGCACGCCGCGATCTCGCGGATCGTGCCAGGGCAGGTGCTCGTCGTCAACGGGCACGGCGCCGCCGACCGCGCGCTCATCGGTGAGCTCATCGCCGAGCGGCTCCGGGTCGCCGGCTGCGTCGGCATCGTCGTCGACGGGGCCGTCCGCGACGTCGACGACCTCGAGGAACTGCGCTTCCCGGCGTTCGCGGCGGCCGCCTCCCCGGCCGGTCCGTACAAGAACGGCCCGTTCCGGCTCGACCGCGCGGTCGCGATCGGCGGCGTCGTCGTGCACCCGGGCGACGTCGTGCTCGGCGACTCGGACGGCGTGGCCGTCGTGCCCGCGGCCGAGGCGGAGGCGGTGCTCGCACGCGCCGAGGCCAAGCACGCCGACGAGACCGAGACGAGGAGGCGCATCGTGTCCGGGTAGCCACGGCACGTCGGTGAGAATGGTCGCCATGGCAGACCCCCAGCCCACCGTCCGCAGCGTCGAGCGCGCGCTCGACGTGCTCGAGCTGCTCGAGCGCGCGCAGGGGCCTCTCCGGCTCGTCGACCTGAGCCGTGGCACCGGCCTGCACACCGCGACCGTGCTCCGCATCGTCGGGGTCCTGCAGCGGCGGGGCCTGGTGCAGCACGTCGGGGGCGAGTACCGCCTCGGGGTGGCCACGCTGGGCATGGCGCACAGCTTCCTGGTGAGCGACCCGCTCAGCACGCGGACCCGGCCCCACCTGCAGCAGCTCTCGGCCACGACGGGTCTGACCTCGTCGCTCTACGTCCGCTCGGGCGGAGAGCGCGTGCTCAGCTCGCGCGTCGACGGCTCGGACCCGCTGCGGTACCAGCTGCCGATCGGTCGCCGCCTGCCCCTCACGGTCGGCGCCGGCCGCACCATCCTCGCCCACATGCCCGACGGCGACCGCGACGCGGTCGTCGAGGCGTCGGGCGACCTGGTCGACGCCCACGGGGCGAAGGTCACGGCCGACGAGCTGCGCGGCTCGCTCGACCGGATCCGCGCCGACGGCTTCCACATCTCCATCGCCGAGCGCGACGTCGACGTCGCGGCGGTGAGCGTCCCCGTCTTCGGGCCGGACGGCGACGTGGTCGCGGCCGTGTCGGCCTCCGGGCCCGCAGAACTCAACACACGCCAGGCGCTCGTCGAGCGGGCGCCTGAACTCCGCCGGGCCGCTCAGGCGATCGGGCGCTGACACGCGGGTCACCTCGACTCGCGACGGAAGGAACACCATGCGAGTCGGATTCATCGGCCTCGGCGAGGCCGGGCACATCTACGCGGCGGCCACCGCCGCGGCCGGACACGACGTCACGGGCTTCGACCCCGCCGCCCCCACCACGCCCGACGGGGTGCGGCGACTCGACACGGCCGCCGAGGTGATCGCCGCGTCCGACCTGGCCGTCGTGCTCACCGGCGCCTCCCTCAGCGGCCGCATCGCCGCCGACGGGGCCCCGCACCTCGCCCCCGGCGCGATCTGGGCGGACTTCACCACCGCCTCCCCCGGTGTCATGAAGGAGGCGGAGGCTCGCGTCGAGTCCGCGGGTGGCCGGTTCGCCGACGTCGCCGTGCTCGGCCCCGTGCCCACCAAGGGCGCGGCCACCGAGACCATGGTCAGCGGCTCGGCCGCCGCCGAGGTCGCCGCGTTCTTGGCCTCGCTCGGGGCCGACGTCGAGACCGTCGACGGGCCCGCGGGCGAGGCGACGTCGCGCAAGCTGCTGCGCAGCGTGATGATGAAGAGCCTCGCCACCACCGTGGTCGAGGCGCTCGAGGCCGGTCGCGCCGCCGGGTGCGAGGAGTGGGTGCACGCACAGATCGCCGCGCAGCTCTCGGGCGACGCCGACGCGAAGATCGAGCGGTACGTGAGCGGCAGCCGCAAGCACGCGGTCCGCCGTGCCCACGAGATGGAGTCCGTCGTCGAGCACCTGGGCGAGCTCGGGGTCGCGGCCGAGATGTCCGCCGCCTCCGGCCGGGTGCTCCGGCGCCTCGCTGCCGAGGGCACCGCCTGACGACTCGCCTCGGAGCCACGAGAGGCCCCGGATCGACCTCCGGCGACGCGGGGAGGTCGATCCGGGGCCTCTCGGCACCCATAGCCAGCGGCCGGTCAGCGGCCGTTCTTGACGTGCTGCGCGATGGTCGCGGCAGGCAGGGCCGAGTTGTAGACGGCGGTGTCGTCGAGGCTGCCCGCGAACCAGTAGTTCGCCGAGCTCGCCGGGATGTTGGGCCAGCCCGCGAGGTTGTCGTAGCCGACGCGCCAGTAGCCGGTGTTGGGCTCGCCCGCGGCGCCCGTCATCGAGCCGATCGCGACGCCGTCGACGTAGAGCGTGAGCACGCCGCCCGAGGTGACGGTGCCGGCGACGTGGTGCCAGGTGCCGTCGCGGTAGTTCTTGTTCGTGGCGGTGCTGACGGTCTTGGTGCCGCCGTTGTAGGTGCCGACGGTGATCATGCCGGTGCCCGAGACCCACAGCTGGCGGTCGTACGAGCCCGAGAGGCCGGTGGCCTGGTTGCCGAAGCCGATGATCTTGCCGCCGGTGCTGTTCGCGGGCAGGTTGATCCACGACTCGACGGTGAACGCGGTCGGCGCGGTGACGGCGGGGGCGTTCGTCGCGACGGAGCCCGAGGTGCCGTTCAGGGTGACGTAGGGGCTCGAGCCGCAGGTGCCCGAGACGCGGGCCACGCCGGAGGACAGCGTGCCGGCCCGGCCGGTCGACGAGCTGTCGAGGGCGGCGGTGCCGGAGCCCTCGTTGTAGCCGTACGAGAAGACGGGCGAGTCGGTGACGGCGGGCATCAGGCAGTCGTAGGCCGAGGCGGCGGCGAAGCTGCTCTGGTTGACCGCCTGCGACGAGAAGGCCGCGCCGGCGCCGCCCGAGACGACGAGGGTCAGGGCGAGCCCGCCGACGAGGCCGGCCACGGCCAGCGAGCCGGCCGCGCCGCGCAGGCGACGGAGGCGCTGCTCGCGACGGCGGGCGAGGCGACGGCCCCGGCGCGACGCCGGGTCGAGGGCGACGGGGGCGGCTGCGTCCTCGAGGTCGGAGGCGGCGCCTCCTTCGCCCTTCAGCTCGCGGCGCAGCGAGCGGTCGGCCTGGGCGCCCAGCACCAGCAGCATGAGGACGCTGCCCGTGACGAGCAGGTGGCCCCACTGGTGGCCGGCGGCCCAGACGAAGGGGGTGCCGATGTAGGGCACGCGCAGGTAGCCGACGCCGACGACGGCGCTGCGGTCGATCGGGGTGGAGTCGGCGGCCGGGTTCGCGTCGCCCTTCGTCACGATCTGGGTGCCCTGGCCGTTGTCGTCGTAGCGGTGCAGGCGCAGGTGGTCGGCGCGGTCCGGGTCCTGGAACAGCAGCACCTGGCCGCGGTGGATCGACGACTCGGCCACGGGCTTGGCGACGACGACGTCGCCGGGGTGGATGCGCGGCTCCATCGAGCCGGTCATGACGGTGGTGGGGGTCCAGCCGACGACCGCGGGCACGGCGGCCCAGAGCAGCAGGCCGACGAGGGTGCCGAGCACGGTGCGCGACAGCACGCCGACGACGATGCGCGCCCAGCCGAGGCCGGCGCTCGCCTCGCGACGACGCGTCCCGACGACCGTGACGGAGGCGGTGGGCGTGTGACGGGGGACGTCGTACGTGGTCATGGCTTCCTCTCGTCGCGTCGGGGGCGGGTCGGTGGCAGGTGGTGCAGGAGGTGCGGTGCAGGAGGTGCGGTGCGGTGCGGCCGGCGGGGGACTCACGCCGCAGGGGCCCGTGGGCGGTCGGGTGGCTCACGGGCCCCTGCGTCGACGGGTCGGGCCGTCGGGTCGCGGGTCCGGCCGTGACGGCCGGGGCTCCTCCGCCGACGGGCTCAGGGTGCCGGCGGAGGTGTCCCGCCGCTGCCCGGAGGGGGGAGGTGGGCAGCGGCGGGAGGGGCCCGTCGCGGCCCGGGGGGAGGCCTGCGGCGGGGTCGTGCCCCGTCGCCGCCCACTGGGAGGGAGACGACGGGAGTCGGGGGCTAGCTGTTCTGGGCTTCCCAGGTCAGGCCGAGCGAGGCGGTGCCGGACTGCGTCGTGTTGGGCGCCGTGTTCGAGACCGTGTAGGTGACCTGGTAGACGCGGGTCTCCGAGGTGGTCGTCTGGGTGCCGGTGGTGCCCGTGGGGGCCCAGGTGCCGACGCCGTTGCTGAAGTTCGTGTAGCTGCTGCCGAAGCCGGCGAGCGTGCCGTTGTAGAGCGACGAGCCCGAGGCGAGGGGGGTGAAGCCCGAGCACGAGCCGAAGCCGCCGCCGGTGCCCTGCACGACGCTGAGCGTGATGTTCGAGGCGAGGTTGTTCGTGGTGGCGGCGCCGGTGCCGTACAGCTTGACGGTCGAGGCGAGGGTGCCGGTCGAGGTGACGGCGATGCAGTTGCTGCCGGTCTGGCCGGGCTTGAGGTTGGTCGCCGTGAAGAGGGCGGTGTTCGAGTCGTCGTCGGTGAGGGCGACGGAGCCGGCGGTCCAGTTGCTGGTCGGGTTGACCGTGGTGGACGAGAAGGCCGAGTACGAGGCCTGCGAGACGACGACGCCGCTGGCGACGAGGGCGGCGGGGATGGCGATCCAGGCGGCGAGGCGGGCGGCGCGGGGGGTGGGACGGGACATCGTGTGCTCCAGGGTGTGAGAAGAGGTGGTGAGTCAGTTCGTGGTGCAGATCGTGGGGGGCAGAGCGTCTCGATCCCCGTGTCTCCCGGTTGTCGAGAGGTTCGGTGTCCGTGTGGCTTGCTGTCCAAGTGGTACGACAATCAAGTTATTCGGGTGTCGAGTAGTACGCAAGCCGAACGATGCCCCCAGTGGAGGGGGCATGTCTCGCTCGTCGAACAACTTGATCGGCGAGGTATAGTGGGCCCACGACCGATGAGCCGCCGTCCCCGCCGCCGCGGCCTCCCCCAACTTCCCCGCACCTCCTCCCCCTCCCTAGGAGCTCCGCGCATGACCGACATCTCCCCCCAGCCCGCCGCGGGCACCGCCCCTCCCCGCGACGCCCACGGCCAGGTCGACGTCGACGACGTCCTCGTCGCCTTCTCGACCCTCCTGGCCCAGAACGCCCGCGTCGAGCGCCTGGTCGCGACGCACTTCGGCATCGGCACCACCGACCTCAAGTGCCTCGTCTTCATCTCGGGCAACCCCGAGAGCACGCCCAAGAGCGCGGCCGAGGCCCTCGAGCTCTCGACCGGGGCCACCACGAGCCTCATCGACCGGCTCGAGAAGGCCGGCTTCGTCACCCGTCAGGCGCACCCCACCGACCGTCGCAGCGTCGTGCTCGAGCTCGCCCCCGAGGGGCAGGCCGCCGTCGCCGAGACCGGCGCCTTCTACCGCAGCGCGTTCCGCGACGCCGTCGACCCGCGGCAGCTCGACTTCCTCGCCGCGGTGATGCGCGCCATCGGCGACTCGCTGACCCGTCGCGCCGTCGACGACGACACGACCGGGGCCCAGACCGCCTGACGGCCCGGCCCGCCCGACGACGCGGGTCGTAGGGTGGCGCGATGGACCCCTCCGACGTGCTCATCGAGGCCTTCGACCGCCTCCCCGCCATCGCCTCCGCCGCCGTCGACGGGCTCTCCGTCGACGACCTCGCCTGGCGCGCCGACCCCGAGGCCAACACGATCGCCTGGCTCGTCTGGCACACCGCCCGCGGGCAGGACGTGCAGATCGCCGACCTGGCCGCCTCCGACCAGGTCTGGACCGCCGACGGCTGGGCCGACCGCCTCGCCCTCCCGTTCGACCACGCCGAGATGGGCTACGGCCAGTCGCCGGCCGAGGTGGGCGAGGTGCGTGCCGAGGGGCACCTCCTCGTGGCCTACCTCGAGGCCGTGACGCTGCGCACCCGCGGCTACCTCGAGGGCCTGGACGCCGCCTCGTACACCGACGTCGTCGACGACGCGTGGGACCCGCCGGTCACGGCCGGCTCGCGCCTGGTGAGCATCCTCGGCGACTGCACGCAGCACCTCGGCCAGGCCTCGTTCGTGCGCGGGCTCTTCGACCGGCGCTGACGCGGGCGTCGCCGACGCGGGCCGTGCGCGGATCGGCCGGGTCTCGGCGCGCGTGCACCGCGAAGGAGGCGCCGGTCGCCTCCTCCGGACCGCCCGCCTACCGCAGCGACTCGGGAGCGACCTCGGCCGGCACCGTCCAGCCGTGCCGGGCGGCCAGCTCGTCGAGCGCCGCCCGGGCGGCCACGTACTCGCCCACGAGGACGGGGTCGACGACGGAGTCGGCGTGCGGCCAGTCGACGTCGGGCTCGCCCCGGCACCAGGCGTCGAGGGTCGACGCGGCCGCCCGCGTCGCGCTGAGCGCCCGCGCCAGGGCCACGAGGTCGTCGTGGCGGAGCGTCCGCCCCTCGGCGCGGGCCCAGCCAGCGAAGGCGGCCGGGACCTCGACCACGGCGGCACGGGCGACCCGTGTCGCGGCTCGTCGCCGAGCGGCGGCCCGCTCGTGCGCGTGCCACCCCAGCACGCCGTAGGCGGTGATGCCCGCGGCGGCGGCACCGACCGAGCCGAGCCCGGCCCACGACGGCCACTCGACGAGGTCGAGGCCCCCCACGGCCACGGCGACGCCGACGACGCCGCCGAGGGTCGCGGCGACGCCGACCAGTGCGGGGAGGGCCGAGGCGAGGGCGCCGCGGGGCCAGGTGAGCGCGTCGCGCAGGGCGGCCTGCAGCTCGGGCCGAGGGAGCGACTCGTCGACGACCAGCCACCGGGTGTCGGTGCGGGGGTCGCGCTCGAGGGCGGACTCCCCCCGGGCCCGCGCGGACTCGCCGCGGACGAACTCGTCGCCGTGCCCCGGAGTCCCCTCCGGCACGTCCTCGAGGAACTCGCTCACCGCTGATCCGTCCCGTGACGGATCAGCGACGACGTCGGGTACCCGACCTCCTCGCCCACGGCGACCAGCGCCTCCTCGGCTCGCGCCCGCGCCGCCCACAACGCCGTCTCCGCAGGGTGCTCGCCGGGGACAGCACCGGCACCGACGTCGGGCACGTCGTCGTCGGCGGGGTCCTCTCCCCCGGCCGCCCCGGCGTCGAGGCGTCCGTAGAGGCAGTCCGACAACCGCCAGCGGGCCGCCTCGAGCTCGCCGACGAGCGCCAGAGCCCCGACCACGCGCCACACGTCGGCCGCAGGCACGCCGTCGGTCGCAGGCACGCCGTCGGTCGCAGGCACGCCGTCGGTCGCCCAGCGGCGCACCGCGTCGTCGACGGGCACGACGTGGGGGCTCCGCTGCGGCCCGGGAGCCGGCTCGTCGCGTCGCCAGGGGGCGTCGAGCAGGGCGATGCCCGCCACCGCGGCGACGATGAACCCCACGAGGCCCAGCGCGGCCGCGACGGTGATCCGGGCGGGGAGCTCGGCGAGGTCGAGCTCGCGCGTCACGACCACGGTCCCCACGACGGCGGCGGCCAGCACCACGAGGGCGACGAGCCCCGGCGTCCACGCCAGCACGCGTCGCGGCGCGGTCCGGTTGGTCGGCGCGTTCGCCGCACGGTGGGCGCGCACCGCCTCCGCGGCCTCGGTCGGCGACAGCGCGGGGTCGACGACGTGCCAGACGTCACGGTCGCTGATGCGGACCCGGACGATGCCGGGTCTCTCGCGGGTCGGGGCCACGCTGCGAGCCTAGGGCGCACCGCACCACAGGGTCCCGTCCCGTCGCCGAGACGCCGACGGGCGCCCACCCGTGCGGGCGGGCGCCCGTCAGGGTACCGGAGGAGGCGCGGTGCGGCCTAGTTGCCCGCGAGCCGGTCGACGAGGGCGTCGCCCGAACGCGCGTCGATCATCTCGGCCTCGATCTCGGCGCGGTCGAGCAGCTCCTCCATGCGGCGGCGACGGGGGCGCGTGATCAGCGTCACGACGGTGCCCTCCTTGCCGGCGCGGCCGGTGCGGCCCGAGCGGTGCAGGTACGTCTTGTACTCGTCGGGCATGTCGGCCTGGACGACCAGCTCGATGTCGTCGACGTGGATGCCGCGGGCGGCGACGTCGGTCGCGACGAGCACGTTGACGCGGCCGGTGGTGAGCAGGCCGAGGTTGCGCGTGCGGCGGGCCTGGTTCAGGTCGCCGTGCAGGCTGGTGGCGCGGATGCCCGCGTCCTCGAGCTGGTCGGTGAGCTGCTCGGCGAAGGCGCGGGTGCGGGCGAAGACGAGCGTCTTGCCGGGGCCCGACGCGAGCTGCTCGATGACGGCCGTCTTGTCGCGCTGCTCGATGACGAGCACGCGGTGGTCGATGGTCGAGCTGGCCTGGTCCTCGCCGGCGACCTCGTGCACGGCCGGGTCGACGAGGAACTCGTCGACGAGCTTCGCCACGCCCTTGTCGAGGGTGGCGCTGAACAGCAGCTTCTGGGCGCGGTCGCCGTTCGGCTTCACCCGGGCGGTCTCGCGGATGATGCGCTGCACCGGCTCGAGGAACCCGAGGTCGCACAT
>Ga0265780_10003658_pt1 | contig 20103 bp, 14 predicted proteins | sample P1T30metagenome_FD_192432 | JGI IMG/M metagenome (GOLD analysis project Ga0265780, IMG submission 192432) | Plant litter microbial communities from East Loma Ridge, Irvine, California - P1 T30 | ecosystem: Environmental > Terrestrial > Plant litter > Unclassified | place: USA: California...
TGGGGTGGGGCTGGTCGGGGGACGGCAAAAACTGCATCCATGCGGGCCTCGTTTCGCGCCATCCATGGCGCTCAACGCCCCGCCCAGCCCCACCCGGCCGGCCCCCCGGACAGATTCCGGGGGCCGCCACCCGCGTAAGAAAATAAGAAAAGCGGTAGCGCCGACCCGTGGTCGGCGAGCGCAGCGGGCCGTTGGCGGGAACATTCCGCCGACCATGGGTCGGCGCTACCAGGGCCACCTCGCCCCGCCAACAACCAGCCCTGCAGCTTTTGACGCTGACGTTGCCTTCGCTGTTGCTTCAAGCCCGCGCGCAAGCGCGGAAAATCACAACACCTGCGCGGTCACCGCGACGAAGTGGCACACGCTGCCGCCGATCACGAACAGATGCCAGATCGCGTGCGAATAACGGATCGATTCGCGGTGGTAGAAGTAAGTGCCCAACGTGTAGGACAGCCCGCCGGCCAGCAGCCAGCCCAGCGTCCACAGGTCGATCGCCGCCAGCATCGGCTTGATCGCCACCACGATAAGCCAGCCCATCGCGATGTAGATGCCGGTCGACAGGGCCTTGAAACGGCCGGTATAGAACAGCTTGAATACCACCCCGGCCAAGGCCAGCGTCCAGATCGCGGCGAACATGCTCCAGCCCCAGGGGCCGCGCAGACCGATCAGCATGAACGGGGTATAGGTGCCTGCGATCAGCACGTAGATCGCGCAATGGTCGAAGACCTTCAGTCGCCCCTTGGCCACCGGGTGCTGGATCGCGTGGTAGAGCGTGGAGGCGGTGTACAGCAGCAGCAACGCCACGCCGAATACGATCGAACTGAACAGTTGCCAGCCATCGCCGCTGATGGCGGCCAGGGTGATCAACACAGCGCTGCCTGCCAGGGCGAACACCGCACCGAGGCCATGGGTCAGCGCGCTGGCGATTTCCTCGCGGATCGATTCAACAGAGGTCATGTGGGACGAGTGGGTCGCAGGGAGGGGGACCTGCATCCCCCCTATCATCGCCGCGATGGCCGGCGCGTGCACGTCCGGCCACTGCCGTGGTTCAGGACGTGGCGGTGTACGCCGCTTCACGGGTAGCGGAGAAGCGTACGTCCGGCGCGCGTTCCTGCGCCAGCTGCAGGTTGACCCGCGTCGGCGCCAGGTAGACCAGCTGGCCGGCCGCATCCACCGCCAGGTTCAGCGCGTTCTTCTCGCGGAACTCTTCCAGCTTCTTTTCGTTGCTGCAGGTAACCCAGCGCGCAGTGACCACGCTGACCGGCTCGAAGGTGGCTTCCACCCCGTATTCGTCCTTCAGGCGGTACGCGGCCACGTCGAACTGCAGCACGCCGACCGCACCAAGGATCAGGTCGTTGCTCATCAGAGGACGGAAGAACTGGGTCGCCCCCTCTTCGGACAACTGCGCCAGGCCCTTCTGCAGTTGCTTGAGCTTGAGCGGGTCGCGCAGGCGTGCGCGGCGGAACAGTTCCGGGGCGAAATTCGGGATCCCGGTGAAGGTGATCGCCTCGCCTTCGGTGAAGGTGTCACCGATGGAAATGGTGCCGTGGTTGTGGATGCCGATGACATCGCCCGGCCACGCTTCGGCAGCGATCTCGCGATCACTGGCCATGAAGGTCAGCGCGTTGGCCAGCTTCATGTCCTTGCCGGTCCGCACGTGCAGGGTCTTCATGCCTGCCGCGAAACGGCCCGAACACACGCGCATGAACGCCACGCGGTCACGGTGCTGCGGGTCCATGTTGGCCTGGATCTTGAACACGAAGCCGGTCAGCTTGTTCTCCTGCGGCTGCACGGCGCGGCCGGTGCTGGCACGCGGCTGCGGCGACGGGGCGTGTTCGACGAAGAAGTCCAGCAGCGGCTGCACGCCGAAATTGTTCACGCCCGAGCCGAAGAACACCGGGGTCTGCTTGCCCGCGCGGTAGGCGTCCAGGTCGAACGGGTGGCTGGCGCCCTGGACCAGTTCCAGTTCATCGCGCAGGTCGGCCAGCATCTGCGCGCCGATCTTCTCGGCCAGGCCGGGCGAGTCGATGGACGGGAAGATGGTCGAGTCCTGGCGGGTGAAGTTGCGGCCCTGCTCGTAAAGATGCACTTCGCCGGTGATCAGGTGGACCACGCCCTTCAGGCGCTGGCCCATGCCGATCGGCCAGGTCACCGGTGCGCACTGGATGCCCAGCACGCTTTCCACCTCATCCAGCAGGTCGATCGGTTCCTTGCCCTCGCGGTCGAGCTTGTTGATGAAGGTCATGATCGGCGTGTCGCGCAGCCGGCAGACCTCCATCAGCTTGATGGTGCGCTCTTCCACGCCCTTGGCCACGTCGATCACCATCAGCGCCGAGTCCACCGCAGTGAGCACGCGGTAGGTGTCCTCGCCGAAGTCGGCATGGCCGGGGGTGTCGAGCAGGTTGACGATCTTGCCTTCGTAGGGGAACTGCATCACCGATGAGGTCACCGAGATGCCGCGCTCTTTTTCCAGCGCCATCCAGTCGGAGGTGGCGTGGCGTGCGGCCTTGCGGCCCTTGACCGAACCGGCCATCTGGATCGCACCGCCGAACAGCAGCAGCTTTTCGGTCAGCGTGGTCTTGCCCGCATCAGGATGGGAAATGATGGCGAACGTGCGGCGGCGCGCGGCTTCGGTGGCGACTTCGGACATGGCAGGGGGCGCCCGCCCGGGGCGCAGATCAATGAAGTAAGCCGATGATTATCGCCGAAAAAAGGTGAGGGGGGGGATCAGGGCTGTTTTTCGAAGTGGAGCTGGCCGCGCGGGGTGACGATGCGCACCGGGATCGACTCGAGCTGCGTGCCGCGCTGTCGCTGCACGGCGAAATGCAGGTGCGGGGCGGTGCTGTACCCGGTGTTGCCGGACAGCGCGATCGGCTGGCCGGCCTGCACCTGCTGGCCTTCATGCACCAGCACGCCCTCGTGCTGCAGGTGCGCGTAGACGGCCATGCTGCCGTCGTCATGGACGATGCGCACATAGTTGGCGCGCCCGCGGTCACGCTGCGGATCCAGTCCATTGCCGCTGAAGCCCGCCTGCACCCGGGTCACCCGGCCGCCGCGCGCGGCCAGTACCGGCGTGCCTTCGGGCAGGGTGAAGTCGACTGCATCGCGGTTTTCGGCGTCGCGGTGGCTGAATCGGCCCTGCGGAGCCTGGCCCACGCTGAAGCGCCGCGCATCAAACGGTAACTGGTAAGCGAACGAATCCGCTGCCGGGGCGCCTGACAAACCCCAGCCGGCGCGCCAGTCGATGGTATCTGCCGCCATCGCGGGCCGGGCACACAGGGGCAGCAGGATCAGGCAGCACGGCAGCAGGCGGCGCATCGAGGATCAGCGTGGCAGCAGGAGGGCGGACTGTAGCAGCCCGCGCAGGCCCCCGCGGAAGTTGCGAATGAATCCATCGCTTCATCCGCATGAAAGGATTGACAGGCCGGATATTCGCTGGCATCGTGGCTCCACCATCGAGACCGGCAGAGGGACAGGCCCTTTGAAGCCGGGGCAGCCCGCAGGCGCGCAAGCGTCAGCGTAGGTGCCAAATCCTGCGGGGACCCCGTGTCTACCGGAAGATGGTTCGAGCCGTGCCCGGAAAGGGCAGGACTTGGACGCGAGCCCCGCGAAGGCTCGATGGCCGTTTTCCTTATTGGATGCCGCCATGAGCTTCGCCCCGAGCACCGCCCTCCGCCCCGACTCCTTTGTTCCCGTCAGCGTGCCGGTCGAAGACCGCGTGCATGCCGCACGCGGCGAGTTCGCCGCGGTGCTGGACATGCGCCATGCCGGCCCGCGTCCGATCCGCCTGCGCTACGAATGGGTAGGCCCCGCCGACGCGCCCGTCGTGGTGTTGGCCGGTGGCATTTCCGCCAACCGCCACGTGGCCGCCAATGCCCGGTTCGGCGAGAAAGGCTGGGCCGAAGGCCTGGTCGGCCCGGGGCGGACCCTCGACCCGCAGCGGCTGCGCGTGCTGGCGTTTGATTTCATCGGCGCCGATGGCGCGCTGGACGTGCCGATCGATACCGCCGACCAGGCCGATGCGCTGGCGATCCTGCTGGATCACCTCGGCATCGCGCAGCTGCAGGCGTTCGTCGGTTATTCCTATGGCGCGCTGGTCGCCCAGCAGTTCGGCCTGCGCCACCGCCGGCGCGTGCAGCGGCTGGTGGTGGTCAGCGGCGCGCATCGTGCGCACCCCTACGCGGCCGCCTGGCGCGCCCTGCAGCGACGCGCCGTTGCACTGGGCCAGCTGCAGTGCAGTGACGAGAACGGCCTGACCCTGGCACGCCAGTTCGCGATGCTCAGCTACCGCACGCCGGAAGAGTTCAGCGAGCGCTTCGACGCCGCCCCGGAAGTGATCAATGGGCGCGTACGCGTGGCCGCCGAAGATTACCTGGACGCGGCCGCCGCGCAGTACGTCGCGCGCACGCCGGTCACCGCCTGGCTGCGCCTGTCCGAATCCATCGACCTGCACCGCATCGAACCGGCGCAGCTGCTGCTGCCCACCGTCGTGGTGGCCGTGGAAGGTGACCGTCTGGTGCCGCTGGCCGACCTGGTCAGCCTGGTCGAAGGACTGGGCCCGCGCGGCAGCCTGCGCGTGCTGCGCTCGCCCTACGGCCACGACGCCTTCCTGAAAGAAACCGATCGCATCGACGCGATCCTCGCCAACGCCATCCGCATCCCGGGAGAAACCGCATGAGCCACGACATCAACGGCACGCCGTCCTGTAGCCGCACCACTGCCGCAGTGCGCGCCGGCATCGACCGCGACAGCGCCCACGGTGCGGTGACCCCGCCGATCGTGCTGTCCTCCAACTTCAGCTTCGATGGGTTCGGCAACAAGCGCCAGTACGACTACACCCGCAGCGGCAATCCGACCCGCGACCTGCTCGGCGAGGCACTGGCCGAGCTGGAAGGCGGCGCCGGCGCGGTGGTGACGGCGACCGGCATGGGCGCGATCAACCTGGTGCTGCAGGCGCTGCTGGGCCCGGAGGACACCCTGGTGGTGCCGCACGATGCCTACGGTGGCAGCTGGCGGCTGTTCAACGCGCTGGCCGGCAAGGGCCAGTTCAAGCTGGTCACCGCCGACCTGACCGATCCGCGCTCGCTGGCCCACGCGCTGGCCAGCTCGCCGAAGCTGGTGCTGGTGGAAACCCCGTCCAACCCGCTGCTGCGCATCACCGACCTGCGCTTCGTCATCGATGCCGCGCACAAGGCCGGCGCGCGGGTGGTGGTCGACAACACCTTCCTTTCGCCCGCCCTGCAGCAGCCGTTGGCCTTCGGCGCCGACCTGGTCCTGCACTCCACCACCAAGTACATCAACGGCCACAGCGACGTGGTTGGCGGGGCGGTGGTGGCGCGCGATCCGGACCTGGTACAGCAGCTCACCTGGTGGGCCAACGCACTGGGCCTGACCGGTTCGCCGTTCGATGCCTTCCTGACCCTGCGCGGCCTGCGCACGCTGGATGCACGCCTGCGCGTGCACCAGGAAAACACCGCGGCGATCGTGCCGCTGCTGGCCGCCCATCGCGCGGTGAGCGCGGTGTACTACCCCGGCCTCGCCGACCACCCAGGGCATGCCATCGCCGCACGCCAGCAATCCGGTTTCGGCGCGATGCTGTCCTTCGAACTGGCGAACTGCGAGGGCGACGATCCGCATGCGGCGGTGCGCGCGTTCGTCGATGGCCTGCAGTACTTCACCCTGGCCGAATCGCTGGGCGGCGTGGAGAGCCTGGTCGCGCATCCGGCGACGATGACCCATGCTGCGATGACCGTGCAGGCGCGCCAGGCCGCCGGTATCAGCGAAGGTCTGCTGCGCTTGTCGGTGGGCATCGAATCCGAACGCGACCTGCTTGCCGACCTTGCCGCCGCGCTGGACCGGGCGGCGGCCGTGGTCGATGCACAGGCCCGGCAGAAACAGGTCGTGGACGCATGAGCGCCCAGGTCATCGAACTCTCGCGCGCCTCCTCGGGGCGGCTGGCGTTGCTGGGAACCGGCACGGTGGGCACCGCGTTCGTCGCCCGTTACCAGGCATTGCAGGCACGCGGGCTCGCCTTGCCGCCGTTCCGTTGGTTGGCCAACTCGCGCGCGGTACTGGCCTGCGACGGTGCGCCGGAACGGCCGCTGCATGAGGTAAAGCGCGCCCCCCGGCTGACGGCCGCCGCAGCACCGTGGAAACAGGCCGACAGCCTGCGCGCCGGAGACGTGGTGGTGGACGCCACAGCCAGTGAAAGCGTCGCCGCCGAACACGCGCTCTGGCTGGCGCGCGGCGTGCACGTGGTGACCGCCAACAAGCTGGGGCAGGGCGCGCAGCAGCAGCGTGCAGCGCAGATTGCGGCGCACTGTGCCGACAGCGGCGCGCGCTACGGCGACAGTGCGACGGTCGGAGCGGGCCTGCCGCTGCTGAGCAGCCTGCGCGCGCTGGTCGAAGGCGGTGACCGCATCCACCGCATCGAAGGCGTACTGTCCGGCTCGCTGGCCTGGTTGTTCCACCGCTACGACGGTAGCGAGCCGTTTTCGGTGGCGGTGCGGGAAGCGCTCGCTGCCGGCTTCACCGAGCCGGATCCGCGGTTGGATCTTTCTGGAGAGGACGTGCGTCGCAAGCTGTTGATACTGGCGCGCGCCAGCGGATTGGGCCTCGCCGATGGACAGGTGCAGGTCGATTCGCTGGTGCCGGCGGCGCTGGCCATGCTGCCGCATGCGCAGGCGCTGGAGCAGCTGACGCAGCTGGATGCACCGCTCCACCAGCGTTGGCTGCATGCACGCGAAGCGGGCCAGGTGCTGCGCTTCATCGGTCGCGTCGAAGCCGGGGCCGCACGCGTTGGTGTGCAGTCGCTGGCGGCAGACCATCCGCTCGCCTCGGGTGCAGGAACGGACAACCGTGTCGCGATCCACAGCGATCGATATCACGATCAGCCACTGCTGATCCAGGGCCCGGGCGCAGGTGCGGAGGTCACGGCAGCGGCATTGCTGGATGACGTGCTGCGCATTGCGCGGACGCAGACAACCGAACGACGTTGAGCCTGCGGATCTGCAGGCACGCAGGGCGCTGATGCGGTGAACTGCAGCTCCGCCCGTTGCAGGACGCCCCGGGCCGTGGGCAGAGGTGCCGACCCTGCCGGCACCTCCACGTTCTTTACGGCGCCTTCAGCGCGCGCAGCAATGCGGCATTGAAACGTGCGGGATCCTGTACCTGCGGCGAGTGCCCCAGTTCGGCGAATTCCACGAGCTGCGCGCCGGGTATCGCCGCAGCGGCTGCCTTGCCCAACACGGGGTAGTCGCCCAGCGTTGCCTTCAGCGCAGGAGGGGCCAGGTCGCGGCCGATGGCCGTGCGATCCTTCTGGCCGATGAACAGCGTGGTCGGCACGCGGATGTTCTTCAACTCGTGAACGACGGGCTGGTTGAACACCATGTCCGAGGTCAGCGCCTGGCTCCATGCCACAGCGTCCTTGCCCGGGCCGGCATACATGCCGGCCTGCATCCGCGCCCAGCGCTCGAACGAGGGCTTCCAGTCGCCGTTGTAATACACATCAAGCTGGTATTTCTTGATGGATTCAAAGCTGGTCTTCAGCTCGTTGGCATACCACGCATCCACGCTGCGCCACGGCACGCCCAACGCCTTCCAGTCCTCCAGGCCGATCGGATTGACCAGCGACAACGACTGCGTGGCATCCGGGTACAGCAGCGCATAGCGGGCAGCCAGCATGCCGCCCATGGAATGGCCGACGATGTGCGCGCGCTGCACGCCGAGCTGCTGCAGCAGGGCATGCGTATTGGCGGCCAACTGGCCGAACGAATACTGGTACCCCTGCGGCTTGCTGGATTTGCAGAAGCCCACCTGGTCTGGCGCGATCACCCGATAGCCGGCATCAAGCAGGGGCTGGATGCTCTCCTGCCAGGTAGCAGCACAGAAATTCTTGCCGTGGAGCAGGACCACCGTGCCGACCGGCGCACGCGGCGGCGAAAGATCCAGGTAGGCCATTTCCAGTGGTTGGCGCTGCGACTGCAGCGCGAACATCTTTACCGGATGGGGATAGTCGAAGCCTTCCAGCCGGGGGCCGTAGCTATCGGCGGCGAGCGTGGTGATTGGAAGGCAGGCAAGCAGGGCGGTGGCCAGCAGGCGCATGGTGGTCTCCGGGGGGAAAGCTTGAGGTTAACCGGAAAAGCGTGACGACCAACGGTCGTCACCCACCACGACCAACGGTCGTCACCCACTACGACCCCCGCAGGCAGCTGCGGTCAGCACTCGATGACGTTCACCGCCAGGCCGCCGCGGCTGGTTTCCTTGTACTTGTCCTGCATGTCGCGGCCGGTGTCGCGCATGGTCTTGATGACCTTGTCCAGCGATACCTTGTGCTTGCCATCGCCGCGCATCGCCATGCGCGAGGCATTGATCGCCTTCACCGCGCCCATCGCATTGCGTTCGATGCAGGGAATCTGCACCAGACCGCCGATCGGATCGCAGGTCAGGCCCAGGTTGTGCTCCATGCCGATCTCAGCGGCATTTTCGATCTGGCTGGGACTGCCGCCCAGCGCAGCGACCAGGCCACCGGCGGCCATCGAGCAGGCGACACCCACCTCGCCCTGGCAACCAACTTCGGCGCCGGAAATCGAGGCGTTTTCCTTGTACAGGATGCCAATCGCCGCCGAGGTCAGCAGGAAGTCGAAGATCCGCTGTTCGTTCGCCCCCGGGCAGAAGCGGTCGAAGTAATGCAGCACCGCAGGCAGCACGCCGGCGGCGCCGTTGGTGGGGGCGGTCACCACGCGGCCACCGGCGGCGTTTTCTTCGTTCACCGCCAGCGCGTACAGGTTGACCCAGTCCAGCGTGGTCAGCGGATCACGCATCGCAGCTTCCGGCTTGGACGACAGTTCGCGGTGCAGGGCGGGGGCGCGCCGGCCGACCTTCAGTCCGCCTGGCAGTACGCCTTCCTGGCGGATGCCGCGGGCCACGCACGCCTGCATCGCTTCCCATATTTCGCGAAGCTGGTCCCGGATCTCGTCTTCGCTGCGCCAGGATTTCTCATTCTCGAACATCAGCTGGGCAATGCTCAGCCCGCTCCGCGCGGTCTGCGCCAGCAGTTCATCGCCACTCTTGAACGGATAAGGCAGGGGAGTCTCATCGGGTACGATGCGGTCGTCGGCCGCATCATCCTGGTTGACCACGAAGCCGCCGCCGACCGAGTAATAGTCGCGCGTGGCAATCAGCTCATCGTTGGCGCCGTACGCTGTGAAGCGCATGCCGTTGGTGTGGTAGGGCAGCTTCTGGCGCTTGTTCAGGCCGAGGTCGCGCTTCTCCTCGAAGACGATTTCATGCTGGCCCATCAGGTTGATGCGCCTGCTGGTACGGATGCGTTCCAGCGTGGCCGGGATGATGTCCGGGTCGATCAGGTTCGGCCGCTGGCCTTCCAGCCCCAGCAGTACCGCTTTGTCGGTACCGTGTCCGCGACCGGTCAGTGCCAGCGAACCGTAGACATCGGCGCGGATGCGCACCACGTCCTGCAGCCGGCCGGGATCGAGCAGCCAGCGGTGCACGAAGCGCTCGGCCGCCTTCATCGGGCCTACGGTGTGCGAGGAACTCGGGCCAATGCCGATCTTGAAGACGTCGAACGTGCTGACTGCCATGGATGCCGTGCTGCGGGTACCGGGAAAGACGCTATTCTAGCGGTTGCCGCAGCGCATCCTTGGCTGCGCCGCAGCAAAGCCATCGGAGCCCTGCCTGTGTTCATCCTGTACCAGCGTGATGACTGCCAGCTGTGTGACCAGGCCTTGGCCGTGCTCGCCCAGACGCGTTTCCCGGATTTCGATCCGGTGTTCATCGATGGGCATCCCGCGCTGGAACCCCGGTATGGAGCGCGCGTGCCGGTGCTGCGTGATGCCGCTGCGGACCGCGAGCTGGATTGGCCATTCGACGCCGCTGCACTGGCGGCATGGAGGCACCCGGATCCGTAGCGCCGGACCTTGCCCGGCGCTGGCGGACCGCGTTGGTCATTTCGCCTTGAACGTCACCACGGTGCTGATCGCGGTTTCGTCCGGAATGCTCTTGGTGTCGGCCCAGTCGCCCCCTCCCACGCCGAAGTCCAGGCGCTTGACGGTGGCCTTGCCCTTCAGTACCGGCTGGGTGCCGGGGGTCCAGGTGAAGGTCAGGGTCACCGGCTTGCTGACGCCGCGCAGTTCCAGCGTGCCATCGGCAGCGTAGGTGTCGCTGCCCAGTGCGCGGAAGCCGCTGGCGGAGTAGCGCGCGGTGGCGAACTTGCCGACATCGAAGAAGTCCGCGCCCTGCAGGGTGGAGTCGCGGTCACTGTTGCCGCTCTTCGCACCGGCCAGCGGGATGTTCACCTCGAGCCTGCCGGCCGCAGGGTTGGCCGGGTCGAAACTGAGCTGGGTGGAGAACCCGGGGAAGGTGCCGGCGAAGACCTCGCCGTCGTACTTGGTGGCAAAGGCCAGGTTGGAACCCGGCGCTCCGGCCGCCTGCACGTAGTCGGCGGCCAGGGCAGGCGAGGCGGCCAGCAGGCCGGCCAGCGCGGCGGCGACGGCCGATGGGGTGCTCAGTTTGATGCTCATCGAATCAGTCCTTCTGGGAAGAGGCGAGCCAGCCGCGCGGCAGCATGCGCGCCAGGGTGGCATCGCGTTGGAAAAAGTGGTGGTAGAGCGCGGCACCGGCATGCGCCAGCACCACTGCGATCAACAGCCAGAAACCATATTCATGGATGGCGTGCGACACAGCTGCCTTCTGCGGATCCGGCGCCACCAGCTTGGGCACGTCGACCAGGCCGAACCAGCGGAACGGACGCAGCCCGCTTGCCGAGTCGTAGATCCAGCCGGACAACGGAATGGCGAACATCAGGACATACAGCAGCCCATGGGTAGCGCTGGCGATGCGTTCCTGCCAGCTTGGAGTGCCGGGCACCGCCGGCGGTGCGCCGGCATGCAGGCGCCAGCCCAGGCGCAGCACCACCAGCGCCAGCACACTGATGCCCAGTGATTTGTGCGCGGTGTAGACCCAGAAATACTTCGGCGTCTTCGGCAGCTCGCCCATGGTCAGGCCGACCACGCCAAGGGTGAGGATCAGCAATGCGATCAACCAGTGCAGGGATTGGCTCACGCCACCCCAGCGCTGCCCATTAGGACGGGTCATGGCGTGCTCCTGTCAGACGGCTCGGGCGGAACGGGGGCGGCGGAAGGTTCGTCATCACCGGCGTTGCGGTCGCGAACGGCCTCCGCTTCGATGCGCAGCTGCACGCTGTCGCCGATCATGCTGGACCATGCGGTGATGCCGAAGTCGCGGCGGCTGAGCGTGGCCGTCGCCGAGAAACCAGCGGTGCGGCGGAACGGCGGCAACGGATGCCGTTTGAGGGCGTTGAGCTTGACCTCCAGCACGACTTCACGGGTAACCCCACGAAGTGTCAGGTCTCCTTTGACGCGGGCATGGGTTTCATCGATCTGCTCGACGCTGGTGGACACGAAGCGTGCTTCGGGAAAACGTTCGCCGTCGAGCAGGTTGCGTGCCAGCGCGGACTGGTTCCATTTGGCATCGCCCAGGTCCAGGTGGGAGATCGGGATACGCACGTCCAGGCGGGAAGCGGCCCAGTCGGCGGGATCGAACGCCAATTCGCCCTCACTGCCGGATACGGTGCCCAGCGCATTGGAAAAGCCGGCATGTTCGATGGCGAACAGGACCCGTGTATGTACCGGGTCGAGCCGGTACGTCGGCGTGGCCGCCACGCTGACCGCGGGCAGCGCGGACAGCAGCAAGGCAAGGGTAAGGCGTCGCAGCACGCGGTGGGCTCCTGCAGGGGGACGTGACGATCATACGCACGCCACCGGCTTCGCGAGCAGCCACATGGCTGCAACAGATCATGGTGCCGATGGTCCTTGCCTGCCAAGGCCCGTCGGCAACGCCACCGCCAGCATCCCGCTCGCCGGACGCATCGTCAAGGCTGTGTGACAATCGCCTGCATCCAAGGGGGAGCGATGGCCAAGCACATGCATCAAGGACGGGCGCTGGGATGGCTGTTGGCAGTGGCCGGCCTGCTGTTGTCAGGGCTGTTCCCCTGCAAGGCGCAGGCGGGCGCGCAGGATGCCGCCGAAACCCCCCGGCTACGGCGGCTGGGCCCGGCGGAAGGCCTGCCATCGCGGATGGTCACGGCCTTGGCGCAGGACCGCCAGGGCTACATCTGGGCTGCGACCGATGGCGGATTGGCGCGTTATGACGGCGTGTCGCTGCGCAGCTGGCGGCATGATCCGCAGGCCGAGGGCAGCCTGCCTGGCGATGAGATCGAAACACTGCTGGTGGACGTCCAGGACCGCCTCTGGCTGGGCATAAACGGCGTGGGCCTGGTCCGCATGGGACCGGCCCGCGACGCCTTTGAAACGCTTGACGACGTCAACGAGGCCTGTGACGGACAGTTCTGGACCTTGGCCGAACACGACAAGGCGCTGTGGATCGGCACCAGCGCCTACGGGCTGTGCCGACGCGACGAAGCGGGCAAGGTGCAGCTGTTCCGTCATGATTCGCATGATCGGCACAGCATTCCCGGTGACACGGTCTTTTCCAGCCTGGTCGATGGGCGCGGACGCCTGTGGGTCGGTACCGAGCGGGGTGTCGCGCGCTGGAACGGCACTGGCTTTGATCGGATCGCGCCGGCGACCCTGGGCGCCACTGCGGTGCTGCGGCTCAGTCGCGATGCGGCCGGCGGCGTATGGGTTGGCACGCAGTCCGATGGCATGTTCCACATCGACGCGCACGATGCGGTCCAGCGTCCCCAGTGGTCACAGGGCGACACCCTGCGCTCCTCCAAGGTGCTGCATGATCGCCAGGGCGGCTTCTGGGTAGGCAGCTCAGATGGGCTGCTGCGCGGCGATGAGCAACGGCTGCGCCGGTTGGAAGGCGACCGTGGCAGTGGTTTCCTGACCGTGCACAGCGGCGTGGTGGATCTGCTGCAGGACCACGAAGGCGGCATCTGGATCGCCTTGTTGACCCAGGGACTGGCTTACCTGCCGCCGGACTGGAAACGTTTCTCGACCTGGTACCAGCTGGACGGCAAGCCGCTGGACAGCCAGTACCTGCTGAGCGCGGCCAGCGACGGCACGGACTTCTACATCGGGGCGGCGCCGGGGGTGTATCGGCTCGATGGAAAGGGCACGCTGTCGCTGCTGGTCAGTGACCAGACCATCGGCAGCGGTGCGGTCTGGTCGCTGCTGCCGCGTCCCGACGGCACCTTGTGGCTGGGGCGCGCAGGGCGCATCACGGTGTACGACCCCCGCCGCGGCAGCCATCGCGACTGGTTGATCCACGGCGGCGCGGACCTGCGCCAGCGCATCGACCTGATGCGCGCCGCCCCCGATGGAACGGTGTGGCTGTCAGTGATGAACCATGGCCTGCAGCACCGCGACGCGGGCGGGCGACTCCTGCAGGAAATACGTTCCAGCGATCTGCCTGGACGCAGTGAAGCGCCGATCGAACAGATCCGCTTCGATCCCCGTGGGCAGCCATGGGTGGTGGGCGACATGGGCGTGCTGCGCTTCCAGGATAGCGCGTTCCTGGCCGTGCCGGGCGTTTCGCGCGGACCGATCTTCGATATCGCCTGGGTTTCGCCCACCGGTGTGTGGCTGGCACGGCAGGGGGCATTCGAACGCTACGACTGGGACGGCCTGGGCCTGAACCTGCGCGAGCAGGTTGCTGCGGCAGAAGGCGTGCCGCCGGTGTCGATCGGCGGACTGGTGCCCGCGGCCGACGGACAGATATGGGCCACCAGTCCGCGTGGCCTGATGCGTTGGGATCCGCTGGCGCGACAGCTGCGCATCTACACCGAGCGCGACGGATTGCCCGATGCGGAGTTCAACGGTCGCCCGCCTGCGCAGGACGCCGCAGGCAGGGTGTTGGCCGTATCGAAGATCGGCCTGGTAGGCTTCGATCCGAACCAGCCCGACGCACGGCTGCCGCCATCGCAGTTGGTGGTCGGTGCGTTGCGGGTGCGCCGCGACGATGGCGAAGGGTGGCAGGAGCTGCCCCTGGATGCCCCGGTCGTGCTGGGGCCGGATGATCGCGATCTGCAGATCAACGCACGCCTGCTCTCCTTCGCCAACCCGCTGAGCAACGCCTACCGCTTCCGCGTGGACGGGTATGACTTGAACTGGGTGCCGGCTGTCGACGGCGAGCGCACGCTGTCGCGCCTGCCTGCAGGCAGCTACCGCATCGAAGTGCAGGCGCGCCGCGCCGGCGGCGACTGGACCATCGCCCCGGACCTGCGGATGGAGGTGCTTCCACCGTGGTGGCGCAGTGGCGCGGCGCTGCTGCTGTATGTGCTGGCCAGCGCGCTGCTGTTGGCTGCCCTGGCGTGGTACGTGCGGCTGCGGCTGCGTCGGCGCCAGCAGTGGCAGCTGACGCTGCACAAACAGCATCTTGCCGAACAGGCATCCCAGGCCAAGAGCCATTTCCTGGCCACGCTGGGCCATGAAGTACGCACGCCGATGACCGGTGTGCTGGGGATGAGCGAGCTGTTGCTGGACAGCCCGCTGGACGAGCAGCAGCGCGGCTACGCGGGGGCCATCCACCAGGCCGGCACGCACCTGTTGCGGTTGGTCAACGATGCGCTGGACCTTGCACGCATCGAGGCCGGCCGGCTTGAACTGGACATCCGCCCGTTCGGCCTGGCGGCACTGCTGGACGAAGTGCAGGGCCTGATGGAGCCGCTGGCAGGGCAGCGTGGGCTTGCCTTCCAGCGACAGGTGAACGTGCCCGGTCATGTCTCGGCCAGCGGCGATGAAATGCGGGTACGGCAGATCCTGATGAACCTGCTGGGCAACGCCATCAAATTCACCGAGCGTGGCGAGGTGCGCCTGGCGGTGCAGCTGTCCGATGGCGGCGCAGGAATCGTGTTCGAGGTCACCGACACCGGGCCGGGCATCAGTGTCGAGCAGCAGGCGCGTTTGTTCGAGCGCTTCGAACAGGCCGACGGACCGCGCACCGCCTCGCGCGTCGGCGGCTCCGGGCTGGGCCTGGCGATCTGCCAGGAGCTTGCCGTGGCAATGGGCGGCCGCATCGGCGTGCAGAGCCGGCCCGGCCAAGGTGCCTGTTTCCGTGTGGAACTGCCGCTGCCGTGGCAGATGGAGGCGCATCCCCCGGAGTCCGGCACCGGTCTGCTGTCGCTTGATCTGCCCGGGCTGGCGATCCTGCTGGTGGAAGATGATCCAACCGTGGCCCGTGTCATCGTCGGCCTGCTGTCAGCGCGCGGGCACCGCGTGGTCCACGTACTGCATGGGCTGGCCGCATTGGCAGAAGCCTCCACGGCGGCCTTCGACGTGGGGCTGCTCGACCTGGACCTGCCCGCACTGGACGGCCTGGCGCTGGCGCGGCAACTACGCGCGCTGGCGCATGAGTTCCCGCTGCTGGCGGTGACCGCGCGTTCGGATGCCTATGCCGAAGCAGACGTGCTGGCGGCGGGATTCGATGGCTTCCTGCGCAAGCCGGTGACCGGGGACATGTTGGTCGAAGCGATTGCCCGGGCGCGCCAGCGCCGACCTTCGCAGTGATGCCACCGCCGACAACGGATGGGGCGTGCCGCGCCCTGCGCGAAGAGGCGGGCTTCGGTTTACCATGCCGGGACGGCGATGTGCTGTCGCATCCACCGCTGCGTTGAACGCGCGGTCTGGCAGGTGAGGGACGGCAATGCGGAGATGGCAAGGTTGATGGGTCTGCGTACGGCGATGACGCTGTTGCTGTCAGGTTGGCTGTTGCTTGCGCCTGCGCGTGCGTTGGCGCAGCCGGTTCCGCCTACGCCACGGCAGCTCACCGTATTCGACGGCCTGCCTTCCAACACCGTCAACCGGATGGCCGAAGACCGCCTGGGCTACCTCTGGATCGCCACCAACGACGGGCTGGCGCGGTTCGATGGCCGCAGCTATCGCATCTGGCGCGCCGAGGATGGCCTGCGCGACAACCGGATCTGGACGGTACTCGCCGATGCGCGCAACCAGTTGTGGATCGGTACGGAAAACGCCGGGTTGGTGCGCTTGTCCGCCGATCGCAAGCAGATGCATTTCTATGACCGCGCCAGCCAGCCGCTGCTGACCAGCAACACGGTCTGGAGTGTTGCCTCCACCCCTGATGGTGCGATCTGGTTCGGCACCTACGAGGGCGGCCTGTACCGCCTTGATGCGCAGGACAGACTGCAGCGGTTCCTGCCCGAGCCGGGCAACCCGCGCAGCCTGCCATCCAACAGCGTACCGTTCCTGGCAACGCTGCCGGACGGCACGTTGTGGGTCGGCACCAAGCGGGGCCTGGCGCGCTGGACCGGTACCGATTTCGAGCGCATGCCGGACGCGCTGCCCGCAGATGCAGTGATCAACGGGATGACTGCGGACGCCGATGGCAGCCTGTGGATCAACACGCTCGGCAGTGTGATCGTGCGGCGTGCCGACGGGCGTTTCGAACCCGCGCCCTGGCCGGTCCCGGACAACGACCAGGTGCTCGGGGTGATGCTGCACGACGAGCAGGGGGGCTACTGGCTGGACACCCGTTCCGGGCTTGGGCGCGGCGTTGATGGCCATTATCAGCAGGTGCCGCTCTACAGTGCGCTGGCGCGCGGCCGGGTGCGCCCGAACTGGACTGGCGCATTCCAGGACCGCGAAGGCGGCATCTGGCTGGCCAGCACCAATGCCGGCTTGTGGCACCTGCTGCCGCGCTGGTGGCAGTTCTCGGTACTGGCACGGCTGGAGGACGAGCCGTCATCGCTGCGCAACGCCTTCGTGCTGGGCACGGCCGCCTCGCGCGATGGGGGCGTGTGGACGGTTGGGGGCCATGGCGCGCTGGACAAGCTGGACCCGCTGACCGGGAAAGTGCAGCAGCACCTGACCTGGGTCAACGGCAACCACTGGTTGATGTCGGTGGCCGAGGACGCGCGCGGGCGGGTGTGGATCGGGTCGATGGACGCCCTGCAGCGCTATGACCCGGCCACCCGCCGGGTGCTGCGCTGGGGCAGGGACGCGGGCAAGGATGCGGTGATGGAGGGCAACGTCCAGGACATCGCGGTGTGCGCTGACCAGGTCTGGACGATGTCGCCTGCCGGTGTACAGGCGCGCGACCTGGACGGACACCTGCTGCACGACGTACCGCTCGGGCAGGGGGGGCTGCAGTCCGGACAGCTTGCCACCAGCCTGGAATGCGGGCCTCGCGGCCGACCGTGGCTGACCAGCAGTGCCGGCGTGCAGGAGTGGGATGCGCTGGGTGCGCGTTTCGTCCAGGTCGATGGTGGTCCATCGGGTGCGGTGCACGCCATGGTGCTGGCGGCCGACGACCAGGTCTGGCTCTCCCAGGATGGTCGCCTGGTCCAGCATCGGTGGAACGGCAATGCGCTGCAGCGCCACCGGGCGATCGGCGCGGTGCAGGGCTATCCGGCGCTGGCGGCCAACGGACTGGCGGTCGACGCCGGCGGTATCGTCTGGGCCAGCAGCCCACGCGGCATGCTGCGGGTGGATCCGCGCACGCCGAGCGTGCGCCTTTACGGCGTGCACGACGGCCTGCCAAGCCAGGAATTCCGCGAAAACACGCTGGTCTCCGCCACCGGTGGACACCTGCTGGCCGGCACGCCGGCCGGGCTGGTGGTGTTTGATCCGCTCAAGGTGGGGCCGCCAACGCGGCAGGCGCCGCTGGTGATCGAACGGGTCGAGGTAAGCCGCGGTGACAAGGTGGTCGACCTGACCCACGCTGCCGCGGTGACCATCGAAGATGGCGACCGTGACCTGCACATCGTGGCGCGACTGCTTTCCTTCAGTGATGCGGCATCGAATGTCTATCGCTTCCGGCTGGCTGGCTACGACCCGGATTGGGTGGATGGCGGGGCGGGCGGAGAGCGGGTGTTCTCGGCGCTGCCGCCGGGCCGCTACGCACTGGAAGTGCAGGCGCGTTCTGCCGACCACGTCTGGTCGCGGATCCAGACGCTCGAGTTCCAGGTGCTGCCACCCTGGTGGCGAAGCGTCACCGGTGTGCTGGTGCTGGCCGCAGCGTCGCTGTTGCTGCTGAGCGGCTTCGCGTGGTTGTATCGGCGGCGCCTGCATCGGCGCCACGATTACCAGATGGCCGTGCACAAGCAGGAAGTGGCCGAGCAGGCATCAGCGGCCAAGACCCGCTTCCTGGCCAATCTGGGACACGAGGTGCGCACGCCGATGACCGGTGTCCTGGGCATGACCGAACTGCTGCTGTCATCGCCACTGGACACCCGCCAGCGCAGCCAGGCCGAATCGATCCGCAGCGCCGGCGAGCACCTGTTGCTGCTGGTCAACGATGCGCTGGACCTGGCGCGGATCGAGTCCGGTCGCCTGGAGCTGCAGGCGCAGAGCATCGACCTGCACGCGCTGCTTGCCGAGGTGCAGGCACTTACCGCGCCGCTGGCCCGTCAGAAGGCGGTGCAGTTCACCTTGTACAACGAGCTGGCCCCGGGTCTGGCCGCAGAGGGTGATCCGCTGCGGGTGAGGCAGATCCTGCTGAACCTGCTCGGCAATGCAGTGAAGTTCACCCAGCGCGGTTCGATCACCCTGCTGGCGCGCGCTGGCGACCACGCATGCGGCCTCTGCTTCGAGGTCGCCGACACCGGCCCCGGCATCAGCCACGAGCTGCAGAAGCGCCTGTTCCGGCGCTTTGAACAGGCCGACGGCGCACGTACCGCAGCCCAGTACGGCGGGAGTGGGCTGGGCTTGGCGATCAGCCGTGAGCTGGCGCTGGCGATGGGCGGTGACATCATCGTGGAAAGCCAGCTGGGACGCGGCACGCGTTTCCGCGTGGAGCTGCCGCTGCCGTTGCACCCGCTTGAGGCTGCCGATGCGCCGGCCGCGGACGGGCGACGGACACCGGCGCTTCCGCTGCGCATCCTGCTGGTGGAGGACGATCCGACCGTTGCCGAGGTGGTCGGTGGCCTGCTGCGCGCGCGCGGGCACGAGGTGGTGCATGCCGAGCACGCCCTGGCGGCGCTGCGCGAGATGGCCGGTGAGCGCTTCGACATCGGCCTGCTCGACCTCGACCTGCCTGGGCTGAGCGGCTTCGACCTGGCACTGCACCTGCGCAACCAGGGGCACGCGCTGCCGTTGTTGGCGGTGACAGCGCGCACCGATGGCGATCTGGCCGAGCGCGTCGCCGCTGCGGACATGCAGGGCTTCCTGCGCAAGCCGGTGACCGGGGATCTGCTGGCCGAAGCCATCGCACGGGCGATGTCGGCGTAGTGCGATCCCTCGTGCCGACCCTGGTCGGCACCGCCCTATCGCCCGCCTGCAGACCTATTCGGCCACTTCCTCGATCTGCTTCGGCTCCGGACCGGTATCGGGCAGCTGCCAGAAGATCAGCGTGGAGGTCAGTGTGATCGCGCCCACGCACAGGAACGTGGCGTGCAGGGCTGCGGTGGCGCCATGTGACTCCAGTGGCGCGAAGGCCGCCAGCAGGCTGCCGGCGGCAGCAGCGCCGAAGCCGGCCGCCAGCATCATCACCATCGACAGCAGGCTGTTGCCCGCGCTGGCAAAGCCCACGTCCAGGTCGCGCAGGGTCACGGTGTTCATGACCGTGAACTGCAGCGAATTGACCGCGCCGAACAGTGCCAGCTGCAGCAGTCGCCAGCCCAGCGGCTGTTCCGGCGACATCAGCGCGAAGCTGGCCATCGCGATGCCTACCAGGACGGTGTTGGTCATCAGCACCCGACGATAACCGAAGCGCTCCACCAGCTTGACCGCCAGCCGCTTGGCGACCATGCCGGCCGCTGCGACCGGGATCATCATCAGGCCGGCATTCATCGGGCTCATGCCCATGCCGACCTGCAGCAGCAGCGGAATCAGCAGCGGCATGGCGCTGCTGCCGATGCGCGAGAACAGATTGCCGAGAATGCCGATGCGGTAGCTGGGCACGCGGAACAGGGCGAGCGAGAACAGCGGCGCGGTGGAGTTGGCTGCGTGCAGCCAGTAGCCGACCAGCGCGGCCAGGCCGGCCACCGTCATCAGCATCACCAGCGCATGCGGTGTACCCATCCCGGAGATGCCATCCAGGGCCAGCGACAGCACCACCATGCCGAAGGCCAGCATCACGTAACCGCGCAGGTCGAAGCGGCTGCGATGGGCGGCGTAGTGGTCGGGCATGACCTTCATGGCC